>Ga0326727_10009789_pt1 | contig 23293 bp, 24 predicted proteins | sample MB2enrmetagenome_FD_207643 | JGI IMG/M metagenome (GOLD analysis project Ga0326727, IMG submission 207643) | Lab enriched peat soil microbial communities from McLean, Ithaca, NY, United States - MB29MY | ecosystem: Environmental > Terrestrial > Soil > Wetlands > Peat | place: USA: New York... | reverse complement strand
ATCTGATAAAAACAGGATCCTGAAGATCATTCTTTCTTCTTTCATTCTAAATAAACGATAGACCCGACCGGAGATAATAATGACGTCACGCATGCATGCCCCGCACACGACCTGCCCGGGTTGCCAGGAAGTGGTTTTCCTTGATGAGCTCGTAGGTGGCAAATGCCCTCTATGCGGCTGTTCACTGGAAGATTTCGACGAGTCCATCGGCGAATATGAAGGGATCCTCGATCGTTCCGACCTTTCGTGGCTGATATTCAATTATTTTGTCTTCAAGAAATTCGTCGATCTTGGGGTTCCGCCTTCACAGATCATGGAGTTTGTCTCCAATTACGAGCAGAATGCAGAGAAACCACCTGAAGAGTGGACGAGAACGGAGTTCTCCTTGGAACTCCCGATGGGTCTTCTCGATCGGATCCGACCTAAGCGATGCGCGAAGTGCAACCGGCTCTTCGTGCGGGGCGGACGGAAACGGATCGCTGGTGACATGCGTCATACATCGGTGCGTATCCAGTATGTATGTAACCGGTGCTAAAACACTCACCACACCGGTGGTTTTATTGGATGAGGGGCTCTGTAGTAAATCTCAACACAGCACTTTTAATGTTCCTGGAGACTTTTCTCAAATGTTGCATTTTGTCCCTGCGTATTAAGGTATCATCATAGAGCGATAATCCCCGAAAAAGTAATATAACCTCCTCGCAATATATAGAAGCGATTCAGGGAGACAGGCACTGTCGCCTCCGTCAATATGTTCTTTTTAATGCGTTAAAAATGAAGGGTTCCCACATAGCCCTATTTTTATTCTATATCTCATGTCTTTGGTATATCCTATGATTTTAGTCTCTGCTTACCTTATGAATCATGACCAACTGAGGGAAATAATTTCTTTGATGGCCCGTGGCATGGTCACTTCCGCAATGATACCAGCATGATAATCCCAATGATTACAAGAGCGGCAAAACTGATAAGCAGGGGGAGAATGACACTGTAGGCGGTCATACCTGCCGGCAACTCCGGTTGCAGGGAAAAAGAGGAATTGCCTGCAATCCGGTATTCGAGAATTGTGAGCTGTGCTGATGCATTGCCTGATGTGGTGTATTTTTGCTCGCCAACCGACACGATATACGAACCTGCCGGCAGTCCGGGCTCATTGAGTGAATAGGTCCACTGGTTTGTATTGGTATCTCGTTCTACCGGAATATTTTCTGATGTTACCAGATCATTGGAGGTTGCATTTCTGATCTCTACATGGAGGAGATTCTCGGGCCCGATGTTCGTTGTACCAGTAATAAGAATGGCTTCTCCGGTGGTCTGGTCGGGTAATTTGGCTGGATCGCTCCCGCTGACCCGGTTGAAATGCATTGAGGGATTCTCAACATAGAAGTAATACGGGGTGAATATATCGTCGACGTCCGGCCGCACCGATGCATTGAGGATGGTATCGGCTATTGGACCAATGTCAGATGGGAACGACGATATTTGCCCGATGTTAGCGATGATTATTCCCTGATCTGCAATGCGTATGCCATCGCTCCAGACCAGCGGACCGATCTCAAAACTCCTGTCAGCACCGGGATCCTGAATCAAAAATGCGTACTCCCCGACAGAAAACCGGTTGGTCTCTTCTGGTTTGATAATAAATGTGAAATTTCCTTTTTTATCCGTTTTTACCGTTTGGGTCGCAAAGTAATTCCTCCCGAGAGTCCAGAGGGTTACCGAACCATTCTGTGCATCGGTACCCGAGAGCGTCACCGTATCCGCCTTCACAATGGTCTGCGGGCTGCTGGTTACTGCGGTAAGCGCGGCAGATGCCGGCAGGCCAAGCACTACCAGCAGTGTAAGCAGGGTTATGGTTGTGATCCTTGTTTTCATATTCCTCTCTAGTATAACCTGAAACGTTCCATCCGGCACGCGAGCACTTATGTAAATAGGGGGCAGTATTCTCTCATAACCTTAACCCACATATGCTGTTCATCTGATTATAGGAACACAGATTGGAGGGCCCGAATGCCTCTCACGTACACCATGTACCAGAATGATAGGGTTGGGTAAAATGATTCTTGATCCAAACGGCCCTATCATCAAGGAACTATAGTACCCCCTCTTTCATGTCCGGGGTTAGTACCTGTATATTGAATCGAGTAATTTCCGTACAGTAAACTCCTGAGTCAAAGCCTGACTATTGCTTCCGGATCTTTTATGTCCACTTGCGGTAGCACTATGATACGGAATGCCATTACACTTCTATTTGTTTGCCGTTAAAAAAAGCATATCCCTTACCGGCACCAGGCAGTCCGGCATCCTCCTCGATACCGGTGCAGATAATTTTCGCTCATGGCAGGAAGGATAGTTAATTTAAAAATATCAGTATGTCCTGCCGACGAGGGTTGCCTTGCCTAGCTTCCCGCAGATAATGCAGGGTCCGTCCGTGGCCTCGATATAGTCCGACCGGACTTCAGTTCCAAGCAGGCTCGAATTTGCCTTATCTTCGATAGCATCCCCACATCCCCGTTCTCGGCACCAGTGGACGACAGCTACGTTCCCTTCGTTGAGGGTAGAATTCAGGGCGTCTATTGATTCAGCAGTAATAAGATGTAATTTTGTGTTCTCTTCCGCTTTAGCCCGGATCGCGTCCGTGATTTCGCTAAGTACCTGCGAGACGTCATCAGATGCCGTTGCAAGGGAAATTGTGGTTCTTCCACCGCTTCGTTTGACTGCCATCACCTTTCCGGCGTCGAGATCCCGTGGCCCCAGTTCGAGCCGGAGCGGGACACCCCGGAGTTCCCACCAGTAATATTTTGCACCGGGCCGCATATCCCGGGCATCAAGTTTCACCCGGAAGCCGGCGGTTTCCAGTTCTATTTTGAGTTTTTCTGCCGCAAGGATCACGTCGTCGTGACGATTCCCGATAGTGATTGGTACAATTACTGCCTGAAGTGTGGCGACTGCCGGTGGGAGGATCAGGCCCTTGTCATCGCCGTGCACAGAGATCAGCGCCGCGATACAGCGCTCCGAGATCCCGTAACAGGTCTGGTACGCGACTTTCTGCTCGCCGTTCTTGTCTTCGTACTGGATGGAGAAAGTTCTGGAGAAGTGGTCGCCGAGATGGTGGACGGTGCCGATCTGGAGAGTTTTCCCGTTCGGCATGATCGTGTCCACAGCGATCGTATAATCCGCACCGGGGAACTTGTCCCAGTCGGGGCGCTTCGAGATAATGATCGGGATGCAGAGGTTCTGGTAAAACTCGTGGGTGAGCGCGATCTCGGACTCTACCTGCGCCTCCGCCTCGTCCCAGGTTGCATGAACCGTATGCGATTCCATGAATGAGGTGATCTCGCGGGCACGGATCATCGGGCGGGTCTGCTTTGTCTCATACCGGAAGGTGTTTACTACCTGGTAAACCTTTATCGGGAGATCGGCATGAGAACGGACCCAGAGGGCAAACATCGGGTAGATTGCCGTCTCGCTCGTGGGCCGGAGGGCTAGTTTCACATCAAGCGGGGTTGTACCGCCGTGTGTCACCCAGTAGACTTCGTCCTCGAATCCCTTGATGTGCTCTGCCTCCTTCAGAAATTCCTGCTCCGGGATAAGCAGGGGAAAGAGGGTTTCCTTGTGGTCACGATCAAGCAGTTCATGCAGGCGCTGGTACACAAATTTGCGGATTGCAAATCCGTACGGGAACCATACGTAGAGCCCTTTTACGGGATAGCGGACATCCATGATCTCCGCACGCCACAGAAGTTCGTTATACCACTCGGAAAAATCCTGTTTGTTTGGCAGGGCGCCCGCATCTTCGTCCATAAAAAGACCTCTTAAGCTACCAATTGTATGACTGCCGGCGTAATAAAAGCCTCGACCAGTGCCGCTACTGTGATAAGGGGCAGCACGTAGAGGAGAAAGAGCCGGGCCAACCGTCCTGCATCGGCAGCCGTATCAGCCGCGCCATACCATTCGGCAATAAGTGACTGAGCCATAAGAAATCCAAGCGCAGCAGCGATGATAAATGCGGGGATCTCGAAGATCCCATGAGGAAGAATGGCGGCGGCGATAAAGATTGCCGGGTGACCGTGGCTGATGATCTCGGTGATTGCCCCGATTACAATCCCGTTCAGGCTCAATATTACCATCGTAAGGATGCCAAAGGAGGCCCCTCCCAGAAAGAGCATGATACAGGCTTCAAGGTTGTTGGCAAAGAGATTTACACACATATCAAAAGGGTTGCCAATGGTAATCTGGCCGGCAATCTCTTTCTGGAACATCACGAGCAGGTCATTTCCTATCGTCGGGTCGCGTGCGGTCCCGATCCAGCCCACGATCATGGCGACTAAAAAAAGAAGGAGCGTAACTGTGATAGCATTCCCAAGTGAAGAACGTTCCACGTTGGGTGGCGACGTATAGGGATCAGACATAGAGAACCATCCGAATCATGTCCCGGATACCCGGGGCAAGACCGACCACGATCATTGTGAGCAGTACCAGGTGCCAGAAAGCCGGGTTAGCCTCCTTGCGATAGAGCTGCATGATGTAGACGGCAGGGAAGAGGACGACGAGTTTGAGGGGGTACATGACAAACGCGGTACCGGTAATCTGAATCAGGTTTGAGCCGACCACGTGCTGTTCTATATAATGAACGGCCGGGTGGAAGGTGAGCCCGTAACTGGTGGCACTGGCATCCAAAAGCTGTCCGAAGATGAGCGCGATATAGAGAGGATCCCTTACATATTCCCATGAGAGAACAAATCTCATGCATGCCCAGACCAGCACTGTTGCCGTGGTGGCCATAAGCAGAATCACCGCAAGGATGAAGAGATCGACATGAGTATGGGCCATGCCCCAAGAAATCAGAATAAGCAAGATGACAAAAACCGCCATGCAACCGATGAAAGCATAGAATGACAGGAAGTTTTTAACAAGCCCGTTTTTCTTGAGGGTTCCCCCAATAAAGATCATCCCAAGCGTGAAGAAAAACAGCACAAAATAGATCGGGGGGGTAACGATCAGGTACTGCCAGTCTCCCGCGACCATGCCGGCATCTTGGATAACCCGGAGCACGCCTCCGAGCACCACGTACGGCAGCGTGGCAAGAATAAACAAGGAATCAAGTTGTATGCCATGCTCTGAAAGCCAGGCAGAATTCGAGAACCACCGGTACAATAAATACACACCGATGATGAGGATAATCGCGTAGGTGAGCGTTTCGACAATATTGTAGGGCTCGCCGTACTTGACGGGATCGATGTAGTATTTGTATATGAAATCACTAATCATTCATAATCCGGATGAGCCCAGATACTATAAAATTACTTAAAGAGAAGGTCTTTGACAAGTCCAAGTGGATGCAGTTACCCCGGGATGTGGTGATTGGCCACGACGTCCTTAACCAGATCACCCCAGTCTGCGAAGATCTCAAACTGGGCAGATCTGCATTCCTGATATCAGGAAAGAGTACCATGGAACGGGCAGGAAAAACCGTCGGGGATCTGCTCTCCAAAACAGGTACGGTGAAGATTTTTATTGCAGAAGAGATCAGCCCTAAGGTTATCAGGCAGGCAGAGCAGGAGGCACAGGACATGGACTTTGTGATCGGGGTTGGGGGAGGTCGGGTGATCGATACGGCAAAGATCGTGTCGTATAATCTCGATCGGCAGTTTGTCTCGATTCCGACAGCGGCATCCCATGATGGCATTGCCTCTGCCCGGGCATCGGTACCCACTGGGGAGGGTAATGTATCCCTCGAGGCCCATCCACCTCTTGCCATCATTGCGGACACCGGTATTATTGCGTCCGCCCCACACCGGCTCCTTGCGGCCGGCTGTGCGGATGTGATCTCCAATTATACAGCCATCCTTGACTGGGAGATGGCTCACCGGATCAAGGGTGAGCCGATGAGCGAATACGCAGTTGCACTCTCTAAAATGACTGCGGAAATCCTGGTCAAAAATGCTGATCTCATAAAACCTCACCAAGAGCAATCGGCGTGGTTTGTTACAAAAGCACTCGTATCGAGCGGGGTAGCGATGAGCATAGCGGGATCGTCACGACCTGCAAGTGGCGGGGAGCACAAGTTCTCCCACGCCCTCGACCGGCTTGCCCCGGGAAAGGCCTTGCATGGGGAGAGCTGCGGGATCGGTACAATTATCTCGATGTACCTCCATGGTGGTGACTGGCGGGGGATACGTGAGTCGCTCAGGATGATTGGCGCTCCGGTGACCCCTGCGGATGTCGGCATCGCTGATGAGGTTGCCGTCGAAGCACTCCTCATGGCAAAGACTATCCGCCCGGAACGCTTTACAATCTTTGATATGGGCATCACCAAAGAATCGGCAGAGAAATTGGTGCAGATGCTTTATTCAGAGTAAACCGGCGTAAAAAGGTAAACGTGCAGGAATTTTGCCATGGCTGAGACAAAAACCAAAGTGACGATTGTGGGAACGGTGCTGGCAAAACCCGGCGTCGAGTTCATTTACGAGGGAGAGTCTCCGGAGTGCGGGACCTGCAAGGTCAAAAAGGCGTGCAACAACCTCAATAAGGGTCACCGGTACCGGATTGTCACGGTCAGGAGCACTCATCACGAGTGTGCGGTTCATTTTAATGGTGCAACTGCTGTTGAGGTGATGGACGCCCCGGTGACCATGCTTATCAGCGCTGATATGGCGATTGTCAACTCGAGGATAAAAATAGAGTTTTCCTGCAACAAAGCGGATTGCAAAAGCTACCCGCTCTGCAGACCGGACGGCATGGTGGAAGGCGAAAAATATGTTATTGCCGAAGTACTGGGCAACGCATCCGATATATGCGGTAAAGGCCGGGCGCTCAAGCTGGTCGAGATAAAACCTATATAAACGATCTTCAAATATCCACAATCGGGTGATGTTTCATCCCTGCCGTTCTTGCCAGAGTGCATCCGCTGCTAGCACGATGCCGGTATATCCCTCCAGTATGAATGTCCACCGTTCTGGAACTGCTTCGATCCCCCAGCACGCACCTGCGAGCGCACCGCAGCATGCGCCGACCGTGTCAGCATCCCCACCCAGATTTATTGCGGAGAGCACGGCGTTCTCGAATGTATGAGCGTTCATAAAACAGGAGAGTGCCGCATGTGAACAGAGCACTGCATCAAGTGAAGATTCGGGACAATACTTCCTGTAACTCCCGAGTTTGTACAGCACTTCGGCATTCCTGCATCGCGAGCGGGCACGAACAAATGCCTGGTTCCGGGAAACCCCCCGGCACATATCACTTACCATCATGTTGAGCCACGCGGAGCAGTGGGCGGCGACCGGATCATGATGAGTGAGTTGAGAACAGAGAATACTTATCTCATACACCTGATCTGCAGGGTAAAAGATCCCGAGGGGTAATCCCCTCATCACGCTCCCGTTACTCCGGCTTCCGTGGTTGCGCCTGTGCACAAGCCATGCGGCACGTTGCGGCGGGGTGCCGGAACGTACGAGCATAAAGAATGCAGAGGAGGTCGGGCCGTACCATTCCGGGCGCTTTTCGTACCCGGAAAGCAACCGCTGTACAAGGTCAGACTGGTTAAATCCCCTGCATGCGAGAAGCGATTCCACAACCGCGAGTGCCTGCAGCGTGTCGTCCGTGTACTGGCCGGCATTCCGGAAATGGCGCCCTCCGGGCCGCATATTTATTATCCACGCTTCAGGCTGTAGAGATCCTTCAAGGGGCGCACCCAACGCGTCCCCAATTGCGAGTCCCGCAAGCAATCCCCTTGGGTAAATGTTTTCTCTTATAAATTTCACCAATAAGGTATATCTGCCGCACAGAAAGAATAACTTTTCAGAGAGAAGGCGATAGTGTGCAAAAGGAAGAGTTACTGCATCTGCATATGCTGATGGTACACATCAGGAAGTATTACGAGAACACAACGAATGAGGAAATAGAAACTGAACGCTATAACGCTCTCGAAATATCACCGGTTCATATCCATAAGGATAAAAAAGCCCATAAAGATGCTCTTCTTACACTGGGCGAAGAGATTGTAACTCATATAAACGGACACCACCATGTGCATGTGGTGAACTATTCTCCTGAGACTGCAATAGCATCGACCCCGCAGGTCGCAGTCGAACATTAACTGTCATGGATGAGGCGCTGGCATTACGGGAGATCATCTCCCGCATCCTCTCCCTGCCTCCGGGTGACAGCGGGATTGTTGCCATAAAAATTGATATATGCCGTAAATACCGGCTTATGGCAGTTCCCAAGAATTCGGTGATACTGGCAGCTGCCACTCATGAGGAGCGGGAGACCTTGCGCAGGGTCCTGCTTGTCAAGCCTACCCGTACCCTCTCTGGCGTTGCACCGGTTGCGGTGATGACCTCGCCGTACCCCTGCCCGCATGGCAAATGCCTGCCCTGCCCGGGCGGGCCGGCGCATCCGTTTGGCTCACCGCAGAGTTATACGGGAGAGGAACCTGCGGCAAAACGGGCCCGTGAGCATAACTACGATCCGTTCGCGCAGGTCCACGCCCGGCTCGGGCAGTTCGAGACGCTGGGACACCGGGTCGAAAAAGTGGAACTGATCGTGATGGGCGGGACGATGACCGCCCGTCCCGTGGAGTACCAGAATGAGTTTGTCGCCCGGTGCATCGAGGCGATGAATGTATACCCCGGGAATGTACCGGCAGCAACCGTGCCTTCCGTTGCAGAGGTCGAGGCGGCAAACGAGACGGCTGATGTCCGGTGCGTCGCGATTACATTCGAGACGCGCCCGGACTGGTGCAAGAAAGAGCACATCAACCGGATGCTCGACCTCGGTGTCACCAAGGTGGAGCTGGGTGTCCAGCATGTGGACGACGCAATTCTTGCATTCAACCGTCGAGGCTGTACCGTTGCCGATACTGCTGAAGCAAATCGTCTCCTGCGTGATGCCGGGATCAAGGTCGGGTTCCACATGATGCCCAACCTGCCGCATTCGACAATCACAGCTGACCGGGAGATGTTCGAGACGATCTTCTCAGATCCCCGGTTCAAGCCGGATTTCCTGAAAATATACCCGACGCTTGTTACCCCTGGCTCCGAGATCGAGGAACTCTGGGAGCTCAAAAGGTATGCACCGTACGATGAAGAGCAGCTCATCGATCTCATCGCATATGCAAAAACGCTCATCCCGGAATACACGCGGCTCTCGCGGGTCCAGCGTGACATCCCGGCAAAACTGATCGTGGCCGGGTCCCGGCACTCCAACTTCCGTCAGCTGGCCCAGAACCGCCTTGCCGCGCAGGGCCGACACTGCCGTTGTATCCGGTGTCGGGAGATCGGGAGACTCCCCTCTGATGTGGAACCTGAAATACGGGTGACCCGGTACGAATGTTGTGGGGGGACGGAGCATTTTATTTCGGTGATATCTGGGGATTCCCTGATCGGATTTGCCCGGCTCCGATTCCCATCGTGTGAGTTCCGCCCCGAGCTCCATAGTGCCGCGCTCCTACGCGAGCTCCATGTCTATGGAAGTCTCGTCCCGGTGGGTCTCGAGGCGACAGAGGTAGAGGAGTGGCAGCACCGGAATTTCGGGAGGTTGCTTCTTTCCCGTGCCGAGAAGATCGCAAAAACGGCAGGATATGTGCGCGTGGCGATTATGAGTGGTATCGGTGTCAGACCCTATTACCGGAGACAAGGATATGAGCGGCGAGGGCCTTATATGGTAAAGGAGATGCCATGAACCCGGCAACCACAGAATTTGTACGACAGCGGTTTACCGAGTATTACCGGAAGGCGATGCTGGTCTCTCCCTCTTCGCTTGCGCAGCGGGAATGGGGTTTTGTCCTCTTCAATCCTGGTTCAGCCGAGATGCAGATGCGCCGGCACATCGCGTTTGCCGATCGTGTGGAGCTCTTCGATTATATCAAAAACCTGGTCCCCTCGCATCTCTATTATTCAAGCGCTTACTATGAGAAACCGGATGCACCCACCATGGGTGAAAAGGGCTGGTGCGGAGCCGATCTTATCTTCGATCTGGATGCGGATCACATCATTAAAGGCCCCTACGACCAGATGCTCTCCCGGGTGAAGACCGAGACAGAAAAACTGCTGGCCATGCTCACCGATGAACTGGGGATCGATCCAAAGCAGATCGACCTGGTTTTTTCCGGCGGGCGGGGGTACCACGTTCATGTGAAGGATCTCGCCTTTCGCGGGTGGGGAAGTGCCGAGCGGCGGGAATTGGTCGATTACATATGCGGGATCGGGTTTGATCCTACAGTACTGTTCGCCGGGGATCCTCCATCGTCCGGATGGCCCGCCCGGTTTCGCGAGGCGCTTATCGATTTCATTACATGGCTTGGTAGCCAGAGTGAGGAGGAGGCGACTGGTTATCTTACATCACTTGAAGGTGTGGGGAAGGAGTCTTCGGCCGGGTTCTTAAAAAAACGCGATGCGATGATCAACGGACTCCGTGTGGAGTTCGATCCGACCCTCCTCAAAGACAGGGTCATAAAAGCAGTCATGCACGAAACCGGGGGGGAATTCCGGAAACGGTTGAACGAGAAGGCGGCCCTTGCTGATGAACCGGTCACAACCGACATCAAGCGTCTGATCCGCATGCCGACATCCCTTCATGGCGGCAGCGGGATGCGGGTGCAGCCGCTTGAGGTGCGGGACCTTTTCGAATTTGATCCTCTCCTTGATGCAGTGGTCTTTTCGACACGCGAGGTCAGGGTGGACGCGCGGTTCCCGATTACCATGCCGATGCTTGGAAGCACTTATCAGATCCAAAAAGGGATCTCTACAGTACCTGAGGCTGTGGCGGTCTTCATCTGCTGTCGCGGCATCGCGGAAATTGCCTGAAAACAATCCCCCTTCGAGAGTCTGTCATGGGATTTGATGATCTGCGCAGCATCCTGCTATCAGAACGCGAAACCGGCAAACTGGTTCAGATATCACCGGATATCTTCGACCGCACCCACACGGAGATCGCCGCACTCTTAAAGAAGGTCTATGCGATTGAGGATCCGCTTTCCGATGAGGCGCGGGCGCTCATAGAAGAAACGATAGCGATAAAAGAGACCATGTGCGAACTCTTCTCCATCAGATCCCGCAAGATCCTTACCCTCGCGATCATGCACGCGGAAGGCAATTACTATGACCGGGAGGAGGTGAAACGGATGCTCCCGGCAGAGCATGAGATGTTTGACCGGGTTGCGGCCGGCCTGGAGGAATGTCAGGGCATCCTGCTTAATAACGTAAAACAGCCTCTTGTGCCGCCACTTCCCGCAGTTCCTTACAGCGGTGAATCTGCAGAAGATGAAGGAGATATGGGATATGGAGAGGACCCCGCGGCAGCGGAAGATTCGGAGCCTCAATCTCCCGTTTCATCGTTCGCCCCCCCCCTCACCCCACCCTATATGCTCGTGCTGGTGCTCCAAGACATGGATACGTTTATGGGCGTTGATGGAAGGATTTACTCCCTTGCAAAAGGGGATATCGTAACCCTTCCCAAGCGGAATGCATCCGTGCTCAGCGACAGGAACATCGTTATTGGCATAACGCTCCCTTCCTGAAAATAACCGGGATTTTTCATAAAAATTCCCTGCACAGTATTCCCTCGGGAGGCTGACTTTATTGAGGTGTGGTATTTCCTGTCCTGATCCGGCAGGAAGATCCACACTATCCTAATCTTTTTAAGATCCCGTCACCAAAACCTTAACACTCTTCGCCACGATAAAAATTGCAAAAAGAGATGACGGCAATATCCAGTACTGCCGGCACACCCATATCTTAAATATGAACCTTAGTAAATAATACTAGGATTCCATATCCAGTACATTCGGTGAAAACAACATGAAGATGCCAGTGAAATTCAAAACATACTGTCCTTTTTGCAGAAGTCACCAGATCCATGAAGTGGAGAAGGTCAAGAAAAGCAAGACAACCGGTCTCCACTGGATCGACCGCCAGAAGGCACGGAGAGGTAAAGTGGGCAACATGGGCAAGTTCTCGAAGGTCCCGGGTGGCGACAAGCCCACAAAAAAGATCAATGTCAGATACCGCTGTACAACGTGCGGGAAAGCTCACCTGAGGAAAGGCTACCGGGTTGCCAAGTTTGAGTTGACGGAGTGAGAAACATGGTACGAGAAGCACGAGCAAACCGGAGCAGTTTTTTAAAAGTAAAGTGCCCGGATTGCGAAAATGAGCAGACTGTCTTTTCCAAGGCGAGCACAACAGTCAAGTGTGTTGTGTGCGGGCGCGATCTTGCGACTCCCTCGGGCGGAAAGGCGAACTTAAAGGCTGAGATAATCTCAGAGTTCAAGTGAGCCTCACATGCCGGACAGAGAGTGGCCACAGGAATCGGAACTGGTAGTCTGTACCGTAGAAAATGTTAAGGATTTCGTCGCGTTCGTATCGCTTGACGAATACGGTGGCAGGCAGGGGCTCATCCCTATCTCTGAAATTGCAACCGGCTGGATCAAGTATATCCGTGACCATATCCGTGAGGGCCAGAAGATCGTCTGCAAGGTCCTCAACGTTGACCGGAACCGTGGTCACATCGATCTTTCTTTAAAGGATGTCAACGAGCACCAGCGCCGCGAGAAAATCCGCGAATGGAAAAACGAGTCTAAAGCGCGCAAGTGGATCGGTTTTGTTGCAGAGAAATCCGGCGAATCTGCAACGGCTATTGAAAATGCAATTCTCGATAAATATGGTGAGTTGTACGCGGTGTTTGAGGATGTCGTCACCGACAGCGATGCAACGATCAAAAAACTGGGGCTCTCGAAGAAGGCTGGCGAAGCGCTGGTGCATATCGCCCACGAAAGCGTAAAGATCCCAAGAGTCGAAGTGACCGGCCAGCTGGTCCTTATGTCTGCAGAGTCGGATGGTGTGATGGTCATACGAACTGCCTTAAAAAAGGCCAGTGAGGCAAAGACTACTGGTGCAGACATCGAGCTGCTGTACTTGGGTGCGCCGATCTACCGGATCAAGGTGACGGCAGCTGATTACAAGAAAGCAGAAAAAGCGCTTGAGAAAGCAGCCAACGCCGCAATTGCAGTTCTTGAAAAAGCAGGTGGCGAAGGCAAACTCGTAAAAAAACCCAAGTCCGGGAAAAGTCAATGAGCGGGAGAATCCGTCGCTGTGGCGAAGACTATACTTATACTCTTTCTCGTTCATGCCCCGTATGTGGCAGACCGACAATGATTGCCCACCCAGCGCGTTTTTCGGTACAGGATCGTTTCGGTGCATACCGGAGGATGGCGAAGGAAGGAGCCGCAAAATGATCGATGACATTAGCATCCGGTACGAGAATACTTTTACGGATAAAAACCTCACAAACCCGGTCCTTATCGGGGGATTACCCGGTATCGGGCAGGTGGGAAAACTCGTTGCCGAATATATGATTCACATGCTGGGCGCAGAAAAAATCGGAGAGATTCACTCTATTTACCTGCCCCCGCAGGTCATTATAGAAGAAACTGGCGTTGCCCGGTTGCCGCGAAACGAGATCTATCTTTACCGGACAAAGGACCGGCACATTGTTTTCCTTGTCGGTGATTTCCAGAGCACCTCAAACGAGGGGCACTACCTCATGGCAGATGCGTATCTCGATATCGCTGTTGAACTGCGAGTAAAACGCATTTATACTCTCGGTGGGTTCGGTGTCGGGCACTTGGTCAACGCACCTCGGGTACTTGGCGCCACAAACCGTGGGGATCTTAAAGCGGAGATCGAGGTAGCAGGCGTGACGTTTGACCGTGATGAGCCGGGCGGAGGTATCGTGGGTGCTGCAGGGCTCCTCCTCGGGATGGGTGGCATGCGGGGAATCGATGCAGTCTGCCTCATGGGCGAGACAAGCGGCTATCTCGTCGACCCGATGAGCGCGGCCAGTGTCCTTGCCGTTCTATCGAAACTTATCGCGGTACCGGTTGATCCCACCCAGCTTAATGCCCGCGCGACCGAAATGGAGAAAGTCGTGCAGAGTTTACTTGAAAGCGAGAAGATGCAGCGCGATGAAGAGCTGAGTTACATCGGTTGACGATCCTTTCTTTTTGATCTTTCCTTCATGGTTGCAGGGAAATCATCCATCAAGCACACGTATTTTTTTTAATTTTTTCTGGTATACACAGTATTATTCGGATTTCTGCGCGAGAGTATATCCCACTCCGCTTCGGGTCCGTGGTGATACAAATCCGTTTGTTTTATAAACCCATGCCCTCCTGAGTATATATTACGCAAATACATATGCGCTGGTATCCTGTATGCTTTCCGTGATGGTTGTTGACGATGATCCGGCGATTCTAGAGGTAACCCAGTTGGTACTTGAGCGCTCTCACGAGATCTCGGTCAAACCGGTCAGTTCTTCCCGTGAAGCGCTTGAGATACTCCAGAAAAGCAGTTTCGATGCTATAGTTCTTGATTATGATCTGCCGGAGATCAACGGTATCGAATTTTTAAAGATCATACGGGGGAAAGGCGATGTAACCCCGGTGATTATTTTCACTGGTGTCGGCCGGGAACATGCTGCGATCGCCGCGCTCAATAATGGTGCAAATTTCTTCTTAAAAAAAAGCGAAAATACGGAGATGCCGTTTGTTGAGCTACAACAGATGATCCGCCACGCAGTCGACCAGCGGTTCATGGGAAAAGCCAATGGCTTGTCCCGGAAGATCGTTTTTGACCTGATTAATTTCTCCCTTGACGCCGAGTTTGCCATAGATCCCAACGGAAAAGTGCTTGCATGGAACACGGCCATGGAGCAACTGACTGGTGTTTCTTCGCAAGCATTACTCGATAAAGGAAACTTCGCCTATGCTGAACCCTTTTTCGGCAAACGCCAGAAAATGCTTATCGATATGGTGTTCACATCAGACGATTCCCTAAGGAAAGCCCGGTATATGGTCATCAGCAAAGAAAAGAATGGGCCGGTAGTTGCCGTCACTCGGGCAAGGAAAGCGGACGGGACGGAGTGGACGCTTTGGATGAAGGCACTGCCAATCTTTGATAACCATCGCGAGTTTATTGCGGCTACATGTATCGTCCGCGATGTTACCTCTACCTTTAAGGATGTCAGTATTGGGGAAGATGAATCAGCTGAGTTTTTGCCTCTTTCTTCAGCAGCGCCGGATAAAGTGGTTTCTTCAGTTGGCGGCGGTTCGATCGACAGGATCCGTGGCAAGGTAACTGCGCAGTACAAGGAAGGTGTAAATCTCTACGCCCGTAAACTTAATTACCGGGGGGCAATTGAGGCGTTCGACAGGGCACTCGAAATCGACGAAAAACTCCCTCATGTCTGGAATGACCGGGGCATCTGTAGCCGGATGCTGGGGGACTATGATGAGGCGCTCAAGTCTTTTCTCCGGGCCGTGGAGCTCGCGCCGGGTAATGTTGAGATACTCTATGAGCTCGGTGAGACCCTCGAACAGATAGGTGTCATGCAGATGAACAACAAGTACCTCGAGGCAGCGGTCGAGACATTCAAGATGGTGGTCAATATCCTGCCCAACAACAAGGATTCCTGGAACCATATCGGGGTCTGTTTTAAGGAACTGGGGAGATCCGAGGAATCAAAGTTTTATTTTGACCGGGCCCGGGATATTAAACTCTTGAAGAAAGATTCGCCCATTCCCAGAAAACGCAACGAGTACCTGTGAGAAGTACATGAGATATGCCGCGGATAACTCCCTTTTATGGGGAATCCGAGCGCTCTCATGCCATTATACCTTTCTAAGGTGCAATCAGGAAGGAAATCATGCTTGCAAATGCCGATTTGCATATCCACTCGCCATTTTCAATGGCCGTATCACGCGCGATGCGCCCGGAAAAACTTCTCGCTGCATGTGCGATAAAAGGCCTTCACATTCTTGGCACTGGTGACGCCCTGCACCCTGTTTGGCAAAAAGAATGGAAACCGTTCTTAGTAAACAACGAGGGTATCTGTGTTATCCCGACCGGTGAGGTTGAAGATGAGCACCGGGTCCACCATTTAATCCTTGCCGAGGATTTCGGACAATTCGATCAGCTCCGCGATCTTCTTGCACCAAAAAGCAAAAGTATCAGCACGAACGGGCGCCCGCACGTACATCTCTCCGGTGAGACGATCGCAGAATGGACGCATGATGCCGGAGCACTGATCGGCCCGGCCCATGCATTTACACCATGGACCGCACTCTATGCGTATCATGATTCGGTCGCTGGTTGTTATGGCAGCGAACCGGTTGATTTCCTTGAATTAGGGCTCTCGGCAGACAGCTCTTATGGTGCGGGCATCCCGGATCTTTCCGGCGTTCCCTTCCTCTCAAACTCGGATGCTCACAGCCCTCAGCCGGAGAAGATCGGCCGCGAGTTCAACCGGATCCGCGTAGGTAGTAATCTCTCCGCGCGGGTCTTGTTAGATTGCATTAAAGCCGGCAGCATTACGATGAATGCCGGCTTTTTCCCGGAAGAAGGAAAATACAACCGTACCGCTTGCGTCCGCTGTTTTACCCAGTATTCTCCAGAAGAGGCGCGGCAGTATAATTGGCGTTGTCCTGCTGATGGGGGGCTGATCAAGAAGGGCGTATTTGATCGCGCCCGGGAACTTTCATGCGGCGCACCCGGGTCGCGCCCGCCTTATCTTCACATCGTCCCGCTCGGACAGATCATCCAGACTATTGAAGGTGCTTCGTCACCTAATACGAAAAAATGCCGGACGATCTACGATGCGTTCATAGCAGCGTTTGGAAGCGAGATTGATGTGCTTGTCACGAGTCCGGTGCCAGAGATCCGGGCTGTCCATCCAAAGGTTGCCGATGCCATCGCGGCTTTAAGAGAAAACCGTGTGATCCTTCACCCTGGCGGTGGCGGGAAGTACGGCACGTTCTCGCTTGTCTGAACGATATTTCAGAAAGCGAATTCTGCATAGTCTGCCGGTTAAAAAAACTGGACAAGATAAAAAAAATTGAGTATAGTTACATATCGAAGTAGAGGTGGAACTCCCACGGGTGGGGGCGGAGACGGATAGCGTCGATCTCAGCCCGTTTATACTCGATCCAGATGTCGATGACGTCTTGGGTGAAGACCCCTCCTTCAAGCAGGAACTTGTGGTCTGCTTCCAAAGCGTCGATTGCCTCCTCAAGTGAGCCGGGGACGGTCGGGAGCTTCTTTGCTGCCTTGCCTTCGAGCTCGTAGGTATTTCCCTCAAATGGCTGGCCGGGATCGATCTTCTTCCTGACGCCATCGATACCTGCCATCAGCAGTGCCGAAAATGAGAGGTATGGGTTGCACATGGGATCAGGAGGCCGGAACTCGATCCGTTTTGTTTTAGGGTTCTCCGAATACATCGGGATTCGGACTGCGGCGGACCGGTTCCTCAGGGAGTATACAAGGTTTACCGGTGCTTCATATCCCGGAACAAGCCGCTTGTACGAATTGGTTGATGGGGCGCAGAATGCCATCAGCGCGTTGGCATGCTCGAGGAGACCCCCGATGTAATACTTCGCGGTCTGGCTGATCATCCCGTAGCCTTTGGCATCGAAGAACAGGTTCTTGCCATTCTTCCAGATCGATTGGTGGGTGTGCATACCGGAACCATTGTCGCCGAAGAGCGGCTTGGGCATGAACGTCGCGACCATACCGAATTCCCGTGCCATGTTCTTGACAATATATTTGTACATCATGCAGTTGTCCGCCATTTTGACCAAGGGACTATATCGCATGTCGATCTCATTCTGGCCTGCGGTTGCCACTTCATGGTGGTGCACTTCGACCGGAATTCCTGTTTCAATCATCTTGTTGATAATATGACTCCTCACGTCCTGGAGCGAGTCGTGTGGTGGTACCGGGAAATAGCCTTCTTTGTGGCGGGGTTTGTACCCGAGGTTGGGCTGTTCGTCCCTGCCCGAGTTCCAGATGCCTTCTACTGAATCTACTGAATAGAACCCTTGGTTGACGGTCTGGGAATACCTGACGTCATCGAAAAGGAAGAACTCGTACTCCGGCCCCCAGAAACTTTCGTCTGCAATGCCGGTGGACTTGAGGTACTGCTCTGCCTTCTGGGCAATGAACCTCGGATCTCTCGTATACGCTTCTTTGGTTACCGGATCAAAAACGTTGCAGATGATCGAGAGCGTGGGTACTTCGCACGCCGGGTCAGTAACTGCCGTGGAAGCGTCCAGGTACAGGACCATATCCGACTCCTGGATCTTCTGGAACCCCCGGATGGATGAACCGTCAAACCCGATTCCTTCGGCCCAGATACCGTCGTCCGGCTGGGAATCTTTGACCAGCTCTGGGGCGGGGATGGAGAAATGCTGCCATAGGCCAGGCAAGTCATTGAATTTTAAGTCAACGATCTGAATATTTTTCTTTTTTATAAGAGAGTTGACCGAGCTGATCTGCTCTTTTGTCACGCTCGCCATCATGGTGCTCTTGCTCTTTGAAACCATTTAGTCACCTTTTCCTACCTGGCAGGCACTTTCAAGCATGCCCTGAAGATCCGGGAAACCGCTATGGGCCCTATCAAATACCTGCAGGCAATAGGAAAATTATTTCCTAGTTATAGTATTTAAAAGATACTTTTCAATATGGATGCCGAGGGAAAAAGTTAAAAAAATCACTAATATGGCAGAAAGTATAGAAGTCAATAAAAGATTGGGGGGCTTCTTGGTGTCAGCAGACAAAGAAGCGCTCCCAAAGAAGTACTATTCTACCAGTAATAATAAATAAACATATCGTACAATTATTGTGCCCCCCCGAAAAACCGAAAGGAAAAATCAGAATAGTCCGTTCGCCGAATGCGGGTCTGGTCCCGATTTATCCGGCCAAAACGGTGTGAACTGCCCATATCCATCCGTAAAGATTAATGAAACCGGCCTCCAATATATTCTCCAGAATGCTTAACGTACACAGGGATATCTGCGGGTATTGCGGATGCTGTGTGTCAGTCTGCCCCGAAGGTGCACTTGAACTGATCGACGCATACCTTTCTGTTGAAGAGAACTGTACGAGCTGCGGTATCTGCGCCAAGGTCTGTCCGCTTGGTGCGCTGGAGGTCGTGCATGAAAAGTAAATATGATGTGCTGGTCATCGGCGGCGGTCCGGCCGGTGCCCTCGCTGCCCGGACCGCGGCAGAAAAAGGGCTCTCTGCATGTCTGGTGGAGAAGCGTCCCGCGATCGGTGCCCCCGTCCGCTGTGCGGAAGGTATCGGCAAGGAAGCTCTCGCCGAATTTATTGATCCCGATCCCCGCTGGATCTCAGCTGAGATGACCAGCGCGGGCATCGTGGCCCCCGATGGCTTTGAGATGACGCTAGAATCTTCCATGGCCGGGGGAAAGGTTGGCTATATCCTCGACCGCAAGGTGTTTGACCGTGTACTGGTCTGGCAGGCTGCAGATGCCGGGGCGGATGTTTTTGTAAAGACCCGTGCATCCGCGCCGGTGATGCAGGAGGGGAGGATCAAAGGCGCCCAGCTCGAGTACTGTGGCAACGTCACAAAAGTCATGGCCGATGTGGTGATTGCAGCGGATGGCGTCGAGTCAAAGTTCGGCAAATGGTGCGGAATTGATACAACCGTGCCGGTCCGGGAGATCATGAGTTCGGTGCAGTACGTCATGACCGATATCGACATAAACCCGGATGCAACTATTTTCTATCTCGGCAATGAAGTCGCTCCCGAAGGGTATCTCTGGGTCTTTCCCAAGGGGAAACGGGCGGCAAATGTCGGTATCGGAATATCCGGCAGGAAGAGTGGCAAGGGGCACCGGGCAAAGGATTATCTGGACCGGTTTGTGAAAAGGAAATTCCCGCATGGCAAAACGATTGAATGTATTGTCGGGGGTGTCTCGGTCTGCCGCCCGCTTGATTGCACGGTTGCAGATCACTTGATGCTTGCTGGCGATGCGGCACGTGTGGTCGATCCGCTCACGGGTGGCGGCATCTACAACGCAATGTATACCGGTAGGCTTGCGGCACAAATTGCAGCAAACTGCATCGCAAAGGGGGATCTCTCAAAGAAAGCGCTGATGGCATACGATAAAGAATGGCGCGCTTCGAAGATGGGCAAAGGAATCGAGCGCAACTATCATATCAAGGAATATTTAATTAAGCAGCCTGATGAGAAACTCAACGCCATCATTCACTCGGTCTCGAAGCTGGACTTGAAAGAGTTCTCCACCCTCACATTAATAAAAGAGTTATTGAAAGTCAATCCGAAACTGCTTGTGGAACTCGGAGCGCTGGCCGCTTCAATCCGGTGATTTTTTCAATTGTTTGTTGAGGAGCCGCAGGCAGTCATCTTCTGCCTCTTTTTTGGTAAAGACCGTGAAAATATCACCTGGCTGTATCCGCACGTTTCCGCTGGGGATGATCAATGTGCCACCCATCCTTCGTATGGCAATAAAGACAAAGTCCTTGACCTTGAGCTCCCGGATCTCGTGGCCGACAATAGGGGCACTTTCTTCTGCCACAATTTCAAAGATACTGCCCCCGGGTATCGAAGCAAGCTGCTGGAGCTTTGGATTTTCGGTCCAGTAATAGAGGCGCGAGGCCACGAGATCGTCCGGATTCTCGCTGATCCTGACACCGACCTCCTTGAAAAATTCTGAGTGGGCGGTCTGGTTGACAATCGCAACCACGTTTGGCACGTGGAAGCGTTTTGCGAGCCAGCAGGTCATGAGGTTGACCGCGTCATCGCTGGTCGTGGCGACAAACGCATCGGTCCGGTCGATGCCTGCCTCTTCAAGCGTGGATTTATCGGTGGCGTTGCCGGTAATTGCAAGGATATCGTAGTGCTCGAGAATCTCACTGCACCGGGACTCATCTTGGTCGATGACAACAACATTGTTGCCATGTTCGACCGCCTGCCTGACGAGGCTTCGTCCGATGCCGCCAAGCCCCACGATGATAATATACATAACTACCGGTTACCATCATCGCCATTGAAATAATTTGCGCATAAACCTTTATCCTGTGATCTGCGGGGTCGACGAAGCTGGGAAAGGGTCGGTGCTGGGGCCGATGGTGGTAGCTGCGGTAGGGGTACAATCCGCTGATATCTTTTCAGATCTCGGTCTGAAGGATTCAAAGCAGCTTACGCCAAAAGAACGTGAACGGCTGTTTGATCTCATAAGAAAACGGTGCAGGGTTGCAACGGTTGTGATCCCTGCAGAGGAGATTGACGCCATCCGGTGGGAGATGACAATGAATGCCTGTGTCGCGAGGGCCCATGCACAGGTTATCAGGAAACTTTCTCCCGGTACCGCTTACGTTGACGCGTGCGATGTCAACCCGCTCCGGTATGCTGAAACCGTCCGGAGTCATCTTACCCTTGCATGTGAGATTGTATCAGAGCACCACGCAGACATTACCTACCCGGTTGTCTCGGCAGCAAGCATCGTGGCAAAAGTCACCCGCGACCGGGAGATAACAAAACTCGCAAAAAAATTCGGGAAGATTGGCAGTGGGTATCCCTCGGATCCGATTACTATCGCGTATCTCTCCTCTTATATTGACGAGCACCGGTTGCCCCCCCCCATTGCCCGGAAGAGCTGGAAGACCGTGATCACGATGCTCACAGAAAAATCTCAGAGTAGTCTGTCTGCCTTTATCTAGATGAGGGGTTTTGCAGTTTTACAACAGTTCATTCCACCATTCCTTTATGTTGTTGTCTGGTCTATCAAGTACAGATGGACTGGATCCTCTTCCTGATTGCCCTAGTAGCCATCTACGCCATCGCAGCGTATTATATTCATTCGAAAAATCTTTGGGCCGATCATATTGTTTTTTACGGTCCGATCATGGCAATACGGAGTCGGCGGGTGGGATTTTTCGACCGCTTCGCCCGTTTCCACCGGTTTTTCCGTGTCTATGGCACATGTGGTGCTGTCATTGTCATTATCGTCTCCGCCGCGATGGTGGGGGTGCTTCTGTTTTCCCTCTATCTCAATCTCATGAACCATCCGGAACCAACCGCGGTGAATGATATCAGGAACATCCTTGCAATTCCCGGGGTGAACCAGTTTATTCCGTTTACCGTTGCGGTATGGTTTGCGTTCGTTTTCACACTTGTTATCCATGAATTTGGCCATGCATTCCTCGCACGGGTGGAGAACCTTAAAGTTAGTTTCATCGGGATCCTCGTGTGTATCATACCGATCGGTGCTTTTGTCGAACCGGATGAGGCGGAATTTGAGAAGTTGCAGGGATTGCCGAAGATCCGTATGCTTGGGGCGGGTATCACCAACAATATTGTGGCCGGTTTCGCGTGTTTTTTCCTGCTTATCCTGCTCCTTGGATTCGCGGTCCCCCTCCAGACCCCCCTGATTAATTCCGTGTACAAGGATTACCCTGCCGACCGGGCGGGGATTGTGCCGGATTCTGTTGTCACCAGCATCAATGGGATCCACGTGACCTCACAGACTGAAGTCGCGACGATCCTCAATACCACGCGACCCGGTGACCAAGTGGTGATTGTGACAGAGAAAGATGGCATTGCATCAACCCATACGCTTACCTTGGATTCGTGGCCGCAGAACATGAGCTCGAAGCAGAGCGGGTTTATGGGAGTAACGTACTATGATGCATATGGGATTAAGCAGATCTTTGCAAGCCCGTTCGGGTTTTTTGTCATGCTCGCAATCCCGGTCTACATAATTCTCGATCCGGTTGGGTGGGGGCAGTTCCTAATCATGGTCAATGATTCGCCGGATGCCCTTGCCTGGAGCGTCCCGTTCCCGGGCTACTGGTTCGTCATCCAGCTCCTATTCTGGTGCGCTTGGTTCAATATTATGGTCGGCCTGTGTAACGCAATCCCGATGGTACCTTTCGATGGCGGCCACATCTTCAAGGAAGGCGTCGACCGTTTGCTCGACCGGCGCGGGCTCATCAGGTATTCCGGGTGCGTGGTCGGGGCGGTCAGCTACGTTATGATCGTTGTCCTGATCTCTCTCTTCGTGTTGCCGTTGTTGTTGCATATGTGATGGCTCGGAGGGATCAAATTTCCCTCCATGGGGTACTCATTTCGACAGTTTATAGCCGGGAATTTCCCTTCCGATTAAAGACAGCCGATCCATCCGCTCTCATTCGATTTAGTAAATAGTTTCACAGGCACGATATCTTGCGGAAAAATTTTCGGGTGCATTATGTGTGTACCCCTTTGTTTTAAGAGCAGCGTGTGAATTTTCTATAGATTGTAACCCCTTGTCCGGATACTTCTCACATTTTAACCAATCATAAATATGGCTCTGTAGAAATCATTTTTCCGAGGAAAGAGTCGACCAGATTGACCAAAAGATCTAAGGTACAGTGCCTCCTTACCCTGTTATGCTACTAACAAACAAGGAGGCAAAATAATGTCAGCAAACCGG
>Ga0326727_10009788_pt1 | contig 23293 bp, 21 predicted proteins | sample MB2enrmetagenome_FD_207643 | JGI IMG/M metagenome (GOLD analysis project Ga0326727, IMG submission 207643) | Lab enriched peat soil microbial communities from McLean, Ithaca, NY, United States - MB29MY | ecosystem: Environmental > Terrestrial > Soil > Wetlands > Peat | place: USA: New York... | reverse complement strand
CGCTACTTTTCTCCGCAGGTGGAGTGGGAGTTGATTGCCCTCACCGAGCATTGGCGGCGGGAGCTGAAGGTGGTCTTCCGCAAGCGTAGCGGGGACGCGCGCAGCTAGAGCATTTTCAACAATGGTGCAATGCGGTAACCAAACGCGGATTCTTGCCTTATATGTTGAAGCTGAAGGAACAGCACAAGAGATTGGCGCTGAAGGGCTGGTTTTGGGCTAGAATAGAAGTTATGAAGCCGTACGAGATATAGCCATAGTAATGATACGGAGGGTAAAACATGGCTGCTCTTGATTGGTCCCAATGCCCGGCTGTCGAAAGCGTGGCAGACAGACGCAGCGGCGCATGGGTATTCCGCGGTACACGGATGCCTGTTGCTACGGTCTTTGAAAATCTTGAGGCGGGCTCCAGCATAGAAGAAATCGTTGAACAGTTTCATGTGACACCGCAGCAGATTCAGGCCGTGCTCGAATTTGCCGCCCGCAGCCTCGACGCGCCGCCGGATCTTGTTGGCGCAGCTACCTCGTCCAATGCGCATTCTTTTTGATCATGGCACACCAAGCGGCATCGCCGCGTCGCTTTCGCCTCACCAGATAACGGAGGCGAGAGAGCGCGGCTGGGACAGAATTTCTAACGGCGAATTGCTCCAATCGGCTGAAGAAGCCGGGTTCGACCTTTTACTCACCACCGACAAGAGAATCCGCTATCAGCAAAATTTGAAGGGCCGAAAAATAGCAATTATCGTACTCGGGAACTCGACATGGCGGATTGTGCGGCAGCATCTTGACCGAATTACCTTGGCCGTAAATGAGGCCGCGCCGGGAAGTTATACTGAGATTGAGATCCCGTTCAAATAACGTCCTATTGACTCACAATAGATATAACTGATGAAGATGTCACACATTTTCTTGCACCTTCGTTACGCCCGATCCAGCTCCGCGAACAATTCGCTCAGCACTACTCGGATCGGTGTTCCAGGCACGGTGATTTCGCCGGTGGGAGCCAGTTCGAGTCCGGCCCTGGTTACGCGATAAGCCAAGCGGCGGGCGGGGTCCACGAACCAGATATTTTCAATGCCGAAATCTAAATACTCGTCCGTGCGCTCGGTAAGGCGGCTGAGCCTGTCCTCCGGAGAAAGGATTTCGATGACCAGTAGCGGCGGGTGGGTAAGAATCTGTTCTCGCGGAGTTCCGGCGCGGAGTACGGTCACATCGGGTACGCGAAAACGGGTGGTCTTTACCTGAACGCGCACATCGGGAAGTGGAATCACCCCCCACTCTTCCCGGTGATTCATAAATAGGTGCGTTAGCAGAGATTGCAACAAGCTGTTATCGAACTCGCCCACGTTGCGCTCCTCGATCCGTCCATCCACATAGTCGCAGTCAGGGCGATAGCTCGTGGTGAGATACTCACGCACGGAAACGAACCCCGCCTGGGAATCTTCATAGATGGGCACAGTCGCCATGAACTGATTATCGCGCTATTCTGACCATTCTGCCAATGAATTCATGCAGTACGGGCCGATTTCATCCACTTCATGCCAATTCGATCCCCACGATCATGACCGCCCATTCAAAAGGCTTGTCCGTTGCGGTATATTCGAGTTCCCAGGCGAATGCAATCTGTGGTTCAATGTTATTGATTACAACGACAGGGGCTGCGGACGACTGGGAAGAGGGGACAACTGTATGTGTGACGCGAATATAGAAGGTCCCGATGGAAAGAACATTGAAGAAGAAGCGCAGCTGCCTGCCAGCACTTATAAAATCATTGAACCGCCTCCGGAGAGCCTCGATGACAAGCTCCCGGCAGCAGGTTTGTTCGTTTACCCTGATGTGAATGCGGAGGCGGATGTACAAAAACCCGCCAAGGAATCTCCCGCTCCCCAGCCGCCATCGCATAAGTCGTTGACTGAACGGAGGCGGAGGTCCGCGGAGAACCCAACCAGGTTCTATGCCGCAATCGGCGTAGGCCTCGGAATTCTGATTGTAGTCGTCCTCGTTGCCGTTTCCCTGCTTACGGGCAATCCCGAGGGACGGAACGATATGGGGCCGGTTATCTCCGACGGAACGGGATTGAAGGGCCATCTGTATATCACATGGAAGAAGACACTGCAATACCAACTGATATTAGATACCATCTATCCGGAACAACAGGCAGGCTTTGCGCTCGCGGTCGCCAATCCGCCGTATCCCCTCTACGTCGAAATCCACCTGCTGGACGACCAGGGCCTTATCCTTTGCTCCAGGGAGATCGTCTTGAAATACGATGCCCGGAGTGCGTCCACCACCGCCGGCAATCCCCCCAACAAGTCGCCGGCGGCGAGCGATTATGCGCAGTTGGATGCTGTGGAGCAGGAGAGAGAGCAAGGCAAGGATATCTTCCACTATCAGATCTCACGGGATGGGCATGTTGTCGCCCTCAACGCTCAAGGCGGGATTCCCTGCTCGGCAAGAGCCTATGAGAAAACGACTCAATGGAGTTTTTCAACCAATTTCCCCTCCCTCGCCGAACGGGATGAATTGCTAACACGCCAGCGGGAGAGACGGGCCGGCACGGCTCAAAACTCTGCCGCTCACAACAAGGCGGCTGCCAAATCTGCGGAAAAGCTGGTGCCGTTCTCTATCGAAGGCGACGATGCGATCGTCGAATTTGACGCCAACCGCGGAGTGATCGTAACCAGCGGAAGAAAGACCTTCTTCATCGACAAGACAAGCGCGCAACGCGCGGATCCGGTATGGCAGGAATATCCTGTCAGCATTCATTTCCGGTGCAGCCGAAGTTCAGATTGCACACTCATGCACGCCGGCGCGGGCGCCTTGCGCGCCAAGCTGAAGAGATAGATCAAGCCAGCTGAATTCCTGCAATCTCGGCTTCCAGGCCGCCGTATTCGGGGTGTTCGTTTTCGCGGATGCGGTAGGCGAGATCGATGAGACTCGCCTGCTCGAGGCCAAGCTGGAAGGCGCGGGCGGCCATGTGCCAGCCGACGGCGCGAAGCGCTCCGCTGGAGCCGGGCAGAGGCGGCGGCTGGACAGAATCCTGCGCCAATTCCAATCTCAGGTGGCGCTCCTTCATGATGCGCGGCGGGGCCAGCAAGCGCACTCTGCGGGCAACGAAGACCGGCTCGGGGTTGCCGTGGCCGAAGGGCTCCAGCTTGCGCAGCCATCCAACCAGCACGTTGGAGATGCGGTCCAGCGGCAACTCGGCATGGATGTGAAGCAGTTGCTCGGGCTCGCGTGCGGCCAGGTGCTCCTCGGCGTAGAGGCGCAGGCGGCGCTTCAGCTCCGGCAAGTCGCTGGCAGGCAGGGCGAAGCCCACGGCGAAGGCATGGCCGCCGAAGCGCGTATAGAGATCCGCGCAGCTTTCGATGGCGTTGAGCAGTTGGAAGCCGTCCACCGAGCGGCCGGAGCCGTAGGCCACTCCGTCCTCGATGCTGACCACGATGGCGGGTTTCGCCGTGCGCTCGACGACGCGCGAGGCCAGAATGCCGATGACGCCGCGATGCCAGCCCTCGCCGTCGATGAGCAGCAGGCGATCAGATGCTAGTCCGGGGGCCAGTTCTGCGTCGCCGGCAAGGCGCTTCTCGATGGCCGTAAGAGCGGAGACCTCGGTCTCGCGGCGTTCGCGGTTGAGCCGTTCCAGCTTGGCGGCCAGCTCGGCGGCGCGGGCCGCATCGCGTGTGGTGAAGAGCTCGACGATATCGGAGGCCACGTCCATGCGTCCGGCGGCGTTGATGCGCGGAGCCAGGCGGAAGGCCACGTCGTAGCCGGTGATAGCACGGGCTGCCGGATCGAGCGCCGCGGCGGCAAAGAGCGCGCGTAGGCCTGCTCCCGCCGGGTGGCGCAGCTCCCGCAAGCCAATAGCCGCGATGACGCGATTTTCGCCCCGCAACGGCACCGCATCGGCGATGGTGGCGATGGCCGCCATCTTCAAAAAACTGGGCAATGTTTTTTCGCGAGTGGTTGTCTGATCGCGCCGCTCAAGAATAGCCTGCGCTAGTTTCAACGCGATGGCCGCGCCGCAGAGAAATTTTTCCGGATAAGCGCAACCGGGCTGGTTGGGATTGAGAATGGCCAGCGCGTGCGGAACGGCGTCTCCAGCCTCCAGCAGATGATGGTCGGTGATGATGAGGTCCAGTCCCAGCCTGCGCGCGGTTTCGGCCTCGGCAAAGGCCCTCATCCCGGTATCCACCGTAATTACCAGCCGCGCGCCCTCGGCGTAAGCCTCTTCCAGCACGCTCGATTGCAGGCCGTAGCCCTCGCGCAGCCGGTGGGGCACGTGAAAGCGCGCGACTCCGCCAAGCATCTCGATGGCCGTTTTGAGCAGGACAACGGCGGTGGTGCCGTCTACGTCATAGTCGCCGTAGAGCAGCACCGTCTCGCGGGCAGCGATTGCCTGCTCCAGCCTGGCTACGGCCTGGGACATGCCCAGCATGAGCAGCGGGTCGTGAAGATGAGCAATTTCCGGGTTGAGGAAGGTGAAGGCTTCAGAAGCCTGGGTTACGCCGCGGGCTATCAGCAACTCGGCCAACACCAGTGGCAGGCGTGCGGCCCGGGCCAGTTCAGCGGCCTCGGCTGGATGCGGCTCGACAAAGCTCCAGCGTTGTCGAAGGAGCTTCCGGCCGTCTCCCTGTTTTGAATCGGGCGGCCGGGCCTGCAAATTGCCAGCCCCGTTGCCTTCAGCGTCCACCGCGCTTACTCTTCCTCGTCGTCGTGATCGTGCTCCTGATCCCCGATGACGATCTCCTGGAAGGTCTCGATATCTTCCAGAAGTCCCTGGAAGCGCTCATACCACTCGGTGGTGGTCTCGTGCAGAAAGACCACGCCTTGGTAGACGAAGCCCAGCTGGATATAGCCCAGGTTCCCAGCGTACTTGCGCAGCCACTGCGCCTCCGCAAGTTCAGAGGACTCATCATCGGGGAAGTTCATTTCGCTGGCTTCGTCGATCAGCGCGTCCAACTCCTCGCGCTCCAGCGTCATCTCGCTGAAGGTGAGAAAGGGAGCACCGGCGAGCTTGGCCATCTCCACAAAATCTTTCCATGCGTCGGGGTTGCCGGCACCCTCCCAGACAATGGAGGGGATGTCTTCAGTGACGTAGCCGGGAAGGCGTTTGAGGCCGTGGCCCTCGATAAAGGCCACCATGTCGTCTTTCAGCGGGAGGAGGTTGTCCATGTTCATAGTCAAACTCCTATTTTCGCAGACGAGGGCGGGTTGGCGCGGTGCCATTGTGGAAACTCGCCGCCAGTCACCCAGTGGCGCGGCTGCGCATTACCGGCTAACACCCTAGGCTGCCTGCACAGGCGCCAGCCTCAGCCTCAACCTGGCCTTCTGAAGGCATCTCCGGCGCGCAGTGCGGTCAAAAGTGTACACCGGGCCGTCCGATGCGGTATCCTGAGCTTTAGCCCATGATTTTTTCCCGCGATTATATCGGGTATCTGGCCCGCCGGACCGTCAAACACCTCATCGACGCCAAGATGATTACCACCAGTGACTTAAAGGCGACCGAGGCGCGCGTCAACGAGGCCATGGTGGAGGAATTGTCCCTGGAAGACCGCATCAACGAAGAGGTGCGCGTCATTCTGGAAGCCTACTCCGAGGAGATGCGCAAAACCGGCGCGCAATACGCCGAGATGTTCAAGAAGGTGAAGACCGAGCTGACCAAGAAATACAAGGCGGTGCTATGAGGATCAGCCCCGACAAGCTCAACAAGCTGGCCCACACCGTGGCCGATACCCTGGCCGAAATCGACGCGGTAGGATTCATGGAGGATCGCAACACCATCCGCCAGGAGGCGCGCAAGGCGCTCACCGCCCTGCTCGCCCAGGAGGCCGCAATCGACACTGCCGCCCGGACCAAGATCGCCTCGCAGCGAAAGATCATCGTCGAAGGCTCGCAGGAGTGGGATATCCTCTACCGCAAGTACTACAACGACGAAGTTCGCAAGCTGGGCATCTGAGGCGTCCGAGCCGCTTTTGGCAGCGGCACGGATTCTTGTTAAACTAATCAAGTGGCCGATGATGGCCGTTCCCCCGCAACTCAAATGGCGCTATCGTCTAGGGGTTAGGACGTGAGATTCTCAATCTTAAAACCCGGGTTCGATTCCCGGTAGCGCTACCAGCTAAGATCAGCTAAAGCCCGCTAATAGGCTGTTTTGCCGCTTGGCGGCAAGAGTGTCTCGTGAACATTAGGCGTTATAGCTGGATAGGGTATTTCGCGCCTGCAAGTTAAAATCAACGATGTTGCTATACTGTGTCACCAGTGCAGCTGCGAAATCATATGACCAAAAGAAAAGCATTTTCATCGTTTTTTGTCTGTATTCTACTGCTGACAATCGTCGGCATCCTGGCGCATGAAGCTGGGGAGTTTTTAATCGTCGATAATCCTGAGCGCTCAGATATTATCGTGGTGCTCAGTGGAGATACTGGCGATATTCGTTTTCATCATGCGTTGAAACTACTGCGAAGCGGCTACGCGCAGGAACTCATTTTAGATGCTCCAGACTGGGTTGAATACGGCAGGACCTCGTCTGATCTTGCGCGGGAATATATTCAAACCGTAGCTCCCGAAAATGCACCCCATCTTCATGTATGTAGCTTTAAGGGAGATTCTACGGTGCTTGAATTACGCGGGGTAACCAAATGCATCCACACAGTTGCGCCTAGCGCAAAGACAGCGATCATAGCCACTTCTGATTATCATACGCGTCGCGCCTTATCTGTAGCGCAACATGTCGTCCCTGAGTACAGATGGTCAGTGGCGGCGGCTCCAGATAAAAGAGTCTTCGGAACCGCCTGGTGGCAAAACCGAGAATGGGCGAAGAAAACCCTGATGGAGTGGCAAAAGTTATGCTGGTGGATGCTGGTTGAACAATTCCAGGCACAGTAGTACCTATGGCCGTCTATCCGGGAGTTGAACTCGCAGCAGAAACCAACACACTGCTGTTTTTGTGATTTGTGGTACACAGCTTGGTCACATGCTGTAAGCGATTGAATCCATTTGATAGGCTACTAGATTCTCAATCTTAATACCCGGATTCGATACTCGGTAGCGCTATCAATCAGCATCCGCTAAAGCTGAATCTCGTTTTCCGCTATTTACCCTTCCATTCGAGCCGGTCATATTCCAGTTCGATGGTCTCCGTGGCGTGCCCTGAGTTCTTCGCCTCCGCCGTCGGCATAGTATGCTTGACCGGCCAGCAATTGTAGATATTCATGCGGCCCACCTCGACTCCGCTGTCGTCATGGAAGATGACGGCGACAGTCCTGCGATCCGTCTTGCCGTCGACCACAGTCTTGTACCACTGGTACCACTCCAGCGTGTTTGACCAATCCTTGGTGAGCACGATCTTGCCTGGCTTATGATTGCCCGGACGCGTGCGATTGACACCATCCTCTCCATCTTTGTATTCAACAATGTCAGACTGCGTCTCTTTCATTTTGGCCTGTGCTATATACGCATTCAGATTCTCGATGGGATGCACTCCCGCGACTAAAACACCATTGATTTCCACCTTTGTGTTTCCGGGACGCGCGCGATTGACTCCGTCTTCCCCGTCTTTGTAGGCGCGTGCCTGCGCGAACGCCGATCCACAGAGGGCAACGGCGCAAAGAAGAGCTGCAATGTGTTTCATGGTTTCTCCTATCTGACCCTCAACAGCAATATAAATATACGCGCAATTGCCGTCTGTTGGCGATCTCTTTGCACTTATTTCAAGGCCACCCGGTATTCCATCTCCCGGTAGTGCCACCAGATTCTCCCCATGCTTCAAACACCACACTGCTTTGATTCCCTTTGGAGCGCCGGTGTATTCTTGCTGGCATGAACTGGCGGCGGGGATTGTTGTTGGCGGGAATCCATTTGGCGGTGGCTGTGCCACTGATTGTGTGGCTAGAAGTGGATATGGCACAGCACCGCAAGTCCCACGTCAGTGATAGTACGAAGACCGTACAAGTGGATGCCACGCAGGAAGGTGAGACAGTATCATTTAGCCCCTGCGGTATGTGGGTTGAATATCTTCCCCAAGACGAAATTGTGCGGTTTGCCAATATACCTGCTTTCGTTCTGACAGACTGGCGTGAGGAATGTCCGCCAAATTGGTCGCTATCGGGAATACTTCATGCGGACTGGGAGCACTGGACCTTAGAATCGCAGCGGCGGGTTGATGTCGGCTTTGTAATCCTGATCGCGATGCAATGGTTTCTGGTAGGAGGATTTCCGCTAAGAAAGCCATTACGCTGGTGGAGGGAGCCAGGAGCCTTCATCACGCTCTGCACCTTAGCGGCCTTTGCGATAGTGCTGATTCCAGCCATAGCCCCGGTGGCAAAACTTCCCGCACTGTTTGCCGGAATTGCCTGGTTCTGGTGGTTCGGCTTGCTGGTCTGGAAGAGCCTCTGCTCCGGCTGGCGGCTGGCCAGGCGAGTCATCGCGAGTGGCCATTAAACCCGGTGAACCAATCACAGTCCTCAGTCTTTCTATGTTCTCTTCGGTTTCACGACGGCCGGAAACTGCTCCAGCGCCGGAAACTCATTGTCGTTCTCCCAGGATCCACGCACCTTGCGGTTCAGGACAATCCATCCCTTTCCATCCCAGTGGTAGCGCGTGTACGTCAAAATGAAATCGCCTGCATATTCCGCGTCGTAGTCCGGACGGCAGGCAACCATCAGAATATCTTTTTGAGTGTTCTTGCTGGCGGCGGCGGGAACCAGCTTCCAGGCGGATTTCAGGGTGCTCATCAAGCGAATCGGATCGCTCGATCCGGATTCTTCATCTCTGGCCACAACCGTTTTCAGGCGGCCTCCATCCGCAGTCATCAGTTCCGTTACTGGGCCGGAGTACGATCCAGATCCAGCGGAGAGATCAGTGGTGAGCAGAATCGCGCGGCGGCCCGGATATAGTTTTTCAAAACGAATCCGCGCTTGCTCCCGTTCCAATACTGTCCTGGATACGGTCTTCCCCTGTGCATCTATGAGCCGCAGCACCGCGTTCAGCAACACGTTGGTCGTGAGGTCCTTGTAGCGAGGGTCATTTTGGTCGAGGGCCATCTCCGGCCCGCCTGAACCCCAGAGAGTCTTTTCCAGAGCGGGGGTGAGGCGCGCGTCTTCAAGCAGCTCCAGCTTGCCGATAAACCCGTCCGATGCCGCGGTAAGCGTGAGACTGTTGGCCACAACAAGATGAGGCTGCCGTTCCGACCTTGCCGGCGCGATGGCCGCCAGCAGCAATACAGATAAAAAACACAAACGTCTCATGGAAGCCAGTATAGTGTCTTCAACAGGCCGAACGCTGCTTTCAGGCGTACGTCACGTCGAACGCTGATCAACTCTCAGCAGCTTGCCTCGGCTAACCGAATGAAAACGTGTATACCTTGATAGATCACCGGGGAGCCGCGCGGCCAGTTCCTGCTGACCTATATGCCGGACCCGGTGGACAAGGAAGGCAGCTTTTACAAGATCGCGCTCATTGCCAACAAGGGCGATCTGCGCGTGGTCACGCGGGAAGGTTATTACGCGGCGGACGTGGGGATGCAAGATAGGAGCGCCATTGAACTCAACCTCACTCGGGATAGGGGCTTAGAGCGGAGGAGACAGGCGATTCTTCAATGTTCTCCAGTCTTCTGTAGAGGGAGGCGGCATAATTCCCAAGCACGAGCGCAAGGAATGCGCCGTTGAATACCGGATCGAACCGTTCCCGGTGCAGCTGAAAATGCTCAAAGAAGTGCGTCCCTTTAAAGAGCCAACCTATGGCTACATAGATGTTGAACAGATGGGTCAATAATCGCAGGGAAAGGGGCGCCTTGTTTCGCGCCGTGCGCGGATCGAAGGAGTAGCCGCCGGATTTCCAGTGGAACCAGCTTTCAAAGGGAATCACCACCACGGCGAATGTGGTCCAGAGGAAGATTGCCAGCTTGGGATAGACCGGCCTGTCCGCAAAAACGCGAAAGAGATGATCTACCAGGCCGAGACAGAATCCCAGCCCAGTCAGCAGTGCCATCATCTCCGTCGGCCAGCGCAGAATGTACGGCTGCTTCGACACTGTTCCCGGCTCGACGAGGCGGCCCCCCACCATTGCGGGCAGCGGGATGGGAAACTTCGCCACCAGATCGTCGAAGAGCACCGCCGAGACGTTGGGATCGTCTGGCTGATAGTGGACTGGAATCTTTCTCTCTTTGAGTGAGTTGAGCCACTCCTGCGCCTGTTCTTCTTCTGAAAATAAGCGCGAGAACTCCCCGGAGTAATATTCAGTCTCGCCGTTCTTGTTCAGGCTGAAGTAGTAGGTAAAGCTCGCACTGTAACTTTCCGGTTTGTTTTCAAGAACAGCATTCATCACATGGGCATATATGGCGCAGCCTTCCACGGTAGGCCAGTTCTTCGCGATCTGCCGCTTGCGCCAGTCAGCCAGTGATTTTCTAGTCCGCCAGAGCAAATAGATAGACAAAGAGACCAGAACAAGCCAAAACCGCAAGGGGATTTGCCTTTGCCAACCCGTTAGATCGTGCGCGGTCACTGAATAAAATCTCCTTCAGGATTTTACACATACAATACATCACTCCGGTCGTAAATCGCCATCGCCGACACGCAAACGCGCCAATGGCACATCGATTCTGGCAACTCCCTCGCTCTTTGAGCCGGGAATGCCGCTCTGGCTGGGAGTGTGCACGGGTTATCTTCACCGCTGCTTCCCGGGCCGCCAGAAAATAGTGGGATGTACGACTGAAGTCCATCTAACTCGTTTATTATCAGTTGTTATAAAATTGGATAAAATTAATCTATTTTCCACTTGTCCAGCCTAATTTTCCTTGATACGCTTCAAGTACCCCATTCCACGGTATGGGTGCAGTTGAGGTCATCGTGAGTTCGCTCTGGCATCCACAGGCGGATCGCTGTATCGAAACACGAATTATAGAGACTGCACCCGGACCGGCTACTTAAAATTTGCGGCTTCCCCCCTCCAGACGCGCCAAGGGCGCAGCCGATTGGCTGCGCCCTTGGTGATTGATTTTCCTGTTTCCCACCCATTTCACAAAGAACGTGAAATGGATGGGGCACCCAAAGATCTTCAATGATAGACAGGAGGCGTGTTTCTGTAAACCGACTGGATCGATTCTCTCCACACCGACTATTTGTTGGCTTTAGTCCGAAGGACGGTGATTAGCGAGACCAAGGCGATGCCGAAGCACATTCCAGAAGCAAACAACTGAACAACGTCCACCGTTCGAATCAAAGCGAATTGCGGTTCCCGGATTACGTCGCCTAAAGCGATTATACTAAAGAAAAACAGAACAGCGATAGAGGGCTTGCGAATGGACATTTGAATTCCTCCATTCGGAAATATATCACGGGCAATAGTGCTGCTTGACCGCTCACTAATCCTTCTGGCCCTACAACAATCTTCAATTCGCCTCCAATCCGGAGTGGACAGGCCACTAGCTACATCATGCTGATGCTGCCAGACGCGCCAAGGGCGCAGCCGATTGGCTGCGCCCTTGTTGTTTGATTCGGAGTTCCTTGTTTCCCACCCTAGCCGCAAAAGCAAGAACGCGGCGAGGATGGGGCATCCTATACCGGGTTAGCTGGTGGTGTGGGCGGGGCCGCTCTGCTTCTCTTCTAAAGCTGCTTGCGCGGCGGCCAGACGGGCCGTCAGCAACCTGAAGGGCGAGCAGGAGACGTAGTTAAGGCCGATCCTGTGGCAGAACTTGACGGACTCTGGATCGCCGCCATGCTCGCCACAGATGCCCACCTTGAGCGTGGGCCGCGTCTTGCGTCCCTTTTCCGTGGCCATCTTCACCAGTTGCCCCACGCCCGACTGGTCGAGGGTGGCGAAGGGGTCCTGCTTGAAGATGCCCGCCTTCATGTAGGCCGGCAGGAACTGGTTGATGTCGTCGCGGCTGATGCCGTAGGTGGTCTGCGTGAGGTCGTTGGTGCCGAAGCTGAAAAATTCGGCCTCTTCCGCAATTTGGTCCGCTGTCAGGGCCGCGCGCGGCAGCTCGATCATGGTGCCCACCATGTAATCGACCTTGACGCCCTTCTCCTTGAAGACTTCCGCGGCTACGCTACGCACGATGGCCGCCTGGTTGCGCATTTCTTCGATGGAGCTGACGAGCGGGATCATGATCTCGGGATGCGGATCGCCGCCCTTGCTCTTGGCGATGACGGCAGCCTCGATGATGGCGCGAACCTGCATCTCGGTAATCTCCGGGAAGGCGATGCCCAGACGGCAGCCGCGCAATCCGAGCATGGGATTCTGCTCGTGCAGCTCTTCGACACGCTCGAGCAGCGTGCGCAGTTCTTTGAGCTTGGGCGAGCGGGGCTTGGTGTCTACCAGGTGCTGAATCTCCACCATAAGATCCTCGCGCTTGGGCAGGAACTCGTGCAGCGGCGGATCGATGGTGCGGATAGTGACGGGCAGCGACTCCATGGCCTTGAAGAGGCCCACAAAGTCGGCGCGCTGCATGGGCAAGAGCTTCTTGAGCGCCGCGCGGCGGTCCTTCTCGTTATCCGCCAGAATCATGGCGCGCATGTGTCCGATGCGGTCCTCGGCAAAGAACATATGCTCGGTGCGGCAGAGGCCGATGCCTTCAGCCCCGAAGAGGCGAGCCTGCTTGGCGTCGCGGGGGATGTCGGCGTTGGCGCGGATGCGCAGGCGGCGAACCGGATCGACCCAGGCCATGAAGGTGACCAGATCGGGATCGTCGGGCTGGGCGTCGAGGGTTTTGAGCTTGCCGGCGATGACGCGGCCGGTGGTGCCGTCGAGCGAGATCCAATCGCCCTGCTTGAAGGTTTTGCCCTTCACGCGCAACTCCTTCTTGGTTTCGTCCACGGTGCAATCGCCCGCGCCGGCCACGCAACACTTGCCCATGCCGCGGGTGACGACGGCGGCGTGCGAGGTCATGCCGCCGCGCGAGGTGAGGATTCCGGCGGCCACTTCCATGCCCGCGATGTCCTCAGGGGTGGTTTCGCCGCGCACCAGAATGATGGTTTTGTAGGCGCCGCTCGAGTGGACCTTGACGGCCTCCTCGGCGGTGAAGACGATCTGCCCCACGGCCGCGCCCGGCGAGGCGGGAAGGCCGGTGGCCAGCACCTCAATCTTTTCGCCCTTTTCGACGAGGCGGGGAACCAGAAAATCATACAACTGGTTGGGCTCAACGCGATGGATGGCTTCCTCCTGCGTGATGAGCTTTTCCTTGACCATGTCGATGGCCACGCGAACGGCGGCCAGGCCGGTGCGCTTGCCGTTGCGTGTCTGCAGCATGTAGAGCTTGCCATCCTGAATGGTGAACTCGAAGTCCTGCATGTCGCGATAGTGCTTTTCCATCTTGCCGGTGATGGTTTTAAGCTGCTCGTAGACCTTGGGCATGGCGCGTTCTAATTCGCTAATCGGCAGCGGCGTGCGCACGCCGCTAACCACGTCCTCGCCCTGCGCGTTCATCAGGTACTCGCCGAAGAAGGCGTGCTCGCCGGTGGCCGGGTTGCGCGTGAAGCCGACGCCGGTACCGGAGTTATCGCCCAGGTTGCCAAAGACCATGGCCTGCACGTTGACCGCCGTGCCCAGCCAGTCATCGATGCGATTGATGCGGCGATAGGTCTTGGCGCGCTCGTTCATCCAACTGCGGAAGACGGCGTCGCGGGCCTGCACCAGTTGATCCAGAGGGGCCTGCGGAAACTCCTTGCCCGTCTCCTTTTTCACCAGTTTTTTATACTCGGCGATGATCTCTTGCAGTTCCTTGGGCTGGAGCTCATAGTCGAACTTGACCTTGGCGCGCTTCTTGACGCTGTCAAAAATATGCTCAAAGTGCTTCTTGGGAACATCGAGCACCACGTCGCCGAACATCTGGATCAGGCGGCGATAGGAATCGTAGGCAAAGCGGGGATTGTTGCTGCGCTTGGCCAGCGCTTCCACAGCCTGGTCGTTGAGGCCCAGGTTGAGAATGGTGTCCATCATGCCGGGCATGGAGAACTTGGCTCCGGAGCGCACGCTGACCAGCAGGGGATTTTCGCCTGTGCCCAGCTTTTGGCCTTGCAGCTTCTCCAGCCGCTCCAGGGCGGCGTACATCTCGGTGTTGACCGCGGGCGACAGCGCGCCACGCATGTACTCGCGGCAGGCCTCGGTCTGGATGGTGAATCCGGGGGGAACCGGCAAACCAGCGTTGGTCATCTCGGCCAGGCCGGCGCCCTTGCCGCCCAGCACATCCTTCATATTTCCGTTGCCCTCGGCCTTGCCGCCGCCGAAGAAAAACACGTGTTGGGTTGAAGTCTTGCCTGCCTGTCCGGCAGACGCCTGATCCACAGCGCCCTGCGTCATGGTTTGAAGCCTCCCTATCTGGAATTTTCCACCCCAGCGGCGAAGACCTGCCGCCGGGGACCCCGGTAATCACGCGAGCGGTCCGTTGAAGAGAATGGCAGGACGCGGCTCAGCTCTGCAACTGGAAAATGAGCTTTTTGGCTGAGCGCGTACGGGGCATCCAAGCTTCGGAGAGCGCTTCGCGGGATTGATACGCCGTACTTACGAATATCGTCTCCAGTATACAGTTGCCTGTGTTGAAGGTCACATCCGATGCGCGAAGTCCGGGAGGCGCACGCCATGGAGAATCCGCTCCAATCCCACCAGCCTCAGAACCTCGGCCACGCGCGGCGATAGATTGGCTACAGTGAAGCGGTAGCCGGCCTGCTGGGCGCTGGAGTAGAGCGAGAGAAGGGCGGAGACTCCGGCTGCGTCAATACGCCGGACCCGGCTCAGGTCGAGCGTTACGCTTTGCCGGCGCACCACAGGCGCAAGCCAGGTTAGCAACTCCTTCTCGCGGCCGCGAACCAGCTCGGTCAGATCAGCTACTTCATTCCGATCGGTCCATTCACTGGCCGGAAACACTGCGGGGGCTATCGGGATTGAAAACATGCTCGTCATAAAAACCTCCTTGGGAAGCGGCTTACTCGTTTGGACAGCCGTTTTGCGGCCTGGGTTGCATATTTCCTGCGCCTGGCCGGCTCTTTCCTGGTCTGCACGCGGGCTGCCAAAGCCGCAGTGAATGGAAGACGCTGAAAACGCAGACGATAGGAGCATTTCCGGACCACATGCGGCGGCTACGGGTGTTCGTTTGTGATGACCGCCGTTCGCAAATGAACACGCTAAAGTTCTGTACGCAAACAGGGGTGTCTGCGGTTCCGTGCCCAGCGCTTTTCTGGGCGCCCCACGCCATCTCCGTGAAGAAATACTGAGATGTGGGCCACTCGGCCGCTATCCGGCTATTGCCCGGGTGGCCACTGTTGTCGCCTTGTTATGCGAGATTCAGTTATGCTGTCACCGGACAATACTTGTGGCGCCTTTGTGGTACAGGAGGTCTAAGGTGGTGCGTGCAGTTACAGGGGGTCCTTCGGTTCCAGGATAGTGGATTGAAGCGGGGTTTTTTGTTCGCGCCACAGTCCGAATCAGGTCATGAAACAGCTTCCAGCTATTTTCTACGGCGGTAAAGCGACCACCATTGAGAACTGTCGACAAAGGTAAAGTGCTGCAAAAGGCGAGAATGATATTCCTCTGCGAGAAAGTTGTCGCTATCCTCATTGGAGCTTGGATAATGAGGCACCATGATCAAATCGGCATTGCCTAATACCAGGCTCTCGTCAAGTAGGTACTTGCTTGGAAAGTTGTCACCGTCCTTTTCCCATGGACTGCCACCGAGCGCTGGCTTTCTGCGCAATATATAGTCAAATGGATTGATGAAGCCGATGGTCAGAACCGACTCGTCCTGCGTGGATGACTTCTCCAGCAATGCCAGCCCGTCGTTCACATGGTCCACGACATAGTGGCCATTGTCAAAACGATAAATCGATGTATCATCTGGGTCGGTGTCGTAAAACTTCAATCGCTCCATCCCGCGGCCGGTTATGCTAACTCCCTGCGACATTACCGAAGGCGCATGATAGCGCAGCAGAGTTTTCACACTCTCAGCATCCAGGAAAAAACCGGCGAAAACGCTTCCAAGGCCCAGCGCGATGACCGAGGAAATTGCAACCCTCTCTTTGCTGTGGGGGTAAGCCGCAATGAGCATTCCGAGAAGAACGATCACCCACAGGCTTGCCAGCTGGAAGCCATGGTCGCTGTGATCCGTCTCGCGAAAGAACTTCGTGGTCACAATGACAACTCCGCCAATAAAATAAAACCTCACTACGAAACGCTGCCATAACTCGCCATTCGTAATCAGCAGCATGGCGATCACGGTCATGATGGCCAGCGTCACACACGCCGCACTACCGAAAATATCGCCGATATACCCGGAGGACTTGAGCAAAGAGCTCCGAGCTTGAATGGTGAGTCGCATATCGTAAACGAATGCGGAAATCGCAAATCTGAGGTATAAAGCAAAGGTTGCCACCGTAGCTGCAAGTCCTATCAGAAAACCCCATGCACGTGGCATTTCCTCACGCCGCATCGGTACTGTAGCCAGCAGCAAGAGTGCGGCGACGCCAAAAAAGTTCAATTTCAGAAAAGCCATCAGCACCAGAGCAATCCCGCTCGACATTCCACCCCAAAATCGGCTTCGCTCGCTCGCGAATGCGCATTCCACAAGCACTAGGCCAAGCAGCGCGTAACCGTGACGGTTGTAGATCATCGCGGAACTCATGACCTGCGGCATATCTGCGAGCGGCGCCGGGGATATGGCAGTAAGGATCAGCCATGCGGTCACCAGTAAGGCTGGAATGGCGGGCAAGCGCCGCCGCGAAAGAAGCCATCCCCAAATCCCAACAGCGATGCCAAAAATTACATTCCCGATCGCAATTCCCTGCGGGTTACCGTGAGTCAGCAACATACCGACGGCCGTGATCATGAACTCCAAGGGTCCGAGCGACAGATAGAAGTCTCGGTAAGGAATTTGGCCGTTTACGATTCGCCAGCCGCCGTCCAGCAACAAGAACACATCGTGGCCATACTTATTGATGGGACCCGTTTCCACAGCGCCAAGGAAAATGAAGTAGAGGAGGGCGGCCGATAGAAAAGCCCATCTAATCCACCGTGAGTCCCGCTCGTTCATGCACAGCCATTTCATCGCTCGATCAAACAACACGGTAGAGTTATTGGAAATCGAAGAAGAAGTCGTCATGTTTTCACCTTGCATAGGAGTAATCTCGCCGCTCGAATCAGAACCTTATCCTCGCATCGGCTCGCGCGAATTGCACCGCCGCAGCCGGAAACTGAAAATCCGATGGCACTCAACGGCCTGTAACTTGAGATGCCTGCCAGATGACGATTCCCTCTCCATTATCAAGCTCCCTGTGTTCAAAAACACTTCAGGCCATGCAGAGCACCCGCAGCAACGCGCCCAGCTCGAAAATCGTCAAAATAACAGCGGATACAACCCTTTTCATAACAAGTCTCAAGGCTGACAGATTTTTGACTACAAAAGAGAAGGTACTCTAGCTGTCCGCCTCAAGAACAGCCATAACTGAAGTTCCCGCGATACGTTGCGGCAGAACCTCGCAACGGGAGAGATAATACAGTGCCGTGTTTATCAGGTTTCCGCGTGAATTGAATCCAGCTGAGTAGACATCCATTTTCTTCTTTCCAATCGCCAGCGCCACCTTACGCAACGCCAGGACAGGCACCAGCGGCCCACACCAATATGTCGCCTTGCTCACTCTAAACCCGTTTCTTCTGCCAACTTCCTGGAGGGTGGCCAGCGTATACCTTCGCTGATGACCCTGGACTTTATCAAAACACGAAAACAGCCACTGGAGCGCCGGAACATTGATAATAATGCAGCCTCGATCTGCCAGATGAAATCGGGCAGACTCCAGGAACCGGTCTTGATCTTCGATGTGTTCCAGTACGTCAAATATTAGCAGTAAGTCGAATGCTTTTCGAAACTCGTCCGCGCGGTCGTGAATATCGTAGCAATACACATCTCCCCGACGGCACATATTCCGGCGCAATGCGACTTCATGCAAATCGAAACCCGACGGGGCAATATCATAGACATCTTCAATCTGCTTCTGCAGGACACCATTGCCGCATCCGATTTCAGCAGCCTTGGTGGCAGATCGTAGCCGTTCATCGGCCAGCTTTCGCAGCACTTCAAAACGACGCCTGCACCAGAAATGCCGTGGAGTTGCGAGATCGTAGTACTGATCCGCCATAGTACCAAGAAGCGGCTTGGATTTGAAGACGACCCGGCGGGGTTCTTCTACAGTATATTTCATACTAGAACCTCTTTTTTAGGACTGCTTCTCTCGAATTGTACCGCGGCGGATCGCTCTTGCAAGATTTGATCTGCATCTGTAGCTGTAAGTGAGCATGGCAATCAAGTCTTTCATGGCGTCCTACCCCGAGCGAATGCAGCGCGCTCTGCCGCAAGGAGCTGGGCAATGCCAATGATGAGGCTCCTTCTTGGTGTCACAGCGCATTCCGATAATACTATTGATCGAAATTGCACGCGCCGGGAGTAGAGGCTGGATAATCTGCTTGCACTTGTAACGATCAGTGGAGTGCGCCGCGCTATTCTCATGAAAATCGAGATGATCTCAGCAATTGTCGTGGGGTGTTCAGAGGCAATGATCTTGGTAAGAAGACGCGGATTCGCGCTTGTCGCGCGTAACGCGGCGAGCATCGCGGCGGCGGCATCGTCGGCAGCGATGTAATCGCGGATTGTATCGTACGGGACGTAAATCTGTATGGGCTGTTTACGCAGGGCGCTGCGCGCGATATGCGCCAACAGGCCCTGTCGCTTCCCGGCGGCTTGCCCAGGACCGTAAAGGGTGGAAATTCGAGCGATCAACACAGTCATCCGGCTATTTGTGCCAGCAAATGAGCGTATCAAGTCTTCTTGCCGGAGTTTTTCGCGGGCATAGGCGGTAGTCGGTGTCGGAGGAGTATTCTCTGTAACTACCTCGTCCGATGAACCGGCATAGATGGCGCCTGCCGAGCTGGCGAAAGCGATGGCGCCTGATGCGGCCATCAGGCGCCGCTCGGACTCAATAAGCCGGAGCAACAATGACAACGCTCGAGTTTCCGGTGCAAGGGCGTCTTCTGAGCTGCTCATTACGCCCACACCAGCGGCCCAGTAAATCTCCCATCGATCACTCGCGCCGATTTGAGAAGCGAACGCCTGAACCGCGAATGCAAGCTGAGATGCAAGCTCTGGGCCGCTATCCCAACAAAAGCGTTCAGGAGAGACAAATAGTTCGGTACCGTTGATACGCAGCGTGCGACACAGCGCGGTTCCCAGAAGGCCGCCGCTACCCAACACCCATGCAATCGTCATGGTCGAACAACCGGCCTCGTAGGTTTGGAACTAATGACATACAATGGTTTGCCCATCGCAATGCCCATCGTGACAGCAAGATACTCGGCGATTACGCCGAGCGAGGCCAAGATGGTCCCCGAAAAGAAGGTAACAACGATCATGAGCGAGGCCCAGCCCACAACATGCTCCAGGCCGAAGATTCTTAGATACAAAACGTAGATAGCGAGAGCCATGGCCAGAATCATCGAACAAAGGCCCATTATCGTAATCAATCTCAGCGGACGCGTGCCTGTCGTAAGAATCATTCTCCAGAAATGCCCGATCAGTTTCAAAAACGAATATCCAGAAGGCCGAAGCTCATTTCTCAACCGAACGGGACAGTGGCCGACACGGCAGGTGATCCAGAACAGCCCTACGTCGAGATATACGCCGTTGCCACAATAGGCTGCCAGTATCCTCGCAATCTCGCCATTGATCAAGCGGAAGGTGTTGAAGCGCCCAATCGAATTGTCACCCAACATCCTGATGCCGATCGAATGGGCTGTCCGGCTCAGGATATTCCGCAACCAGCCGTGAGGAGGCGGATTCGTCGGCTGTGCATAGACCAACTGCAACGTTGAGTCCAGAGCGGTATCCAGCATGCGCGTAATATCCGATGGGTCTTGCTGCCCATCCTCGTCCATGGTCACAACCCAATCGCCTGTGGCGCTGGCCATGCCTGCCAGGGTCGCGGCATGTTGACCGTAATTCCGGGATAGCCACAACGGCCGCACAAACTGATATTGAGCGCTGAGAGCTTCAAGCGTTTTATCCGATCGGTCAGGTCCGCAATCATGAGCCAGCAGCACTTCACAGACCGCAAAACAGTTTCCATTCGGTGTCGTTTGCTGGCGCGTCAGCGGCTCGATCTCTTTAATCAATGTCGGAAGGGTATGCTCGCCCAGATAAACTGGGATAACAATGGAAACACGGTGTGCGGGACGGTTATCCATAGCCGCCACTCCTATTCGAAATATAAATCAACAACGGAAATCCGGGTTTAGTGGTTTGGCCTCAGGAGCAAGCTTGTCATGCTGTGAAAGAAGTTGCCTACATTCCACCCTTGCCCAGCCAAACGCCGATGCCGTAAGTGAATGCGCCTACCAGTGCGCCGACGGCGGTCTGAAAAGTGGCAATTGAAAACGTACGCTCAACATATCGAATTTGTGAAGAGTATACCGCATGCGCAGATTGAAATGATTGTCTTCGGTCAGTATTCTCTGTCTGAAAGCGGGTAACTGAGTGAGGCAGCTCCGGGGACGCTTATTCTTATGATAGGGAATTGAAGCTTGGTTCAGTGCTACCCCTGTCCAACACCGTGTCCAAACTCGAAGCCAGCCCCGCTGCCATCCCCGGCCTGGTCAGGGAGCTCGTGCGGGCGCTGGCGCTGGAGGCAGGATTCGCCGAAGCCGGGCTGGTCGCGCTTCCCCATGTCAACCAGGAGCGGGATGCGGCGCGATTTGAGGAGTGGGTGCGGGCGGGCCGCGCGGGCTCCATGCGCTACCTGGAGCGGAGAGATGAGACCGGGCGGCTGCTGCGGGCGCGGCTTCCGTTTCCGTGGGCGCGCTCGGCGCTGGTCTGCCTAGCGAATTACAACAGCCCTCAGCCGCGCTCGACCGAGCTGGCCGCCGAAGGCAAGGGATGGATTGCGCGCTACGCCTGGTCGAGCAAAATGGAGGCGGACGGCAATCGGCGGCCAACCGACTATCACAAGGTGCTGCTCAAGCGAATGAAAGCAGTGGAGTTGCAACTGCATAAGCAACTCGGAGACTTCACGGCGCGCTGCTTTGTGGATACCGGCCCGGTGGTCGAGCGGGCGCTGGCCACGGCGGCCGGATTGGGCTGGACGGGCAAGAATACATGCCTGATTCATCCAAAGCTGGGGTCGTTTGGATTTCTGGCCGTGCTGCTGACCTCTCTCGAGATCGGAGAGGAAAAAGCGCTCTCGATACCCGACCGCTGCGGAAGCTGCCACCGATGCCTGGAAGCCTGCCCGACCGGCGCTCTGACGGCTCCTTACCAGATGGACGCGGCCAAATGTATTTCTTACCTAACCATCGAGCACCGGGGAGCCATAGCGCCCGAGTTGATGGAAGGCATTGGGCGGCAAATCTTCGGTTGCGACATCTGCCAGGACGTTTGCCCCTGGAACCGCAAAGCGCCGGTTAGCGCTGACCCAGAGCTCGAACCGCGGCTGGAGCTGGTAAACCCGGCGCTGGACTGGCTTGCGGCCATGGACGAGGCGGAGTTCGAGCGGCAATTCAACGGCTCGCCGGTGCGCAGGGCAGGATTTTGGGGGCTCAGGCGTAATGTGGCCATCGCCATGGGCTTGAGCGGGCTGGGCCGGTTTGCGCCGCTCCTCAAAACGTGGGCCGAGGCCGCCGACGAAGGCCTGCGCACGGCGTCGCGATGGGCACTGCGCAAGCTCAGCGGCTATTCTTAATGCAGCGACCCTCGGCAATATTGCTTCGCGCATCAATTGACCGCGAAGAGTTTTTCTTTAGAAAGGAAGCAACCCGTGGCTGAATTCTCAGATTCCAATGCACGGCCCGATGCAGCCGACGAAGCTGGCAGGGCCGCTGATGTGCCGCAACCGGCTAAGCAATCCAAGTGGTACCGCTGGCGTAAGGATGGCACGGCTCTGGTGTATTACTTGCTGGACAGCGAGGTGCACACCTTCGCCTTCAGCGTGGCGGCCAACGCGATTCTCTCCTTTATTCCCTTTATCGTGCTGCTCTACGCTCTGGTGGATACAGTCTTCCACCGTTCAGAGATGATGAAGCAAGTGATTGACGACATGGTCGCTTACTTCCTGCCCTCGAATCAGGGTTTCATAGCCACTAATCTGGCGGACGTGGCTGCTGCATCCTCACGGCATGGTTTGCAGGTCTTTTCGCTGATTATGATTCTGGTTGCCTGTACGGGCATATTTCTTCCCCTGGAGGTGGCGCTGAACCAGGCCTGGGGCGTGACCAAGAGCCGCAACTATCTGCACAATCAGCTCATCTCCTTTGGGCTGGCGATCCTTATGCTGGTGTTGGGAATGGCGAGCATCCTGGTGAACACGGCCGCGCGCGACGTGCTGACCCTGATCTTCGTTCATCAGACAAATATCAAGTTCCTCGATATTGTTCTGCATTTTACTTATCAGGGAACCAGTTTTCTCTTGCTGTCCGCAACCACCGGCGTGGCGTCAATTCTCTTCTTCTTTTCCATCTATTGGCTGCTGCCCAACCGCAAGGTTCCCTGGCGGCATGTGCTGATCACGTCAATCTATACCGGAGTTATCTGGCTGGTGTCCAAGTATATTTTTGAGCTCCTGCTTCCACATATGCATCTGAACGATCTCTACGGTCGGTTCTATGTCTCCGTGGGTCTCTTGTTCTGGGCATATATCTCCGGATTGATTCTCTTTGCCGGGGCGCAGTTCAGCGTGACGCGGCTGGGAGAAAAGGCGAAGGCGAGTTAGCTGGCAATCTGCGGTACTGGCGCATCGCAGATTGCCACGCTTGTAGAATGCTGAGCGTCCCGGATCAGTAGCCTTTCCTAGAAAGTATCTGAATAGATCAGACGAGCCAGGAGATTCTCGATCTGTTCCTGCTTGCCAGAGCGCGGTTGAGGGTTGATGCCGTTCTTGAGAGCCGTTGCCTCGATTTGATCAAGCGAAACCTTGCCGCTGAGCATGGCGATCGCCTCAGGCGACTTCCAGCCTGCATAGCGCTCGGCGAGGATCGCGTCGTAGCGGCCGTCTTCGACCAGCTTGGCAGCGGTGAGGAATGCGCGAGCGCAGAGGTCGGCGCCGCCCACATGGGCGTGGACCAAATCTTCGGCGGTAAAGCTCTGGCGCCGCACCTTGGCGTCGAAGTTGCACCCGCCCTTGGTAAGGCCGCCGGCTTTGATGACGTGATACATGCTCATAGTCATCGACCAAAGTTCGTTGGGGAACTGGTCCGTGTCCCAGCCCAGCAGCGCGTCGCCGCGATTGATATCCAGAGATCCGAAGATTCCCAGCGCGCCCGCGGTCGAAATCTC
>Ga0326727_10009785_pt1 | contig 23301 bp, 19 predicted proteins | sample MB2enrmetagenome_FD_207643 | JGI IMG/M metagenome (GOLD analysis project Ga0326727, IMG submission 207643) | Lab enriched peat soil microbial communities from McLean, Ithaca, NY, United States - MB29MY | ecosystem: Environmental > Terrestrial > Soil > Wetlands > Peat | place: USA: New York... | reverse complement strand
GGAATCAAAGTCGCTCAACTGGCTTTTCAGGGAATCGGAGCGCAAGCAGAGCGCAATGGAAGCTAAGTTATTGATTCTTTGGCTCCTCAGGTAGGACTCGAACCTACAACCCTTCGGTTAACAGCTATGGATGCGCCCTTTTCAGCATTGCTCAGGATTACTCTATATTGCTTATTTTCAATGGCTTCCGAAGACTTTCCGCGCAAGAGAGACTGTGGGTACTACCCACTATTGCTCGCCTTTTTGATGCAGTCTACCCACAAAAGTCCCCACAGTCGTTTCTCCGATTCGCTCGACTTCAAGCGCTGGGAGGCGGAGAGTTGGGAGGAGGAGCGTTCAGGGAAATGGCCCGATTCACTCCTCGTCGGCAAGGCGCAACTGGCGCTTTTTCCACTCCACAAACTGGGTGTAGAAATTCTTGGGCATGGCGTTGAGGAGTCTTGGCGTGTCCTTGCGCCTAAGGCCGAGCGTCAGGCTGAACCTTTCTGCATGCTCAGCGCCTGCCCTTGGAGTGTCAACGCTGTGAGACATCCCGCCGTCCCGACGATCGACTGTGCCCAGCCATGCCGAGAGGAACGAGCCTTCTTGGGTTCTTGAGAATTCACGCAGGAGTTCCATCTCGTACGCACTGCGAAGAGAACGGGCATGCGTTTCTGAATATGGATGCCGGAATTCAAGCTCCACGGTCGGGTACCCGCGCTTAAACCAGATCCGCTCGAACTCCCTGGTCATGCTGACCCAAAGACATGCCGGCTCAAAGAGGGAAGATCTTGGTGCTTCGCATTGCAGAGTGAACTGGAGGTCTTCACCGCGGAAATCGATCGCATTCTGATCTCCTACGTACGCTGCTTTCGGCGTCAGCCATCGGGCAGCCTTTTGCCCTCTGACGGAGAACCGCGACGCGATCTGCGTCGAGCCCAGAAAGCCCATGGCCAGTTGATGGGCTTGGAAGCGCGGCCGTGACCACTCCTGGAGGTGATCGCAAAGCACCAGCATGTAAGAGAGAGGCTCTTCGGAAGCTCCAATGACTTCGCAACTCCGATTGTGGCGAACGATGGCTTGGAGAATTGCCCTGGTGTCGGCCGACTTGAGGAATGTTTCGTCACCTGCTGTGCGCTTGAGCGTGTGAATCAGGTGGCTGCCCGAAACCACTCCGTGATCGTGGCTCACACGAGCTTTGGGATCGGCAATCGTTAGGCCAACGCTCTCGAATTGACTGATAATTGCTTCGTCCAACGCGACGTTTGCAGCCTCAATTCCTTCCTGGACTGACTTAGCGTATTTCTCCAGGTCCGGGGTGTTGAGGTGCCTTAGCAGCTCGGGCAGGCTGAGGGGAATCTCATGGGCGCGGCCAAGATCGTGGAGCAGGGCGGCGGGATACCACGCGCGCAGGAATTCCTTCTCAGTGCGCTTCCCAAGCAGACTTTTCCTGAACCTTAACGAAGCTCTGCTCGCACCTCTGCCCGACTTTAGCAACAAATGCCCCAGCAGGCATACGTCCATCACGTGCAACGCGTGCTCGCGGTGCACCGAGGAAGTGACCTGGAGAATCATCTCCGGTTCAAACTGAGCCCCCAAGCGATGATCCAATTGCCACGCACGGTCGACCCCAATCTCCCGATAGGCGTATTCGCAGAGCAGGCGTACGCGAGCCTGCATGACTTCGTCGGGGCGCAACTCGGGCAAATCCCAGAGCTCCATTGCAATGGCGCCGTCCCAGAAGCGGACCAGAAGAAGCCCAAACAGGACCGCAGTGCTGGTGTCGCGATAATGGTCGAGGTGCGACGTGAAGCCATGCTTCTCCCGGTCATATGAGCCGTACTCATCTTGCAGGGCTTGGGAATTCATCACATTATCCAGGAACCAGAGGTACAGCCACTTCCAGTCCACTCTTAACTCTTCGTTCTCCTTCTCTCCTATTTCAAGAATCTTCTTAAAGAATGCCTTTGTCATGTCTAACGCATGGCTGTACTTTCCCGCCAGATTTGAGGAAAGGAGATTCTCGCTGTTCTCGTTTCGGTCTTCCCGAAGACAACGAGCCCAGTAGAATACCTCGACCCAAAGGTATCGCAGCCAACTAGTGTACAGGCTGTCGGGGCTGGTCACCTCATCAGGAAGCGGATCAGGCTTTCCATAATCCTCAGTAATCAGTCGACGACACGCATCATGTTCCGTGTGTGCCCCCGTGATGGGCGGTTGACGGGGCGAATTTCCGTCATGTTCGCGCGGAAACGGGCACTTCCAGGTCGGTAGGTCAATTCGGTTGAGACAACCTGCTTTGTATGCCATCCAGATTAGCGATCTGCCGATTGCGTTACGGGAACGTGTCGCCTCTTTGCCCACACAGAACGAGTCGTCTTTGGAATTGGCTTCGCCGGTCGAAAAGAAAAGCAGGCGGCTCTCGCCGTTCTTGACCTCAGGCAGGAACATCTTACCGAAATTCTCGGCCGGATCTGCCTCCTTCGCCAGGAAGGGCCCTCCAAAATGCATCGCCATATCTGCGGTCTTCCGTTCTCTCAAATCGTCTGCGGCAGACGCGGCGACATATCTCTGTGCGTCGAGATAGTTCGCAAAAAATCCATCATAGTCGCCGGAAAGCTCCGGCGGCTCGGCCGGTTGAGTCTGACCCAGAGCAATTGGCGCAAGCGTGGCTGCCGCCCGCCATGCCAGGTGAACACGAGAGGATAAAATGCTTTGGCCTAATCTGGTAACTTCGGTCGCCAATCCGGTATGGCAGGTCTGTTCGAAAGCAGCCAATTGGGTTCGGTGATTTCCAATTCGCAACGGCGTGGCCAGAAGTTCAGGAAAGAACCTGAGAATTTTTCCGTTCCAGCCCGACCAAACATCTTGATCCCTGGAGTTGGAAAGGAGGCTAACGCCGAGAAGCAAGACGCCCCCGTGATCGAACCAGATTGGCGTTACAGCAAGATTATCCAGCTTGCAAAGCGGGCCTCTCCCCGCTGCCATATTCTGGAATGAAAAGAATACCGGCTTCTCGCGGTCCAACGCTTGGTCGAGGAAGCTGCTCTCAAATTCGCCGTCCAGTTCGAAAAGCCCAGAGGCCTTGGGTAGTCGTTCTCGATTGTTGCAATGGCAGCCCAAGAGCCGGTACTCTCTTCGGCCTCTCTTGGGGCTCGCGTCGGAATTTTCTTCCGCAGTGAACAGCAGGCACTCACCGAAGACAGGCGCAAGGAACTGATCGAGTCCGTCGAAAATCTGTTTTCGGTGCTTTGCCTCGCTGATCTTTAGGAAACCGACCCACAAACTCTGGATGATTCCTTCAAATTGGTCCACAACCCGCTGGCAGGCCTCAGGCGGATAGATATTTGCCCCCGCAGGGTCGTATTTCGGAGTTGGCTTATATTCGTGTTTACTCACTGAGAAGCTCCATGACTGCTTTTTCGACCGATTCGAGGTGCGCCGGTTTTGACAGGTACGCGAGCCTTGCCTTTTCTCTCGAACCAACTTCGAGGATTTTGTCGACGTCGGCCGTGTTTGCTACGGCCGTCAAAACCAGCACAGGGATGTCGATAGGGGTGGTGCCGGGAATCTTTCCGCAGCGCAGCTCTTCGAGAAAGAACAGGCCCTCGCGCCGCCAGTCTCGTTCGGGATTTTCAATGGTCTCTTCGCAGAAGATTCGAATGTCGAGAAGAATCAGATCAAAGCAGTTGGCGGCGAGGGCTTCACGCACCTCGGTGGGGGTTGTGGCGTTCATCACCTCGAGCCCCAATTTCTTCTTCAGCATTAGTTGGATAATTGCGACCATTTCGGGCTGATCCTCGTAGTAGAGAATCTTCTTTCCCTGTGTTGTCATGCTTTCTCCTCAAGACGCCTGGGTTGGCTGATGGGAATTACGAGGGTGAAAACGGTCTTGAAGCCTTCGACATCGTCGGCCCGTGGCTGGCGGTCGCCGTCCTGGCTGTGACATTTGATCGTTCCGCCATGCGCCTTGACGATTTCAGCAACTTGCCATAGGCCAAGGCCCTCGCCCTCGCGCGGCATCTTGCGGCCGCGAAACTTGCCCCGGTAACGTTTCGTGAATACCTTCTCCCTCTCATCATCGGGGATGCCGATACCGTAGTTTTCTATCTTGAGAACGACGTGGTCATGGGATGCTTCTCCCCTGACTTCAATGTGGCTTCCTTTGAAGCTATACTTGATGGCGTTTTCCAGAATGTTGCTGATGGCGATATCGAGCGTTCTACCGAGTGCCTCTACTGGCGGCAGACTGTCGATCGAGGAATCAACGCGAATCGAGAGATTCGCGCGTTCCGCGACTCCCCGCAGGCGCCCCGCGCACGATTTCACAGTCACTGCGAGGGAGTGCGACTCGAATTTGTGATAGCTTGTTCCCGCGATCCAATCCCAGAACTCAAGGATCTCGCTTGCATTGGCGTTGAGGGCGTCGCACTCGGCGGATATCGCGTCGAGCGCCTTTTGAACGTCCCCTGCGGAGGCCCAATCATTCGGGTTCGATAGATAAACCCGAACCATTTGGGCTCCGTTTACGATGGGCGTCAGTCCACCGCGGAGGCGATGCCCCAGTAGGGATGCGATATCTTCCCACTGTTCTTCGCGGGCCTTGAGATCAAGAAACTGTTTGCGCTCCAGATAGAGATGACAGACACGACCGGCGAGGCGGGAGAGGAAGTCCTTCTCCTGACATAAGGGCATCTTGTCATAGCGGTGGCCGAGGCAGAAAACGAGCCGGTGCTCGCTGACGAGAGAGACGGCGTAGGCAAAGCCAAATTTGGAGGCAATTGCTGCAGCGTTCTCGTTTTTGAGCTTTGCGGCAAGGCTTCCGCTCTCAATTGCCTCCTCGAGGGCGCCCTTTTTGACGCCGGGGAGTCCCGCCTCGGTCCAGTTGAATTGCGGGTAAGGTTCCAGCATCTTCGCGGGAAGTCCGTATTGGACGAACCGGGTGAGAACATTACTGCCTGGGGTATTGGCGATGAAGGCGCAAGCGAATTCGACGCCACACCAGTTGGCAACCTGTTCGAGGAGGCGGGCCAACTCCGCATCGAGGGCATGTTCATCGGCTGTATCACCGATCCTCAAGGAGGCCAGGAATTCTTCTTCGAGGAGCCTTTTGTTTCGCTGCCAACGCTGGGTGGCAAAACCCGCAATCGTGTGAGCCTGCTCTTCCAGGTCGCTCAGGGTGCCTGAAGGAAGCGTGGGGATGGTGGCGATCATGGAATCAAGAGTGGCCTTAGCGCTCGGAGAGCATTGGATGGGATTCCCAGAGGTCCCGATGGCTTTTACATGAATATGAATCTCACTGACCTGCTCTGCAGCTTCAGGCTTGCCCTGCCCGCCGAAGAGCATGGCCACCGTATGGCCAACAACTTCAATGGGAGCAGCGTTGTGCAACAGGCCCATGTGACAGAAATAGGCGATACCTTTGCGGCGGGGTTGCGGCCGGATTTGATGCTGAAGGAAGGCAAGCGCCTGCTGGCCATCGGAGTCCATGCAGGCCATATCGCCACCCTGGAAGTTGGGCTCTCCTAGGATTGGCTCTTCGCGGAGAAATTTGCAGAAAGAACAGTAATTCAGCCAGCGGTCGTCGGTCGGGATGTAATAGGGTTCGGGCGCGCCACCCGGGCCGAGGCGCAGTTCGACGATGGACATTGGGAGCCGAGCACGCACAGCCGCGCCAGACTGGAAGAACTTGATTTGTTCTTCGGGCAAGATATCGGTGAGGCGTTCGGGGAAAAAGGGCCACTGTTCGCTAGGCACTTAGAGGTCACCTCGAAGTTGTCACGGGGAAGAAAACACATTATTCACCGCCGCTGTGCTAGATGGCAAGCCCTATTTTCCTGGGGGCGTGTGAGCTAGACTCACGCGCTTCATTCGGATTCCATCATTCCTAGAGGTTGGTCGGTGTAGATGAAAAGTATGCCCTCTGATCCAGGTTCCGGGAGGATTGTCGGCCACTCGGCAATTACCTTATGGCTAACATTTTCCGTGAACCGGCCCCGCAATAAACCGGCGCTAGAGTGTGTGCCAGCTTCCCGCTACGGCGGGTCTTTATCGGGAAATGCCCATGCCGCCCGGAGTGCTTCTCGCTTTTCGCCAAATTTCCGAAGCGCTCACGGACCGGAGTGAGAAGTTCTTAGGGCCGGTTCCGGGCGGATCGCCAACACGGAAACGGACCCACTACGGCCCCGTTTGTCAGTTGAGTTGAGAAGCACCTTAGGCACATCCCCGCGTACCGTATTATGACACGATTCTCGCCAGCCAAATCCAAAAAGTTATAGCCAACTTCCAAAAAGTTATTGGACGCGCGGGGCGAAGTTGGCTTACGTTCACGGCATATCGCGGTCCTACATGGGCCGCTGGAGGTGCCGATGATCGCCATTCTCGAATCTCGCCGCCGGTGGCGGGCTGTCCTCAGGGGCAGCCTGCGCCGGATGCGTCCCTGCCTTAGCCTTCTCACCCTGATGATCCTCTTCCCGGCGCTTGCTCTCGCGCAGTCGCCGTTCGATACCGGCTTCACCGCCATGCAAACACTTTTTACCGGCACGATCGCCAAGGTGGCCAGCCTGATCGCAATTGTGATTGGCGGCTACCAGTTCGCGCACGGCGAACCGGGCGCCAAGAAGACCCTGGCCGGCGTCGCCGCCGGCACGGGGATTGCCGTGATGGCCGCCAACGTACTGACCTGGCTTTGGGGCGTGTAAGCGAAGCCTCAGGCCGCACACACCAACATCAACCCAACGATTTCTCAAGCTGTGAGGGGCGAGGATGCAGACACACACAACAGTCCGGCGGCGTAGCGGGGTCCCCGGCGACAGGTCTTCGTCGCTGGGGCGCAGCAACCGGGTCTACAAAAGCCTGCACAAGCCCCTCACATACCTTGGCGTCGAGCGGACGCTCTTCTACTTCGTCTGCGTCGGGGCCGTAGGGGCATTCAATCTCTTCAACAGCCTGCTCGCCGGAGTTGCCGTATTCATTGGCGGCTTCGCGTTCGGTCATTGGGTGACGAATACCGACCCGGCTTTCCTGCGCATCCTTGCAAAGTCGGAGCGGTACAACACGCGCTACGACGCCGCGAAACAAAGTATCCCGCGCGTGGAGGTGGTCTGATGCTGCGACTCGACAAGGTCATCAAGCCGTGGAATGAGGCGGCATCGCTCAACGACCACATCAACCTGTACGGCTTCTGGGACGAGACTGCATTTCTGACGAAAAGCGGCGACGTGGGCATGGTGCTTCGGGTCGCGGGCGTGGACTACGAGAGCCTCGACCACACGGAACAGGAGTATGCGGTCAAGCGGCTGGAAGCTGCACTCAAAGCCTTCGGTCCCGGCTTCCATGTCTATCAGTATCTCTTCAAGCGGAACCGGCCGGAGATCCCATTCGCACACTACGAAGACCCGGTAGTAGAAGCCGCCATCGACCAGCGGCGGCGGTTCTTCGAGGCCAGGCGCGACCGGCTCTATCAGATCGAGATCTTCTATTGCATCGTTCTTGAAGGCGCCAGGTCGAAGACCGGCATCGGCGCGGCCATGGCCCGCCTGCTCAGCGATCCTGCCGGAGCCGTGGATGAATTGAAGACGCAGTTCGCCGGCAGCAGCATGAAGACGCTGCTGCGGGCGCAAATTCAAAACAGCGTCGCTACTCTTGAGCAGCGCGTCCAGGCGTTCAGGCGACAGCTCAGCGATTTCATCGAGATCGAGGTATTGAACCAAGAAGCCCAGTTCAGATTCCTTCGCCGCCTCGTCAACTACGACGACTGGCGCATTGCGGGCAAGCCGCAATCGACGCAGTTTCTCGACTACCAGGTTGTGAACTCCACCATCGAGGCCGAGCGCGACCATCTGCGCGTCGGCGATCACTTCGTGCGCGTGCTGACCATGAAGGAGGCCGTCACGGAGACTCGGCCTCTCGTGCTCGATTCATTGTTGAAGATCGCGGCGAACTTCTACGTCGTCACGGAGTGGATGCCCTTGACGGCCGAGCAGGCGCGCAAGGAGGTCAACAAGCGGCGCCGCCACTTCAACGTATCGAAGACCGGCTTCATCTCGCAGATGGGCAACGACGCGGCGAAGACGAATCCCCGCGATGTCCTGGTCGATGAATCGAAGCAGGCGGACATCGAGAACCTCGGCGACTGCCTGAGGGCGCTCGGCGACGGCCAGCAGCTCGGCGACTTCTCGCTGACAATTGTGCTGTACGGGCGCTCGAAGGCGGAGCTTGAGCAGCTTGTGGGCGAATTCACCGGCGTCTTCACCAACGCCGACGGCAATCTCTTCATCGAAACGTACAACCAGCTCAACGCCTACTTCGCCACGGTCCCCGGCAACTATGCCTTGAACCTGCGCAGGCTCTACCTGCTCAATTCAAACTACGCCGACCTCTCGTTTCTGTTCACGATTCTTCCCGGCGAGAAGACCAACGCGCACCTCGGCGCTGAGTATCTCGCCGCGCTTGAAACCGACAACTGCACGCCGTACTTTCTCAACCTGCACAACGGCGAGGTCGCCCACACGCTCATCCTGGGAATGACCGGCTCGGGCAAGTCGTACTTTTGCAACTTCATCGTGCAGAATGCGCAGAAGTACGCGCCGCTTACCTTCATCTTCGACATCGGCGGCAGCTTTCAGTCGCTCACGACGATCTTCGGCGGAAGCTATCTGAATGTCGGCCCAGAAAACGAGAGCGCCGCGCGGGATTTCACGATCAACCCGTTCTCGTTGCCTCAGACCAAAGAGAACCTGCAATTCCTCTTCAGCTTCTTCCGGGTTTTGATTGAAGGCAACGAGCAGCGATACCGGCTGGACTTCAAGGAGGAGCGCAAGCTGTGGGATGCGATCGAGCGCGTGTATGTGCTGGAGCCGGGGCAGCGCACGGTATCGAATTTCGCCGACATCATCGGCGAACTGAAGGAGCGTTTGCACCGCTGGACCCGCGGCGGCCAGCACGGGTTTCTGTTCGACAACACAGAGGACACACTTTCCTTCAGTCGCTTCCAAACCTTCAACTTCGCCGGATGGAATGATGCCCCCGATGTACTGGAGCCGCTGCTCTTCTACGTTCTCCATCGGGCAAGCAACGAAATCGCGGACGCGAAGAAGCTCGCCACCTTCAAGCTCTTTCTGCTCGACGAAGCGTGGCTGTTTATCAGGAACGAGACCATCCGCAACTATGTCGTTCAGGCGCAGAAGACCTGGCGCAAGCACAACGCCGCCATGATTCTGGCAACGCAGTCCATCAAGGAGCTTGAAGAGTCGGGCATGTTGCAGATCGTCTCCGAAAGCTGCCCTACCAAGATCTTTCTTGCCAACCCGGAGATGAACCGGGAGGTGTACCGCGAGGCGTTCCACCTGAACGACACGGAACTCGACCTGATTGCGGGCCTCGTCCCGCCGGGCCAGATGCTCATTCGCAAGGCGCAGTCGTCGAAGAAGGTCCAGTTGAATGTCGATTCCGTCTCGCACTGGATGGCGACCAACAACGCCCGTGACAACCTCAAGAAGCGCGACTACTTCGAGCGTTTCGGCATCGCCGACGGCCTCCGCCGGCTCGCCGAGGACTATCCCTTCCGGCCACGCACGCAGGCCGGCGCCGTCACCCCCAACCTCCAAGGAGTTACCTCATGAAATGCACTTATGTCTGTATCGCCGGGATTGCCCTGGCTCTCACCTCTGTTGCCGCCGCCGCGCAGGAAGCGTCGGCGCGCACCGTCCAATACCATTCGCAGGACATCGTGTCGATCCACGCCAAGCTGAAGTACACGACGCTGATCGAGCTTCCGCCCACCGAGAAGATCATGGAGGCCGCGACCGGCGACAAGGACTTCTGGATCGTCGATGTCGTCGGCAACTTCTGCTTCGTCCATCCCGCCAAAGCCGGGATCAGTTCCAACCTCAACCTCATCACCGACAAGGGCAACATCTACTCGTTCACCTTGCAGGACGTATCGGGCACGACCGAAACGCCGGACCTGAAGGTGCTGATTGAGCCCGCCGACCACTCCTCGATCGTTGCGGCCAGCGGCCCGGCGCAGTTTGTGCCCGCCGCGCAACTGGAGCAAAGCAGACAGCAGCTTGCCGCGCTTCAATCGCACGTCGAGCAGGCGGTCGATGAGTACAAGAGCAAATACCCTGTGCAGTTGAAGTTCGACTACTCCTTCAAGGCGAACGAGGCGCCCTTCGACATTCAGTCGATCTATCACGACGACAAGTTCACCTACATCAAGACCAATGCGCCGGAGAAGTTCAGCGTGTACGAGATGAAGGATGGCAAGCCCGACCTTGTCAACTACGAACTCCGGGACGGGACGTACATCATTCCCAAGGTGATGGACTCCGGGTACGTCGAGCTGGGCAAAAAGCGGATGGACTTCGCGCGGAAAGGATAACTCCAATGGCAGAGAACAACATCGTTCCCCCTCCAGAGGAGGGGGCAGAGCCGGAACTGCGCCGCGCGAAGGCCGATCCGAAGGGCGTGCTGCAGAAGAACCTCAAGACCTTCGTATATCTCGGCGCGGCGTTGCTGGTCATCGTGGCGGCGCTCTTCAGCTCGACCGGCAAGAAGACGCCCGCGCAGCAGGCGGCAGTGAAAAATCAGCCGCCGCAGCCCACCCTCCAGGACAACACGGACAACAACGTGCAGGACTTGAAGAATCAGCTCAAGGCGGAGCGCGACAAGGAGAAGCAGCAGGCGGCAGCCACCGCCGCAACTGCCAGCGATCCCGTGCTTTCGTCTGCAACGCCTGCGCAACAGGCCGTCGCCGCGGGCTATGGGCCAACCGGCGTTGCCGCGCCTTGCACTCCAGGCCAGCCCTGCCCGCAAGCGGGCTACGGCCAGGCGGGCAATGGACAACCTGGCAATGCGCAGTCCCAACCCTCCCCGGAGCAGCAGCAGGCGCAGTTGATCGCTGCAAAGGAGCGCCAGCGCGCCGACGAGTCCCGCTTCGCCTCGAATCTCGTCTTCGCCCATCCTCCCGACCAGCCGCAACAACAGGCGCCCGAACAGACAGCACCAGCTCAGTATGCTCCGTCTGCCCACCGGCAGGAGGACACCAACTTACAACCGCCAAGAGCCGCGGGAGAAACACAGGAGACGGCCGGCGGTTACAAGCGTCCCGTCGAGGCGAACATCGATTCGGCCAGAGGCCAGCCCTATCTCGTCTACGAGGGCTCGGTTCTCGACACCGTGTTGATGAATCGCCTCGACGGAGACGCAGCCGGCCCGGTGAAGGTTCTCGTCTCGAATCCCCTATATTCGCACGACCACCAGCACGTCATCATCCCCGAAGGCACGGTAGTTCTTGGCGAGGCGAAGAAGATTGGGGCAACAGGTATTGGCCAGCAGCGCCGCATGGCGGTCGTCTTTCACCGCCTGATTATGCCGGACGGCTACTCGGTCGATCTCGACCAGTTTCACGGCCTCGATCAGATCGGGGAAGAAGGGATGAAAGACAAGGTCAACAACCATTACTTCGAGATCTTCGGCGCCTCGATTGCCTTGGGGGTGATTGCCGGAGCCAGTGAGATTACCGAAGGCGGCGGCGCGATCACCACCAGCGGCTCCCAGGCCTTCACCACCGGCACAGCGGCCAGCGTCGCGCAGTCCTCGAATACCATCCTGGACCGCTTCATGCAGATACCGCCCACCATCACGATTCGGGAGGGGCACCGCGTGAAGATCTATTTCACCCAGGACATGCTTTTGCCTGCGTACTCGAACCACACCATACCGCAGACGTTTTGATGAAGCTCTTGCGGCGTGGCAGCGATGCCGAATCGCCGCTCAACCACCAACAGCAACAAAAGCAAACGAGAGGAGAACGCCATGAGAAAGCCGATCCTTCCCGCACTCGTCCTCGGACTCGCCGCGGCCTTGCAGCCGGCCGCGCACGCGCAGTTCGGTTCCGGAATCGTCTTCGATCCCACGCAGTCGGCTCACGCCATCGTGCAGATCGAGAACCAGGAGCAATCGATCTCGAACGAGATGCAGCAGATCGAGGAGGGCCAGCAGATCTTCACCAACACCGTCAAGATCGCCTCGACAGCCCTGCAAACCTACAACACCGTTCTGCAGCAGTACAACCTCTACCACCAGATGATCGTCGCGCCATCGACGCTCTATTCGCGGTTCCTTTCGCCGCGCAGCGACCTGATGCTTATGCAGCAGATCTCGAACACCTACGGCAATTCGATGGGATGGCTCAACGCCTCGAATACGGGCGCGGGAGCGGCGGTCTCTTACCAGCAGGTTGCCGTACCCAGCACGACGAGCATCATTCCCGGTTACAGCACGGCGAGCTATGCCGGACAGCAGCAGATCGCCGCGCAGGGAGCCACTATCGACATCGGCGACTCCGTGATGACAACCAACCTGCAAGTGTTGGGAACAATCCGCGCGAATCAGGCCGCAAGGCAGACGGATATCGCCAATCTGGAGACCGCATCGCAGGGCCAGGATGCCTCCCAGCAAACCGTCATGGCCACGCTCCAGCGCATGAATCAGGCGCTGCTCCTGGAATTGCGCACCCAGCAGGATGCGAACCAGATCAACGCCAATCTTGCCCTGCAACAGATGATCGCCCAAAAGCAGCAGCAGGACGCGATGAAGTCGGCGTTCCGCGACTCGTCCGGGTACGAGAGCTACTACAACACGAACATCGCCACCACCAACAGCGGCGCGGCCAATCTCCTCACCCAGGCTTACTGACCAGCCGCGCCACAGAAGACATGAGGTACTGAAGATGGGTCTCTTCGACTTTATCGCTCAGGGGTGCCAGTCGCTGGCTCGAACGGCGGCACCCTCTCTTACCGCGATGGGCATTCACATCGTGATTGCGCTGGCGACCATCATGCTGGTCTGGTTCGGCGTGCAGGAAGCCCTGGCGTCGGCGCAGGGCGGACCGGGCTTCAGCATGGGGAAGTTTCTCAACCTCTTCATGCTCCTTACCTTCGCTTACGCGATGGTGAACTACTACGACAGTTCGATCCCTGGACTCGGGTTCTCCGTCAAGGGATTCATCGACGGCGGCACCGCCAATCTCGTGAACGTCATCGGCGCGGATGGATCGGCAACCATGCTGAACCAGATCCACGCGGCATCGTCGAAGACCGGCCCCTCGATGCTGACCAGCATCATGTCTCCGTACTACTCCATTGTCTACTTCGTCGTCCAGTTCCTTTTGGGAGTGCTTGCGGCCATCGTTTCCGCGATCCTGGCCTACGGCGCAATCGCGGCCACCATCATCGGATTGCTCGGTCCGATCTTCATTCCGTTTCTCGTCTTCGACAAGCTCGATTGGCTCTTCTGGGGATGGCTCAAAGCCTATCTCGGATTCAGCTTCTACAAGGTCGTTGCCGCCGCCACAATGAACGTCCTTTCGCACGTTCTTTCGAACTACTACATCCAGCTTGGACAGAGCCTCTCGGACCCCGCATTGATCGTCCAGACGCTGCCGCTACTCATTCTCTTGGTGCTGGTCAACATCTACATCCTCATCAAGATTCCGGCCATGACGCAGGCTCTGTTCACCGGCCATACCAGCGGCGGAGGCAGCGGGCTCGGCGTAGCCATGCTGGCGCTCAACGCCATTATGTAATCCGCAACTACAGGAGATCGGCAATGAACGCACAAACGAAGGCAACGCCGGAGATTACACGAGCCGCCGAGCGGTATCTCGAACAGTACGGCGATCCTCTGGTGATGAACACTTATCTGAAGGTCACGATTCTTGTGCTCGCCGCCGTCTGTCTGGCTCTCGCCGGCCTCACCTTCAAGAGCCAGAGCGCGCTTGCCGGTATGCACCCGATGATCGTCCGCATCAACGACGTGGGCCGGGCGGAAGCGATCGACTATCGCAACTTCCAGTACCGCCCCCAGGAGGCGGAGAACAAGTATTATCTGACTCGCTTTGCGGAACTCTACTTCGCGCGCAATCGCTTCACCATCGAACGCGATCAGACCAGTGCTTTGTATTTCCTCAACAGCGACGTGCAGCGAGCCGTCATCGACCTGGAGCGCAAGGACAACATGATCCCGGCTTACATCAAGGACAGCTCGCTTCCGTATGTCGATGTCGAGGTGAAGGAGGTCGTCCTCGACGACCTTCGGCAGTCGCCGTATTCGGCGCGCATCGAGTTCCTGAAAGTCTTCACCAATCCGGCAGATCATTCGGAACTCAAGCGCGAGCGTTGGACGGCCACCGTGACCTACGTCTTCCAGGAGAACGTGAAAAACAACGAGCTGGCCGTGAATCCACTCGGACTTACCATCGTCCGCTTCCGGGCCGACCAGGCCTTCGAGTAAACAAGACCGAAGCCACTCACCCATTCGAGGCGCATTGATGTCCCCACGCGGCTACAAATCGCGGCAGATAGGCCCTCCGTTTCTTCGCGGGAAGCGCACCGCGTCCCCACGCGCGATTAAGAACTGTGGCCGTTCGCTTCGGTCGTCCCTTGTACGGGTGGCAGGCAAGAGTTTCAGCCGCCATCAGCGCGGGTTTGGCACGCCGGGAATGCCTCGGTCTATGCAGATCATGAAGCGCTCGTCTCACGTCTTCCTCCCTTGCTTGTCCGGTCACACGCTTCGGATCAACTCCGGCGCCCATCGGCACATCGCCGCTCTGCTTTCCGGACTCCTCTCCCAGAGCGAGTCTGGGCCCCTGCTCCAGAATGCGTGGCTTGGCACTTGGGAGCCGGGCTCCTCGCTCAGGCTTCGCCAATGGATGACCCGGCCAATCCGGGAATTCAACTTAGGAGACTTCACCATGTATCAGAACCGCATTACGCTCATCGGATTCCTCGGCAACGACGCCATCACCCGCACCGCCAAGAACGCCAGCTTCACCGTGCTCTCGCTTGCCACCAAGAGCTCGTACAAGGACAAGAAGACCGGCGAATACAACGGCCACACCGAGTGGCATCGCTGCATCGTATGGGGCCGGCTGTCCGAGTACGCGAAGACCTTGACGAAGGGCGCGCATCTGGCCGTCGAAGGCGAGTTACGCAGCCGCGAGCAGACCAGCAAGAAGACCGGAGCCAAAGAGCGCGTATGGGAAGTGCGCGTGGCTTCGATCCTGAAGCTCGACCGGGCCGAGAAGGCCAGCCCGGAAGAGACAGAGAACGCTCCCGAGGACGTGCCCGAATAGGGCGCGTTCTCTTTCCCGGAAGGCTCGGTATCCGCCGAGCCTTCAACACCGTGAGGCGCGCATGAGCTTCGACCTGATACTCCCGTTCCTTCGGCCCATCGAGGCGCTCCTGCTCGACGAGAGCATCAGCGAAATCATGGGCAATCCCGACTCTACCTGGTGGTACGAGCGCGACGGCATTCTGCGTCACGACGCCACCATTGAGTTCGACCCGGCGCGGCTGCGCACGGGTCTCGAAGTGGTTGCCAACAAGCTCGGCAAGAAGCTCGACGAGGACAACCCGCTGCTCAACGCGCAGCTCCCCGATGGCAGCCGCCTGGCGGCGGTGATTCCCCCGGTCGTCCGCCCCGCGCCCGCGATGGTCATCCGCAAGTTCACCAGCCGCCACTTCACTGTCGAAGACCTGATCGCTCGCGGGACGCTCACGCGTCCGCTTGCGGAGTTCCTCGCCCTCCAGATCGAGCGCGGTCAGACCATCCTTATCAGTGGGGGAACCGGGACCGGAAAGACGACCTTGCTCAACATTCTTGGCCAGTCAATCCCCGACAACGAGCGCATCGTCGTCATCGAGGATACCTCCGAGCTGCGCATCGAAAAGCCCAACATCATGGCTGTGGAATGCCAGACCGATACCTACCGGAACGCGGTCACCTTCGACGACCTGCTGAAGGCCGCGCTGCGCTGGCGGCCGGACCGCATCATCCTGGGCGAGGTGCGCGGAACCGAGGCGCGCACGCTGCTCGATTCCTTCAACACCGGCCACTCCGGTTCGCTTGCCACCATCCACGCCAACTCAGCCGCCAAGGCGCTGCGCCGCTTTGCGAATCTCGTTCTCCGCAGCCACTCCCAAGCGACCTTTGAAGACATCGAAGCCGAGATCGGAGAGGCGGTCGATTACGTCGTCCACGTCGAGCGCGAGCCAGGCCGCCGCATCATCCGCGAAGTGCTGCGGTTGAACGGCTATGACCGGCACGCCCAGAGCTTCCAGATGGAGCCGGTTTTCGAGGCTCCTAGCCGGGAGATTGCGGAGGTCAAGCCATGCTGAAAACCATGCGCAAACCGGCGTCTGAACCGGCTGTATCACCCGCGTATGCGCGCCGGATTGACGATACCATCTCGGCTCGCCTCTGGCTTGCCTCTGGCTTACCGATCGCGGACGTTCTTACCATGCTCGAAGTCCGCCGGCGCTTTGAGTTTTCCCCGCACGATTGCCGCACCTATGCAGTCGAGATTCTCTCCGCTGCAAGGACGGAGATCCAACTCGCCAACCAACCACGAATCGCTCACCGAAAGGAGCCGCATCATGCCGTTGCTTGAGATCGTCCAAACCCGCCACGTCAACGCCACGATTCGCCTTGACCTAACCACCGCCGAACAGATCGACCAGTACGCCGCCTTTCTCCACGCTCCCGCCGATGAGGTCGTTGACAAGGCGCTGGCCTATGTCTTCGCCAAGGACCGCGACTTCCAGGAGTTCCTGCGGACTCCGGAAGCCGCCCGTGTTTCCCAGAGCCTTCGTATCCGCCGCGTGCCGCAGAATGGCCCCGCTGTGGAGTCAGTCCCGCAGCCTGCAAACGCCCGCGGAAGGGGTGGAGTCAGCCAGTGAATCGCGCCCTCGCAGTTAGTGGTGGAGCCGTCAGAAGCCCGTTCGGTGCTGCGCACCGGGTTTATTTAGACACTCCACCCCTCGGAGGGCGCTGTTGGTCTACCCATTGAATCACCAAGAGTTACCAAATGCTGAGCGCTCTGTGGCGCTAACGTACATGGCCGCTCCAGCTATCGAAAGGGGATGAAATGCGCGCAAGTGGAAAAACAACTGATCCACCGAGTGACGAAGTCAGCCTTCGCAATAGAACAGCCAGCACAAAGGTGACGAGCACCGAATTCCGTGAACTGGAGTCATTCGCTGCACGCCAGGGACAAAGCATCAGTGAATGGGTACGCCAGACGCTTCTCACGGAGGTGCGCAGCCAACGTGGTAGCACGATGTTCGTTCATATATTCACGGAACTTGTCGGTATCCAGATGCTATTGATGGACACGCTCGAACCGCTCTTGCGCGGCGACAAGCTGGCTCAGGAGCAGGTCAAGATTCTCTTCCGCCAGGTGCAAACAACCAAGGCCGCAAAGGCGCAGGAACTTCTCGCCAGGCGCAGCCAGAAACAGGAGAAGTAGATCATGCCAACTGTTCAACAGTGGGGCCGCCGGGAGTCCATCATCTGGCCGCCGCGTGGCTATCTCTATACCCTCGGAGCGTTCTTTCTCGCCTGTGTCGCGACGGGATTCTTCCTCTACCTGCGCTTCCAATTCGGCCTCTCGCCGCTCCAGCGTTACTACCTGCCGTACTACTTGCGCAGCGAAACGGCTGGCCTTACGCATCCCGTCAGCAAGTACCAGATGCTCTATGTCTCCGACGGCGAGAAGCCGGGCCGCGTGGCGCTCGAAGCGGACGTACAGCCGGGGTCAACCGTACAGTTTGCCGGCAACAACCTACCGTTCATGGTTACGCCGGAGACCTCCGAACATGGCCTCTATTTCCTCAGGCGAGAAGCCCCGCGCGACTATCGCAACAAGGTGCTTCATGCGTGGCTCTCACATTGGATTTACGCGGACGCTTCACTCTACGATCTCTTCAAAATGCAGCTTCTCTTTGGCCTCGCGGCATTTGTGCTTCAGCTTCCGTCTTCTATCGCCAAGGACATCAAACGCATTCGGCAACTGCGCTACGGCCGCCGCCTCAAGGGTCCCGTTCTTCTCAGCGCAAAGGAATTCACCAGGGCGGTCTCCGGCAATGGTATCGGCATCACCACCAACGATTGCAAGCTCCCCTTGCGCATTCCGCGCGATGCTGAGAACAAGCACTTTCTCATCGTCGGCGACACCGGCTCCGGCAAATCGAGCATCATCCGCCAGATGCTCTATCAGGTCGATGCGCGCGGCGACTGCGCCATTGTCTACGATCCTGCCTGCGAGTTTGTGAAGCAGTTCTACGATCCCCACCGCGGCGACATCGTCCTCAACCCGCTCGACGCCCGGATGCCGTATTGGAACCCGTCTAAGGAACTGCGGCGCAAGGCGGAGGCCAAGGCGCTGGCCGTCTCCCTCTATCAACCGGAAGGGGTGACGAATCGCTTCTTCGTTGAGGCGCCGCAGAAGATATTCGCGCATCTGCTCAGCTATCTGCCCACCCCGGAAGACCTGATCAAGTGGATGTCCGACCCTGCCGAGATCGACCGCCGCGTCAAAGGCACCGAGTATTGGATGCTGATCGATCCGAAGGCTCCGCAACAGCGAACCGGCGTACTTGGCTCCCTCAACATGAGCGCCGACAGCTTCCGGCTGCTGCCCAGAGAAGACGAGACAACTTCGGTTTGGACAGCAACAAAATGGTCCGAGACCCGGCGCGGTTGGATCTTCATCACCTCGCGCCCGACCATGCGCGAGGCCCTTCGCCCGCTCATCAGCCTATGGATCGACACGCTCGTGTTGCGTCTCCTGAATGAGCCGATGCCGGACCAGAAGCCGGTCTGGTTTGTGATTGATGAGTTGGCCAGTTTGCAACGGCTGCCTCAGCTTCATACGGCTATCACCGAGAACCGCAAATCGCAAAACCCGGTCATCCTTGGCTTCCAGGGCCGCAGCCAGATGGAGGCCCGCTACGGCGAAGACGCGGAGGCCATGCTTTCGCAGCCCGCAACCAAGATCTTTCTTCGGACTACGGAACCGCGCGCGGCGAAATGGGTCAGCGAAGCCATCGGCGAGGTCGAGATCGAGCGGCTCCGCGAGACGCATTATGACGGGTCTCGCACGGGACACAACTTCGCGCTTGACCGCCAGACCGAGCCGCTTGTCCTGCCTTCGGAAGTCTCCGGTCTTGACGATCTGCGCGGCTTTCTCAAGTACGGCAACCACGTCGCTCGATTCTCGTTTCCGTTCATCGCTCTCGAAGAAAGATGCCCCGGCTTCGATGAGCGCCCGATGGACGATTTGATCGTGCCCAGCACTCCGCTCCCCGCGGAGCCGGAAGCGGCTCAAGGCAACATCCAGTTCCCCGAATACGCGGTTCAACCTGCCAGCCAGGGGATCGAGTAGAGAGCTATGCTGACTATCTCCAAACCGCTTTCCGCGGGCCAGGCGCAGACCTATCACGCGAAGGAATTCACTGCGAAGGAACAGAACTACTGGTCGCAGCGCGGCGTGATTCAGGGCGAATGGCAAGGCCGGCTCAGTTCCCAGTTCGGCCTTGCCGGAACGGTCTCCGCCGAAGACTTTGCCAAGCTCAGCAGGGGTGAGCATCCGGCGACCGGCGAGCAGCTTGTCCGCCAGCGAGCGGCGTATGAATACAAAGACGCCAACGGCAAAACCGTGAAGACGATGGAGCACCGCGCCGGTTGGGATGCAACCTTTTCCGCGCCCAAGTCCATCTCGCTTACCGCGCTGGTTGGCGGCGACGAAAACGTCCGTGTGGCACACCGCGAGAGCGTGCGCGTCGCGCTTGAGCAGCTCGAAAACTACACCCAGGCGCGCATCGGCAGCAACCAGCCGCCCGAGACAACGGCCAAATTCATTGCCGCCAAATTCGAGCACGATGCGGCCCGCCCGGTCGATGGATACGTTGCGCCCCAGCTTCACACGCATGCCGTCGTCTTCAACGTCACCGAGCGCGACAGCGGCCAGACGCGCGCCATTCAGCCGCAGAGTCTTTTCGCATCGCAGCAGTTCGCCACCGCCGTATACCAATCCGAGCTGACCTACCGTCTTCGCCAGCTCGGTTACGAGATCGCCGTTGGCCGCAGCGGAGCGCCGGAGATCAAGGGCTACACGCAGGAATACCTCGACGCATCCAGCCCGCGCAGCCAGCAGATTCGCGCGTATCTCGAACGCACAGGCCACACTGGAAAGGAGGCCGCCGAGATCGCCGCGCACTCCACCCGCGACCGCAAGGAAATTCATTCGCCCGGCGAGGTGATGGCCGCGCATCGCAAGCTTGCCGCGGACTTCGGGCACCAGGCCGAGGCCGTCGTCCGCTCTGCCCGCGAACGGCTTGAGCATCAGGAAAAGCCGCTCAACTCCGTTGACCGCGTGCGGGAATCGCTCACGTTTTCCCGCGACAAGAACTTCGAGCGCGAGGCAGTTGTCGATGAGCGGGCTCTCATCCGCGATGGGCTGCGCCGCGGCATGGGCGAAGTGACTTATGCCCAGGTGCGCGGCAACCTGGATGCCCGGCTCGCCTCCGGGGAATTTCAGATTGTCCAGCGTTCCCAAAGCCAGCCAGCGCGCCAGTTCACCACGGCCAAGACCATCGAAGCCGAACATGAAATCGTTCGCCGGGTGAGCGAAGGAAAGAATCAGGTCGAGCCGGTTCTGAACCGCCAGCAGGCCGTCACTGTGGCCGACCAACATCCACATCTCAACCGCGCCCAGCAAGGCGTCATCGAAGATGTGCTCAGTTCTCCCGACCGCATCCAGGGCATCCAGGGATTCGCCGGCGCGGGCAAGACGACCACGCTATCCGTCGTTCGCGCCGCCGCCGAATCGCAGGGCTACCAGGTCGAGGGCTTTGCCCCGACTTCCCGCGCAGCACGCCAGTTGAATGAAGCCGGCGTCGACTCCGGAACCCTGCAAGGGTTCCTCGTCCGTTCGCCGAACCCTGCCGTTCAGGAGCAGCGGCATTTCTACTTTGTCGACGAATCTAGCTTGGCAAGCACCAACCAGATGCGCGAGTTTCTTGCGCGTCTCGGCCCCCGCGACCGCGTGCTCCTGATCGGCGACACCCGCCAGCACCAGGGCGTCGAAGCGGGCCGTCCCTTCGAGCAGTTGCAGGAGGCCGGAATGCACACCGCCAAGCTCGACGAGATCGTCCGCCAGAAAGACCCGGCCCTCAAATCCGCCGTCGAGTTGCTGGCCAAAGGGCAGGTCTCCGCCGCCCTCGAATCGCTCCAGCAGCAGGGCCGGGTGAAGGAAATTCCCGGTGCGGAAGACCGCATCCACGCCATCGCCAAAAGCTACGTCGAGTCGCCCGAAAAGACCCTGATTGTCTCGCCAGACAACGCCTCCCGGCGCGAGTTGAACGTCGCCGTCCGCCAGGAGTTGAAGGCCAACGGAACCCTTGCGCCGGAGGACCATACCTTTCGCGTACTCGTTCAGCGCCAGGACATGACCGGAGCCGAACGCTCATGGGCCAGCCACTACGAAATCAACGACGTGGTGCGCTATTCGCGCGGCAGTAAAAACACAGGAATCGAGGCCGGAACCTACGGAGCGGTTGTCGCCATCGGCCCCGCCTCGAATCTGCTCACAGTCGAAAAATTCTCCGGCGAGCAGGCCACCTACGACCCGCGCCGCCTGACCGGCGTCAGCGTCTACCGCGAAATCGACCGCGAGTTTTCCATCGGCGACCGCATCCAATTCACTGCGCCCGACAAATCGCTTGGCGTCGCCAATCGCGACCTTGCCGTCATCGAATCCATCTCACCGGATGGCCGGATTTCAGCCCGCCTCGACAACAACCGCCAGATCCAATTTGACGCTGCGGAGTACCGCCACTTCGACCACGGCTACGCCGTCACCAGCCACAGCTCCCAGGGCCTCACCGCCGAGCGCGTCCTCGTCAACGCCGACACCGGCGTTCACCCGGACCTGCTCAACTCCCGCTTCGGCTACGTCTCCATCTCCCGCGCCAGCCACGAGGCCACCCTGTTTACCGACAACCTCGCCAAACTCAACCCGCAACTCAGCGCCGATGTCTCCAAAACCTCTGCGCTGGAGATCAATCAGTCCCTGCCCGCCACCCAAGGAATCGGAATTGCGATGGGGATCTGAGGGATGCAAACGATAAAATGGAGGCTTCGCCGGCCTCCACGCTCCCGCGCTCAATGCCGCGGCCATGATATGGAGGAATCGCAATGACGGACCTGACAGCCATGCCTGAGAACTACGACAACATCCGCACTGGAATCGTCGAACTGCTCAAAGCGGCACGTTCCGCCGCCGCCCGAAGTGTCAATTCGATCATGACCGCAGCGTACTGGGAGATTGGACGACGCATCGTCGAGCAGGAACTTCAAGGGAAGGCTCGAGCAGACTACGGCGAGCAATTGATGGAACTGCTTGCCAGGGACTTGACTAAGCTATTTGGTCGCGGGTTCGGCCAAATCAATCTATGGAGAATGCGCACATTCTACCGTGCCTGGTCCGAGGGGCAGATTCTTTCGACACTGTCGAGAGAATCCTGCAAGTTGCTTTCTTCCAATAATATAAGACCTACACCCTCGAACATCTCGGATATTTCCTCCAGCTTCCGTTTGCCCTGGTCTGCGTACGTCCGGCTGCTCTCAGTCAAGCGCCCGGAGGCGCGATCTTTTTACGAGGCTGAGGCGCTGCGGTCGGGATGGTCTGTCCGGCAATTGGACCGGCAGATAGGCAGCCAATTCTACGAGCGCATCGCACTTTCGCGGAACAAAGCCGCCATGCTCCAGAAGGCTGAAACCGCCGAACCGGGCGATACAATCACGCCCGAAGAGGCCATCAAAGACCCGTTCGTTCTCGAATTCCTCGACCTCAAGGACGAATACTCCGAGTCCGCCCTGGAAGAGGCGCTCATCCAGCATCTTGCTGATTTTCTGCTGGAATTGGGCGACGATTTTGCGTTCGTGGCGCGCCAACGCCGGCTGCGCATTGATGACAATTGGTTCCGCGTCGATCTCGTCTTCTTCCATCGCCGCCTACGGTGTCTGGTAATTGCGGATCTAAAGGCAGATCGATTCAGCTATGCAGACGCCGGACAGATGCACATGTACCTCAACTACGCCCGCGAGAACTGGATGAAGCCCGACGAGAATCCTCCAGTTGGACTGATTTTGTGCACCGAAAAGGGAGCTGCCGAGGCCCGCTACACCCTCGACAATCTCCCCAACAAGATTCTTGCCGCCGAGTACCAGACCATCCTGCCAGACGAAAAACTCCTCGCTGCGGAACTGGACCGCTCACACCAAGAATTGGAGCACCGGCACCGACTTGCCTATTCAAGTAGTCGCCCTTAGTCTCTCTTTTTCCACTGCTTGGCTTCTCTTTTGCACAGCCCTCCTTTCTATTCGCTTACCTTTCGCTTCCAAATGAACTATTTAATGGGATATGTAGCCGCGGTGAGCCTGAAAAGGCCCTCAGCTCTACTTGACATTAGA
>Ga0326727_10009783_pt1 | contig 23308 bp, 22 predicted proteins | sample MB2enrmetagenome_FD_207643 | JGI IMG/M metagenome (GOLD analysis project Ga0326727, IMG submission 207643) | Lab enriched peat soil microbial communities from McLean, Ithaca, NY, United States - MB29MY | ecosystem: Environmental > Terrestrial > Soil > Wetlands > Peat | place: USA: New York... | reverse complement strand
TACCGATGTGTTTTCTTAAATTCGAGTAACAAATGTTCTATAATTTTGGCTAAGAATGGCACAAATGCATAGATTTAGCCACAAAACCACTGTATTTGCCAGTTACAGTCTAAAGTAAGGTTCTGTGTAATGTGAATATGAAACCAAAAAGGTCGATTTTTTGTGACAAAGTTACGATGATGAATAAATATAAAATGAACTTAAGAACATTTTATGAATTTTAATATAAATAACTAAATTTATATTGTTGATTTGTCAATTATAATCATGATACATGCAGACAGACTAAAGACAGAAATCAAATTGTATCAAATTGAACCAAAAAATTAGTAAATAGATTTCGAAACAAACTGTTGGAAGGAGTGATAAAACAATGACAACACATCCAATGGTGGGACTAGGGGTGCACCCTGGGGGTTTTGATTTTGGTCGTACCAATCCAAATCCACCGGTACCATCTAATCCCATAACGAAGCCTTTTCCAATTATTGCTTATGGTGCAATTATATTGCGCTAAAATGATTCAAGGTGAAGCTAATTTAGTTTATATAGCATATGCGGAATTTAATACTGGAATTAAGACATTTGATGCTATAGGTTGGTCAAAACTATGCACACCCATTCTTACAAGTTGCGTATGAATCAAAAATAACAATGAACAAAGTAGTTTGGTTATGTGTATTTGTTTTACAGCTAATAGATAAATTCAATATAGACGCTAACGTCGGCGGTGAGCAACATATTTTTAAGGAAGTTTATGACTTCCTTCTTTGTGAGATATATTTCTCCATTCCTGTTAACCACATTATTTTTTCGGTGGTACCACTAGGCACAACCTTTGTTGCGATACCATCTGCTTGCACAATCGGCCAATGCAGTATAGCGTTAGGGTCTCCCACTGCAGCCGGCTCATATGTAAGTATGAATAGTAAAAATCGTGGCACAGGAACTGAAACGGTAATGGCTACTGATAGAAAAGTTGAATTTCCAAAATAGGTTAGCTAAAATTAATGGATAAATAATGTCACTTTTAGCTGGGTTTTACTTTATTAGCAAATCAACTCTTATTTTAGATAGAATTTAGGGAATTCATAGGTTTTACGACAAAAACTGTGCATCGTTGGCAATGATAAATCCTGTTTCTTTAATTATATATCTTCATACGTTGACTTAGTGATCTATTTTTTTATTGGGGGAAAATTGACTTTTAGGATAAGGGTTTAAGTCCTTACTCAAATATCAGAGAATGATGTTAATGATCAATGTGAACCATGATAGTGAATCTCTAGCAGAAAAGTATGATAAAGTAAGCAAATACCAATACATTAACGGGCTGGCTTTGGTAAAAAAGTTGAATATCTCATCCAGAAACAAGGTGTTGGACGTGGGATGTGGCACGGGGCGTCTCGCATTAAAACTAGCAGATAAGGTAGACCATGTTATTGGTATTGATCCTTCTCCCCAAAGAGTCGAAATAGCCCGCAGGAAACTTACTAAACTGAATCCTAAAAATGTAACTTTTGAGCTTGGAAGCAGCGATGACATAGGCCGCTACGGTGAAGACGTATTCGACGTCGTATACATGAACGCTGTTTTTCACTGGATAAATGATAAAGAAGAAGCGCTGAATAACATCTACAGGGCATTAAAACCCGGTGGAAAGCTTGGTATATATACCCGTGATAAGGACAATCCATTTAAGGTAAAGATAATAGCAAAAGAAGTGCTCAGGAGAGCTGGAATCATTGATGAAGGCGTAGATTCCAGTGCTCCAGTAAATACAGTAGAGCTGGATTCACTGTTAAGAAAATCGGGTTTTAGGGTAATAGAAATAAAGCTAAAAAGACATTCACGGTATTTCGAGACCCCTGCTGAATGCCTTGAATATGTCGAAGCTAGCTCTTGTGGGAATTCTATGGGCAACATTCCGCTATCAGTACGCGAAAAAGTACAGGCTGAAATAATGGCGGAGCTGAGAAAACACCAGACTCCAAAAGGCATAGAAAGCATTTATCATGGTTTGTTCGCTCTTGCTGAAAAATCACTTGATAATAGTCATAAAAGTATTAATCGAGTTATTTAGACCTTATTTTTTAAATTAAAGCTTACACAGCCATATTTAGTAAAACTGACGTTTATTTCTTCTTTTCTATTGATATAAGTAATCGATATTCGAATGTTTAACAAAACAACTTGATAGCGACCAAAATAACTTTTAATTACGTTATGCAAGTTTTATTATAAAATTAACATCTTAAATAGCTTTGTTTCTTAAAGTTTATTTTTATCTAATTGCCTCTATTTTTAAAAGTAACTATTTATTAAAGGTAGTTAATTTAGGACTGGAAATACTCAAAAACATCATTAGAGATTTTGAAATAATATGAATATATAAAAATAAATAAAAAATACGGAGATAAAAAGATGATAAAACAAATGAAAAAGACAATCGGTATTTTGCTAGCAGTATGTTTTTTAATATCCGTGACAGCTGTAGCAGTAAGTGCAGTACCAAGTGTGGTTAAGGAGAAGAAAACCACTGCAGGAATAGGCGCAGGACCAATTGTGGTTAAGGACAAGAAAACGGCTGTTTTAATATTTCAACATGTGAAGACTAAAATATTTGGGCATCACCACAAGTTACATCACCACCACAAGATGCATCACCACCACAAATTAACAAAAGCCGTAAAAGCCATGAAAGCTTTCGTGAATTCATGAAAGTTCTAAAAGCTATCATTCCAACATCATTACTTAAAAATTAATCAAAAGTCTCTAAAGTGTTTTTAGCTGTATTTGGTGATATCCACAAGAAGATTTACAAAGCATATCTGTTTATGCCATCACGGATATCACAATAAGCAACTTTTTGGGATAAATATTACTATTCCATTGCTAACTATATATTAAAACATAGAATGTAGGGCAAAATATATTATGAAGTTTAATTCTATTAAAAATTAAAAAAAGAATAACAAAAGAGATAAACATATTTTTGAATATTGACTTATCTTTTCGTGGATTGTTGGTAAAGAAGAAATTTTGAATTTTCTATATTTTTCATAAAGTTCTTTTGTGTCTTGTTTTATATTCTTACGCAATTGTCTTGGTTCTGTTCCTAAAGACATCATGCCTTTCTTTTATCATGAAAATTTAGTTCTGTATCAACTAATATATATATTCTAATTTATATATTTATATCTACTGTTTTTAGATAGTTACTATTATTTTCTATTTTTGATCGACTTTGACGAAAACGAGAATTTTGCATTACAACAACTGATATGTGTATAATCTCTGTACAAACAGTGTATATATGTACTTAAATTGTACACTTTTAAGGAGCTGTGCTAAATCAATAACTTTGTATATTTGTACACTTAATCCTGTACATGGTTGATGTTGCTAAAAGAGTTAATATTCGGATTCCTGCACGTTTGTACATAAAAATTGAAGAATCGGAAATGACTGTCACTGAAGCAATTGTACAGGGATTAGAATTGCTGTTCAAAGAAGAAGAATTTGGCATTAAGGACATACTGGAGCTTAAGGATGAGCAAATAAGGGAATTACAAGAGCAATTAAGAATTAAAGATAACCAAATAGACAAGCTAAATGGCAACATTCACGAACTTTCGGATACTATGAAGGCTCAAGCTGTGCATTTACAAACAGTACTAAGTCAGAAAGCGATAGAAGAACCGGGAGCTAAACGGCCATGGTGGAGATTCTGGTAGTCCTGTTGCAGTTGCACTGAATAGAATATGCAGGAAATAACTTTCTATTAAAAATGGATCCTATTAGAATAAAAATATTAAATCGATAACTTCTCTAGAATTTTCTCCCTGATTTTGTCTGCGTCAGTGATGCTTGTCTCGACATTCACATTCTGATTCGCTGAGACAACATTTGTGTTTCTATATACCCTTCTTCCAAATTCGTCGGGAAATCTTCGGCTAAGGATCCAAGTACACATTTGCGTGTCACCAGCTTTGGCGGCTTCGTTTATGCGTTCCAAAAGTGCTTTTGCGGCATCAGCATTCCGCTTTTGGATAAATTTATAAAATTCAAAAAATTTTCCAGATTTCTCTGTCTTGCCCCTGTTCATATATTCATTGAATGTTTTATACGTGATACCAGCAGCTTCTGCAGCCAAAGAATATGTGAGTCCCAAAGAAATATTGTCACCGATTTTATGTTGTATTTCTGGAGTTAATTTGCAAGGTCTCGCCATTTTTACACCGTTTTTACTTTATAATTAATATTATTTAGTCTTGTATTTGAATATTTAGTTAGTTTCGTTTTGTACCGGTTGGGGGTTATATACATCAAATCTCAGGCATTCTCAGGCGCTGTAAGCCATTTTTGACTATGGTAATAGTTTATAGTAAGATTTTTAATAAAAAGCCCATCAGTAAGCTCAGAATAAGTCGTTTTTCTACCAAATCAAATCCCCATGATATAAATTATACCGCACGGTAACTAACCGCGAGATATTTTTCATATATATTTATCACTTTAAAATAATATGAAATATGTATTATTAATTAATAAAAACCTGATGAACCGTAACTTATGACAAATATAAAGGAAAAGCAATCTATTGTATGGCTATCTACTTTATTTTTTTGAGTGTGTAAGGGGAGTTTATACACACCCTACCTTTAATGAATTATAACCCCATTCTAGGGGCTGAGAATAAGCCAGTTTATGGTAGCTGGTAACCAAATCTGGAACTAGGCTAGCATTATAGTCTAAACTACATAAAATAATTACTAAAATCTTATTTTGAATTTGAGCTTATAAAATAATTAATATTATTTTTGCTACGGTCTAGTAAAAGGCATTCCAACGTTTTATTATTATTATTTAATAAATATAATCATTTTTATATACTTTTAGTCTTTATTTTTATAATATGTCCTGTACAATGGTTAGCTATATATATTTATTTAATATGTTAATTATCCTTCAAAGTGCTGATGGTTATCCAGTTAATTCTCATTTCCAATTATTATTATATTTTTATAGATTCTCATCAGATGGAACGACTTCGAGCTTTCTTATTAATGACATTCGTAAAAGAGTTGAAATGCATGATCAATAAACATAAGTTGTATTCAATGACTTTTGTGTCAGCAGCTATTCTTTTAATATTGATAAGCATCACAGATGCAGCACCATTTGCATATATCACAAACAATAATAATTGGGCAGAACATATAGGCGCAACGGTCTCTGTAATTGACACAGCAAAAAATAAAGTTTCAGCTACGGTGAATGTAGGGGAGTCTCCTTATGGAGTTACAGTCACGTCCAATGGAAAAAAAGTTTATGTGACAAACATGGACAGCGGCGATGTATCTGTAATTGACACAGCAAAAAATAAGGTTATAGCCACAGTGCCTATTGGATACAATCCTACTGGAATTGCAGTAACCCAAGATGGAAAAAAAGTTTATGTGGTAAACGAATTCAACGGCAATGGTACTATCTCTGTTATCGACACAGCAAAAAATAAGGTTACAGCCACGATAGCAGTGGGAAACTCACCTAAGGGAATTGCAGTTACTCCAGATGGAAAAAAAGTTTATGTGGCAAACGAACTTAATAACAATGTATCTGTAATTGACACGGCAACAAACACGGTCACAGCCACTGTACCTGTAGGACGCCTTCCAGAAGGAATTGCAGTTACCCCAGATGGAACAAAAGTTTATGTGGCAAACGAATTAATCAACACCACTGGTGCTGTTTCTGTAATTGACACAGTAACAAACAAAGTTACATCTACAGTGAATGTAGAATATGGTCCTTTTGGAGTTGCAGTCACACCGGATGGAAAAAAGGTATATGTGACGAGCCAAGGAAGCAAGAATGTTTCTGTGATCGACACAGCCACAAACACTATTGCAGCCACGGTGCCAGTAGGAGATTCTACTTATGGAGTTGCAATCACCCCGGACGGAACAAATGTATATGTAGTAAATAGTGGAAACAACCCAGTAGGATGGAATAGTATGGGAGAAGGTCAGTATGTTCCAAGCAAGGTCTCTGTGATTAACACGACCACGAACAAAGTTACAGCTCATATAACTGTAGGAACCCTTCCAGTTGCATTCGGGCAGTTTATTGGTGGTAATATTCAAAATGATAAATTTAGTGGTTCCAAATCTAGGGTTTCATTAAGCAAGCATAAACATAGAAAACACCCCAAACATCATTCAATAGGAAAAAATCACTAACGTTAAAGCAAATAAAAATAACAATATTAAATTAGTCGGTGCCCAGGTTTTGCCTGGATATCCAAAATTTTTACCTTTGTTTTTTAATAGGTATTATGAGACCAAGACTACAAAATTTTTTAACTTTTTAGTTTTAGAGTATATGCAAACACTATATAATAATCTAAACATAGATTTACTTTCTAGGTTCTTGTGTAGCCTAACCCACATATTCTACCGGGCTGCGGAAAGTTCACCACCTGCAGCTCACGAAGATCAACTTTTTTTAGATGTTTTAAAATTCACCTGGACACCTATGCTAATTAAATAAAGTAATATACAATCGATTGTGGGGCGATTTAAGGCACTTTTTTGAGTGAGTTATGACATTCACTTGGAATATATTATCAATCTGTTATAGGGGTTGAGATTAAGTCGTTTGTGGACTGTATGTAAAGGCTTATGATTTTATAATTCATGCTACCAGGATCACTTAACGTTAATCCGGATTATTTTAAGTTAATGCAATATATTCACAAAAGTATATAATTAATCAAATCTATTTGTGATTAATATGCTAGTGTTTTTCGCACCTTAAGTACTTTAGTTCTAAGGAGAATTCGATATGAGAAAATATTTTTTACCGATTGTTTTATTAGTTCTACTTTTAATGCCAGCAGCTTTAGCAGCAGGCAATGTAAAAATTAAGGATTTTTCTGCTAATGTTACTAGTGGAAAAATTCCCTTATATACAAGGTTTACTGGTGATGTCACCGGTAACGTTACGACTTGGCGTTGGATATTTGAAAATATAGGAACAGGAGCCACTACTTATAGTGGTTCAAAGATAACAACTCATCATAATTTTAAAAAACCTGGAATTTATGATGTTACATTGAAAGTACAGGGACCTGATGGTAGGAATGAGCTTACAAAACCAGCATATATAACTGCCACTGGAGTAAGCCCAAATGCAATATATAATGCTAAAATGAATGGTTCCAAAGCTAAGACTTCTTTAAGCAAACATAAACACAAACACCACTTCAAACATTATAAAGTCAAAAAATTATCGATTGTGGGGTGATTTAATTCGTTTTCCTAGGAGAGATAGGGGTATTCACTTAGAATGAATTATAAGTCTGTTATAGGGTCTGGGAATAAGTAGTTTTTGGACTGGTGTGCAACGACTCATTGTGTTATAATTCCAAAAATCTGGACCATGTAACATTCTTACTACATAGTTTAAGTTAGTAATATTTAGAATATATGCAAAAACTATATGTTTAATAATATCTTATTATAATTTATAGGTATTCCAGTACCTTGAACAAACTTTCCGGCAAGCTGCAGGTAACGACCCCCTGCAGCTGACAAGATCACTTTTTTGATATCTAAGGGTATTACTTCCAGCCCCTAGCCTTCAGTTTTTTGGCGTTGTCTAATACCATCTGCTGGCCAAACCGCATTTTGTACTCAGGGATTCTTTCGTTGAATGCATTTACAAAGGCGTGTATGTCTTCTACTATGCTATTATATTCCTGAGAATTAGCAAGCTTGTTTAATGCTCTTCTAAGCAGCGATGCTAAACCTTGATTATCGGCTGAATTTTGTTCATCCGTGTTTGCAATTGCGTCAGAAGACAAAATCTGGGTACTGAAGACATCAGAAGACATCAAAAGACAATCATGGTGTATTCTGCTTTTCGCAATCAATTGGCATGTTTTTTCTTGAATTTCATCAGAAGACAGATTTTTTTCATTTACGAGTAAGAAAATATTTTTTTTCACTTAAATAATATATTTTTATTATTTACAGAATTTTTTATGTGCTAATACTAATCAGGGCAAGCTATCCGCAAATATTACAGTGGGATTATCGAATTAAAAAGATACGGTTTTTTAAAAAAAACAGTAAACCACAAAAAATATATACAGTTCATTTAGTTGTAAATATAATTTGTAAAAATTTTTTAGAAATTACAATCTTCTATAATCCGAAATTCATGATTCTAACCAATACTTGTTGATTTGATCTCAGGAGCTGGGGGCTCAATACTAGAAGCAGATTGCCAAATATTCTATAAAGTATGAAACATATTCTAATTTTTTTAATTTAGATATAGATGGGGGAAAAATACATGATAATTAAAAATAAATTATTTTCAATAGCCTTTATGTCAGTAGTTATTATTTTAATGCTGATAAGTATCACAGATGCAGTACCATTTACACACATTAAGAACAACAGAAATATTGCAGTTTCTACGCCCGATCCAGGCAATAAAGTTATTACAGCTACAGTGCCTGTAGGAATTGAGCCTTATGGAGTTGCAGTCAGCTCAGATGGAAAAAAGGCATATGTGACTAACTCGAGAAGGTATAGTGATACTACTGGAGTTTGCGGTTCAGTCTCTGTAATTGACACAGCAACAAATAAAGTCACAGCTATGGTAGTTGTAGGATGGCATCCTACTGGAATTGTAGTCACCCCAGACGGAACAAAGGTATATGTGGTAAATCTATTCGATAACACTGTCTCTGTAATCGATACCAAAAATAATTCTGTTACAGCTACATTAGAAGGATTTTCCTGTTCCTACACGTACACTAATGGAATTACAGTCAATCCAGATGGAACAAAAGTATACATAACAAATCAAGGCAACAACACAGTATCTGTCATTGACACAGCAACTAACACTGTTACAGCTACTGTGCCTGTAGGAAAGTATCCTTATAGAGTTGCGGTAACACCGGACGGAAAAAAACTATATGTGACAAACTACTACAACGACAGTGTTTCAGTAATTGACACGGCAACAAACCATGAGATATCCACTGTACGTGTAGGAAGACTTCCTACTGCACTTGTAGTCACACCTGATGGATCAAAGGCATATGTAACAAGTTTTGGCGGCAAAAAAATCGATGTAATTAGTACAAAAACTAATACTTTAATAGCTACGGTGCCTTTGGAAAGCCGACCTGATGAAATTGCATTTAACCCAATGGGGACAAAGATGTACGTAACGAGTTTCTCAAAGAATGTCTATGTAGTTAACACAAAAACTAATACTGTAATAGCTACGGTGCATTTGGGAGCTCCACCTGATAAAATTGTAGTCAACCCAGACGGAACAAAGGTATATGTAGTGAACGGTAATAATGTCTCTGCAATTAACACAAAAACTAATACTGTTACAAACACAGTGCCTGTTGGATTGGGTCCACGTGAAATTGCAATTACACCAGATGGAACGAAGGTATATGTTGCTAATTGTGGTACCTTAGACATTTCAGGAAACACTGTCTCTGTGATTAGCACTTCAACTAACACAACAGGTGTATCAAATTCAGATTATCATAAATTGGGTAGTTCCAAAATGAAGGCTTCTTTGAGTAAATATAAGCAAAAAAACCACTCCAGCCACCATAAAGTAGAAAAAAAAGCACTCATGTAAAGTAGATAAAATCGTTTGATTTTCAGTTCCATTAATTGGGAACAGTGATCAAAAAAGGAGCAGAAGGATCTCAGACCCTTATTTGCTCAATCTTGTGTTAATATTTTTCTAGTACAACTTTTATATCACAGTCTGTTCTACTCATAGAGCTTGATAGCTTCTTCTAATATTATCTCAGATCCTAAACTTTGTTAGTATTCTGGAGTCTTTTCATTGAAACTTGTAACAATTTCGGCGTTATATAAAACAGCCTGCTGCCCAAACCGCAATTTATATTCCGGGATCCTTTCATTGAATACATTTACAAAGGCATGTATGTCTTCTACTATGCCATTATATTCCTGAGAATTAGCAAGCTTGTTTAATGCTCTTCTAAGTAGCGATGCTAAACCTTGATCATCGGCGAAATTTTGTTCATCCGTGTTTACAATTGCATCAGAAGACAAAATCTTGGTACTGAAGACATCAGAAGACATCAAAAGACAATCGGTTTGTATTCTACTTTCTGCTATCTGTTGACACATTTTTTCGTGAATTTCATCAGAAGACATGCTTTTTTGATTTACGTGTAAGAAAATATTTTTTTCATCTTTTTTTTGTTCATTACTTTGTATCTTGGGGATTTGTTTCATATGGTACTTTACTATAAATGATTCCTCTCTTAATGGACAAAATGGAGATCTTATCGTTTTCAACAGAGAAGATGTTGAAACAGTGCTGCAAGACACCAGTCCGAGCCTAAAAGCTTCCAGAATTTCAACATGAATTTTTCTCCAATCTATTGAGTTTTTGACTGCTAATGATGTCGCAATAACTGGATACATCTGGCAAAAGACTTCAGGCCCAGATGATAAGAAGGATTATCCTGGCTTTAGTTTTCCGGATGCAAAAGAAACCGAAATCCAAAAAGCTTATGTGAACAATGAGAGCGGCGTTGCACGCTAGCATTTTAAGACCACCCTACGTCAGAAGTTTGAATATTCAAGATATCCATTTGACAGAGAAGATTTATGGATTAGGTTATGGAGTAATAGTTCTAAAGAAAGCGTCTTAGTTCCGGACTTTGATTCATATAAAAGCTTGATACCAGAAATTATTCCAGGTATGGAGTCATCTATCTTACTTGGGGGCTGGAAACCACAAAAAACATTTTTCAGTTATAGGGTAAATTCTTATACCACAAATTTTGGTGGAGAAAATTTTTCAAATTCCAATGTACCAGAGCTTTACTTCAACGTTGATTTCAAACGGGACTTTAGGACTCCTTTTGAATCTGATCTTCTACCAGTAATAGTAATAATTGTTCTTCTGTTTTCAGTACTTACACTGATTACCAAGGGTGAAAGCAGACAACATTTCGGATTCAGTTCTCATGGAGTCTTGACCTATTGTACCTCCCTTTTTTTTACTCTTATACTCGCCCATTCCTCCCTCAGAAATAAAATTCCAATAGATAGTACCATTTACCTAGAGTATTTCTACTTTATTATGTACCTGGCAATTTTGGTTGTTTCCCTGAATGCAATAGCCTTTGCTTCAAATCTGAGTATACCCTTTATTGATGCAAAAGACAACATATACATGAAGGTACTGTACTGGCCTGTTATTACAGGAATTCTGTTGTTGATTACATTTCTTAATTTTTATTGATAGGTTATTGTCTGCACTTATACAGAGTTTTTATGAGAAAAAGTATGGATTATCAATATACATTAAATGGACTGATTCGATTGAACTGAGAATCAGAATCATTATATCTAAAATCCATATATAATTCAACCATTTTATAAAAAATATTTATTTATTAATAAAACAGATTCAGGCTAAACTTACACAAACATACCTCGCTCCTTCACTTCGCCTTCTTGAAACCTATGTTATCTTGCACAACTGTTTGCGGTCCCACAGCCAACAACTCTGGATTAGCGATGTTGAGCTTCAAGAACTCTATTTTTTCGCTCCACGCCTTTCTTAGGAAGTCCTTAACGAAACCAATTGTGAGGAGCTCCCCCGGACAATGCCGATATCCAAATCCGAACGGTGCATAACCGGCATCGTCGCAGATCGGAGATGATTTTCCATCGATCACGCCGTATACCGTACCAAACGCACTGTTCGCCACCTCAACCAGCCGGCCGTCCTTCACTTTAAAAGCTTCGTTACTGAATGGGCACCGGGCCAACCCAATTGCCTTGCACCTGGCTTCGTCGTTCTGTTCAGCTGTTGTCACTGTCTTATAACGATCCGGATCAAAGTCATTTGGATTCTTCCAGTGACGAGGGTCTCTGCTTGTTTCCGAGTGAGACGTAGTAATGGTATTGTAGCCCGTATATCCTGCGCCGAAAAAATGCTTCTTTGCGGCTAGCGAGGAGGAGCTTCCGGCGTTTGGTGAGATGATTCGGAGCAACTCCATCACAAAACGGTCAAGCGGCGTGAACGCGGGGTTATCTACTTCCTCGGAACTCTTCGTCATCGTCTTTTCAAACCACGAGCAGACAGTTTTATCGCCATTCACCACGTCCAAAAGGGCCATTATATTATAGAGTGTATTGCCCCACTGGCTGAATGCGACAAAGTTATGGAAACACTCGAAGACAATGTCCTTCTGCCTAAAGTTCTCCCCCAGCGCACCGTTTTTGATCCAGTAGTAGACCATTGTCTTCTCCGGATTGGGCACCTTACTGTCGATTACATCCCGCACACGCTGGTCAATCCAGTCCTTGAGCGGTTGACGAAGTTGACGAACCAGCATATAGTTGTCATGGACAACCTGCAGTGTCGGGAACACGAAGCCAAGGACAGTCATAAAACTGTGGCCAATCTGCCGGACTTCAGGCGGAATATCATCTCCCGTAACTCCAAGGTGAAGGTCCCAGTACATATTAAAATAATTCTGGTAGTACAATTTCATCAAAGGTTTATCAGAGTGTTGTTTGTCGAATAGCTGATCAAGAAATCGTTTAATCTTATCTGAGTACATCGGACCATACAGGTCCGGCGTTACAGCAGAGTAGTATATCTTCTTTCTCTCGTTGTTTGGCCCGCGATTTTCGTACCCTTGGAAGAATACCGAGAGCCCTTCCTCTTCGAAATTCGGCTTCCAGCTGTCATACAACATGCCAAATAAATGCACTGGAATCGCCGCCTCCTTGCTTAGCATGAGGTCGATCATCGGAAGCAACGGCCGTTCGCCGCTATAAACTCCGCTGAGAAAGAATGGCTTTACTACATTTTGGACATACGTAGAATCGAACGTCGAAGGCATCATTAGAGTGTCTGGGACTCTTTCCTGATGTTCGATATGTTTGGACTCGATCATATTATATTCATCGGTGGTGGTCAGTTTGCTCATAGCATCGTCTCCTTTCATTGAGTTTAAGTCTCAGGTTGCTTCCACTCTCCACATCGATTAAGGCGTTGAGTACCCTCTTTATTTTTTAGCTCCTCCTCATAATTGACCCCATTAGTGTTGATTTCTATTGCCCTGCTGCTTGATTGCCGGTACCTTGAAAAAACGCTACTATGAACCTCGTTGCGATCCTTGCGGTGGTTGTGCCCATGCAGTAGAGTGTCCATTGTAAACTTTCAGCGTGTTGCTCTTGACAAGTTTGAACGTGAATGAGACGAAAAATCTATATTGCATTATCTTAGGCATCTTCACCGTGAAGGATCAGTATTGACACGTCGAACTTCTTGAGGTCTCGATGACGCATATTCTATCAGTGATTCATTTTCTTTTATTCTTTATCTATTTACTTTAAGCTACAATGTACACTTATCTCCATAGTTATTTTAAATTAATTATATGAAAAATAGTTTATAAAGAAAAAATAATCTCATATAAAATTTTTCACAATCAAAAAACAATTAAATATCAATAATAATTTTTTATTGCCTTAGAAATCTTCATTAAAGTGGACAATTATTTTCAATTCACACTAAACCGTGATGAATTAAATTTTTACCTATGTATCTGTAAACTCGATAATTCAACCTGGTTATAAGAATAATACACGTTTTTACTATTTACAGGCTCCAAGTAAATACAAAAAAGTATTTCCAATAGAACTGTAAAACGCTATCATTAAGGGAAATAGAGAGAATATGTACACATAAATTTTTTGCAATTTCTTCCGATAACTGTAAGTTTTCCATCTGGAATGAAAATTTTCATCTATGAGCTAATATTATCCACGAACTATTAATATACAACTGGGTTTTACATATCCAATATGCAAAAGAAAATCTAATGCAGTAAACGAAAAATGAGCAAATTCCTATGAGCTGATTTTCTTTAATTATTGGTTATTGATTACATTTTTATACTCTTCATCGGTTAATAATCATACTTTCTGCTAAGTCAAAATAGCTATTATTTAACTGATTTTGGTAGAATGTTTATTCTTTGAGAGAATAATAGAGCAACTTTTTGGCTAGCAACTTTTAATCAGTGAGAATAAAATCAATTATTATAAAACAGTATTAATATCAAATTGTTGTTTAGTATTAAAATATTTTATAATACAATAAAATTTATTCCGAATCTATTTTTCTTATAATTAATTTAAAATAATGCATTGATCTCATTAAGTTACTGTAGTTCATCAAAATTAGTTGGTGTAATAGAATAGATACCAACCAACTAATTTTGGCAGCTCGAATAGTTACCAGAAACGAATTCCTTTATATTCTTTATATTACTACTTTTAGCCATAAAGGAGTGAATTGAATGTTAAAACAAATGAAAAAGACACTTAGTGTTTTGCTAATAATTTGTTTTTTAATGTCCGTGACTGCTGCATTAGTAAGTGCAGAAAACATGACTAATAAGGAAATAGCTATGAAAAAAATAGTGGCTGTGAAGACTGACGATGGTAAAGATATAGCTATGGGAAAAGTAACGGCCATGACAACCGACGATGGTAAAGAAATAGCTGTGGGAAAAATAGCAGCGATGGCAACCGAAGGTGGTAACGAAAAAGCCTTGGGAAAAGTAGTGGCTGTTAGGACCGACGACGGTACAATTATAGCTATGAAAAAAGTAGTGGGTATAAAGACCGACGATGGTAAAGTTATAGTTATGAAAAAAGTAGTAGCTGTAAAGACCGACGATGACAAAGAAATACCTATGGAAGCTTAGGGGCTCAAAGACCAAAAAAATGGCAAATTAAATTTTTAGAAATAAGAATACATTCTATTGCTTTATTGTTTGCAGTTCTTTTTGCAGTATCGTTGATAACATTAGCAGCTGGAGCTCACTGGATAGCGGCATGCACTGGCCATCATCAATTTTTTGTCAATAGTATGTGTTTCAATTTAACTGCGTACTTTACTAACCGAATTAAAATTATATCTAACTTAATAAAAAAGGGGTGAAATAAATGTTAAACCAATCATCTAGTAGAATGAAAAAGGTACTGGCCATTTTGCTAGTAGTTCTTTTCGTGGTATCTTTAACAGCAGTAATAGTAGATGCTCGTCGTGGTGGCGGCGGTGGACATCGTGGCGGCGGTGGACATCACGGTGGCGGTGGACATCGTGGCGGCGGTGGACATCACGGTGGCGGTGGACATCGTGGCGGCGGTGCAGTACACGGCGGTGCAGTACATCACGGCGGTGCAGTACATCACGGCGGTGCAGTACATCACGGTAGGGTTTATTATGGCTACAACAACAGACCACGTGCCCATTACTACCTAGGCCAGTATTACCCTAGCTGTGATTGGGCGTGGCATGCTAACACCAACCAGTGGGTATGGGCCTGCTAACCAGTGACTATAGATACATGTAATAAATTCAAATTTGAAAGTTAAATCTGCTCTTATTACAACGTATCTAAAAATTTTTAAATTTGAATTGGTTATCTATACTTTATTCATCACAAAACAGAATATAGAACCAATATCTCCATTTGCATAATTTCTGTTTTTAGATTTTCATTTCATGCACATTTTTTTTGTGATTAAATCTATGCATTTTCTCATTTTTAGCTTAAATTATAGGTAATTTGTAGTTAAATTTAAGAAATAATACATAGATTTTATCAAATTAACTGCATTAAATTGTTGGTTTTCTACATATACTCTTTTAAATTTAACATTTACTTCTGTATTCCCAGGTACATTTTTATATAGATACTTTATTTGGTTCCGTTGCAAAAAAATATTTCCGCATTTTGATATTATAACTCTCATCTTTATGTGTAATTTTCGCTCGAATGAAACTGTTTATTTTTCCGAATTGTGAAGATTTTTCTGATTTTGCACGAAAGCCAGATTTTTTGCAACGGAACCCGTAAAGTTATTCGAAATTGTTGGTTCATTTTTAGTTTACTGCATTAGATTTTCTTTTGTATTGGGTCTGTAAAACCCAGTTGTATATAATATTTTGTAGATAATATTAGCTCATAGATGAAAATTTTCATTTCCGATGGAAAACTGATAGTTATCGGAAGAAATTGCAAAAATTTATGTGTATACACAGACATTTCCGATGGAACAAATTTTAATTGAAAGGTAAAAATTTCAAAGGATAAAATCGTAAACATTATAAGGGAAAATAAAATATTATTTCATATGGAACAAAATGTTTCAGATGGAAACTGAAACGATAGCATTGAATGAATCTTTGTGTAACACCATGTATATAGGCATTTCCGATGGAGATTATTTTATGGAAAATAGCTGTTACTCCATAGAGAGCATGTGGGACGAAGAAAAAAAGATCTTCTTGAATAAAGCTCTTGTAAAAGTGTCTTATGTGCCAACAAATATTTCTGACGCTCTACATCGAGAAGATGTAATAAGGAAAATGCAGAGATGTTTAATTGATGTCTCAAAAAATTTGGCTCCTAATAACATAATTGTGTACGGGAAAATGGGTACCGGAAAAACTATGATCACTAAATTAGTACTCAATGATTTAGAAAAGGTGGCAGCTAAAAAAAGAGTGAAATTAACTACTATTTACATAAGTTGTGAGGATGCAAATAGTGAAAATGGAGTTCTTGGGTTAATCAATAACAATCTCATGTTTGAATTATTGGGAAAATTCAGAGAAAAGATTGGGAATTCGATATCAAGGAATACTTTTAATTTCAAGAAATTATTTAATGAGCTTGATGGAATTTTGATAATAGTTCTTGATGAGATTGATAAGATTAAAAATCCAGATTTGATAAATAAACTTGCAAGATCGATCTCTGAAAAAACAGGCCAGCCACCTTGTCTCATCTGCATTACCAATGATATCAACTTTAAAGATGACTTAAAAGGGCATACAAAAAGTGTTCTTGCAGAAAGTGAGATACAGTTTAATCCATATAATGCCGAACAATTAAACAATATATTAGATGCCAGAGTTGAAAAGGCATTTTATCCTGGTGTAGTTGTAGACATGGTTGTTCCTCTGATTTCCGCGCTTTGTGCTCAAGAAAATGGAGATGCAAGAAAGGCTATCAATTTACTTTGCAAATCTGGTGAGATTGCAGAAGAGAAATTAAAGAACGTAATCAAAGAAGAAGATGTCCGAGAAGCAAACGACAGGCTTGAACTAGACAGACTTACTTCTATAATAGAAACACTTCCCACACAATCCAAATTGACTCTTTTAACTGCTTCAGTTTTGAGTGAAAATAGTCCAAAGAATGAATGTACTACAGGCGAGATCTACAATATCTATAAACAATATGCCCATTTAATTGATATTGATATATTAACTCAGAGAAGAATTACTGACTTAATAAGTGAATTGGATAGTCTTGGAATAATAAATGCAATAGTAAAATCAAATGGAAGATATGGAAAAACTAAGGTAATTTCAATGCAAGGATCAAAACAAATAATAAGACACGTTTTATTGCAAGATTATAGGCTTAAATCGTTAGAAGGAAACCTTCTGCAGAATTGTTTTAGGAATAATCTTAACTGAATTTCCTCATTTTTGTTTAGTCTTTCATTTTTTTCTCTTAAAACATGTGTTATATGTTTTTTTTAAACATGTGGTGTTGAGTGATTTTTCTTTGATAATATATAAAGATTACTATATTGTTCTAATGTAACCAATTAAAACCGTCAAATAATATAGTATATCGTTCCATCGGAAATCTCTGTATATATGAAATTTCCCTTTGTTTTTCTAGTGATAGTGTTTTATAGTTCCATTGGAAATATTTTTTTACATTTTATTCCTATAGATTTCACGAAGTAAAGCCAGATAACATCGCTGACTAGCTACTCATTTTATGACCAAAAAGTTAAAAACTTCTTTAATTGGCTAGCTGTCATTCAAAAGAATTTTTTGCAACGGAACCCTATATTTATTTAATTTCAAATTCTCTATTTTGAAATCTTCTATTTATGATTATGTTCTTGTTTAATTAGTTCCAAAAATTCCATGGCTCCAAATGCTCTATGAGTTCCACAAGCTCCATAAATTATAGAGAGAACTAAAACGCATGGTTTTTGTGCTAAAATCTCTTAATTTCCTAAGTCGCAAAACTGACTCATTACCATGCTACCCTATATCCAAAAGCTGTATCCTGACATTCTTGACACAGTCCAGAACTCTTGAATTCTCGCATGAACACTTCGTTTCTGAATTCACTTTTGTCTACGCTCTCTCCACAAACCGGACACCTAAAATCTTTAACCATCGTAACTTTTTGCCAAAATCTTAATTTCCTTAAAAAGCGGTTTTCCACTCTCTCTGCGCAAAATGAACATCTATAGTCTTTAACCATCTTAATTTTTGACAAGAACCTTAATTTCCTTAGAAAGGGATTTTTTTCTATATTCATGCCCATCACCTGTATATTAACACTAGATTCCCTATATCTCATATTCCGTTGGTAGGACCATCACAGAAATATCAACCGTCAAGTAGTTTCTTAAATAATTTTTTAGAATCAGATAAATGGATCAATAATTACGTTAGTGTATATAAACCAAAGTTTGTTTTTACATCAGATTATAGGATTATTACTCCCTAAGTCTTATAAAATATTTGGAATTATTAATTACTATATTTCTGAATATATATTAGAAAACATGCACACTATACTTTTTAGCATATTTGCACGTATTTTGTAATAACCTTCCATTTGCTTTCTTTTAAGTAAGCAAAAGATTGGCTCTTATAGACAGGCTCCTACTTAAACCAGAGCAAGGGCAATAGCATCAGTATGTTCTGTTACCCAACTTGTAGATAAACCGTCTTGTTTCACTAGTGTATCGCCATTATTCAAGAGTACACCAATGCGTCCGCTTCCAACGTCATTTCTCATTAAAATTTAATTAAATGTTAAAACAACTTGTTTTTCAATACATTTTCGTGAGCAAGAGCACACATTCTAATGACTTTTCTGATATGTCCATGTCAATAATCCTCGAAATGAATTATTGAGTTATAGGTTAAAAGGAAACTCCGAGTTATGTGAAAGTATTCAATATGAGTACGGCAATAAACCAGTATTTTTGGCCTTCCCTTGCCGCTTTCCAGAGTGCGATACCTTTCCAGACAAGATCCCAGAGCAACAGAATAACAAGCAATAATACAGAAGGTGTATTCATCTTCCAATTGCCTCACATATTTTCGTTATAATAATGTATAATTAGTATCTTCCTAACTCTTCTAAGCTTTCCTGCAATCTTTTGCAAAATCTGCTCTTTACCCGCTAATCTTCTTTTTTAATTATTATTTTGTTTGATCAAGATAGAGATCATAACATACAACAAAGTGGTTTCCATTAAATGTTTGGCTATGGCAATGTATTTAGCGATGATTTAATGTTGCTTATTTCTTCGTTCGACTGCTGAAGACTCAAAAAAGAAATAGGGCAATATAGATTACCAGAAGGAATGTCGTTATTGCCCTGGAGATTAGGTGACCAACCCTTATACTTTATGCATTGAGTTTGCATTTCTCAACATGAAGTTAACAACGATAAGATATTGATTGTGTAGTTAGTAGGATGATCACCCTGATGCTCTAAAGCTGATTTTTCCCCAACTGATAACTTTCTCTGCCAACAGACTGAGCAATTTTATTTTTAAAACGTGTTGTGTACTCATTCCAAATAAGCTCTACTTACTGAACTTTACTGCTTCAAGCATTAATTATGTCATTTGCTGAATTAATCAGTAGCTGGCCGTTACTCGGCGAAAGTATCCCCCTATCCATTTTATCTTTTACCTGGCTGATAAAGTATCTAAGTTCGGTAGGTTCTACAAACGGATTTTCCACACTTGGATCGCTTTCTATTCTATCCAGATTTGTCTCTGCAGAGCTGAGTATGGCTATTAATTCATAAGATGATCCTTCATCAAGCTCACCAGAAGTGGTTATACCTTGTATAAAATTAATCATCTGATTGATTTTCTGCGTAGGAGCCAGTACATTGATTTTCACATTCGCTGATGCTATGGTGTAATTAACATTATCAGTTGGTGTTAAAGAAACATCCAATGTCTGTGTACCTGCACTCAATATGGTTCCAGATGGTGGATTATATATGAAGGTTCCTGGTACTGAAGCACTTGCATCTAGCTGCGTGCTGCATAATGCTGTTCCATAGACTATATCCGCGGGTTTACTCCAGTTAATTATAGGAGTTACCTGTGTTACATTGATTGACACACTTGCTGATGCTGTAGTATAATTAACACTATCATTTGGTGTTAAAGTAGCAGTTAATTGTTGGTGTTGATTTGCACTTAATATAGTTCCTGCTATTGGATTATATGTAATTGGTCCTGGTACAGATCCTATTGCATCTAGTTGTGTGCTGCTTAATGCTGTTCCATAGGTTATGTCAACAGGGTTATTCCAGGTAATGGTGGGAGTCGCTTGTGTTACATTAATCAAGGTAGTTGCATATGCTGTAGTATAGTTTTCAATATCATTTGGTGTTAAAGTAGCAGTCAATTGTTGTTGCTGACCTGCACTTAGTATAGTTCCCGTGGCTGGATTGTAGGAATAGTTTCCCGGTACCGAACAAGTTGCATCTAGCTGAGTACTATACAATGGTGTTCCATATGTTATGTTAGGAGGATTATTCCAGGTAATTGTAGGGGTTGCCTGTGTTACATTAATCAAAACACTCGCTGATGCATTAGTATAGTTTAGAGTATCATCTGGTATGAAAGTAGTATTCAACGTTTGCTGCGAACCTGCACCCAATAAAGTTCCTGATGGTGGATCATATATATAAATTCCATTTAGTGGGTTTCCAGATATTGGATCTGAAGCAATTGCATTTAGCTGAGTGCTGTCCAATACCGTTCCATATGTTATGTCAGCCGGATTATTCCAGGTAATTGTAGGAGTTGACTGGGTTATATTGATTAAAACGGTCGCAGATGTATTAATGTAATTTAGAGTATCATCTGGTGTAAAAGTAGTATTCAATATTTGCTGTGAACCTACATTTAATACGGTTCCTGATGGTGGATCATATGAAAAGTTTCCAGGTACTGAAGCAGTTGCATCTAGTTGAGTATTATTTAATGGTGTGCCATATGTTATATCATCGGGGTTGCTCCAAGTAATTATAGGAGCCGATTTCCCTATAAACTGCCCAAAGGCAATTGGGTTGCTTCCTACATCTATTGTATCTGTAATATTGTTGGTTGCTGTGTTAATTATAGAAACGGTTCCATCGTTTTCATTCGTCACATAGACATTTGATCCATCAGGTGTGACCGCAACTCCTTGTGGATTTACTCCCACAGTCACAGTGGCAGCAAGAGAGTTGTTTGTTGTGTTAATTACAGAGACATTGTTGCTGCCACCGTTTGTCACATATATATTTGATCCATCAGGTGTCACTGCAACTCCATTAGGATAGTTTCCTACAGGTACCGTGGCTACGACTGTATTTGTTGCTATGTTAATTACAGAGACTGTTGTGCCGATGGCGAAGAAGACATCATCGTTTGCCACATAAACTTTTGTTTCATCCGGGGTGACTGCAATTCCATAAGGCCAATTTAATCCATTTACATTGGCATATGCAGTGTTGTTTGTTGTGTTAATTATAGAGATCTTGTTGCTGCCATAGTTCGTCACGTATACTTTTGTTCCATCCGGGGTGACTGCAACTCCAAAAGGCTCAGATCCTACAGTTACGCTGGTATAGGCAGTGTTGTTTGTTGTGTTAATTACAGAGACATTGTTGCTGGCCCAGTTTGCTACATATGCTTTTTTTCCATCCGGAGTGATTGCGATTCCTTTAGGATCGGTTCCTACAGGTACCATGGCTACAACCGTATTTGTTGTTATGTTAATTACAGAAACATTATTATTGCCTTCATTCGTTACATACACCTTTGTTCCATCAGGTGCGACTGCAACTCCCCAAGGAGTGGATCCAACTGGTACAGTGGTTGTAACTGTGTTTGTTGCTGTATCAATTACAGAGACATTATTGCTACCACAGTTTGGGATATACGCAAATGGGGCCGCACCTGCTATACTTATCAGCATGGAAACCATAGCTATTGAAACTAAGGCTATAGAACACAATTTATGTTTATTGGTCAAGTATTTCAATCCTTTTCTATATTGTTAGTTATTAAAATTTGACGAGTATTTCAAAAAATATGAAATGTTTATCTAACTGCTTTTGATTGTTGTAACATGATATCTTTGTATATTACTTAATATAGTTAGATGATTATAATTATAAGCTTCTTAATCATCGATTCATTTCTGATCAAAATTCGATCTTATAGTCGTGAATATAATCAATCCATCAGCCATGGACATGTGCATGGTAAGATTTTCATTCAATGGCAATGGGAAGCGAGCTCCCAAAAAATAGATCCTAGAATCACTAAAGTGAATTACTTTGGCTGTGTGGATGAAGGGGGTTTTGGTGACCCGGACATAAATTGTAATAGGGAGCCTGATTATGATATAGACCATAAAAGATAACAAGATGGTTTCCATGAAATATTTGGCCGCAGCTATTTTGTTTGATTATTTTTCGTTATCTGTGGCTTTTTATAGGTCTATTTTAACATATTTCAGTGTCATTTGACACTTTAATAGAACAACTCGAATTCATTTTGGGATTTATACAGTAATTTATGGCTAAACATGGCAAATTTTTGACTACAAATAAGTAATGTTTTATGGAACCTAATTAACTTTTCAACAGTCAAATAGCAGATAGCCAATCAGATCTTTTTTAAAAAGTTGAATTTGCGCACTTGACCCAAGTTCAAAGTGGATTTACCCTAGAAACAATTTGAATCGACAAACAAACACCCCTAAAATCATATTAATTTATTAACTTTTAACAAAGAAGGAGTGAAACTAATGTTGAAACAGTCATTTAGTAAAGCAAAAAAAGTATTGACTATTTTGCTAGCAGTTCTTTTTATAGCATCATTAACCGTAGGAGCAGCAAGTGCATGCCATTTGCATGGACATCACCACAGTTGTGGTAGCTGCAGCAGTTATGACAGCTCCCCCGCTCACGCTTGTGGATGTTCCCATTCTCATGCTTGTGGATGTTCCCACTCTCATGCCTGTGGATGTTCCCCCTGTCATTGTAACGAAGATACAGCTTGTGAAAATGATGACTAATTAAGAGTTAATTCATGTGCTAAACTGCTTA
>Ga0326727_10009782_pt1 | contig 23311 bp, 13 predicted proteins | sample MB2enrmetagenome_FD_207643 | JGI IMG/M metagenome (GOLD analysis project Ga0326727, IMG submission 207643) | Lab enriched peat soil microbial communities from McLean, Ithaca, NY, United States - MB29MY | ecosystem: Environmental > Terrestrial > Soil > Wetlands > Peat | place: USA: New York... | reverse complement strand
AGGCAGGCTCGCCCCGGGGCAGGACCTCGCCCCAACAGGCCATTGATTCTTCCAATGCATCAGGGGGCTTGAACCAGCAACCTCTAATCGAGTTCGTCGGGGGTAATATGAAGAGATTCTCCTCTCCATCCGCAGGATTGCTCACGTTGGCCGCACTCGCGGCTGCAATCTTCGGATTCGTGGCCGGGGGCACTCGGGCGATCTCGAAAGAGGCCGAGTCCAAACCCAAGGCGAAGAAAGTCACCTATTCCAAGGAAGTTTCACGCATCCTGCAGGACAATTGCCAGACCTGCCACCATCCGGGGACGGCTGCTCCGTTCTCGCTGATGACCCGCGAAGACGCCGTCAAACAGGCCGACAACATTCGCGAAGCTGTCACCGAGAAACGCATGCCTCCCTGGTATGCCGACCCGCACTTCGGCAAGTTCTCGAACGACAGGCGCCTCAAGCAAGAAGACGTCGACACGCTCATGACCTGGCTCGACACGGGCATGGAAGCCGGAGACCCGAAGGAACTACCCGCGGAACGCACCTACGCGGACGGCTGGGTGATCGGCAAACCGGACGTGGTCTTTGAACTGCCAGCCGAACAGTCCGTGCCGGCCGACGGCGTAGTCGATTATCAGTACTTCGTCACGAAGACGAACTTCAAGGAAGACGTATGGGTGCAAGCCGCTGAAGCCCGCCCCGGCAACCGCGAAGTGGTGCACCACATCATCGTCAGCTATCGCGATCCCAAGAGTAAGGACCGCTCGAATGGCCGCGGCATCGGCGACGGTTTCCTGGTTGGCACTGCTCCTGGCGACATGCCGCTCATTCTGCCCCCCGGCGTCGCTCGTAAGATACCCGCCGGCGCCGAACTGATCTGGCAGATGCACTACACGCCGAGCGGAAAACCGGCCAAGGATCGCTCTCAAGTCGGGCTGGTGTTCTACAAGGGCAAGGAACCGCCGAAGTACAACGCTCAGACGATCGGCATCACCAACGGCAACTTCGTGATTCCACCGAACGAGGCGAACCAAAAAGTCGAGTCCGATTGGATTGCGCCCCGCGATACGCTCGTTCTCTCGTACATGCCGCACATGCACCTTCGCGGCAAGGATTTCAAGTATGAGGTAACTTACCCGGACGGTAAGACCGAGACGCTACTGTCTGTCCCCCGCTACGACTTCAACTGGCAGCTCGCCTATCGGACCGAGCAGCCGTTCCTCCTGCCCAAGGGCACCAAGGTCCACTGCACGGCTCACTTCGACAACTCGAAGGCGAACAAGGCCAACCCCGATCCGAGCAAGACGGTCTATTGGGGAGATCAGACCTTCGAAGAGATGATGATCGGCTGGATCGACTTCATGTGGAAACAGCCGGAAGCCGAGGCGATTAACGAGGGCTTCAAGTCGTTCTGATCCGGCGAGTGTATCTCGACGAATCTTAGTAGCGCTCGGGCGTCCGGCGGAAGTCGGGATCCCGAGCGTTTTTCGTTTCGCGACATCGGTGCGAATTCAGCCGAAGGCGCGCTGCAACCCGGGCGGATTGCACTCTATCCGCTGTTCGCTTTAGAATCGAGATCGCATTACATCGCCGCTCGAGAATACGTTGACTGGAGAAGGCCCATCGGGGTTACGGAGTCGAATCAGTGCAAAGACAAAAAACTCGGCTTAGTTCCGGTGCTCGTGGCGAACACGCGCCCTAATGCGTCGAAGCGATCCGCCGGATTGCCAATCAAATGATTCGAGCAGGAATCGAGTCGGTCTCCAGCTAGAATCAAGAGCGCCTGAACTACAGGCGCGTGCCGTAACGATCTCCCGCATACTGGTTTCTAGAATCGCATTTCGGAGATTCTCGGCCTCATGTCGCAATCGCAAGCCCTACCGTTTGTCGACAGTAACCTCCTGTTCGGCATTCTCGCCGTGCAGATGGATTTCATTTCGCGCGATGCCTTGATCGCTGCCATGAATGCTTGGGTCTTGGCGAAGCATCGATCGCTGGGCGAGATTCTCGTTGAGCAAGGGGACCTGACTCCGGAGCGACGAATCCTCCTTGACGGCCTGTCTGCCGAGCACTTGAAAGCACACGGCGACGACGTCAGCCGCAGCGTCACAGCCGCAAGCCATCCTCCGACCCTCGATCTGGCAATGCAGAATGACGTTGGGCCGGATGCTTATGCCACGCTGACTGTGGTGAGTAGCGCGTTGTCGGCGCCGTTTGCCGCTCGGCCGCCACTCGCCGACGGGGTGCGCTTTCAGGTGCTCCGGCCACACGCCACAGGCGGTCTCGGCGTTGTGTCCGTTGCTCACGACACGGAGCTTGGCCGTGAAGTAGCTCTCAAGGAGATTCACGAAACCGTCGCCAGCGATTCGGTGAGCCGCGACCGCTTCGTCCGCGAGGCGGAAATCACCGGCGGCCTCGAGCATCCGGGCATCGTGCCGGTCTACGGTCTGGGCCGCTACAGTGACGGCCGGCCGTACTATGCGATGCGCTTCGTCCGCGGCGAGACCTTGCAAGATGCCGTACACAGACTGCATGCCGGCCAAGCGGGCTACTCGCTGCGCGGGCTTTTAACGCGTTTTATCGCGGTCTGCAACGCCGTGGCGTACGCACATAGTCGCGGTGTCATCCATCGAGACATCAAGCCGTCGAATGTCATGCTCGGGCCGTATGGGGAGACATTGGTAGTTGATTGGGGCCTGGCCAAACCGATCGGCCGGGAATCGGACTCGCAGACGGCAGTTGCCAGCGGCGAGGTAACGCTCCGGCCGCTGTCGGGAAGCGGATCTCACACGCTCGCAGGCGCCGCCCTGGGAACGCCCGCGTTCATGAGTCCCGAGCAGGCGCGCGGCGAGGTAGCAAACCTTACCCCGGCAACCGATGTCTATAGCCTCGGCGCGACGCTTTACATGGTGCTGACGGATCGAGCACCCGTGGAAGGCGCCGAAGTCATCGAAATGTTGGAGAAGGTTTGGTCGGGCGATTGGCCACCGCCGCGCAAGGTGAAGGCCAACGTCCCGCCGCCGCTCGAAGCAATTTGTCTCAAGGCGATGTCGCTGAGGACTGCCGAACGCTATCGTACGCCGCTGGACCTGGCGGCGGATCTGGAACGCTGGCTGGCGGATGAACCGATCACTGCCTATCGCGAACGGCTACGGTCGCGAGCCGGGCGCTGGGTGCGGCGCCACCGCCCGCTGGTCGCGGCGTGTGTTGCGGCCGCGGTCGTTGGACTGTCGCTCTTGACCGGAGCCATGGTTTGGTTGAGGCAGGAACAGGCTCGGCGCCGAGCCAGCGCGGAAATCGCATTGGCACGAGTCGCCGAATTGGAGGCCAAGGGGCGCTGGACCGACGCACGAGCGGCTCTGGAGCAGGCCGAAGATCGAATGATGGATGTCACCGCCGAGGATCTGCGGCAGCGGCTTGACACAGCTCGCCAGGATCTGGACCTGGTCGCCCGCTTGGATGAATTACGATTGTCGCGCGCCTCGAACACGCAGGGCGCCTACGATCACACGTCAACCGATCGAGCTTACGAGAAGATCTTCGCTGACGCCGGGCTAGCCGCGCCAGACGACGATGCTACTGAGATTGGCGATCGCGTCGGACGCTCAGCCGTGCGCGAACCGCTGGTGGCAGCGCTCGACGATTGGGCGTTGGTCGCGACCGGCGGCCGTCGCGCACGGGCACTGCAGGCCGCACGTCGTGCCGATCCTGATCCATGGCGCGACCGGCTCCGCGACCCTGAGGTCTGGGCCGATCGGACGATCTTGGCGAAAACGGCTTCGGAGGCTCCGGTCGCATCCGTCACCCCCGGCCTGGCGGCGGCAGTGGGAGGTTTCCTGCGAACCGATGGTCACGGTGAGACCTTGCTCCGTAACGCGCAGGCGATGAATCCCGGTGACTTTTGGCTGAACTTTTTCCTGGCCTCCATCTTGGAGGCTCGCGGTCAAGCCGCCGCCGCGGAAGGCTTCGATCGGGCGGCTTTGGCAGTTCGGCCCGATAGTGCACCTGCCCACAATAACCTGGGAGTGGCGCTCTATCAGCAGCACAAAACAGACGAGGCCATCGCCCATTATCTCAAAGCGATCGAGCTGAATCCGAAGTTTGCTCGGCCGCATTCCAACCTCGGCGTCATCTATCGCGACCAGAACAAACTGGACGAGGCAGCTGCCTGTTTTCGGAAGGCTATCGAGATCGATCCGCGCTTTGCACTGGCTCACAGTAACCTCGGCATCGTGCTGCGACTGCAAGGGAAATTGACGGAAGCAGCCGTCTGCTTCGGGCAAGCCATCGAGTTGGATCCGGGCATCGTTCAGAGCCAAAAGGGTCTGTCGGCCCTGCTCGACCCGAACGGCAATTTGGACTGGTTGGCGTCTTTTTATCGCGAAGCGATCAAGGGTGCTCCCCGGAATTTCAGTTCTCATCTGGGACTGGGGCTTGCGTTAGAAAAACAAGGGAAATATGACGAGGCGGCAAAGTGCTATCGCAAGGCACTCGAACTCAATCCAAGCAGCTCCATGGCTTGTAACAACCTCGGCTGGGCTCTCCACCAGATGGGAAAGACCGACGAGGGTGTAGCGTTGCTCACGCGAGCTATACAGATCGACGCTCGAAATGCCTGGGCACACAACAATCTTGGCGTGATCTTGCGCGATCAAGGAAAACTAAACCTAGCCGCTGAGCATTTCGAGAAGGCGATGGAGTTAGATCCGCGCTTTGCCCTTCCAGTGCGGAATCTTGGCGGCGTCCGTTACCGCCAGGGCAAGACGGACCAGGCCGAGAAATTGTTCTTGAAGGCGATTGAGATTGACCCGAATTATCCCAACGCTCGCATGGACCTGGCAGGTCTTCAATTCGACCGAGGTCAATTGGATGACGCGATCGTCAATTATCGCGTAGCTGTGGGGCTGGACCCCAAGTCTGCCGGCGCAAGTTCGAGTCTTGGTGTGGTATTGTCGGCGCGCGGTCGCGAGGCGGAAGCCGCAGCATTATATCGCAAGGCAATGCAGCTCGATCCGAAGTTCGCGATTGCTCCCGCCAATCTCGCCGACGTCCTCGTGCGCCAGGGTAAGCCGGCCGAGGCAGAGGCGATGTGTCGCAAAGCCTTGCAGCTCAATCCCGATTTGGACGTCGCAGTTATCAACCTGGCTGAGGCGCTTCTCGGACAAGCGAGGTACGCGGAGGCGCGCGAGGCCGTCAGCCGGGCCCTCACGATGTTCCCGCCCGGTTCGCATAACCGTGCCGAGGTCGAAGACGTCGCTCGCCAGGTCGAGTTGGGTTATCGGTTGACGGACATCCTAAAGGGGAAAGACCGGCCGAACAATGCAGCGCAAGCGATCGACTTCGCCGAGCTGTGTCGCCGCCAGTGGCGTTTGACTGATGCAGCCCGCCTATATAACAAAGCGTTTACCGATGACCCCAAACTTGCCAGCGATTGGCAAGCGGGCCATCGCTTCAAGGCTGCCTGCGCTGCCGCTTTGGCGGCCTGTGGCAACGGTGAGGGTGCGCCCGGGCCGAAGGATAAGGAGCGCGAATGGCTGCACAATCAAGCCCGTACGTGGTTGCGCGAGAACGGGAGACTGTTGGTTTGGCGTTTGCGAAACTCGTCGTCCGCGAGCCCTGCAGCGATTGCACAAGTGCAGCGCTGCCTCAACGATGACGATCTCGCAGGTGTGCGCGAACCGGCGGGCTTGACACAGCTTCCCGAATCCCAACGCCAGCAATGGGAAGAGTATTGGCGCGACCTCAAGGCGTTAGCGACGAACCTGCGACCCGCAACGCCGCCTCAGCCGATCATCGCGCCGTAGAGTCCACCTACTTGCCTTTCTTCTTCTTCGGCTGATCCTTGCTGTCTTGCGGAACGGCGGTCATGTCTTCCGCAACAACGATGACTGCCATGGTGGCTTCCATCTTCGTCTCCGGCTTGGTCTTGTCCGAGGTTGTCGTGGCCGTCGATGTGGCCTTGGCCGGCCGCAGAGAGATTCGGACAATCTGATTGGTCTGCAGATCGGAAGCCTTGGCCTCGAACCCCGGCACATTCAAATCGTAGCCGCGCATTTCCCTCAATTCGATTGAAGTATACTTTTTGCGCTCGCCTTTGTCGTCGTAAACCACCGGCGGCGTAAGGTAGCGGACGATCAAGTTGTTGGCTGAGTGGAACTCGATGTCCTTTGACGCGATGTTGTAGAGATCGCGTTGCTTGGCTTGCTCCTTGCGGACGCGATCGTAGGCTTGCTGCAGAGAAGTGATCCGCTGTTGAGTGGGATTAGCCGAGACCTGCTGTTCAAGATTGCGGGCCTGCTGCACCAAGTTGTTGAGCTGATCGGCAGCCTTCTTGGCCGCTGCAGCGTCCTTCGGCACATAGTAGTCAATCCGCAAAGAAAACAGGCCGTCGCTTCCAGGCGGCGCCAAAAGCTTGCCGATGTACTCGCCGGTCTGCAAGGTGTTGGAATCGATCGTCGAATCCGACTTGTCGTCCTTGCCTTTGGTGTCTTGAGCCTGTGAAATCGAGGCGAACAACAGCAGCATGACCGGAAATGCAATCAATCGGGCAGGCATATCGGCACTCCTGTGTTTGGCAGCCGCGGACCGCCGGGTATCAATCATTTAGAACCCTATCATACTCGAAAGGTTCCGGATTTAGGGAAAGGGACATACCTTGCGGACATCGTGGATAGGTGATTTGGCGCTAATAGACTTGAGCGCGTCAACTTTTTAATGAGTAGCCATCAGCTACCAGCCCTCAGCCGTCAGCTTAAGACAGGTACGTCATTCGGCTGCGGACTGGCCGGCCAGCCATCCGGTGCTCCAGGCTGCTTGGAAGTTATAGCCGCCAATCGGGCCGTCCAAGTCGAGAATCTCACCGGCAAAATAGAGCCCGGGCATCTTCTTGCTTTGCATTGTCCGCGAATCGACCTCGTCCAATGACACGCCGCCCGCAGTAACTTCGGCCTTGCCGAAGCCTAGGGTGCCGGTGACAGACAGGCTCAAGTGCTTGATGGCAGCGACGAGTCGTTGCCGGTCCGGCTTGCTTAACGCGGCTGATTTGCGATCAGCGGCGAGGTTCGCCACCGGCATTACCGCCTCAGCAAGACGCCTTGGGATGCGAGAAGCAAGCACCGCCGCGAGCAATTTGCGTCCCTCCACGGCTGTCTCGACACGTAGCGACTCGTCCAGCGCCGTCTCCTTTAATCCCGGCAGCAGATCGAGTTCCAATTTCAGTGTCCTCGGCGAATCATGGCCGCTGACGGCTCGGCTGACGTCGAGAATGACTGGCCCGGACAGCCCGAAATGTGCGAAAAGGAGGGAGCCCGTCGCTGATGCGAGTGCTCGATTACCTTCCATGACGCGTACGTTGACATCGGGGACGGTCACGCCGCGAAGGCTGCCAATCCACGGTTCGGCAACGGTGATCGGCACCAGCGCCGGCCGGGGCGGGATGATCGAATGCCCGAAGGCGGCGGCAAGCGCATAGCCATCACCGGTTGTGCCGCTGCCGGGATACGACTGCCCGCCGGTGGTGAGGATGACGCAGCGGGCACTCACAACCCGATGCGGTGTCGTCAGTGCAAAGCCGGGTTCACGGGCGGCCAGAGCGGTAAGCGGCTGCTCTGTCGCCAGAGTTGCGCCCGATCGGTGCAGGCGACGCAACAGCGCCTCGAGCACGTCAGCGGCCTTGTTGCTGACGGGGAAGATCTTGCCGGTCTCTTCGATTTTGGTTGCGACGCCTTCGGTTTCGAACAGGGCGATGCTGTCATGAACGCTCAAAGCGGCGAGTGCGGAGTGTAAAAAGCGCCCGGGCGGGCCGTAAGCAGCTACGATTCCGCGATTGTCGGTGGCGTGAGTGATGTTGCAGCGAGTCCCGCCGGACATGAGAATCTTAACGCCCGGGCGGCGGTTTTTTTCGAGCAGCAATACGTGCCGTCCCAGTTCGGCGGCACGCGTCGCAGCGAGTAAGCCGGCAGCTCCGGCACCAACCACAACTACGTCCCAAACAGCGTCCGTCATGGCCGGTCGGGCTCGCGACAGTTAGCGCCGGAACAATCACTCGGTTGGAAGCGGCTGCCGAGGAACCAATCGCCCATCCAACCGCCGACGGCTTCGTCGAGTGCGAATAACGGACGCATGAATCCGGGCAGCAGCGCTTCTCGATGGCGACGCAGGATCAACCGCTCGATACGATCCACACACTTCTCCACGGGCCAGATGCGAAAAGGCGGCTTCGGCGGCTGGTTCCATTCTTTCCCGTCCGGGCCGAGCACGTGGTGGCGCAATGGTGTATCGACAAATCCAGGCGATACGATGCCGACGTGCACTCCCGAGCGAGCTAACTCAAGGCGAAGGCCTTCGTAAAGTCCGTGCACTCCCGCCTTGGTCGCTCCATACAGGGCGTAAGATGGTACACCCCGCTTGCCGGTCAAACTACTGATGGCCACCAGCGAGCCGCGCGAGCGAATGACGTGCGGTATGGCATGGTACGTCGCGTACAGCGTGCCAAAAAAATTCGTGCGAACGATTTTCTCCATCACCATGAGATCCGATTCGGCGAAGAGCGCTCGCATCGAGATGCCAGCTGAGCAGATCAAGATATCGAGCCTGCCGAAGCGCGCGACTGTCGTTTCCACCGCTCGGCGACACTGCTCGGCGTCCGTCACGTCGGTTGGCACGGCTTCGGCCTGGCCGCCGCGCCCCTTCACTTCATTTGCGACAACGTCAAGCGCGGCCGCGGTACGTGCCGCCAATGCAATGCGGGATCCATGACCGGCGAGGCGGAGCGCGGCAGCACGACCGATGCCGGACGACCCGCCTGTGATGAGCACTACCTTGTCGTGAAACGGATGCATGAGGCGGCCGAAGGTTTGGGTACGGATCAGCCTATCGGACAGGCGGCGGACTGTCCGGTTTCAAATTCCACGCCGACCTTGTGTGAAAGTCGCGTGAAACGCGGGATCTCTCGGCGGTCGATTGGCAGCACGCTGCAAGCCCTGATATAAATAAAACTCACGGCATTGGGTACCTCTTCCGGAACTCTTCAACGCGAATGCGCTTCCATCGTCCGGATCTCGTCATCGCATTGATCCTGGCGGCCGGGTCGATCGCCGCGTTTAGTCCTGCTTTCAGCAGTGACTTCATCGGCTTCGACGATCCTCACTATGTAAAGCTGAATCCGCATGTCAAAGCAGGGCTCAAGCCAGACGAAATTCGTTGGGCATGGACGAGTTTTTATGCGTCCAACTGGCATCCGCTCACCTGGATGTCGCATCAACTCGATGTCACTCTCTTCGGCGCCGAAGCGCCCGGACAGTACCATGCCGTAAATGTTCTACTGCACGCCGCCAGTGCCGTGATCCTATTCTTCGCCCTGCGTGCTTTGACCGGCGCGCGGTGGCGCAGTGCGATCGTCGCTGCTTTTTTTGCCTGGCACCCGCTGCGAGTGGAGTCGGTGGCGTGGATTGCGGAGCGCAAAGACGTTTTGAGCATTTTCTTCGGGGTGCTGGCGCTGTGGGCATACGCCTTCTATGTGCAGCGGCGGTCGGTGTGGACGTACTTGCTTCTGGCGGCGTTGTTCGTCCTGAGTCTGTTGGCCAAGCCGACGCTCGTGACCTTGCCGTGTCTTCTGCTCGTGCTCGACTGGTGGCCGCTGGCGCGAAGCAGGAGCCTGGCTGAACGATCCGTTGGAGAACCGAAGACTGAAGTTCCATCCTCGGATCGACCGATCGAAAAACCAACGAAAACCGGCAAAGGCGGCGTCACAAATCCACGGCGCAAGAACGCGTTCACGCGCTCGATCTCGTCCGCATCTCAAACAACGGGCGATTCGACGCTCGAATCCCGCGGAAGGAATTGGATTTGGTTGGTGATCGAGAAGCTGCCGTTGCTGGCGATTAGCTTGATCAGTTGCTTGCTGACCTACCTCGCTCAGCAGGGCGGCGGCTCGGTTCGCTCGTTCGATACGCTCCAAATCGGTGCTCGCGTACTCAATGCGTTGGTAGCATACGCCACTTATCTGGGCATGGCTGCCTGGCCCGTCGATCTGGCGCCGATCTATACCTATCCGCAGCAAGGCTGGCCCGAGTGGCGCTGGTCGTTGTCCCTACTAGTAGTGGTGACGCTGACCGCTCTGGTGATTTGGCAATGGCGGAGGCGACCCTATCTACTCGCTGGCTGGCTATGGTATCTGGGAACAATGGTTCCGGTGATCGGCATCGTGCAAGTGGGCAATCAGGCGTACGCCGATCGTTACACCTATTTCCCCTTCATTGGACTCGGGATAGCGGTGGTATGGGGAGCGGCCGAGGCAATTCCTGCAGCGCGCGCCCTTCAGGGGCTTGCCTTCGCAGCTGCCGTGGCGGCCGTCCTCGCGGTTTTGACTTGGCGGCAGACCGGTTTCTGGAAGAACGACTTCACGCTGTGGCCCCACACATTGGCTGTCACCGGGCCAAATCCGCAGGCGTACAACAGCCTGGGAACAGCGATCGAGACTCGCGACAAGAACGCCAAGGAGGCGATCAAGTACTACCAAAAGGCGGTCGAAGCACATCGCGGTTTTAGCACTGCACACTTCAATCTCGCGCGAGCGCTGAAGGAGCAGGGCGATCTCAAGGGGGCGCTGGTTCATTTCGAAGCGGCCGCGAAATACGATCCTCACCTGCCCGATGCGCACAACGACTGGGCGGTGATCCTCCAGCAGCAGATGAACTATAAGGAAGCCGAAGAGCATTTCCGCAAGGCAATCAGCATCAATCCTGAGATGGTGCTCGCTCGCAACAATCTGGCGCATCTTCTGGACATTCAGGGGCGTGAGAAGGAAGCAATCGAGCTATTCCAAGCTAGCCTGGCCATCAACCCGAATGACGCCGGGGCTCACACCGGACTTGGCGTCTGTCTGGCAAAAACGGGCGATCTTGCCGGCGCGACCAAACACTTCATGCGAGCTGTCGAAATACAACCCAAATGGCACGGCTATTGGCTCAACCTCGGCGTAACTCAGGAGCAGGCGCACAATACGAAAGATGCTATCCAGTGCTTTCGCCGTGCCGTCGAACTCGAGCCGAACGATGTGCGCATCACTCTGCGGTTGGCGAACGCTCTGACGCGAATCGGAAACACAGCGGATGCGGAAGCCTTTTATCGCAGAGCGGACAAGCTCGATCCCCACTGGCCGGATGAGTTGCGCAAGCTAGCATGGGGCTTTGCTACCTCGCCCGACGAGCGTAAGCGCGACCCGGAAAAAGCCGTGTGGGCGGCGGAGGCTGTCTGCAATGGCGTACGGCCGGCGCCAGCCGCTTACCTCGACACGCTGGCGGCTGCGTATGCCGCGGCCGGTCGCTTTCCTGATGCGATTGCAATCGCTGAAATAGCGTCGGCAGCTGCCGACGCAGCGCATGACGCGGACCTCTCTAAAGCGATTGCAAGCCGACTTGCTTTATACCGGGAATTCCATCCCTTTAGGGAGTCAGCATCAGCCGGTGCGGGTGCCAACCCCTGAGCGGTCAGCAAGAATCTGTAATTGATAAACTGGGGAGACCCCATGTCTGCCACGCGCCTTCCTCCCGGACCGAAGGGAAAATTCTTGTTCGGGAACATTGGCGACATGCGCCAGGACACCCTGGGGTTCTTCGCTCGTTGTGCCCGTGAGTATGGCGATGTGGCGACGATTCGGATCGGATTGAAGCGCATCTTTCTGGTCAGTCAGCCGCGTTTGATCGAAGAAATCCTGGTCAGCAACGCAAAGAACTTCACCAAGCATTTCGGCATTCGCATGCTTCGTGGCACGCTTGGGAACGGCTTGTTGACCAGCGAGGGTGAATTCTGGCTGCGCCAGCGCAGACTTATCCAGCCGGCTTTCAGTCGTGAGCGCATCGGCGCCTACGCTCCGGTCATGGTCGAGTTAGCCAGCCGTGTGGGTGAACAATGGCGTGACGGCGAGACACGAGACATCCACGCCGACATGACCCGCCTGACGCTCGAGATCATCGCACGAGCGATGTTCGGCGCCGACGTCAGCGAACAGGCTGTCGTCGTGGGCGAGGCCGTGGCCGTCCTCGCGGATGGCCTGATTCGCCGTTTTCAGAGCCTGATTCGATTGCCGGCTTACATCCCGACGCCGGGAAACCTGCGACGCCGGCAATCCGCGGCGAAGATCGATGCCATCCTCTACGACATAATCAATAAGCGCCGGAAGAGCAAAGAAGCCGGCGAGGATCTGCTCGGCATTCTGATCCGAGCTTGCGACGCCGACGACGGCGGCCAGATGACCGATCAACAGCTTCGCGATGAAGCGATTACGCTTTTCCTCGCCGGGCATGACACGACCGCTCTCACACTCACGTGGGGGTTCTACCTCCTGGCCCGTCATGCGCAGGCAGCCCGAACGCTTGAAAAAGAACTCGACGAGGTGCTAGCCGGCCGGGCGCCGACCGTCGCAGACTTACCGAGACTGCGCTACACCGAGATGGTGGTCCGCGAGATCATGCGGCTCTACCCGTCAGCGTACGTGGTGGGTCGCGAGGCGATCGCTCCGTGTGAACTCGGTGGGTTTCACGTGCCGGCCGGCGGCACGATCTTGATGAGTCAATGGGCCGTGCATCGCGATCCGCGTTGGTACGAGAACGCCGAACAGTTCCAACCCGAACGTTGGGCGGACGGTCTGGAACGGCGCTTGCCGAAGTTTGCCTACTTCCCGTTCGGCGGCGGGCCGAGGGTTTGCATCGGCAATCACTTCGCGCTCATGGAAGCGGCATTAGTACTGGCGGCGCTCGCACGTAACTGGCGGGTCAGCGTGCCCGATGGCGAACAGCCCGTGCAACCGAAGCCGCGGATCACCCTGCGGCCGAGTCGAGGCGTTCGATTAACTCTGTCCCGCCGCGCTACGCAGCCGGTTTGAGAGTCCGGTCAATTACTTCTCGCGTCGCTATTAGTCCCGCATCCGGAAGAGTTTCTCCGCATTTTTACTGAGTCCCGGAGATAATTCACAAAGTTTATTATAATTTTCTTGACGCCCATCCGTAGCCGGGACTAAATTACTTCTCATTCTCTCCCCCTCAATTTGTCCGAGAACTCGTCCTTACTCTTTTTCTCCTCTGTGATTGGGAGGTGGTCGATGGGGCTCCGTACGTCGAAGTCACCGTGGAAGGTTCGCGAAATTCGCCCGAACATCATGACTCTCGAGGATCGCGTCGTGCCGGGTGAAATGTTCGGCACTTCGATGCTTTGGGCCATGGGCGCGTTCGCAGACGCTGCGACCTTTGTGCCGGATACCTCAAGTGATACCCGGCCGAGCGTGGTGCGTTCCGAGTCGAGCCCCGCCGATTCGTCGCCGAGCCTGCCCTATGTCGACGCGCGCACATTGGCGATCTGCCACATCGATAGGAGCTCACCCGATACCGCTCCGGCATCTTCACCGTCTTCTGAGCCGGTCGCCCCGGTGGGTCCGGCAGCTGACGCTTCCACACCGGCCAGCGATCAAGTCTTCTCGTCGCTGACGCCGGACGGTGAATTCGGCAACATGCTCGACAATCTATCGACACAGACATCGTCGATGGGCGACTTGCTCCATCCGGGAACTCAGACCCCGCCGGCCACGAATGCAGCGCTCGGCGGAGCTGCGGGTGCGGTGTTGCAGAGTCTTGTACCCTCAATGACGCCGTCCGTGGCGAACGGTGGCGGTGGATTGCAGACGGGCAGTAATTCTGCCGCTGGGCTTGCAACCTTTGCGAACATGATGACGAACGCTGCCATGCCGATGGCAAGCGGCGGCCAGGCCGCTGCGGCAACACCGGCGTCGGATAGCGGCGGATTTGCAACGCCGTTGAACAGCGCGAAGAAGGTCGACGCACCGAATCGCATCCATAACAACGCCGCCAACGGCGCCGCACCATTCAGCCCGGCTCAAATTTCGCAAGCATACGGTCTCAACCTGATAAGCAACACGGGTAGCGGGCAAACGATATACATCGTCGATGCCTACAACGATCCGAACATCAGCAGCGACTTGGCGACCTTTGATTCGCAATGGGGTCTGCCAGCCGCGTCGCTGACTGTACACAAAATGAGCAGCCGCGTCGCGAACAGCAGCAGCTGGGGCGTCGAAGAATCGCTCGACGTCGAATGGGCGCACGCCATCGCGCCGGCCGCGAACATCGTACTGGTCGAGGCTACCAGTTCTTCGAATTCGGCCCTGTTCTCAGCCGTCAACTGGGCGACTTCGAGCGGCGCCAAGATCGTCTCCATGAGCTGGGGCGGCACCGATTCGTCCGGCGACACTTCGTACAACACGTACTTCGAGCACTCGGGCGTTACTTACATTGCATCGGCGGGCGATAGCGCCAGTGCCCTCGAATACCCGGCCGCGTCGCCATATGTCCTCTCGGTCGGCGGCACGTCGTTGACTCTCACCACGAGCAACGCTTACTCCAGCGAGACCGCCTGGTCCTCGGGCGGCGGCGGCGTCAGCAAGTACGAAGCCGAGCCGGGTTACCAGACCAGCTTCGGCATCAAGAACAGCGGCCGCGGCATACCGGACGTGGCGTGGGATGCCGATCCGAATACCGGCGTCTACGTCTACGACAGCTACATCAGAGGTGGCGGCGGCTGGTACGAGGTCGGCGGCACCAGCGTTGGCGCTCCTTCGTGGGCGGGCCTTATCGCCCTGGCGGACCAGAATGCAGCTACGCCGCTCACGACCGACAGCCTCACAAGCCGCACTGAGTACTCCGCGGCGGCGACGAGCACGCTCTACGCCAGCAACTACCACGACGTCACCACGGGCAGTAATGGCCACGCGGCGGGTGTCGGCTATGACCTGGCGACAGGCATTGGCTCACCGCAAGCCAACAACCTCATCCCGTGGCTCTCCGCTAACGGCTAGACACGAAAAACTCTTCTGCTTTCCCTTACGGGTGGCGAAGGGTTAATATAAACGCTTCCCGATATTCCGCGGGGCCGGACCAAATGGTCCGGCCTCGCGTTTTCTGTCTCCCGGCAGGCACAAGATCATGGCTACGGCAGCCGAGCTTCTCAACTTCGCCAAGCAACGTCACCAGGCCGGCGATCTTCCTGCAGCCGATCAGCTCTATCGACAGGTCCTCGAAGTTGAGCCTGCCCGCGGCGAGGCATTGGCTCTCCTGGCGCTGACCTATCACCAACGCAACGAGCTGGAAGAAGCCGCGCGCTGGTACGAGAGAGCGCTCGCGGTCCAGCCGGGTGACGCGGAGTCGCATTTTCGGCTGGGCCTGGTTCTGATGGGCCTTCAACGCTCGAACGACGCCCTCGTTCATTTTCAGGAAGCCGTCCGATTGCGCCCGGACTCGCCCGATACGTGGAACAATCTCGGCAATGCTTATTTTTTGAGAGGTAAAGCAGCTGACGCTGTCCGCTGTTATCGCGAGGCCGTTCGCCTGCGTCCCGATTACGCCGAGGGTTTCCTGAACCTGGGGAACGCTCTCCGCGAGGATGATCGCACAGTGGAAGGGCTCGCCTGCTATCGAGAGTCGGTGCGGCTCCGACCGAACTACGCGAAGTCGCGTATCAACCTGGCGGCCGCCTTGCTGGAGACCGGCGACACCGTCGAGGGCGAGGCGCAGCTTCGCAAGGCTCTCGAACTCCGGCCTGGAGCCGCTACCGTACTGAGCACGCTCGTTGCCAACGGCCTCTATACCGACGCGGACCCGGGGATCGAGCAATTGCGCGCCAGACTGGCCGATCCGCAGACTCCGGAGGGCGACGCCCCTCATTTGCACTTCACGCTGGGTCGATTGCTGGACGAGGCCCGCCAATACGAAGAAGCTTTTCACCACTTCAAGGAATCCAATCGTATCCGCCGCGGACTGGTTGCCAAGTCACGCGACGCGTTCCACGCCGATGAACATACGCGCTTCGTCGACCGTCTTATCGCTTATTTCACGCCAGAGCGGATCGCGCAGTATCGGCACTTGGGCCAGGAGACCGAAGAGCCGATCTTCGTCGTCGGCATGCCGCGCTCCGGATCATCGCTTGTTGAGCAGATCCTCTCGAATCATCCGGAAATCAGGGGCGTCGGTGAACTGCGCGATTTCCCGCGTACTGTGGACGGCCTGCCGGAACGTCTCGGCAGCGCCGAGCCTTATCCCGAGTGCCTTTCCCTTCTCGATCGTTCGATGATCCGTCAGCTGAGCGAAGAGTATTTGACACGCATCCACGATTTGGTCGGGCCGGCGCCGCGCATAACGGACAAAATGTTAGTGAATTTCCTGCATTTGGGGCTCATTGCTATCCTCTTCCCCCGGGCGCGCGTGATCCACTGTCGCCGCAATCCCGTCGACACCTGCGTCTCTGCGTTCATGCAATTGCTGCGGGGCCTGAGCTTCACGTTGGATCTCGATGACCTCGGCCGCTACTACCGGGACTACGAACGATTGATGGCCCACTGGCGAGTGGTTCGCCCGCTACCGATGCTGGAGGTCGTCTACGAAGCGCTTGTGGCGGATGTGGAAGCCGGCAGCAGGCAATTGGTGGAGTTCTGCGGTCTCGCTTGGGATGAGCGGTGTCTACGCTTCTACGAGAATCCGCGAGCGGTACGGACGGTCAGCAAACTTCAGGTGCGCCGGCCTGTTTACAACAGCTCCGTCGGCCGCTGGAAGCGCTACGGCACGCAGCTTCGGCCGCTCCTGAAGGCGCTCGGGCTAAACGATTCCGGGGAGCCGCTGCAGCAGCCACCCCCCTGAGCCGTCCGCAGCGATGTTCCACGTGGAACCTATACAAGCCTGTTCACTCGTTGGAATGTTCCGCCAAGGCGACGAAACCGCCGCCACCGACGACCAACAGCGACAAGCTGAATAACAACCATTTCACCGCCGTCGCCATGGTCGCCACGCCGATCAACAAAGGCCATTGCTTCTGGTCGAAATTCCAGGCGTAGTACGCCAACAAGGAATTCTCGGTGAGGTCTGCGGCAACTGTGAGCACGGGAATGCAGACGAGTACGCGAGCCACCCGTCGACGGTACACATGGCCGATCAGTGCCATGAACATGCCGCCGTAGGCAAGGGGAAAGATGACGTCCAGTGTCATTGCAGTCGCGGCATAGATCTTACGGCCGCGTTCTTCCAAGCGATCAAACAGGTCGCGAATCTCGACCGGTGTGTACCAAAAGCGGGCGTCGGGAAGTTTGTTCTCGTGACCCAACACCTGCGCCTCGATCTGGAAGCCAAAAGCGCATATGACGAACGCAACGAACAGCAATGCGACAACCGGCCATGAGGCGATGGGGGTGAATAAGCCGTAGACCCTGTCATCCATCGCCGTCTTCCTCGCTGAAAAGAGGACCTCTGGACCGTTTACTCGGGATTCATGCCGTTCCAGCGGGCGAAGCAGCATCTAGCTACTCTCGCAACCACTTCTCGGTCGCAGACCGTTGTGATCTTCCGACGCGCCGTGAGGCTCGGATGTCCGCTCACCGGCTCGGAGCCTGTCCGCGCCCGGAAGCGGTCGCGCATGTCACCCGGGAGAGGAGTCTAGCATTGGCCGCGTCCGACAACGACCAATTGTCCGAGTCGCGCATACCTACTCTGTCGTCTTCGCCTGTACTTTCCACATAAGTGTCCTTTTCCGCGCTTGTAGTCACCGTCACCGGAGCAGATTATGGTCTGGCGTGAACGTATATTTAACCGGTGAGCGAAACTGGCATGGATAAGTCTCCCTGACCGCGCCGGGGTGCGAGGAATGGTTCATGGTGACGAACGAAGACCGAGAGTTGCTGTTCGGAACGATGGCTCGGGAGCTTGGGTTCATCTCCGGCGAAGCGCTCGATGAGGTATTGCGTGCGCGAGACTTGTCCAAGGACCGATCAATCGGCCGAATTTTCGTTGATCGCTGTCTGCTCGGCGGAGAAGAGTGCGCACTTTTGGAAGCGATGGTGGATAAACACCTTCAACGACATGGTAACGATCCACAGCGCAGCCTGGCGGTTTTGAAGAGTGCCGGTCGGGTCGGGTCCAAACCCCGTCATGCGGCCACCGACGTAACGCCGGACGACTTCAATCGTGCGCGGGATCGTCAAGAATTCGCAGAGACTCCCACGGCGGAAAAACTGAATCGTGCCGACGAGTACCCGACCTTGGCCCCGCGAACGGAGGAGATGGTACTTGCTGCCGGCACGTCTCCGGAGCGGCTGCCGCGCTTTCGGGTCCTGCGGCACCATGCGAGCGGAGGCCTTGGCCGCGTCTTCGTGGCATACGACCAGGAACTCAACCGCGAGGTGGCTTTAAAGGAGATCCACGCTCAGTATGCCGACCGCAACGATTGCCAGACGCGATTCTTGCTCGAGGCAGAGGTCACCGGGCGATTGGAACACCCGGGTGTTGTACCGGTTTACGGCCTGGGAAAACATGCCGATGGCCTGCCTTACTACGCGATGCGCTTCATCCAGGGCGAGAGCTTGAAGGAGGCAATTCAACGGTTTCACGCGACCAAGTTCGCGCAGGCCGGGCAGCGAACGCTGTCGCTGCGGCAACTATTGGGCTCATTCATCGCCGTTTGCCAGACCGTTCGCTACGCCCATAGCCGCGGGATCGTGCATCGAGATTTGAAACCCGACAACATCATGCTCGGCAAGTTCGGCGAGACGCTCGTAGTGGATTGGGGACTGGCTAAAGCGATCGGTTCGGCGAATGCCTCGAATGATGCTCGCCAACCCGATCCGGCTGAAGACTTGGTTCAAATCGACCGCAGAGATGGCATGTCGGTGACGCGAGCCGGCGCGGTGCTGGGGACGCCGGGATACATGAGCCCGGAACAAGCGGACGGGTTGTTGCACGAAGTGAGCCCTGCGAGTGACATTTATAGCCTGGGCGCCACGCTCTACACGATTCTCGCGGGTCGGGCGCCCTTGCCGGAGCGGACGATCGGCACCGTATACACGGAGAGCGGAAAGCGGACATTTCCGCTGCCGCGCATGCTCGATCGGCGCGTGAGCCCGGCACTCGAGGCTATTTGTGTTAAGGCGATGGCACTGCTGCCTCGCGATCGCTACGCAAGTGCGGGCGAATTGGCGGAAGACGTTGAGCGCTGGCTCGCCTACGAGCCGGTAACCGCCTATCGCGAGCCGTTGCCGGCGCGGTTCGCGCGATGGATGCGTCGACATCCGGTGCGAGTTGCCAGCCTGGCCGCCACACTCCTGGTTGGGGCGCTGGGACTGTCGGCCGTTTTGCTGGTCATGTGGAATAGCAACCGCAAACTGGAAGCGGCCTATCGCGGAGAAAGTGAGGCTCGCTCGCAGGCTGACGCCCGCTTTCGCGACGCGCGCGTAGCGGTCAATGAATTCTTTACTGAGATAAGTGAGAACAAGGAGCTGCTCAAGAAACAGCCCGGCACGCAAGCGCTGCGAAGCCGGTTATTGGAGAAAGCGCGCGGCTATTACGAAGGCTTTCTCCGCGATCACGGCGATAACCCGGCCGTGCGCGGCGAAGCAGCAGCTGCTTATTACCGGCTGGGCGAGATGACCAATAGCCTGAGTCCCGGCAGTGCCAAGGCAATCAATCAATTCGAGCGGGGCGTGGCCGTTCTGGAACCACTTCTCCACGAACATCCGGTGAAAACCGATGCAGCGCTGCTGCAAGCCAAGCTCTATCGCGGCATGGGCATGGCCCTGGGACGAGCGGATCGGTTCGAAGAAGGCCTGGCCAGCTTCGAAAAATCCCGGACGTTGCTGAAAACTCTGATTGCCGAGCATCCACCGGTCGCCGAGTTCGCGTTTGAGTTGGCGCGCACTTATGGCGGCATCGCCTATGTTCAGGGCCGGGCCCGCAAGGACAAAGAGGCCGTCGAAGCCAACGGGCGCGCTGCGGCCATCTGCGAGGAATTGGTCAAAGCCCGTCCCGACGAACCCGAGTACAACGAGCGGCTCGCCATCACTTATCTCAATATGGGCAGCGATCACAAGGATGCAGGGGAATATGACGAGGCCTTGAAAGCCGTCACACGAGCGCGCGCGGTTGCAGAACGGCTGGTGGCCAAAAATCCGGGAGTTGCGCAGTACCTTCAAATAGTCGTGTATGCCTACAACAACATGGGACATTACCAAACCGTGCTTGGCCAACGCGATCAAGCGCTGTCCACCTTGACGCGCGGGATTGCCGTTGCCGAACAACTAAAACGCGACAATCCAGGTGTCCCCGATTACGCAAGCATTCTCGGTTATATGCACTTCAACCGAGGCGATCTGCAGCTTCAGCAAGCCGACGTAGAGCAGGCGAAGGCGTCGTTGAGCCATGCCGTCGGGATTTTCGAACCGCTCCGTCACGACTATCCCGACACGCATCAGTACGCCAACCTGGAAGCAAGGGCTTTAGAAAGTCTCGGATGGGCGCAGGATGCGTCGGGTAAGACGGACGACGCTGCCGCATCCTTTTCACAGTGCCTGGCGATTTGCGACAAACTGGCCAAAGACGACCCCAAGCGGCTGGAGCCCATGGACCTTTATGTTCGTGTTCTGGCAACCTGTCCGGTGCTTCGGCTCCGCAACCCGACGAAAGCGGTCACACTGGCACGCGAGAGTCTGAATCTTGAATCGGCATCTTCCGAACACCTGGCGGCCTTGGGACTGGCGCTGTATCGAGCCGGTTCAGTACGTGAGGCGGACGAGAGTTTGGAAAAAGCCCTGAAACATCTGCCCCTGGCCGACCCGATGCGCCCGTCGGTCGAATTGACACTGGTGCTGGCCCGTTGGCAGACCGGGCGAACGGATGCCGCGCGCGAGTTACTGGCCGATATTACCTCCCGGCTCGACAAAGCCGGGTTGAAGCACCCGGAGGTCCAATCACTACGAGCCGAAGCCGAGACGCTGCTGAAAACGGATAGAAAATAGGACCATCAACCTGTCCGACACTCTGCGAGTGCCGCGAGACTTAGACACTTCGGGAAACGGGATCTCAGCAGGCATTAATACTTTTGAACGCAACTGAGTCGCTTTGGCGCGCCAGCAACCCTTGTCCGATCTCTCAGTTCGCCTTGCATCCCTACTGTCGACCGCTATAGTCCCGCTGCTCTTGATGGGCACGAGGCTTGCAGTTGCGCGCGGTTGGTTAGGATGCCAAGGGAGTCGCATATGACCTGGCAGCGATTCGTCGGCCCGGCGCTGCTTTTTTCGGTGCTGGCCGGCTGCGAAAGTTCGGCTCCGACGCTGGCGCGGAATCAGTTTCTGCAAGACCCTGAACTGATGGCGCTCATTAACCGCAACGGTGCTCAGGGCGCCGAGAGCAGCCAGGCCGGCACGCTGGTCAGCCGCGGACAGAAACCCGACATTCGACAGACGTCGTCCCTGCTGGATATCCCGCCGGACCGACCGGCCGACGTGAGCAATAGTCAACCGGCGATCAAGATCCGCGCCATCGTCAATAATCAAGCCATTTTGGACGAAGAGGTTCGCGCCAGTGCTTACGGCGAACTGCTTCGCGCCAGCTACTTGCCGGATCCGGAGCGTCGTAAGCGGTCGGCCGAGATCTTCAACGAAGCGCTCAACCGCATCGTCGAGCGCGAAATCGTCCTGCAATACGCTTTCGATTTGATCACGCACGGAGGCAAGGATCAGAAGAATCTCAACAAGCTCAGAGAAGCCGCCCGCGAGCAATTTGATAAGCAAGTGATCGACGGAGTCAAGAAAGCGAACAAGTTCAAAACCGACGCCGAGGTCAAACACTACTTCAACGAGATGGGCGTTTCGCTCGCGAGCGTGCGACGTCAGTGGGAACGTAACTTCATGGAGTTCGAATTCCTGCGTAGCCGGATCTTCCCGCTGCTGGAGACGAGAATCAACCATCAGGCGATTGTGGAGTACTACGACCGACACCCGGAAGAATTCCAAGTTACAGACAACGTGAAGTGGCTGGACCTATTCGTCTCCTACGCCAAGCACGGCTCGCGTGAAGAGGCTCGGGCGCACGCGGAATCGCTACTGGACCAGGCACGTAAAGGCGGCGATTTCGTCAAGATGGTCAAGCAATACGACGACGGCGACAGCTCGCTGCGGAACGGTGAAGGCGTCGGAGCCAAGCGCGGTGAGATCAACCCCGTCGAGGCAGAGACCGTCCTATTCAAGCTCGATGACGGCCAGGTTGGCGACATCATCGAACTGCCGACCGGCTGCCACATCGTCAAAATGGTCCACCACCAATTAGCAGGCCAATTGCCGTTCGACGAGAAAGTGCAGAAACAGATTCGCGATAAGCTTCGCAATCAGTTCTACGAACGTGAGAAAAAGCAGATTATCACCGAGCTTCGCCGCAATGCCGTGGTCGAATATGCTCGGAGTGTGAATTAGACAGCTAATAAAGAGCAGTCGGGCTAGGTGCTTGGCCGTCACCGCAGCACCTAGCCCGACTGTTTTCCGGCACCGATCTCAACACGTCTCATCGTCCCTACAGCTTCTACAGCTTGCCGCCTCCAGCCGGTTGCGCGTCCGAGATGCTCGCAGCAGCCGGCGGAGTCAGGGCCGGACCCGCAGCCGTCGGCCCTTCATCCTGGCCGAGCAGATTCTGAATTCCCTTCTTCAAACGATCGCAGCGCGCTTGCAGTATGTCTCGTTCGCCGGTGCGCGCGTCGATCTGCTTATGCAGTTCGGCGCTCTCCTTCTCGATATCCTGCTTTAAAGCCAGTTCCTTCTGGAACTGGGCTTTTTCGTGTTCCAGGCTGACAACGAGCTTTTTTGCTTGGTCGCGAGCTGCTGCTACAGCGCGGTAGTCTTCTTCATATTTGGCGCACTTGGCTTCCAGTGCGCGAAGGCGTTCGGCCTGGGCGGCACTGCCTGCAGGTCCCTGGGCGCAGCCCCAGAGTCCGCAGGCTGTCACAACCATTACGATCGTCGCCTTGGTAAAGCGGGTCATCGTTGTCAACTCCTTGCACCAGCCCCGGCGCGGCGGAAGGGAAGACGGCGCGCGGTGAGCCGGAGATGCTATGCGAAACAGAATGAAACGGTCAGACGCGACCGGGCTAAGGAATCGGGATGCGGCGCTGACTCGCCCCGATTGATTCTTCGCAGTCGCCGCAGTTTACTTCGGCCGGAGATTCGCTTGGACTTTATCTAGTTTGTGCTATTAGACGAGTCGGGATCATGTTCGCCGGGATACCTATCTGGTGTAGTTTGCGTGGCCGGGATAATCGGCGCTGCCCGGACTGTCGCAGTGTGGCGGATGAAGGTGCGCACGTCGTCAGCGACCCGTCGCCATTGCGCGGCATCTGCCTCGACGCCTGCGAACTTTGCCAAGTCGCATTCCGCGAATATCGCGCGGAGAGATCTGCTTTCCGCAGTCAGCTGCGGTTCCGAGCTTATGGTGCGCATAAATTCGGCTGTTGT
>Ga0326727_10009781_pt1 | contig 23311 bp, 18 predicted proteins | sample MB2enrmetagenome_FD_207643 | JGI IMG/M metagenome (GOLD analysis project Ga0326727, IMG submission 207643) | Lab enriched peat soil microbial communities from McLean, Ithaca, NY, United States - MB29MY | ecosystem: Environmental > Terrestrial > Soil > Wetlands > Peat | place: USA: New York... | reverse complement strand
GGAACAGAAAACAGGGAACAGAAAACCCTGATCCCTGATTCCTGTTTTCATCCGCGTGGTCATGGCGTCGAGAATCGTGCGCCAGATCGACAACTCAGGGATAAGCCTGACAGAGACCAGCTTCACTCCAGAATGACGAGCGTCTTTCGGGCGGGAGTTTCTTCGGCGGCGAGCGCAAACATTCTCCGGTCCAATGTCAGAAGGCGCGCCTTCTTATGGATTGCCAAGCCAAGCAAGTATGCGTCGATCAACTGCCTGAAGCTGCTCAACCGCGGCAGGCTCTCCGCGCAAGCATCGGAGACAGGCAGGTCATCCGGCCAGAAATGATGATTGGGATCTTGCCGCAAGCTCTCAGCCAGCCAATGGATGGCCTCGACGGGGCGCGGCGCACTGAGGGAAAACCCGGGGTTGGAGATGGTGCGCACCAGTCCGGCCTGGGTGAGGGGGCAAGTTGCCCAGCCCTCGCGTTCGTGGCTGGCCATCCAGGCGCTAACCTTCCGATGGAAGACGTGCGGCTCCCAGAAGCGGGCGACCAAAACATTCACATCGAGCAGCCAGACGCTCATTCGCTTTCGTCCTCGATTCTGAGCGCGTGCTCCAGCGTGACCGCCTCTGTCTCTTCGCCGGGAGAGAAAACGAAAAAGTGCCCGTCCTTGTGAACCGGCGTGGGCTGCATCAACGCGCGACGCAGCAGAATCGAGGTTGCTTCTCCTGCCGGCATAGACCTTGCCGCCGCGTACTCCTTCACCTGCTGCAAAATGTCATCCCTGATATCGAGAGTGGTTCTCATCGCATGCTCCCTTGCAGCTGGTCAATCCTGTGCTGCGCAACGGTCCAGGGAGAGCACAGCTCATCAAACTCATTATATGATGCATTTCTGAATAATGGCATCAAAATGTCATTCTGATGCGTATATCGCCGATGCGCATCATGCCTATCAGGATAAAAACCTTGCCAAATCATCGTGTTACTTTGCGGGTAACTTTGGTGCCGTGGGAGTAAAAGGAATTCTCCGGTAGAGTGAGTATGGCCCTTTTGGGTTTCGGGTGGCGTCTATGGATGTTTCGAACTCCGCTATACAGCCCTCTTCAGCTAACCTCAAGCCGGCACTTCAGCGGCAGGAGGTTCGCTGTGCGGTGCGTTTTCCGCTGACGCTGCCCGTGGTGTTGTCGTCCGGCAAGGGAGAGATAGCCGCCGTCACACGGAATGTATCCGCCAGCGGCGTGGTTTTTGAGCTGGACAGCCCGGTTAAAGCGGGGCTGGAGATCCGTTTTTCGCTGCGCATGCCCGGTGAGGTATTGGGTACCCCTCACGATGTACTGGTTCATTGTCAGGGACGTGTGGTACGCTGCTCAAGGAACCAAAGTAACTATCTGGCTGCCGCCACCATCGACGAATATCAGTTCGCCGAGCAGTGACAGCAGGAGAGGGCCTGGCGACAATTACCTTTGCTTGGCAATAATCGATTATGGATTTTCTGGACGATACTGCAGAAGGCGAAATCCAAGATGCTCCGGTCCAGCCGGGGACCATCCGTGTGATACTCGCAGATTCCCAGGCGATCTACCGTGTCGGTATTCGCAAGATTTTCGCTTTGGAAGATGATCTTCGCGTGGTGGCCCAGGCCGATTCTCTGGAGAATCTGCGCGCGGCCATCGAACGCTATCCCACCGACGTGGTGCTGCTGGAAGGCAGCCTGCTGGCCGGCGCAATCAACGTCATCCCCGACCTGCTGCGCGTGGCCCCGGATGTGAAGCTGATTGTGCAGGCCGTGGCCGCCGACGAAAACCAGACGGTGGAGCTGTACCGCCGAGGGGTTCGCGGCATCGTCAGCCGCTCCATCTCGCCCGACCTGCTGGTGCGATGCGTCAGGCGAATCGCGGCCGGCGAGACCTGGATCGACAACCAATCGGTCAGCTGGGTTATCGAGGCGTATCGCGCCCAGGCAGCCGCCCTGGTCAATCCGCGCGTTCAGCCCAAGCTCTCGCCCAAGGAGATGGCCATCATTACCTGCATCACCCAGGGCAAGCGCAACAAGGAGATTGCCTACCAGTTGGGGACCACCGAGCAGGTGATCAAGAATTATCTGCGCAAGATCTACGACAAGCTGGGCGTGAGCGACCGGCTGGAGCTGGCCCTCTATTGCCTGCACAACAAGATCATCCGTACGGATGAGGACGAAGAGTTGGTGGCGCAGAAGGTAGTGGGCAAGTAGGCGAGGTCTTTTCTTCGACAGCAACGGCCAGCCCTGAGGGCTGGCCGTTTTGCATGACAGCGTAGCATTTTTTCGATTTGTGCAGAGTAATACGTGGACCGGGAGGTCCGCGATAGCGGCCGGGAGGCCGGCGCTACAGTACGGAGCATCAACACCACTATTCGCTGCCGGGGAGTTTGTAGGGTTTTTGCAGACCTTGACGGGCCTCGTTGACCGCGCCCTGGGTGTTGTCGTTGGTCTGCACCGCGAGTCGATACTCGTTCACCGCCCGGTCGCGCTGGCCGGTGAGGTCGAAGATCTTGCCGATCTGGATATGGCTCCAAACCTCAGTCCAGCGCGGCTCGCCGTCGCCGCGCAACGCATCCCGGTAAGCGTTGACGCTGGCCTGGTAATTGCGCTGGGTGAAGAGCACTTCGCCGATGCGGTAATTGACCAGAGAACTCTGCGAGTTGATCTCCAGGGCCTTCTGGTACTCGGCCAGCGCGGCAGGCAGGTCGCCCTGGGCCGCCAGTTGCTGGCCTTTGAGAATATGTACGCGCACCTGTAGGCCGGGAGTGGACTTGAGCACCCAGCCCTGGGGGTCGATGCTGATGCGGCGAGGACGGCCGAAGGTGTCCACGGAAAACGGCGTATCGGCGCCCACGACTTCGATCTTTTGTGTTTCGGTCTTGCCGTCGGTTTCCACGCGCAGCTCCACCGGCATGCGGAAGAGATCAAGGTCCTGGTCAATTTCGCCGATGGTGCGGAAGCCCTTGTTGTTGCCCAGCCGGTAGATGGCGTACTTGCAAGTGAACTGCGGCGCGCCGGCGCCGTTTAACCACTGCGCAAAGAAGGCGGTCAACGGCTGCCGGCTCTCAGCCTCGGCGATCTTCTCGAGGTCGGCGGCGCGGATTGAGCTGCCGGTGAACTGGCTGAGCGCGTCCTTGAGCGTGGCCAGGAAGGCCTGGTCGCCGATCTCCCCGCGCAGCATATGGAAGATCATGGCGCCCTTTTCCAGGGTCATGGACTGGAACTCCGGTGAAAAGGGGTTGAGGCGGCCGGCGCTCGACAGGGGGATGGTGTCGTAGGCCAAGGCTCCGGCGGAAACATCCTGAATGGCCGCTTGCAAGGCGTTCGCGCCGCTCTCGCGCTCAACGTACATCAGCTCGCCGTAGCGGGCCATGCCGTTGGTGATCCAGGCGTCGTTGAGGGTGCGCGGGCTGACCTCGGAGCCCCACCACTGGCGTGCGATGGTGTTGGCCAGCAGGCGCATGCCACTCGTGTCGCCCACGCGGGAGCCGGGAATGCCGGCGAGCTCCGGCGCCCAGACGGCGGGCAGCGTGTCGTCCGGCAGCTCGACAACATTCAGGCGGCTGGATTCGGCCGCGCCAAAGCTCGCGGCGAAGAAGTCATACTCTCGGGCCGCAGTCTGCGCCAGTTCATTGGACGATTGTTGGTGGCTCGCCGTCAGGTAGACCTTCACGTTGCCTGCGCCGGCTGAGATCGGGGCCATGTAGCGTCCGGCAATCACCGTGCCCGGAAAGCCGGGCTTCTCCCAGTTGAAGTCGAACTGATCGCCGGGCTTGCCGCTGGCCAGAATGACCGGTTTGGACTCGCCCTGGGCGCCACTCGAAAAGACCTGCATCCCCTGAGGCACGCGGATGTGCATCTCGGCGGTGAAGCGGTTGGTCAGGGATTCGAACGAGCCGTCGGGCACGGGAAACCAGCGCGCCGGGTAGAGCAGGTAGGTGAGGGGCTCCTGGATGGCGGCTAATTTGAGGCCCTCGACTGGACCGTCGTTGTTGCCGGTAATGACGCCCTCGTACTCAAAGGTCCAATGCACGGTTTGCCCGCCGGCAAAAGGCGTGGCCGGAGCGATGCGGATACCGCCGCCGACCGATCGCTGGCCGGTGAGCATCGCGCCGGCCTCGTCGGAGATTTTGGTTACCTTGAGCGCCGGGTGAAGGCCGAAGCTGAGAGACTCGGTATTTTCAGGCGCGGTAAAGCTGACTACCGCTTTGGCCGTAAGATGGTGCGCAGCCGTGTCGATCTCGGCGTCGATGAAGTAGCCGGAGACGGTCAGCGCGGGCCGCTCCGGCGGCTGGGCCGCGCGGGACGGACACATCACCAGAGCGCAGGACAAAATGAACAAGCAGAACAAACAGGACAGATCGAACAAGCTACCTGGCAACGACGCCGTTCTCTTCTTCATACGCATCGCAGCCATTATCGCAGCCGTGGCTATGGCATTTCACCTCAACCCATGCCAATTCGAAGAACAGCGACGGGGAGCGTTTACTGTTTAACTATTTCCAGCTCAATGGTTAACTTGACCTCGTCGCCCACCATGGCTGCTGGAAACTTGCTGCCAATGTCAAAGTCGCTACGTCCGATGATGGTGGTGGCTGTGAAGCCGGTATGTGGCTTGTGGTCCATGCCTTGAACCGGCTCGCCTGGGCTTCCCACGTTAAGTACCACGGGTCTGGTGACACCGTGCAGGGTCAGGTTGCCGGTCACCGTCAAATTACTGCCGTTTTTGACCACGCCTGTGCTGGCGAAGCTGGCGGTGGGAAACTTGTCCACTTCAAAGAAATCCGGGCTTTTAAGGTGCTTGTCGCGGTCGGCCACGCCGGTATCGATGGTGGCTACGTCGATGGTGGCGGTCACGGTGGACTTGGTGATGTCGGCTTCATTCAGAACAATCGTTGCCGCCACATTGCCGATGCGTCCGTGTACATTGGAAACGCTCAAGTGCTTGATGCTGAAGTCAACCTCGCTGTGCCGAGTGTCGCTGGTCCAAGTCGAGGTTTGCGCCAGGGCCAGGGGAACCGCCAGCGCCAGAATGCCGGAAATAATTGCCAAACGCTTCATCGTAATGTCCTTTCGGTGACGGGCCGTTGGGCCGCTGTGGGGTTGGGAGAGGGAACTCTCTTAACGAATGTGTAAAAAATGTGGGCTGATCCGCGCGAAATTTCCTCGCGTAAAATTCGATGCTGATCGATCGTGATTTGTTGCAAGAATTGTTGTCTGGTTCCAATAGACCAGCCTTGGAATGGAAGTTCGAGTGCGGATTCTCTATTTCCTGCTATTCTCGCGTAGATGTCTGTTCTGAACGATTTCCGGCGACTCACCGGGGCCCAGCGGCACACATTCCTGGCCGCCTTTCTGGGCTGGACCATGGATTCGCTTGATTTTTTTCTGCTGGTTTTCTGCGTCAAAGCCATTGCCGCGGAGTTCCACACCCAGCCCTCGGCGGTGCTGGGAGCGGTCTTTTTGACCCAGGCCTTCCGGCCGGTGGGCGCGGTTCTGTTCGGCGCGCTGGCCGACCGCTACGGACGGCGGCCGGTGCTGATGGTGAACATTTTGAGTTTTTCTGTCATCGAGCTGGCCTGCGGCTTTGCGCCTTCGCTCATGGCGCTGCTTGGCTTGCGCGCGCTCTTTGGATTGGCCATGGGCGGCGAGTGGGGCGTGGGCGCGGCGCTGGCCTTTGAGACGCTGCCCACGGAGGGACGCGGCGTCTTCTCAGGAATATTGCAGGAGGGCTACGCGCTGGGTTCCATCCTGGCCGCGGGCGCCTTCGCGCTCTTCTTCAACGGCTTTATTATGCCGGGGCTGCACGTTCCCGGGATTGGCTGGCGGGGGCTGTTCATCCTGGGCGCAATGCCGGCCCTGCTGGTGCTCTATGTGCGGATGCGGGTTGAGGAGTCGCCGGTGTGGCTGGAAGGGAAAAAGCGGCGGCTCTTGCGAACTGCCGGAGACGTTCGCGCCGCCAAAGCACGCGAGTTCGACAACCTGCTGGCCTTTCTGCCCACCTTTCTCTTCCTTGTCCTGCTGATGACCGCCTTCATGAGCTTCTCGCACGGCACCCAGGATGTGTACCCCACCTTCCTGGGAACCTATGCCAAACTCACGCCGCAGATTGTTGGCTTGATCGGCGTGTTGTACGGGTTGGGATCGATCGCCGGCGGCATTGCCTTCGGCGCGCTCTCGGAGAAGTGGGGCCGCAAGCGGGCCATCATCGTTGCGGCTCTGCTGTCGATTCCGGTGATTCCGCTCTACGCCTATGGCCACTCGGCCGTTACGCTGGGCATCGGCGCGGTGCTGATGCAGTTCATGGTGCAGGGAGCGTGGGGCGTTGTTCCGGCTTATCTCACCGAGTTGTCGCCGGCTCCGGTGCGGGCCACGGCTCCGGGATTGGCTTACCAATTGGGCGGCCTCATCACCTCCTGGAACGGCAAGGCGCAGGCGCTGATCGCCGAGCGCACCGGCAACTACCCGTCGGTGCTGGCGGTTACCGTGATTCTTGTGGCGCTGACGCTAGCAGGACTCACGCTCGCGGGCCGCGAAGCCAAAGGGCAGGAGATGACGGCGGCGTGACGGGAGTACCGCAAACAACGCTTTTGGGCGTAATCTGAAAGAGGGAGGAGCTATTTATGGCTAATCTCGACTGGTCCCAGTGCCCCGCCGTCGAAAGCGTTCCCGGCAAGGTGAGCGGCGCCTGGGTGCTCAAGGGAACCCGTATGCCTGTCTCCGCGATCTTCGAAAATATCGCGGCCGGAGCCAGTATCGATGACCTCATGGAATGGTTTGACGGGCTTGATCGCGAACAGGTCAAGGCAGTGATTGAGTTCGCCGCGCGAAGTCTCGACAAGGAACCCGCATACGCGGCCTAAATGCGCATCCTCTTCGATCAGGCAACTCCCGTACCGCTTCGCCCGTATCTTGTGGGTCATACAATCCGTACAGCTGCGGAAGAAGGCTGGGACCGGCTCAGAAACGGCGATCTGCTGAACGCGGCGGAGGAGGCAGGATTCGATTTGCTGCTGACAACCGACAGGAATATGCAGTATCAGCAGAATCTTGCGGGACGCAAGATTGTGGTTGTGATTCTGAGCCGGCAGCAATGGCCACAACTTCGGCCTCACGTTCAGCTCGTGATTGACGCGATCAGTGCAGCCAGGCCAGGGAGCTTTTCAGAAGTAGAAATTCCCTTTGATTAGTTTTGATACATCCTACCGCTGAAACAAGCCAACCAGCCTGCCGGTCGCCAGGATGTGTCCCTGCATGGCGGCTTCGACCTGCGCCCGGTTATCTCCCACCGGCAGATTCAACTTTGCATCCAGCGCATAGAGCGTGAAGACGTAGCGGTGCGGCGCGCCTGGCGGAGGACAGGGGCCTCCATAGCCGATCTCGCCGAAATCGTTGCGGCCCTGGAGCGCGCCGTCCGGAAGCCGGCCCATGTCCGGCACTCCCTCTGTAAGATCCCGCGTTCCCACGGGCAGGTCGTAAAGCACCCAGTGCGTGAAGGTCCGGCGGGGCGCGTCCGGGTCGGTGACGATCAGCGCTAAGCTCACCGTCCTGGCCGGCGGCGCGCTCCAGGCCAACTGCGGCGAGATGCCCGCTCCGCTGCATGTGAACTGCGCCGGAATCTGGCTTCCATTTTGGAAACTGGTACTGGTTAGATTCATCGATTGCCCCCTTGCAATAGAATCGCGGCAACCCGGCAGCGCCGATGCCAAAAGCAGAACTCCCGCCGCAATGCCCCACGCCGCCTGCTGCAATCTGACGCCAACGTTTGCCCGGTTATTACTGATATACGTATGCATCCAGGGCCCTCTTCATAGCAATCCTGCCGATGCTTTAAAATTTTAGAACATTTTCACGGTTCCCGGAATGCGGGCATCCGCCTGATCACTGTTCCCTCATTTTTCTGTTTGTTCCGTCAGCCCAACCTCGGCCGGCGGCGGCAGCGTGTGCGTGTTCCACCACTGTTCGAGCACCACGCTCCAGCGGTCCCCGCGGCCGATCCACAGTTGCGCGGCGCGGTCGTAACGGGCCTGGTTGTTCTCCAGCCAATAGGGGCGATTGTCGCGCATCCAGGCCTGCCGGTATAGCCCGCCCAACAGCGCGTAGCCGTCGCGCATGTCTTCCAGCAGCCCGTTGTTCGCTCCGATGGCCGCCAGTTTCGCCTGGACCTCGTCCCTGCGGCTTTTGTCGGCGGCCAGGGCGCGCGCCTGGCTGTAGAGCGCAACGGATTCGTCGGCGGCTTGAAATTTGAGGCCCACAAAATCGATGCGGCGAGCGCCCAACTCAAGAGCATCCAGCGCCTCCGGGTTTTCCAGAGCGCGATTCTCCTGCTTTGCGGCAGTTCGCGCCTCGGCGATCAGCGTAATGGCGCGCTCGGCATGCAGGCGCAACTCGCTCTCCAGGGGCCGCAGCTTGGCGTTCACGCGCTCACCTTCCGGCGAAAAGGGGTCGACCCAGAAGTAAACGTCTCTGGCATCGTGCAGGCCGGCCTCGTTAAAAGCTGCGTGGGCGGCCATCAACTCGCGCTGTGCCTGGTCGATCTTGCCTGTTGGATCCTGGTGAAACGCCAGCCCGAAAGAAGAGGAAAAAGCATCTTCCGAGCTTTCTCCTGGTTGCCATCCGGCGGCAGCGCCAAAGAGCACGCCAAACCAGTTCTCGTCGAAGATGCCCTCGCCGTCGTCGTTCCACACGGTGTTCAACACGCCCGTCGCGCCCAGCGCCTGGCCGTCGCGCACAAAGACGCGAATGTTGGCCAGCGCCTCGTTGTTGTTGGGGTAGAGGCGGTTCCAATTGTTCACGCCGGGCGCCACCCAAGTCTCCAGGCCGGCCTTGGTAAACGGCTCGATGATCGGCTTGAAGTCCGGCCGGGCGCGGTACTCCCAGGGCACGGCGATCATATCCTTGGGCAGGGTGCCCACCAGCTCCGGCGATTTGACCGCGATATCGCCCCAGAAGAGCAGCCGCTTGTGGTTGGGCTCGAGTGTTGCGTGAATCTGCTTGAGGAAGTCGATGTAGACCGCGTCCAGCCCCTGCTTATCGACCTGTTCGCGTGTCTTGCCGAGGCCCAGCTCATTGGTTTCGTCGGCGCCGATGTGCGCGTAAGGAGCGGGAAAGACTTTGGCCAGCTCGCCGAACCAACTGTTGATCAGCGGCAGCGTGACGGCCTCGCCGGGGGCCAGTACCGAGCCATGCGGCGTCTCGCTCAGGGAGGAGAATTGCTCGAACTTGAGCAGATGGTGGAGGTGGCCGAAGGATTCCTGCTCGGGAATAACGGTGATGTGGTACTGGGCGGCATAGGCCACCAGCACGCGGGCCTCGTCGGGGGTCATGGCGCCGCCGGGAAAGGCAGCGACTGGAGTGGAATCATAAGCGAAGGTGTGCTCAAAGTAGGGCGAGAAGATGTTGATCTTGTAAGCCGCCAAGGTGCGAATCTCGCGCTTCAAAAAATCCATGTTGGGCAGCGGGCCGCGCGACCAGTCGTCGGAAAGGCCGCGATTGGCCATCGCCGGCCAGTCGCGCAGTGTGGGCGCCAGCAGCACCGCATCCTGGCCGCTGCCGCGAATCAACTGCTTCACCGTCTGCGCACCATAAAAGATGCCGGCGGAGGTTTCTGCGATCACCGCCAGGCCGCCCTGGCCGTCGGGTAAGAGGATGTAGCCTTCGTCGTGCATCGCCGGATCGAAGCTGAGGTGGTTCGCGGCCAGCAGGGCCTGGGCAGGCGCGCCATCCGCCCGCTCCAGCCGGATGAAGGGAGCATCCTGGCGCACCGTTCTCTTTCCCAGGCGATCTTCGATCAGGTCCTCGACGGCAAACTGATCCTCGGCAATCTTCTCCGAGGTGACGAAGAATCCGATGCCGCCGATGGGAATCGCTTGAACGGCGAAGCACTCCCGGGGCGCGGGCACCAGGCGCAGGTCAGCACAGGAAGGCGCGGCTGCCGGGGCGGTTTGGGCAAACGCGCCGGCTGCGGCGCACAATAAAAACAAGGTGAAAACGGCGAAAAAACGGCGCATGTGGAGTGCCTCGAAGATCAGGTTTCGTCTACAAGGCTAACGCATCCCTGCTGAGGCTGTGAAACGGAGTCTGTTGTAATGACATTCTGTAATCACATAATGTACTTACATATTGCCGGTTGAGTTTTCCCGCGCATCAGTTCTGAAACGGGCCGATCGAGCGGAAAAGGGGGTAGCGCGTTTCACGATGCGGTACTTCGCTCCGGCTTGTGACCCTTAACACAGGCACAAACAGACTGCGGGTGGACAATAAACCTGTAAGGTCTGGCATGCCACAGCTGCGCGGGCCGGGAGAGAATAACGATGAGCGATCTTGCCCCTCTGGCTGAATCCGTTGCCGTTGACCCGTTGGTCGGCCATCCCGCCGACTACCACGTCTTTCACAAGTTTCTGGAGCGCTGCAAGAAGCTGCCGGCCATCACCACGGCGGTCTGCTGGCCGATGTCGGACGTTGCGCTGCGTGGCACGGTGGAAGCGGCGGACGCGGGACTTATCAAGCCTACGCTATTCGGCGACAAGGCCGGGATGAAAGCTCTGGCGGCAAAGATCGGCCTGGATATCTCCCCCTACCCCATCGTTGATGCCGAGACAGAGACCAAGGCAGCCGAGTTGAGCGTGGCCATGTGCCGCAGCGGCAACGCCCAGGCCATGATGAAGGGCAGCCTGCACACCGATGAGCTGATGAAGGTGGCCATGGCCCGGGACACCGGGTTGCGCACCTCGCGCCGCATCAGCCATGTTTTCGTGATGGACACGCCAGCCTATCCGCGCACCCTGCTGATTACCGACGCGGCCATCAACATCGAGCCCGAGCTGGAGGACAAGATTCACATCGTGCAGAACGCCATCGACCTGGCCCATGCCCTGGGCATTCCCGAGCCCAAGGTGGCGCTGCTGTCGGCCATCGAGACGGTGAACACCAAGATTCAGTCCACGCTGGACGCCGCGGCGCTGTGCAAGATGGCCGATCGCGGCCAGATCACCGGCGGCATCCTCGACGGGCCGCTGGCCTTCGACACCGCGGTCAGCGTCAAGGCGGCCAAGATCAAGGGCCTGGTCTCGCCGGTCACCGGGCAGGCCGACATCCTGGTGGTTCCCGATCTGGAAAGCGGCAATATGCTGGCCAAGCAGCTGGAATACCTGGGCGGAGCGCAGTTGGCCGGCATCGTTCTGGGCGCGCGCGTTCCCACCATCCTCACCAGCCGGGCGGATTCGGCCGAGACGCGGCTTACCAGTTGCGCCGTGGCCGTGCTGCTGCACTATGCCGAACATCCTCTGGGCAAGGGCTAGTATTTATCTTCTATTTGCAATATCTAACGGGCGTCATCTCCTCAGAGAATAGCGCCTGTTTTGCGTCTTGCCCGGTTTGGCCCGGAAGGCGGTTTCCCTGAGAATTTTGCAGGAATCTTAAAGAAATTGCAGGTATTTTCCGATGAAAGATGTATACGGATAGAAGGGGGAAACTGCGTTTTGAGGGATTTCGGGCAACGGCTGGTGCTGGCAATACCAGTCGTATACCTTTACCCTTAAGTAACGCGTTTCCTATCGATAAGGCGGGAGATCGCCCGGGTCAGGGAAGGCCGATATGCTTAAACTCGCTGAAGCCAATCTCTCGGCCCTTATTGAAAGCACCCACGATCTGATCTGGTCGGTAGATCTCGACTATCGGTTGATTACATTCAATAAAGAAATGCAGCAGAACATCCAGAACAGCTATGGCGCCCGGCTTGTGGAGGGGATGTGCTTTCACGAGGTTCTTCCCCCGGAGAGGGCGGTGCTATGGCCACAATTCTATGAGCGTGTTCTTGCGGAAGGCCCGTTTCGAGTCGAGTATTCCCGGATCGATGGCGGCATCATGGAGTTGGCTTTCAATCCCATAGTCGTCGATGGGGAAACTACGGGCATTTCGGTCTTCGGCAAGGATATTACCGAGCGCAAGGCAGCCGAGAGCGCGCTCAAGGAAGCGGAAGCTAATCTTTCGGCGCTGATTGAAAGCACACAAGACCTGATCTGGTCGGTGGATCTTGATCATCGGCTGACTGCCTTCAATCAGGCGTTGTGGCGGGTCATCCATGACAATTATGGTATCCATGCCGTTGCGGGGATGAGGCCCGCGGAACTGCTACCGCCCGAGAGGGCGGCGCTTTGGGATTCCCTCATTAACCGGGGGCTGGCTGAAGGTCCTTTCAGGATTGAATTTCCTCTACTCGATGGACGTATTCTGGAGCTTTCCTTAAATCCGATCGTAGTCGATGGAATCACCACCGGCGTCTCGGTCTTCGGCAAGGACATAACCGAGCGCAAGCAATCCATACAGGCGCTGGCTGAAAGCGAGGATCGTTTCCGCAGATTCTTCGAGGAAAACGGCTCGGTCATGCTGCTTGCGGATCCGTCCGACGGAGAGATCGTTGCCGCCAACCGGGCCGCCTGTGCTTTTTACGGATATCCGCAGGAGCAGTTGGTCGGCATGTTCACCAGGCAGATCGACACCCTGACCCCCGAAGAGCTTGCCCTCGACCGGCAGCGGGCGCTCAACAAAGAATGCAGTGTCTTCACCTACCGCGGCCGTCTTGCCTCCGGTGAAGAGCGGGACATAGAGGTTTATTCCTCGCCCATCGCAGTGGGCGGCCGTACGCTGCTTTGCGGCATCATTCACGACGTCTCGGAGCGCAAGCGGGCGGAGACGTTGCTGCGCGAGAGCGAGGAACGCTATCGCACGACGTTTGAGCAGGCCGCAGTGGGCATCGTTCATAATTCACTTGACGGCCGGATTCTGTTCTGCAATGAGCGTTTTGCGCAGATCGTCGGTTATCCCCCGGAAGAAGTTCCGGGGATGTATGTCAGCCAATTCACGGCGCCGGAAGACGCGGCCGAAACCGCCGCGCTGATCAAGCGAATCGCAAGCGGCGGCGGCGGTGAAACGATTGAGAAGCGCTATCTCCGCAAGGACGGCAGCCGATGCTGGGCCAAGACTACCGTTTCAATGCAACACGACAGCCAGGGGCAGCCGCTTCATATGATCGCCTTCATCGAAGACATCAACGAGCGCAAGCAGACCGAGGAGCGCCTGACCGAGGCTCAGGAAGCCCTTCGCAAAAGCGAAGAACGCCATCGCATCGCATTCCAGACCAGTTCCAATGCGGTCAACATTGTCCGCATGGAAGATGATATGTATCTCGATGTCAATCAGACTTTCCTCAACATGTTGGGATACCAGCGCGATGAGGTCGATGGCCGAACCTCGACAGAACTTAACATCTGGGCCGATCCCGGCGATCTGCAAAAGATGGACGAAGCGCTGCGCCGCGACCATATTTTCCGGGGCGATGTGCAGCTAAGAAAGAAGAACGGAGAGATTATCTGGGGCCGGATGTCGGCGTCGCTCTTTGTGCACGACGGAGTTTCCACCGTCCTGACCGTCACCCAGGATATCTCCGACGCCAAAGCGGCGGAGCAGCGGCTGGCCGCGGCCCAGGAGGCATTGCGGACCAGCGAGGAACGCTACCGCGTAGCCTTCCAGACCAGCCTCGACGCCATCAATATCAACCGGATGGATGACAGGAGATATATCGATTGCAATCAGGCTTTCCTTGACATGACGGGATATGAACGCGAAGAAGTTCTTGGTCAAACCTCTCCGCAAGTGGAAATCTGGGCCAACCCCCGCGACCGGATGACCATGATGGAAATGATGCGCCAGAACACAAACTGCCGCGGATTGGAGATTCAGTTCAGAAAGAAGAGCGGGGAGCTTTTTTGGGGGGAGATGTCGGCATCGCAGATGGAGATTGACGGCGTTCCCTGCATCCTATTCATTACGCGTGATCTCTCCGCAGCCAAGACCGCGGAGAAAACCATCCGCAGCCTGGCTTTCTATGATCCTTTGACCGGCTTGCCCAATCGCCAGCATCTGATGGCGAGGCTGCGCCAGCCCCTGGACGCCGGCACCCGCGGCGGCCGTTCGCAAGCGCTGCTGCTGGTCGATCTGGATCACTTCAAGACCCTGAACGACACGCTCGGCCATCAGGCCGGCGATCTTCTGCTGCAGGAAGCCGCGCGGCGCATCGTAGCTTGCGCCCACGAAGCCGACACCGTATGCCGGCTGGGCGGCGATGAGTTTGTGGTCTTGCTCGAAGACCAGAGCAAAGTTGCCGAGGAAGCCGCGGCCCAGGCCAGGGCCGTGGGCGAAAAAATACTGGCTGCGATAGACCAGCCGTGCATGATCGAGGACCATGAATGTCTCTCCACGGCCAGCATCGGTATCGCTGTCTTCGAGGACCGGCGAGACAGCACCGATGAGATCCTGCAGCAGGCCGAGATAGCCCTGTATCAGGCCAAGGCCGCGGGCCGCAACAACATGCGCTTTTTTTCTCCGGCCTTGCAGGCTGCCGTCAATGCCCGCGCCACGCTGGAGGAGGATCTGCGCCAGGGGATCAAGGCAATGCAATTTCTGCTTTACTATCAGCCGCAGGTGGAGCGTGGCCGCTTGACGGGCGCCGAGGCCCTCGTCCGCTGGAAGCACCCCAGGCGCGGCATTGTTCTACCCAACGATTTCATTCCCCTGGCCGAGGAATCCAGGCTGATTCTGCCGCTGGGAGATTGGGTGCTGGAAGCCGCCTGCAAGCAGATTGCGGTGTGGGCAGGCCGGAAGGAAACAGCCCATCTATCCGTGGCAGTCAACATCAGCGCGCTTCAGTTCCGCCAGCCGGAGTTTGTCGAGCAGGTGCTTGAAACCCTCAGACGCACCGGCGCCAACCCGGGAAACCTCAGGCTGGAACTCACGGAGAGCATGTTGGTGGAAAATTTGGAGGACATCATCGCCAAGATGACCGAACTCAGGTCGCATGGCTTGAGATTCTCCCTGGACGACTTCGGCACCGGCTATTCGTCCTTGACTTACCTCAAGCGCCTGCCCCTGGACCGCCTGAAGATCGACCGGTCGTTCGTGCGCGATATGATGGTGGACGCCACCAGCGGAGCCATTGCGCAAACCATTCTTTCTCTGGGCCGCGCCCTGGGCATATCGGTCATCGCCGAGGGCGTGGAAACGGAAGAACAGCGGGGCTACCTGGTCGGCCTCGGCTGCCACTCCTTCCAGGGGTTCCTGATCAGCCGTCCGCTGCGGCTGGAGAAGTTCGAGGCCTTTCTGCGGGGCTTCGCCGAACACGGAGGCCCGAGTTGAGCCGGTCGCGCTTGTACGCCTTCTAAGAAACCATCTCATCAACACAATTCAGTCCGCAGAAAACGTCCCTCAGGGGCTAAAGCCCGCGATCATTTTTCAGCCTTTACGGCACGACTAAAGTCGTGCCCTGACACTTCTTGTGACGCCGAATGAATTTTTCCGTAAGATATAAAGCCACCCCATCGACGAAGACCTGTCGCTGAGGACCCCGGCAAAGTCGTGCCCTTTCAAAACATCAACTTAATCAGAGATTCCCTAAAGACTGATCTTCAAGGATGGCTTGTATAATTGCTGGATTCGCGGGAGAAGCCTTGAAGAAAGCACTGCCCATACTTTTTCTAATCGGTCTTTTCATATTCCTCGGCCTTCCAGCCACGGGCCAGGGCAGCCTGAGTTTGCAGCTCTACCGCGCGGCCAGTGAAGGCCGGGTGGCGGAAATTCAACCGCTTCTTAAACGGGGCGCCAACATCGAGGCCAGGTTTGCGGATGGAGAAATATGGCCGTTTATAGCGGATGACATCAAGCGGACGCCGTTGATAGCGGCTGCCATCAACGGCAAGATCGATGTGCTGCAACTGCTGCTGAAAAATGGCGCCAACATCGAGGCCACGGATGACAACAACAACACCGCGCTGATTGACGCCGCCACAGCGGGTCAGACCGAGGCTGTCAGGCAGTTGTTAAAAAATGGCGCCAATGTCAACGCCGTAGGCGCAAAGGGCGAAACGGCGCTGGACGCGGCCGCCGAAGAGGGAAAGACGGATGTGGCGCAAGTGCTGCTGGACAATAGCGCGGACATGGAGGCCACGGGAGACATCGCGAACGGGACGGCATTGATTCTGGCCGCCAAGAACGGCCATGCGGACATCGTGCAATTGCTGCTCTACCGGGGCGCCAAGATTGAGCCAGGAGGCTCTTCCGGCTACGAGACGGCGCTGACCCAGGCGGCCAGCAATGGCGACACTGAAGTTGTGCGGCTGCTGCTCGGAAAAGACGCTAACATCGAGGCCAAAAACAGCAATGGCCAGACAGCGCTGATGGAAGCCGCCGCTTGCGGCAAGACCGCCGCTGCCCGGTTGTTGCTGGACAAAGGCGCCAACATCGAGGCCAGGAGCAACGATGGGAGAACAGCTCTGCTATGGGCTGCCTTTGGCCACCGCACCGCCGTTGCGCGATTGCTGCTGGACAAAGGCGCCAACATTGAGGCCGCTACCAACGACGGCGACACGGCGCTGATCGCGGCAGCCTGCTCTGAAGCTGATGAGACAGGAGCCGAAAAGCCGGCCCTGGTGCAGTTGCTGCTGAACAAGGGCGCCAATCTCGATGCCCAGAACAAGGCAGGCCTGACACCCATGACCTGTCCAAATCGGATCAAGCCGCCCGCGGTGGCCGATTTGCTGGAGCAGGCCAGCCGCGAGAAACAGACGGCTGCGGGTAAACCGCAATAGGCAGAATCAACCCGCGGAAGCCGTACGCGATTCATTGGGCTCTGCTGCTGATTGATTGTTTGATTAATTCAGTGTCAGCTCCGCACTGAGCGGAGTGTTTTCGCTGGAGTCGCCGACGCGGATAACAAATTTGCCGGGATCGATAGTCCACTTGCGGGCCGTCGAGTCCCAGTAGCTGAAGGCGCGAGCATCGAGGTTGATGGTCACGTGCTTTGTCTCGCCTGAAGCCAGCCTCACCTTTTCAAAGCCCTTCAGTTCGCGTTCCGGGCGGCTGACCCTGGCGGAGGGATCGGAGACGTAGAGCTGGGCCACCTCAGCGCCAGCGACGCTGCCGGTATTGGTTACGTCGAAACTGACCGTCACTGTCGAGCCTGCGGCCGCCGTGGCCGGAACGTCTAGCTTCGAGAAGCTGAAGGTGGTATAGCTCAACCCAAAGCCGAAGGGGAAGAGTGGATGCTTGCCGGTGGTGGTCCAATATCGGTAGCCCACCATCAGACCGTCATCGTACTTCACATGGCCTATGACGTAATCCACCGGCGGCCTGCCGGTTTCGGTCACATGCAGCGAGGTGTCGGCGCCCTTGATGGGGTAGTAGTACGGTGCGGAGGGGTTCTCCTCCCAACTGCGGTCGAAGCTGACCGGCAGTTTGCCTTCGGGATTGTGTTTGCCGAAGAGAACTTCGGCGACGGCTGTTCCTCCCTCCTGGCCGGGATAGTAAGTGTGCAACAGCGCGGGAACCTTGCTGAGCCAGCGATGAATGTCAGCGCCTCCGCCGCCGGTGAGGGTGACGATGGTGCGCGGGTTGGCCGCGGCCACGGCATTGATCAGCGCGTCCTGTCCCCAGGGCAGCGCGAAGGTGCGGTCGAAGCCCTCGCCCTCGGTGGCGGGCGAGAAGCCGGCAGCCACCACGGCTACATCGGCCTGGGCGGCGAACTCGCGGGATTCGTCTGAAACCAGATCGGCCTCAAAGGCGATTCCCAGGCCAAAGCGCGTGCCGGGCGAGTAGGGAAGGTAGTCGGCTGTCACGGTGACGGTCTTTCCCGCCATCAACTCCAGGGTCGTTGATAGTGGAACCTGGCCCTCGGCTTGGCTCTCGGCCAAAACCTGGTTGCCATCGACGAAGACTTTGAAGGTGTCTTCGCCGGAGGCTGCTCCCAGAATCATGTATTTGCCGCTTTTGGGCGGCGTGTAGCTGGCCGTATAGCGGATGCTGCGCGGTACCGTGTCCTCCGGACCCCACATCTCCCGCTTCCAATCAGCGATGGCCCCCGCCATGTTGGTTTCTGGTGTTCCGGTAAAGTTTCTGCTGGGGTAGACATCCACCTTGACGCCTCTTTGCCATTGGATGCTGCTGAAAAAATCTCTCAGCTCGGGCAGTCCTCGGGCGTAGAGCACGCGCACGCCGGGTCCGGCGAGGTTGGCGATGCCGGTGAGGATGCTGACCGGCTCAAAAGCCTGAGCCTCGGAGGAGCCGCCGCCGCCGGTCACAGCCGGCCAAGCGTCGGGACCGATCACTGCGATGGTCTTGATCTTGTTCGCATCCAGCGGCAGCAGGTGGCCGTCGTTCTTCAGCAAAGTCAGGCTCTCGCGCGCGCCGTCCAGCGCGATGGTGCAATCGGCAACCGAATAGGTCGAGTTGGCCGGGTCGAATTGCGGACGGTCAAGAAAGCCGTAACGCAGCACAGTTCTTAGCAGCCGCAGCACCTTGTCGTCGATGGTGGACTCCTTCACCGTGCCGGCTTTGACCGCGGCCAGCAGAACTTCGGCGGTCATGAAGCGCGCGCCGGGCATCTCCAGGTCCAAGCCGTTGTTGGCCGCCGCCACGCCGTCATAGGTAGCGTCCCAGTCCGACATGAGAATCCCCTGAAAGCCCCAATCGCCCTTGAGCACCTTCAGGTTCAGGAACTCGTTTTGGGTGGCGTGGACGCCGTTGACCTGGTTGTAGGAGTTCATCACCGCGTCCGCATGGGCCTGGGTGACAGCAGCCTCAAAGGCTGGCAGATAAATCTCGCGCATGGTGCGCTCATCCACGTCCACGCTGATGTTGCGCCGGTTGTACTCCGAGTTGTTCAGGGCGTAGTGCTTGACCGTGGCGATGACGCCCTGCGACTGTACGCCCTTAACATAAGGAACCACCATGGCGGCGGCCAGGAAGGGATCTTCGCTGAAGTACTCGAAATTGCGCCCGGCGAGCGGAGACCGTGCAATGTTGACGCCGGGGCCGAGCAGAAAATGGACGCCGCGGGCGCGGGCATCCTTGCCCAGGCCTTCGCCCACCCTGAGAGCCAACTCCCGGTCCCAACTGGCGGCCAGCGCGGCTCCGCCCGCATAGGCAGTGGTCGGTCCCCAGGTGCGCACGCCTTCCGGGCCGTCGGACATCTTGAATCGCGGCAGGTCAATTGCCGGCGCGGGTCGCGTGAACATGTTATCGACGCCGCCCAGCAGCTCGATCTTTTCTTCGAGTGTGAGTTTGGCGAGCAAAGCATGGGCTTTGGCCTCGATGGCGGGCGAGTCCGGCGCGGGCGCCTGTGCGGCGGCGATCAGGCCGCAACTCAGGAGGATGGAGAGAAAGAATGCGATTCTCAAGGAGAAAGCCGGTAGCGATGAGTATTTATTTGTGTTTTTCATATCGCAAAAAGCCTATCGCATTTGCCAACCGATGTACATCGGTTGGATATTGACTCCCTGAGCGCCGGAGATCAGCGGGTTGGTTCTAAATGCTTCTCAAGACTCGCCTTGTGACCAGAGTCACAGTGCGGGGTGAATGGGGTCACTGCTCATGCCACTGCCGGGAGCGCAGACTCGAAGTCCAATAGGCAGAAACAAAACAGATTCCCGGAGGCATTGATGAGTTTTGCTAGCGGCTTGAAGACTATTATTGTTGCCACCGGCCTGAGCGGCCGGCTGGAAGCCGCAGAGTTTCTGAACATCTAAGGCGCTACATAACGAAGGCTGCCGCAGGAGGCGCGGCTTGATATTTCACGCAAATGGGCAGACGGCTGAAGTAATCCTGACCGCCTAACATCAATCGTCTACTTGGATTTGTTGCAATTGGAGCGATTTACATTCTATGAAATTAGGCTTTACGCCAACTCGCCCTGCCAAACGCGCTCGTCCGCAAGCGGCCGGCAGGCCGGTTGCAGCTTCGACCAGCCACGCGACAGGAGTTGGGGCGGAGACAGAGGAAGAGATCAACCTGCAACGCGAGGCAAAATCAAGGCGCTTGGAAGCTGTTCGGGCGCATCCCGTGGCAGAGCTGCTGGAGTGCCCTCCGACCATCGGGCTATTGTTAAACCGCTCGGCCCAGTGCCTCAGTTTTGAGGCCGGGGAGGTTGTCTTCCGCCAGTCCGGGATCTGCCGGGGACTCTATCTGGTCATTACGGGCCAGTTTCTGCGCCGCGCCGAGCGGCTGGAGACGCGGCTGACACTGGGGCCGGTCCGCGCCGGGGATCTGGTGGAGCTGGCTGCCGCTCTGGGCGACAGGCATCACACCTTTACGCTTGCCTCGCAGACCGCCGGATCAGTTCTCATGCTGCCCATCGAAGCGCTCAACCATGCGTTTCAGAGCTATCCACCCCTGCGGATGCGGTTGCTGGAGGAACTGGCCCGCGAGGTTTCCCGCGCCTATAACACCTGCTGCTTCAGCCGCGTAGCGAGGCCCAGAAGGGTAAGCTCCGCGGCCTGACGGCCGGGGTGGTGAATATTTCGTCTTGGCCTGCCTTCGTGCCGGGGCCTTCCCAGGACCGGAGACTGAAGGAAAATCCCTGTTTTGCCGCTCTTGCATCCCCCAAAATACGCTATACTTCAAGTTGCACAGCAGCGGAGCCCATGGCATCCTATCATCCCCACCACCCTCCGGAAGATTGCATTAACTGTGAGCATCGCCATTTGCGAATGTTCTGCAATCTCACACCCGAGGCGCTCACCGATTACGACGGTATCGGCATCATGATGAGCCATGCCCGGGGCGCCAAGCTGTTTTCAGAGGGCGACCCGGCGCGTAACGTCTTTGTAATCTGCTTCGGACAGGTAAAAATCTCTTCCACTTCCCGCGACGGTAAGACCATGATTCTCAAAATCGCCGGTCCCGGCGACGTGATGGGCCTGAGCGCGGTGCTGGCCAATGTTCCCCATGAGGTGACTGCTGAGGCTATTGAGCCCTGCCAGGTGAAAACCGTGCGCAAGCAGGAGTTTGTTGACTTCCTCTCGCGCCACGGCATTGCATCCATGCACGCCGCGCAATCGCTTTCCGGTGAATATCTTACGGTTTTCCACGACGCCAAGCGGCTGGCGCTCTCCGGCTCGGCGGCGGGACGACTGGCGCGCCTGTTGCTGGACTGGGGCCGCGCCTCGGGCAACGGCAAGCATGAAATCCGCTTTACCATGGCCCTGACCCACGAGGAAATCGCCAATATGGCCGGCACCTCGCGCGAGACCGTCACCCGGCTGCTCAACCAGTTCCGCCGCGACCAGTGGATCACCATCAAGGGCTCCAGCCTCACCATCACCAAACCCGAAGAGCTTGAACGACTTACAGCGTAAACTATCTCCTGGAAAAATCCCCGAAATCTGGTTACCAGTGACCACAGGTCCTCTCCCGCGCCTTGAAACTTAACGCATTCTGAGAATTGCCCGATAAGATAAGCATCACTTCAGGATTGCCGGCGGTTGCACCGAGGGGAGAACGGCGGATGCGGGCCCAGCTCGACGAACAAAGCGTGATCCAGGCCAACGCCCAGTTCTGGGAGCAGATGCTGGCCATGATCCTGAATCCGATGGCCATGCCGGAGGAGTTTTGCGTGGGCTCCGGGCATCTGCTGGGCTGCGTCACACTGGGAGGCGAGTGGAAGGGTCGCATTGAGGTGCGGATGGGCGAGGGGCTGGCTTACTATGCGACAGCGGCGATGTTGATGCAGCCGGTGGAGACAGTGGGCGAGGCTGATGTCCTGGACGCCGCCAAGGAGATCGCCAACATGATCGCCGGGGTCATCAAGTCCTCTTTGCCCCAGCCCTGCACCATGACCGTTCCCGAGTCCGTCGTGGAAGCCGCGGGATTTTGTTCCATGGCGCAAACCGAGGACTCTCTGGTGGTGGCCTTCCGCCACGCGAGCGGCGACATGCTGGTGCGTGTGTGGGAGCAGGAATGTGCGTAATGCAGGGAATAGGGAGTAGGGGATAGGGACCCCCCTACCGAGCCTTTTTGATAACTCCGCTAACTCCTCTAACTCCTCTAACTACGCTAACTCCGCGATTTCGCTTCAATCGGTTCCAGTGTAAGCCTTGCTGTAAGCACGACCAATGCGGCCCACAGTGAATCGGCGGCCAGCAGATGCGCAACCTGCACCCAGACCGGCGCCAGCAGGAGCACGTCCAGCAAACCCAGCGAGTAGACCGCGGCCAGCAGCAGCAGTACCAGCGCGGAGAGGCGGCGATTGTCCCAGTTCGAATTACTTCGTGCAGCGCGGACCAGCAGCCAGATGAGGAAGAAGCTGGCCGCAAAGGTGATGCCCGGATGCACCCAGCGCCAGCGCACCAGCCAGCCGCTGGCAGGAGAAAAATCCTGAGCCAGCGCCAGGCCGAGCGAACTGGCGGGGAAGAGCGTGTCGCCGAGGGCGGCCAATGAGCCGGTGACGCCTACTAGCATCACCACCAAGATGCTGGCGACGGCGGCCAGGGGCGCTCTCAGGCGAACACTGCCGCGCAGATAGCCGCGCTTCCGGCTGAGCAGGTGCGCGGTCAGGGTGAGCGCGGCCACCAGCAGCAGCGTATTGGTCAGATGCAGCGCCAGGAAGGCGGGCCGCAGCGGCGACTGGCTCTGCGCCGTGTAGCCCAGCTTGACCAGCAGCGCGCCCAGCGTCGCCTCAATCAGCGTGAAGACGACGGAAGCCACAGCCGCAACGCGCGCCAGATGGCCGCGGACTGTGCCGGCGAAGGTCCACGCCAAGAGGCCGACGACCGCGAAGAAAGAGAGGCCGCTGGTGACGCGATGGGTAAACTCGATGAGCGTGTTGACGCTGGCCGAGCGCTGGATTACCGTGCCGTTGCACAGCGGCCAATGGTTGCCGCAGCCGGCTCCCGAGCCGGTGGCGCGGACGAGAGAGCCCCACAGAATCACGGCGATGAAATAAACCAGCACGCCCCAGGCAATGCGGCGCAGGGCGGGCGAGGGCAGGCGATGGGAATCGGCGGGAGTAGGCGTCATCGAAGGCTCCGGATGGAACACATCAGTGTAGAACATGCAGGCGCCGTCAGGGGCGTGGGAGTTGATTTCGAATCTTTCGTGGCGAGGAGGGGAATGTGATTGGCGGACAGTGTAGGAATCGAACCGACGCAGCCTTTCGGCCTCACTGGTTTTCAGGACCAGCGCCTTACCACTCGGCCAACTGTCCATGATCTTGGCGAAGAGCGCCAGAGTCGAACTGGCTCAGGCTTTCACCTGTACGGTTTAGCAAACCGCTGCATTGCCCGCCGCTCTCATGGTGGGGCTGGTGGGAGTCGAACCCACAAACAACCGTTTTTGAGACGGCCTGATATTCCATTCTCTACAGCCCCTGCATTTGGTGCGGGTAGAGGGACTCGAACCCCCACGCCGAAGCACTTGTTCCTAAGACAAGCGTGTCTTCCATTCCACCATACCCGCACACAGACAATAAAAAACCCTCGCTGG
>Ga0326727_10009778_pt1 | contig 23317 bp, 19 predicted proteins | sample MB2enrmetagenome_FD_207643 | JGI IMG/M metagenome (GOLD analysis project Ga0326727, IMG submission 207643) | Lab enriched peat soil microbial communities from McLean, Ithaca, NY, United States - MB29MY | ecosystem: Environmental > Terrestrial > Soil > Wetlands > Peat | place: USA: New York... | reverse complement strand
GACCTCGCATTCATCGGTGGTGGTGGCAGGCACATGTTGATAGCGTACGTAAATGCCCTGAGCGGGGAGATTCGCGGGAGCCCCCACTTGAGCCGCACAAGGATTTGGTCCCTGCGTCTCGGTCTGCGAAAAAAGCATCAGCGATTGTCCACCGGCCCCGCCGGAAACATAGAGGCCGCCAGCCAAACCCACTGCATTGCCCAGCAGAAACGTGTTGAACACATATGTTGTCTGCGTGTTCAGATTACTCCAGTCGTGGATGTAGAACTCGACAAACCACGGCGTCGACGCCGGCACCGCCGGAACCGAGTAATTCACGATGGTCGGGCCAAACGCGATCGATTGTCCCCCGAATGAGGCCTGCGCAGCCAAGGTGATCCATACCAATCCAATCGCCTTCTTCATTTGATTCCTCGCATAAGTCACACAGCCGGGAATTCAGTGAGTCGAGTAATCTACCCGGACCGACGTAACATCGTCCGCGGCGCTGCTTCCCGGTGTGCCGGATCCATCGCGGTAAATGTTGAGGTATGCTTCGCGCCCCGCCGAGCATCCGGTAATTGGCACGCCTGAGATCGTTACCGTTTGTCCCACATTGGCCGTCGCGGACACACTGAAGGTCGAACTCGCCGCGGTGTTGAACGTCGGAGAAACGAGGCTTGTGCCATCGGCGGGACAGGCGAATTGGGCGGAATACGCGATTGTTCCTGAACCCCCGCTCGCGGCGGGCATCGTTCTCAGGATGACGTTTACCGGAGCGCTGCTGTTGAAGTTCTGCGGCCACCAGAATCTCGTGAATGCCGCACAGGCAATCGGCGATGTGCAGGAAGCCCCCGGCATACTCATCACTGTGCCAATGCCACTCAGATTGGTGAAGGCCGGCAACGACGAGGCGATCCACAAAGAAATCGTATTACTGCTGGCCGGGTCATAGATGCCACCGATAGGAAGACTCATCGACGCGGTATTCGAACTCCCCAACCCACACGTCATGCAGCGCAAATTAGTTCCGTCATACCAGATCGGAACCTCCGCCCCATTTACAAGAGCGCCAGCGGTCAACGCGTTTGCCTGATAGTCGACCAGTGGCTTCGCGCCAAGCGTATCCACATTGAGCGTTGGATTCACCGCTGTGTTAGTCGTGTCGATTCTCCAAAAGAGCACCATCCCGGCGGTGTAAGTGGTGAGCGTGGGCGACAGCGCGCAGGTGTATGTAGTGCCGGACCCACTGGCGGACGCGCACAGAAGGGGCGTTCCGGCCTGGTTGGTTACCTTCGATAACATCACTGCGGTGTCCGCGGACTGCTGAATATTGATCGCTGTTCCGGTGTCTGTGATCAGATTGACAATGCCCGCTCCCGGAATGAAGTTCGCGGTTCCACGGCTGCCAACGGTGGCGCCATTGTTTTGGACGGTCAGGGTGCCGCCACTGCTCCCGCCCGCCCCTTGCACGGCCCAGGTATTCGTTCCGACGCATCCGTATATGTTCGCTCCAGCTGGCGCGGTGGTGAGAAAGAACACGGCACTCGGAGTGCATGTCGCTGGAAGCGATGAGCCCGATTGGATCGGGCGCGTGTACGGCGCTGCCTGGAAGTCCACGCTTTTGGATTGCGTCCGCAGATCCACCTGAGTTTGCCCCACCATTGATATCGCAAACGAACTCGATATCAGTACGAACCTGCCCCGAATGCCGCGCATCTCCACCTCCGGCTTCGGATTCTAACAGAGACACATTCACAGCGATTCTTCATCGATTCCTCAAACGCTTGAATACACAACTTTTGCGGAGTTATCGAAAAGCTGTGAACCGGTAGCGGGGCAATCCATGCGGGAGCGGTCAGGCAGAGTCAGCGCTGCCGTGTTGAACGGCCGCCTGAACCATCAAAGTGAACTGATCGACGTAGACGCGTTCGGTATACTCGGTGTGCGCAAGATCGTAACCACGCTTTCCCAGGCGCTTCCGCAATTCGCCGTCGGCTAACAACTCGTGCAACCGCTTCGCTAAGGCCTCCGAATCGCCCGCCGGAAATAGCAACCCGGCTTCGCCATCGCGAACGCAATGCGGATTACCCCCGGCATTCGATGCTATCACCGGCACCCCGGCGCTCATCGCTTCGATCAGCACCCGGGACAGGCCCTCGCAGCGCGAAGGTTGTACCAGCAGCAATGCCCGGCCGATTCGGGTGATGGTCTGCGGATTTGGCTCAGCCTTCACGATCTCGATTTGTGGCTCGTCCGCAGCCAGGGCCTCGAACGCGGCCCGATCCGGGAAATGTCCCTGGATTCTCAACTTCACGTCGGGGAACTGGCCGGCTACGCGCCGGAATGCCTCAATCAGCAAATCCACGCCCTTCAGATACCATGGCGCGCCAACGAAGATCACGATTTTCTCGCGCTCTTCCGCGCGCTGTATTAACGACACCGGCACGAAGTCGTGAAACACGTAAGATCGAACGCGGCGGCGGAACCGGTAGCGCGCCAATTGAGTTGGATACAAGAGGTGGACGCGATCGCTGCACCATACGCTTAAGTGCAGACTCATGTCGGAAAAAAGACGCATGAACCGGTCCGCCAGGGTGCGCCGGGGATGTTCATACAAATACGACAATTCAGGCGCGGTCATCACCTCGACAATCAGCCTGGCTCCGGTAAGCAGCTTGAGAACCACCGCCACCAATGCCGGGGCCATGTGCGAGTAAACGACAATGCAGTCGTAACGCCGGCGGCGGTGAATTTCAAGGCCCTTGCGTAAGTAGAACCAAAACGTCCCGAAGCGCCGCCTGCGCCCGTCGGGCCGGAAACAAAAGAACCAGTGGAAACAGAAGCGGCCTTTATTGTAATCGGGATATGAACCTTTGCCGAACTCCGCTTCAACCTGATCGGGCCTGTGGAACCACACTGGCTGAAGAACATCGCCTTCCAGTGTTTCGGAGAGGAAAGAAAACCGATCCGCTTGAGGGTCTTGTGGAGGCGGGACCCAGGAGGCCTGGATGTAGAGAACCCGCATCAGGGTAAGTTTGAGAAAACACCGGGCCGCTGATCGGCCGCGACAATGATAACATAGCGCTTCTATCGCATTTCACTGCGCAACCTTAGCCGGGGAATCCCGCGGGAACGGTAAGGCGTGATTCAAATCTTAAGAGTGCTCGTACCGGCCAGCGTCCTGATTCTCTTCCTCGCCGAGATCGGGTTTGTCTTCGGGAGTTACGTCGCCGCGACATACGCTGATCCTGACGTCGACGCCAACATCTTCCTGTGGGATGAGTCTGGTCTGTGGCGGATCGGAATCGTGGCGGTGCTCACCATCGCCGGTCTCTATTTTCACAACCTGTACGGCGACATCCGGATCCGCAGCCGGCTCCGTCTGCTGCAGCAACTGTGCTTCATCACGGGAGTAGTCTTCCTGGCGCAAGCACTAATCGGATATTTGAACCACAACCTCGCGCTTCCGCGCAAGATCATGCTTCCCGGCAGCGTAATAGCGCTCGTCTGCATCTTCGGCTTGCGCCTGGTATTTGCCACCGCGATTCGCAACGCTGTCGGCGCCCGGAGAGTCTTGTTTCTCGGCGTCACGCCGACGGTGGCGCAACTTGCCGGACACCTTGGCCAGCATCCGGAGCTCGGCCTCGCGCCGATTGGATACCTCGACAGCGGCGGTGCTCCAAATACCAGCGGAGGTCTTATGCGCCTGGGAGCCATGAACGATCTGTTCCACGCAATCGGGGAACACCATCCCGACTGGATTGTCGTCGGCAAGCGCAAAGAGATTCCGCCCGGGCGAGTGGACGAGCTTTTGGAGATGCGCTTCGGAGGCATTCGCGCTGAACCGGCGTCCAGGCTATACGAGAGCACATTTGGAAGGGTTTCCGCTTTGGAGATCCTTCCCGCGGAGGTGGTCTTCGGCGATAGCATGCGTCCGGATTCCGCCTGGGTGGATCTGCAGTCGGTCTACTCATTCGTTTTTTGTCTCTTTGCTCTCGTGGTGACGCTTCCCTTGATGTTTCTCATCGCGGCGCTACTGAAAATCACGTCGCCTGGCCCGATATTTGCGCTCCAACGGTGTGCCGGTTTACATGCGGCGCCGTTCAACCTTTACCAGTTTCGCTGTACATCTCAGGGGCAGCCGACACGTCTCGGCCGCCTCCTGCGAAGGCTGCGGCTGGACGCGCTCCCTCAACTCGCGAATGTTCTGCGAGGAGAAATGTCTCTGGCCGGTCCGCGCGCCTTGCGAGCCGAATTCGCTGCTCGTCTCAGCGAGCTGATCCCGTTCTATAGCCAGCGGCACCTGGTCCGGCCCGGCCTCACCGGATGGGAGCAGGTGAGCGCGCACGCGGGAACGAAGGACGCGCTCGTGCTTCTTGAATACGATCTCCACTACGTCCGCAATCTCTCTCCGGCTCTCGATTTGTTAATCCTGCTTTCCGCGCTGCGCTCAACGTTTTACCGCCGATAACCGCGGCAACCGCTTTCGTAAGAGCTGGTGTAATCTTGATTCATGCTGCAGGCGGATCGACGGGTCACCGTCCGGTGCCTTCCCGATGGTGAACCTCAGCAGGGAAACGAGGATAGCGTGGTGGGCGCCTTATTGCACGTGGAATTGCATCCCAACGCTCTAAGCCGTCAGTTCAGCATGGGCGCCTTGGTCGAAGTGGAAACCACCAGCGTTCTGTACCTGGGCGAAGTGCACAGCTATCGGGATTCGATGCTCGTTATCGCGATCGAGCACACCGTAGATCGCGCCGCGCTGGCTTCAATCCAGGAAACCTGGCAGCCCATTCCGGATCGCTAGCGCACGTTAACGGAGCCCAGGATGAACGAAACGAGGGCATTGTTATGGGTCGGCTTCAAAGCTTTCCTCATTGCTCTTGTTCTTACGCCGGTAATTCGAGACATTTTCCGCGCCTATAACGTGGTTGACCGGCCGGGCCGGCGCAAGGTGCATGTTTTCCCCATTCCTCGCGTTGGCGGGATTGCCATCGCCCTGGCGTACGCTGCCGCCCTCGTCTCTTTCTCAGATCCAGGCAGCTCACTGCCCGCGCACGATTCGCCATCCTGGAAACTCATCCCCGGGGCCGCGATCATTTTTCTCACCGGCCTGATCGACGACTTTTTCAATCTGCGCCCAATCTGGAAGCTGCTTGGTCAGGTGGCCGCCGCGGGGGTCGTTTTTTACGAGGGGCTGCGCATCGATGCGGTTTCCCGCGTCCCACTCCCAAACTGGCTGAGTCTTCTGGTAACAGTTCTGTGGCTGCTGCTGTGCAGCAATGCCTTCAACCTGATTGACGGGCTGGATGGTCTTTGCACCGGGACCGGACTTGTGGCGACGCTGGCGCTGTTTGCGGCCGCGGTCATCCAGGACAACGCCGCTCTTGCCCACGCCACCTTGCCGCTGGCGGGCGCGCTGCTCGGATTCCTCTGCTACAACTTCAGCCCGGCCACGGTGTTCCTCGGCGACTCCGGCGCCTTACTGATCGGCTTTCTGCTGGGCTGTTACGGGATGATCTGGACGGCGAAAACCGCGACACTCCTCAGTGTGACCGTGCCCCTTCTGGCGCTCTCGGTTCCATTGTTCGAAGTAATCCTCTCCGTCTCACGGCGCTTTCTGCGCCGCCAGCCGATCTTTTCGGCGGACCGGGGGCACATTCATCATCGCCTGCTCGAGCTCGGCCTGTCTCCCCGTGGCGCGGTTCTTTCCATGTATCTGGCCGGCCTGGTGGCGGCCGCTTTTGCTCTGCTGCTCAGCCGGCCCACGTGGAGCCTTTTCCAGGGAATTCTGATAGTGGCCTTCGGTCTTATCGCGTGGGCGGGCATCTGGCGATTGCGGTACGCTGAGTTTGAAGTGGCCGGCCGATTGTTTTTTGGCGGGGAATTTCAACGCGCGTTGGGAGCGAAGGTGCGTACGGCGCAATTGTCGGCCGCCCTCGAACGCTGCCGGACGGAAGAACAATGGTGGACCGCGCTGCTCAGCGTTGCCCGCGAAGCAGGTTGCATTCGCCTGCGGTGGAGCGGACCGCATGGTAATCGTGAACAGGTTTTCGCGCCTGGCGCCGCGCGTTGGTCTTTTCGCGTAATCGTGTCGGAGGAGGAAAGCGTGCAGGTTGATGGCGCACTTCCGGCCACGGGGCCGCCAGTGGACCTCATCGGCTTTGCCGAAGCGCTCAGCGAAAGTCTCGCCGGCAAGCGTCACCAATGGCAACAACCGGCCCTCCCGTAATGCGGCCACGTGACGATGCAGCCCTGTGGGGCGTTCGATCCCTGCCGGAGCTGCTCGATCTGGCCCTAATCGCCGTGGGATTCTCCGCCGCGCTGCTTGCTTATGTCTGGCTGGTGCCCGATGCGTTCTCCGATATCACGCGGGGTGAATTGGCCGAAGGGATGGCCGCTTCGGTTGTTGCCGTGTGGATTGGCGCTCGCATGCAGCGCCACGGCGGCGCGGACAATGCCTGGCAGTTTTCTCTGGAGCAGCTTTGCTTCGCCGCCGGCCTGAATCTGATTGCGCAGGCGCTGCTCGCCTACGTCTTCGTGTTCAGCCTTCCCAGTGCGCTGACGATGTCCGGATGCGTTGCCGCGGTGTTCCTATTGACGCTGGCGCGAGCGTGGACTGAGAGGCGTCTTGCAGCATCGGACCGCGGCGTACTGCTGGCCGGCTATGATCGAATCGCGCGAGAAATCGTCGCCGCGATGCAGTTACCGGTTCTCGGATACGTGGGAGACCCTGAAGAAGGCAAGGGTTGCATCCAATGTCTCGGCGGTATGAATCAGCTTGACGAAGTGGTCGGTAATCGGCGGCCTTCGCACCTTCTGATTGCTGTCAGGAACTGGGTTGCACATATTTCGCCAATCCCGCTCCTGCGATATCGCCAACAAGGAATAATCGTGGACCATGCGCCGGACCTGTACGAACATGTGCTGCGCCGGGTTCGCGCCGATCGTCTGGACCCGGCGGAACTGGTGCTTTTGCCCGCGCTCCAGGCGGACAGCCGCGCCATGGCTCTGCAGGCCATCTATACAAATGTAATCGGCCTTGTTTTCCTGCTGGCGGCGAGTCCGGTCATGATTCTGGTGAGCGTCTGCGTTGTGCTCTTTTCGGGCGGCTGGCCCATTCTTGAGACCGTCCCCTGCCTGGGTTTTCAGAAGATTCCTTTCGTGCTTCTGCGCTTCCGAACCACCCGGCGGGATGGCCGCGGCAAGAGCGCGATTGGGCGGCCGATCACGGCACTTCGTCTGGTCAACCTGCCACAGTTGCTGAACGTGGTGCGGGGCGACATGGCGCTGTTCGGCCCGCGTCCGGTGCGCCAGGCGTTCGCCAATCGGCTCACTCAGCTCATGCCGTTCTATTCGCACCGCTTTTCTGTAAAGCCCGGTATCCTCGGGTGGGCCCAAATGCACGAGCTGTCGGGGGTGGCTATGGAGGAGTGCCGGCGAATCGAATACGACCTCTACTACGTCAAGGAAGGTTCTCCGCTGCTCGATTGCGAGATTTTTTTGCGGACGCTTCTCGGCGGCGTCAAACCGCAATCGTCCGTCATGGCGCATCGGCCGAACGAAGATTAGGATCTTCCATGCCGATTCCCCTGATCCTGTTGATCGCGTTCGCGGCGCTTACCGCTTACATTGTTGTGGGCTATCCGTTGCTCCTGGCCGCTGGCTTCCGGCGCCGCGCGCCGCCAATCGTGAAGGATCTGTCGCATCGAACTTCGGTCTCGGTGATTGTCGCGGTCCACAACGGGGCTGATTTCATTCGCGCCAAGTTGCAGTCGATTCTCGCTCTCGATTATCCGAAGGGGCTGATACAAGTCATCGTCGTTTCGGATGGATCGACGGATAAGACAGAGGCGATTGTGCGGGAATGGATGGATCGTGGAGTCGTTCTTCTAAGCGTGGCGCGCGGGGGCAAGGTTGCCGCTCTGAACCAGGCCATGACCGGCGCGAGGGGCGAAATCCTTTTCTTCACCGACGTCCGGCAGCCGCTTGACCCGCAGGCGTTGCGGCACTTGGTGGCGAACTTCGCGGACCGCACCGTGGGTGCGGTTTCCGGGGAACTTCGGCTGGTGCGTGGGGAAACCGGCATCCAGGCCGATATGGAGCTCTATTGGCGCTATGAGGTGTGGGCGCGCAAGCGCCATTCTCAAATCGATTCGGTTTACAACACCACGGGGTGCATCTACGCGATCCGCCGAGAATTGGCTGAGCCGATGCCGCCGGATACGCTGGGCGACGACGCAATTATGCCGCTGCGTGCATTCTTCCGCGGCTATCGAGTCATACTCGATCCCGACGCCCTCGCTTTCGATTACCCGACGACCGCCGGCGCTGAGTTTCGCCGCCGGCTCCGGACGCTGGCGGGATTGTGTCAGGCTTGCATCCGCGTGCCGGCGCTGTTCACACGTGCGAACCGCATGCGTTTCCACTTCCTCTCGCACAAGTTTGCCCGTCTTGTGCTGCCGTGGGCGATTCTGGGCATCATTGGATGCAGCCTCGCTTTGCCGGCTTCGCGCGTGCGAGCCGGTCTGCTGATTTTCGAAGCGGCGGTTGCGCTACTCGCGCTCGTTGACCGCCTGGTTCCGGCCGTATTCCCGCTCAAGCGAGTCACATCGCCGGCGCGAACATTTATCGCCATGAATGCAGCAGCTCTCGCTTCTCTCGTGGTGTTCGTCGTCCCTGCGAAACGTCTCTGGATCCCCACAACGGCGCCCGTTCGGAGAAAGCGCGCAGCATCAAATCCTAAGTGACGCACGTCTACCGCGTTGCCGCCTGGGCGGCCGTGCGGGCGATTCGTTTCGTAATCGGTCAGGTGAGGCCGGCTTTTCACCGGCCCCACACCTCGGCGTTACTTCGATGCTTCGATACGCATGCCGTAGAACGACCGGTATACGAAGAAGGCTGAAACGAGGAAGAAAATCAGGGCCAGAATGCGAGTAAGAACGGGCCCCTGCGAATTGGTCAGCGAGACCGCGAGTTCCACGGCGAGAAGGCCGAACAGCGTGGTGAACTTGATGATCGGGTTGAGGGCCACCGATGAGGTGTCCTTGAAGGGATCGCCGACGGTGTCGCCTACCACCGTGGCGGCGTGCAGCTCGGTGCCCTTCTGCTTCAGCTCGGTCTCGACGATCTTCTTGGCGTTGTCCCACGCCCCGCCGGCATCGGCCATGAAAATGGCCTGATACAAGCCGAACATCGCGATCGAGATCAGATAGCCGATAAAGAAATACGGCTCCACGAAGGCAAACGCGAGGGTGGCGAAAAACACGGTCAGGAAGATGTTGAGCATACCCTTCTGCGCGTACTTGGTGCAGATCTCCACCACCTTTTTCGAGTCGCTCACCGAAGCCTTGTCCGAGGCTTCCAGATTGATGTGGGCCTTGATGAACTCCACGGCGCGATATGCCCCGGTACTGACTGCCTGCGTGGATGCGCCAGTGAACCAGTAAATCATGGCGCCGCCGGTGATCAGGCCGAGCAGGAACGGCGGATGCAGAATGGACAGGTTGGAGAGCAGTTCGGGTTGGAGGCCGTTGGTCAGCGCCAGCACGATAGAGAAGATCATGGTAGTGGCGCCCACCACGGCGGTGCCGATGAGGACCGGCTTCGCCGTAGCCTTGAAGGTGTTGCCGGCGCCGTCGTTCTCTTCCAGATTTTCCTTGGCGCGTTCGAAATTCACGTCGATGTTGAAGTCCTTCTTCAGCTCGCCGGCGATGCCCGGAATCGTTTCGATGGTGGAAAGCTCGAACACGGATTGCGCGTTGTCGGTAACCGGGCCGTAGGAATCCACCGCGATAGTCACCGGGCCCATGCCCAGCATTCCGAAGGCCACCAAACCGAAGGCGAACACGGCCGGGGCGATCATCAGAGCGCCCAGCCCGAGGGTGCTGACCACGAAAGCGATGGACATCAGCGCCACCATGGCCATGCCCATCCAATAGGCGCTGAAGTTGCCCGCCACGAAGCCGGCCAGAATGTTGAGGGACGCGCCGCCCTCGCGCGAGGCGGTAACTATTTCCCGCACGTGCCGCGATTGGGTGGAGGTGAAGACCTTCACCAGCTCGGGGATGATTGCGCCGGCGAGCGTGCCGCAGGTGATCACCGAGGAGAGCTTCCACCACAGTGTCGTATCGCCGCCCAGGTTGGGAATCATCAGAAAGGAGACCAGGTAGGTGGCCCCGACCGAAATGAGGGAGGTCAGCCATACCAGCGTGGTCAGCGGCGTTTCCGCGTTGAACTTGTCGGCGTTGCCGAAGCGGGCCCTGGCGATAGCGTCGTTGATGAAGTAGGACAAGCCGGAGGAGATGATCATCACCACCCTCATCACGAAGATCCAGACCAGCAGCGTAACTTTCATGTCCGGCTTGGCGACGGCCAGCAGGATGAAGGTGATCAGGGCCACTCCGGTGACGCCGTAGGTCTCGAAACCGTCGGCGCTGGGGCCAACCGAATCGCCCGCGTTGTCGCCCGTGCAATCGGCGATCACGCCGGGGTTGCGGACGTCGTCTTCCTTGATCTTGAAGACGATCTTCATCAGATCCGCGCCGATGTCGGCGATCTTGGTGAAGATGCCGCCGGCCACGCGCAACGCCGCCGCGCCCAGCGATTCGCCGATGGCGAAGCCGATGAAGCACGGTCCGGCATAATCGCCGGGAACGAACAGCAGAATGAACAGCATGATCAGCAGTTCCACGCTGATCAGCACCATGCCGATGCTCATGCCCGCCCGCAGCGGGATCTGGTAGCCCATGAACGGCTTGCCGCCCAGGCTGGAGAAGGCTGTGCGGGAGTTGGCGAACGTGTTCACGCGAATGCCGAACCACGCCACGCTGTAGCTGCCGGCGATGCCCACCAGGCTGAACAACAGGATGATGACCACCCGCTGCCACTCCATCTGGCGAAGGAAGCCAAAGTACACGATCATGACCGCGCCGATGAAGACCTCCAGCAGCAGCAGGAACTTACCCTGCGTGATCAGGTACGTCTTGCAGGTCTCATAAATCAGCTCGGAGATCTCGCGCATGGAACGGTGCACGGGGAGATCCCGCAGGCGCGTGTAGGTGAAGAAACCGAAGATCAGGCCCAGCGCCGCGATAATCATGCCATATAGCAAAAGAGTGCGCCCGTTCACCGCGCCGTCAAAAAAGGTGGCCTGTGCCAGGTCGGGAAGAATCAGGTTCGCTTCGCCGCCGGCCGATTGAGAATCGGGCGCCATGGCCATTGCCGGCGCGCCGGACAAGATTATGGCTACCAGGAGTGCCGGGATCAGAAGCGTGAAAAACTGCCGGAACGTCATACGAAGACGCCGGCGCATACGGGGGTTGAAGAACGCACAACTCGACTGCATTTCAGAGGTATCCTCCATCTCGGATAATGAGATAAGTACTGACTATAGAGTAGGGGCTAAGCCTATATTGTTTCACACCGCGTGTGGAGGGGCAAATTGCGCCGAGGGAGGGGGCAGCCGGTGGAATCGAGCAGCTCCGTCAAGACTTGGGGCCGAGCTGCCGGACGATCTCAAGGATCTGGGAAGATTGGCTTTCCTGTTCGGACGAGATGTAGCCCGTTGGTTGCTGCGAGAAAATGCACTTCGTGGCTTCCAGTAGGACAGCGCTCTTGGTCTGGGCATCGGCTTCGGGCGCATTCACGAACGCTTGGAAGGTCTGGAGTGCGTTCTTTCGATGTTCGTTAACGACGTAGTTGTGCCGATGTGAGCGGTAGACTCGCGAGCAGGCAACGGCTACGGTAAACATCGTGGAAAGAATGACAACCTTGGTGACCGCCAACTGCACGCTCTGAGCCGTTGTCAGCGCGTCCGGGTTCGTCAAAGCCTCGCCAAATCGAACCCAGAGCCAGTAGGCAACCCCGACGGTCGCTGCAAACAGCGCGGATGTGGCAATTAACCAGCCCCATGCCGCACGCTTGTGGGAGACGGCGGCTTTGTCGAAGAACTTAGCGTAAGACGACAAGGCGTTCATCTCGGCGGCCTTGCCGGCGACTTCGACATTTCGCTTCAGTTCATCGAGCGAAGCCTGCGCCTGGGTCGCGACACCATCAAGGGCTTGCTGAGTCGCCATTGCTTTTTGTTTCCACGATTCCAGTCCCCCCGCCTGCACCTGAAACAGCGCAACACAGGTAGCGAGGCTATCGAACTCGTTTTCGTACCTCTGGCGAGTTTGGTCTGAAAGTTGCTTGACCGTGACCCCGAGGTTCATCAGGTTTGATCGATCCAGAGACCTGATCTGCAGGAAAAGCTGTAACGTCTGTGTCGCGCTCTGGTGGAGGTTTCTCAGACGGCTCTCGGGGAGGTGGCCGATGCCGAGACTCGCCATGATCGTATAAAGCTCCTGTAGCCGGAGCGCGTACGGGAAATTGTTGCCTCCGAGATCGCTGCGGAGGATGTCATCTGGCGGAATAGCAGCGATTTGTGTTACTAACTGGCCGAAAGCCTCAACCTGCGCTTTGTCGGGCGGATCGTATTGGGCCATCCGCAGCGTAGTATAGCCGGAAGCGAGGCTGAATGAAACCCGGAGGAGCACCGATCCCCGATAAATCCTTTAGAGTGAGAGTCACGGCCCGTCATATGCAGCGCCAGTTCGACGTTGTTCAGGATCCCTTTACAGGCGGACGTTTCGCAGCCGCAGGGCGTTGGTGATCACCGAGACAGAGCTGAACGTCATGGCCGCCGCGGCGATCATCGGATTCAGCAACAGGCCGAAGACTGGGTAGAGGACGCCGGCCGCAATAGGAATGCCCAGCGCGTTATAGCAAAACGCGAAGAACAGGTTCTGACGAATGTTGCGCATGGTGGCGCGGCTGAGGTGGAGGGCCTTCGCGACGCCGCGCAGATCGCCCTTCACCAGCGTGACGCCCGCGCTTTCTATGGCTACGTCGGTGCCTGTGCCCATGGCGATCCCCACGTCGGCTTGCGCCAATGCCGGTGCGTCGTTGATGCCGTCGCCGGCCATGGCCACTCGATGGCCCTTGCGCTGTAGCTCGCGGACGATCTCGTGTTTGTTTTGAGGCTTGACCTCGGCATGAACATCGGCGATGCCGAGTTGCGCGGCCACTCGCTCGGCCGTGGTACGGCTGTCGCCCGTGAGCATGATCACGCGAACGCCCAGCGCGCCAAGCTGCTTCAGGGCTTCGGGGGTGGTCGCTTTGATGGGGTCGGTGACCCCTAATAGCCCGGCTGCGTGGCCATCCAACGACACGAACATCACGGTCTGCCCTTGCCGTCTGAGTTCTTCTGCTTGCGTCAACGCGGCATCGTTCACGAGTGCCGAACTGGCAATGGCCACGGCCGTCCCGTCCACCATGCCGGTGATACCGCTCCCGGGTACGGAACGAAACTCCAATGGCGCCCTCAGCTCCAGACCGCGATCACGAGCAGCCGTGACAATGGCGTGAGCGATGGGGTGCTCACTGGCCTGTTCGAGGCTCGCGGCCAGTCGGAGTAAGTTGTCGTCTACTGCTCCGACCAGCACCGGCCGGCCCTCAGTGAGCGTGCCGGTCTTGTCCACAACCACCGTGTCGACTTTCTCGAGAGCCTCGAGTGCTTCGCCGTTGCGGATTAGCACGCCCTCCGCGGCGCCGCGACCCGTGCCCACCATAATGGACATTGGCGTCGCGAGACCAAGCGCGCACGGACACGCGATGATCAGCACTGCAACTGCGTTCACGAACGCGTAGGCCAACGCTGGCGGTGGTCCCCACGCCATCCACGCGATGAAAGTGACGATAGCCGCCACCAGCACCGCGGGCACGAACCAGGCAGCCGTGACATCGGCCACGCGTTGAATGGGCGCGCGGCTTCGCTGTGCCTCGCTCACCATGCGGACGATATGGGCCAGAAGCGTGTCGTCGCCGGCGCGGTCGGTTCGCATCAGGAACCCGCCACCGGTGCCGTTGAGTGTGCCTGCGGTGAGCCGCTCGCCCACGGCCTTGTCCACGGGAACGGGTTCGCCGGTGATCATCGATTCGTCGACAAACCCCGCGCCTTCCAGTACCGTCCCGTCCACCGGGATCTTCTCGCCGGGCCGCACTCGCAGCACGTCGCCCGCCCGCACCAGTTCGATGCCGATGTCGGCCTCCCGCCCATTCAGCACCAGGCGTGCTGTCTTCGGCGTCAAACCCAGCAGCGCGCGAACGGCCTGTCCCGTGCGGCTGCGCGCGCGTAATTCCAGCACCTGCCCGAGCAGGACCAGCGTGACGATCACTGCGGCCGGCTCGTAGTAAGCGCCCGCTCCAGGGAGCCACCCGCCCGCCAATGTGACCGCGACGCTGAAGAGGTACGCCGAACCCGCGCCGATTCCGATCAACGTGAACATGTTCGGACTGCGATGAACCACCGATGCCCACGCGCGGTCGAATATTGGCCAGCCGCACCACAGCACCACCGGCGTCGCCAGAATCAATTGCACCCAGGCGGGTGTGTGCCAATCCATGGCAAACATCCCGGCCATCGCGAGAATCAGCAGCGGGGCGGTGAGCACGCTGGCGATCCGGAACCGCCGGGTCATGTCATCCAGTTCGGGGTTCGCCTCTTCTACAAGACTCACCGTCTTTGGCTCCAGCGCCATTCCGCACAGCGGGCATGCGCCAGGTCCGTTCCGGATCACTTCGGGATGCATGGGGCATGTGTATTCGGCTGCGACGCCCGGCATTGCCGGAGCTGTCGCGCCACAAAGATACCTGTCCGGTTCCGCTCGGAATTTCGCGAAGCACGGCAGCGAGCAGAAGTGGTACACGTGACGATCGTGCTCGAAGGTGGCTGCCGCGCGCGCGGGGTCCACCGTCATGCCGCATACAGGATCCTTCGCCTGCGGCGCATTCACAATCTGAAACGGGTTCACACTTACAGGATGCATGACGAACGGCGCTGGAACCGGCCACGCCGTATGAAACATTTCACGCCGTTTGCGAGAGAGGCAACGCCGCGGGCGGATGTTAGAATCAGTGCTTCAACGCCATATGGAACGGGCTGGCAAATCTCTCGCGAAGCTCCGTGGCGCCAATCTCGCGCCGGATGAGCTGGCTGTGGCGGCATGGCCCGTGGCGGTGGGAGAACGGCTGGCGTTGCGGACGAACGCGGTCAGGCTGGTGCGGACGCGCCTGGTGATTGAAGTGGAAGATGCGGTCTGGCAGCGGCAGCTCTTTCAATTGCGCGACCAAATCCTCCCGAAGATTCGTGCCGTGGTTGGGCCGGGCGTCGTGGAGGAACTGGAGTTTCGCGTAGTCCCGCGTGCGCCGCGCCGTCCACCGCAGTTGGCCGTTGCAGCCTCGGTTGCGGATGAAGAGGCCGAGAGCATTCGCGATCCCATTTTCCGCACTCTCTACAAGCAGTCGCGGAGGAAAGCCGTTTCGTGAAGATCACCGAACAAGAGGTCCGCTATGTGGCCGATCTGGCCAACCTGCGGCTAACCGATATCGAAGTGCAGCGGATGGCCGTGGAACTCGACCAGATTCTGACGCACGTGGATTTGCTGAATGAAGTGGACACCAGCGGCGTGGAGCCGATGTCGCAGGTTCTGTTTGACGCCCCGGAAACGGCAACGCTGCGCGAAGACTGCGAGAGACCAACACTCGGCAGTGAACTGGCAACTGCCAATGCCCCGCTGGCCGCTGCGGGATGCTTCAAAGTCCCTCTGGTGATCGAACGATGACCGGCGCAGAAGTGGCCGGCCTCAGTGTTGAACGCATCCAGACGGGATTGCGCGGCCGCGAGTTCAGCGCGGTCGAACTGGCCGAGGCCGCGTTGCGACACGCTGAAGCCGAGAATCCGAAGACCGGAGCTTACTTGCGCTTTTCCCCTGATCGCGCGCTGGCGGCGGCGCGCCGTGTGGACGAAAAGCTGGCCCATGGCGCCGACCCAGGCCCACTGGCAGGCGTTCCAATTGCGGTGAAAGACGTCATCCTCACGGCGGGCCTGCGCACCACCTGCGGGTCGAGAATGCTGGAGACCTACACGCCACCTTACGACGCGACTGCGGTGACACGCCTCGAAAATGCCGGCGGGGTGATCATCGGCAAGACGAATTGCGACGAGTTCGCGATGGGCTCATCGAACGAGAATTCCGCCTTTGGACCGGTGCGAAATCCGCGTGCGCTCGACCGTGTTCCGGGAGGTTCCAGTGGCGGCTCAGCGGCGGCCGTAGCCCAGGGGACGGCGGTGCTGGCACTTGGATCCGATACGGGCGGGTCCATTCGGGAGCCAGCATCGTTTTGCGGCGTCGTTGGCGTGACGCCCACCTACGGACGTGTCTCGCGTTATGGACTGGTCGCTTTTGCCAGCTCGCTGGATCACATCGGTCCGTTCGGCCGCACAGTGGGCGATGCGGCCGCGCTTCTCCGGACAATCGCCGGGCGTGATGAGATGGATGCGACCTCGGCATTCGCTCCCGTTCCCGATTACAAGTCGGCGGTGAAAGAGCCGGTGAAAGGCATGAAGATCGGTCTCCCGCGCGAATACTTCGAAGGTTTGCGGCCGGAGGTGGGCGACCGAATCGAACGCGCCGTGGAGATTCTGAAGTCGCTCGGCTGTGAGGTGCGTGACATTGCCATGCCGCACACCAGATACGCGATTTCGGCTTATTATGTCATCTGCACCGCCGAAGCCAGCGCTAACCTGGCGCGTTACGACGGCGTACGCTACACCATTCGGTCCAAGCACAGCGAGACCCTCAGCGACATGTATCGCAATACCCGCGGCGAGGGATTTGGCGCGGAGGTAAAGCGCCGCATCATGCTGGGTACTTACGTTCTTAGCACCGGTTATTACGATGCGTACTATCTCAAAGCGCAGAAAGTGCGGGCACTGGTGGCACGCGACTTCTCGGAGGCGTTTCGCGAAGTAGATGCCATCGTTACTCCGGTGTCACCTTTCCCGGCATTCAGGTTAGGCGAGAAGATGGACAATCCGCTGGATATGTATCTCGCCGATATCTACACCATCACGGGCTCGCTTGCCGGTGTGCCCTGCATGAGTGTGCCCTGCGGAAACACGGCCGCGGGTTTGCCCGTGGGCCTGCAGATCCTCACTCGCCACTTCGATGAGGCGGGAATGCTGCGGCTGGCGGGGGCGTTCGAAAGGGCCGGCGGGTTCGAGTAAGTTCATCCGAATCGCGGAACTCGGCCCGCGCATCACCTATCATGGACAAAGGAGAACCAACTCATGGCATTTGAACTTCCTCCGCTCCCTTATGCCGCCGACGCGCTGGAGCCCTACATCGACAAGACCACGATGGAGATTCATCACGACAAGCACCATGGCGCGTACGTAACCAACCTGAACAAGGCCCTGGAATCCGCTCCTGAGCTGCAAGGAAAAACCGTGGAGCAGTTACTTGCCGGTAACCTGGCTCTGGTTCCCGAGGGCATTCGCACGGCGGTGCGCAACAACGGCGGCGGTCATGCGAACCACAGCATGTTCTGGCAGATCATGAAGCATGGCGGCGGGGGGACGCCCTCGGGCAAGCTGGGCGAAGCGATTTCCGGCACGTTCGGCAGCTTCGACACCTTCAAAGAGAAGTTCTCCGCCGCGGCGATGGGCCGTTTCGGTTCCGGCTGGGCCTGGCTGGTTAAGAAAGGTGACAAGCTGGAGATCACTTCTACCGCTAATCAGGACAGCCCCTTAATGGATGGGCTCGATCCCGTGTTCGGCTTGGACGTGTGGGAACATGCTTACTATCTGAAATATCAGAACCGCCGGGCCGAGTATATTGCGGCGTGGTGGAGCGTAGTGAATTGGGCCGAAATAGCTAAGCGTTTCTAAGAATTCGCGAAGCGCTCGCCGGGCCCCCGTTCGCAACCAAAGTTCCATCTGTCCAGATGTGCGTCTTGCAAGCCCCTTGACCGGCTGACACAATGAGCAGGGGGATAGTTTCTGAAGCTCCCGGAGGCTCACGAATGCAATTGCGAGTCCTGGCGTTTGTACTGGCCGGAGGCAAGGGGACGCGCTTGTACCCACTCACCAAGGAACGAGCCAAACCCGCCGTTCCCTTCGGCGGCCGCTACCGCATCGTCGACTTCGTTCTCAGCAATCTCGTTAATTCCGGCATCTATTCGGTCTACGTCCTGATTCAGTTCAAGAGCCAGTCCCTGCTGCAACATCTTCGCGAAGGATGGGAAGCCACCAGTCTTCTGCGCAACCACTTCATCATTCCGGTGCCGGCGCAGATGCGCACGCCCGGCGAGGACTGGTACCGCGGCACCGCGGACGCCATTTTCCAGAACATCAATCTGATCGAGCAGGCCGATCCGCATCTGGTGGTCATCTTCGGCGCCGACCACATCTACCGCATGAACATTCGCGAGATGGTTGAGTACCACATGCAGAAGCGCGCACAAGTGACCATCTCAGCCATCCCCGTGGAGAAACAATACTCGGTTGAGTTCGGAGTGATCGAGACCAACGAGGAAGGCCACGTGGCCGGATTTCACGAGAAGAGCGCCGATGCGCCCACCATGCCGGGCGATCCCAACCGCGTATACGCGTCGATGGGCAACTACATCTTCTCTACCCGCGCGTTGCTCGAACAGCTCTACGCCGATGCCGAGAGGGACGACAGCTCGCACGACTTCGGCCGCGATATTCTTCCGCGCATGATTGGCCAGTACGACATGTACGCATACGATTTCCAGACCAACCGCATTCCCGGCGACCCGCCCGGCTCTCCCGTGTATTGGCGTGACGTAGGAACGCTGGACGCCTACTTCGATGCCAGCATGGACCTGCGGTCGGTATCGCCGGTGCTCAATCTGTACAACCGCCAGTGGCCGCTGCGCACCGCCGGCTATTCGGACGCACCCGCGAAATTCATCTTCGATTCGGAGGGGCGGCGCGGAACTGCGCTCGACAGCATCGTTTCCGGAGGCACCATCCTATCGGGTGGCATGGTGCGCAGTTCTGTGCTGGGACGCGGCGTGCGCGTACACTCGGGCGCGTATGTTGAGGACTCCATCATCTTCGACAATTGCGATATCGGCCGCCGCGCCAAAGTCCGCCGGGCCATTCTCGACAAGAACGTCCGTGTGCCGGAAGAGGCCACCATCGGATACGATCTGGCCGAGGACCGCAAACACTACTACGTGACGGACACCGGCATTGTGGTGGTGGAAGGCCACAGGTCGATCGTGGATATTGCATCGGTGACACTGTAGGGAACGACGGTTACGCCGATAATTGATGTATGGACGAGCGCGAGAAGATCTGGCTTTGGGTGAAGACCTGGGAGAAAGCCGGACCCGAGCTAGAGGCGATTCGAATACGAGAGATCCGCGAGGCCGATAATCTGAAGGTGCTCGAGATGCTGGAGGGCGCTTTCAATCACGCCGCGCGAACCCTGCCGCCACGCCCCAGCTCGGGGATGGTGGAGATGCAGACGTGGTTCGCGAAGCTACGGCGATGATCGATCTTTTCACCGCCGCGAAACAACTCCAGGATTTCCGCAGGGCAGCGAGGGCCTTGAAATGGACCATAGCAAACAAAAGCTCCGGCTGGCCGCGGGCTGTCTGCTCTGTGCGGTGGTCGTGTGGATACGCGGGGGTGATCTTGAGGGAACCGAGCTTGGCGGCGGACGGGTCACCGGTCCCTTGTTGCAATTGAACGATGCCGGAGGCAGTTTATTCATCCTTGGACTGCTTCTGACGTTTGTCTTTCGTCGCATTGCTGCGGTAACTATCCTGCTGGCATGTCTTCTCTGTCTGCCCCTTTGTGTCTATTTCGCGGCACCGGGTCCCTTCCGCTGGGTTTTCCGGGGCGAATACAAAGTGCACCCGTCTTCGAGTTTTGTTTGGGACTGGTGGTCGATCGTGGCTATCGTAGCCTTCGCGCTGGCGGCATCCGCGGCTGTTGCGGTCCTCCGGGGCGGGAGAATCCGGCGCCTGTTGTAGGGAAGCCCTGCTGCTGTATGCTTCAATCGTGACCCCGATTCATCATCTTCTTACCGGTCTTATCGATTACGCGGGCCTGTTCCCGCCCGCAGGGCTCACCATGACTTCCGCGGTGAGCAATTACGCTACGTATCGCGCCGGAGAGGACACGTGGGCGCTGGCCCGCTTCATCATCACTGCCTCGCGCCTCGAAGAGTTCGAAAACGAAATGCGCGAGATCCTGCCCGATCTCACTGAGGAGCGCCCCTGGCGGCTGAGCGCACTGTGCGGCCCGGTGCTCGATCAGGATCTGGCCGACGTGCAGGCCTTCAACGCCCGCCATAAGACCATCCACATCGATTCGGTGGAGATCAAAGTGACCAACGCTGAGGATGTCGGCGCATTCGCCGCGTCCATCCCCAAGGGACTGCGCGCTTGGTTCGAATTCCCGCTCTCCACCGATCCGCTGCCCTTCATTCACGCCATTCACAAGGCTGGCGCGCGCGCCAAGATCCGCACCGGCGGCGTTCGCGAGAACATGTTCCCCTCGGCCGAAGAGATCTCCGGATTCCTGACGATGTGTTGCCGCCATAATGTGGCTTTCAAGGCCACGGCCGGGCTGCATCATCCGTTCTGCGGCAAATACCGGCTCAGTTACGATACCGAAGACAACCGCAAGGTGCTCATGTTCGGCTTCCTCAACGTCATGCTGGCGGCGGTTTTCATCTATGCGGGCATCCGGCCGGAGCTTCTGGCGGAGCTGATGCGAGAACCGTCACCGGAAGGCTTCACGTTCGACGACCGGGGCGTGAGCTGGCGGCACCACTGGGCCAGCCATGAGCAGATCGACGAGGTCCGCGCCGGTTTCGCCATCGCTTTCGGTTCGTGCTCGTTTGATGAGCCGATGCGCGCCGTCAAGCAGTTGCACCTGCTCTAATACGACATGAGCCGGGAGCTGAACGAAACGCATGACGCCGCACTCGAGAGCTGGGTGGAAAGCGCCAACCAGCCGGATTGCGATTTTCCCATTCAGAACCTGCCCTTCGGCATTTTTCGAACCGACCGCAAGGCGGACCGCGTGGGAACGGCGATCGGCGGTTTCGTTCTGGATCTTAGTGAATGCTTCCGCGAGGGCCTGCTCACCGGTGTGGACGTCACCTTTGCGCCGTTCTTCCAGGCGTCGTATCTGAATCCGCTGATGACGCTGAACCCGGCCGAGCGCGCTGAGGTTCGGCTCTCCATCTCACGCCTGTTGCGTGCCGGTTCTCGAAAGCAGGAACACGCCGAGAAGTTCCTGACGCCGATTCACGACGCCTTCCTTCTTCGCCCCACGTTGCAGCGCGGCTACACCGATTTCTACGCCTCCATCCATCACGCCACGCGTGTGGGCCAGTTGTTCCGGCCGGACCAGCCCCTGCTGCCGAATTACAAATGGGTGCCGATCGCTTATCACGGGCGCGCGTCAACGCTGATAGTGAGCGGTACGCCGGTACGCCGTCCCAATGGGCAAACGAAAGCGCCGGACGCCGCCGAGCCGTCGTTCGGACCTTCACGGCGCCTCGATTACGAACTGGAAGTGGGATTCTACGGCGCGGGCCTGCAGCGGATTGGAGAGGCGCTACCGATCGCCAAAGCGGAAGAGCACATCTTCGGCGTGTGTATGGTGAATGACTGGTCGGCGCGCGACGTCCAGGCGTGGGAATACCAGCCACTGGGGCCGTTTCTGGCCAAGAACTTCGCCACCAGCGTATCGCCGTGGGTGGTGACCACCGAGGCGCTGGCCCCTTTTCGCATCCCGGCCTTTGAGCGCGCTCCGGACGATCCCAGACCACTGGCGTATCTTCTCTCCGAAGACGACCAGCGCAGCGGCGGCGTGGACATCACGCTGGAAGTTTTGCTAGCCAGCGCGAAAATGCATCAGGAGGGCATCGCGCCGGTGACGCTCAGCCGCGGCAGTTTCCGCGATATGTATTGGACCATGGCCCAGATGGTGGCTCATCACACATCGAACGGCTGTAATCTCATGGCTGGCGACCTGCTGGCGAGCGGCACGGTCTCCGGACCCGAGTGCGAATCTGCTGGATGCTTGCTGGAACTAACCGAGGGTGGAAGGCGCTCCATCCCGCTTCCCACCGGCGAGGAGCGGCGTTTTCTGGAGGACGGCGACGAAGTGATCCTGCGCGGCTGGTGTGAACGGCCGGGCTTCCGAAGAATCGGCCTCGGCGAGTGTCGCGGATTGATACTTCCGGCGGCCTCGCTGCACTAGTCGTGGATTGCGATGTACTGCGACGTCAGTCTTCCCATTCCGCTCGACCGGTTTTTCACCTACAGTCTGCCGGAGACGCTGGATCATCGCGTCCGGCCCGGTTGCCGCGTGCTTGTTCCCTTCGGTACACGCAAACTGACCGGCGTGGTGCTGGGCGTTCATGACTCGCCTGGCGAGGGGCCAAGCAAGGAAGTCCTCCGGCTGTTGGACGAAGAGCCGGTGCTGGACCCCGGGCTGATCGCGCTCGGCGAATGGATCGCCGATTATTATTGCGCGCCGCTGGGCGAAGTGCTGCGCAGTATGACGCCGCTGACCGGGGAAGTGCGCCGGACGAAGCTGTACTCGCTCACTGACGCGGGACGCGATGCCGCCCGGCAGCTCCTGCTCGGTCCGGAGAGTGAAGATCCCGTTCTACAGACGCTGGCCCTGCTCGATGCCCGGCCCGCTTCGGCCGAGTACCTGAAGCGGAAAGTGCCGGGGGCGGCGAATGTGATCCGCTCGCTGGAGAAGCGCGGCTTCATCGTGGTGGAGGATCTTGAAGCCGATCGCGATCCGCTGCGGGCTTCGGCCGCGCGACTGAAGGCCGAGTTCGTGGCACGAAATGAACGAAAGCTTCCGAAGGCCGAGCGCGAGCTGTTGTCGTATCTGGAGCTGCATCCGGGCGCGCACAATGTGCAGCAGCTCGAAAGCGTGGTGAAGGGCGCGAGTCCCGCTGCTCGGGCGCTGGCGCGAAGAGGCTTGGTAAAGCTGGAGACCGAATCTGCCGTGACATGGCGGGAGCCGATTCGTCCGGAGCGCACCCTCAATCCGCACCAGTTGACCGCCTATCAGAAAATCGAGTCAGCACTCCGCGCCAATCAGTTCCAGGCTTTTCTGCTGCAAGGCGTAACGGGGTCAGGCAAGACCGAAGTCTATCTGCGGGCCATCGATGCGTGCCTGGCGATGGGGCGCGGCGCGCTGCTGCTGGTTCCTGAAATCGCGTTGACACCGTCGGTGGCCGGGCAATTCGCTCACCGGTTCGGCGATCGCGTGGCCATTTTGCACTCGGCTTTTCACGATGCGGAACGGGCCGAGCAGTGGCGGCGCATCCGCGGAGGATTGGCGGGAGTAGTGGTGGGGACGCGGTCCGGCGTATTCGCGCCGGTGCAGAATCTCGGGCTGATCGTGGTGGACGAAGAGCACGACCACAGCTACAAG
>Ga0326727_10009777_pt1 | contig 23319 bp, 15 predicted proteins | sample MB2enrmetagenome_FD_207643 | JGI IMG/M metagenome (GOLD analysis project Ga0326727, IMG submission 207643) | Lab enriched peat soil microbial communities from McLean, Ithaca, NY, United States - MB29MY | ecosystem: Environmental > Terrestrial > Soil > Wetlands > Peat | place: USA: New York... | reverse complement strand
GTCACGGTCTTCGTTTCACCGGGCTCGAGCGCCACTCGCTCAAATCCGCGGAGTTGTTTGACGGGGGTTGCAACGGGCGCGTATTCTTCGTGGATATAGAGTTGGACGGTTTCCACCCCGGCGCGGTCGCCCTCGTTCTTCACGTCCACGGTTACTCGCGCTTCGCCCCCTGTGTGGATCTCCGCAGGCTCCACGCGCAGATTGCTGTACTCAAAATGGGTATAGCTCAATCCATAACCAAAGGGGTAGAGGGGCGTCGCGGGCGTATCCACGTAACCTGGCCCCAGTGGGTAACCTCCCTCCACAATCATGTAAGCCTTGGAAGGCTTGTAGTTGTAGTAGACCGGCAATTGCCCTGAATGCCGCGGCACCGAAATAGCCAGGCGTCCGGAGGGGTTGTAATTCCCAAAGAGCACGTCGGCCACCGCTTCGCCGCCGCGCTCGCCGGGCTCCCAGGCCTCGACCAGCGCTGGCACGTGCTCGGAGGTCCGGCGCGTCGAGAGCGGCCGGCCGTTGATCAGCACCACCACAGTGGGCGTGCCCGTCGCGAAGACCGCCTGAATCAGCTCTTCCTGCACTCCCGAGAGATCCAAGTTGGCCACGTCGCGCCCTTCACCGTCCGTAGGTCCGCGGTAGCCGCCAATCGCGTCTGCGTCATGCTGCCGCTCCCCCACCACGACAATGGCGACCTCGGCGCCTTTAGCGGCCTTCACGGCGTCCGCAAACCCGCTCCTGTCCGCGCCCGTAATTTCGCAGCCTCGCACGCGGGCGACTTTGGTTTGGGGCGATACTGCGGCCCTGATTCCCTCAATCACGGTCGTCACGTGCTGCAACACCCCCTTCGGCGAGTAGTCACCCAACTGGTTCATCACGTCATCTGCGTTGGGACCGATCACCGCCACGGACCTCAAGTTCTTCTTGAGGGGCAGCAGGTTCTTGTCATTCCTCAGCAAGACGATTCCTTCGCGGCCGGCGCGCAGAGCCAGATCTTTATGGGCCTGCGAGTGCACCACCTGGACGGCGTGGTCCACATTGACGTAAGGATTCTCGAAGAGTCCCAGCCGGAACTTCAGTTCCAGCACTCGGCGCACGGCTCGATCCACCAGCGCCATTGGAACTCGCCCTTCTTCGACGCTTTCAACCAAAGGCCCCATGTAGGCAGGCTCGTAAGTGATGTTCAAATCGACTCCCGCCCTCAAGCCCGCGAGACCTGCTTCCTTTTGGGTGGGAACGATGTGTTCATATTGCATCGTGCGGAAGCCGTGGCCTTCGCTCTCCACGACCCCTTGGAAACCGATTTCCTGCCGCAAGACATCATTCATCCACTTCACCGAAGCGTGCGAGGGAACATCCTCGATCTCCGGATAACCCGCCATCACCCCCAAGCCGCCGGCTTTGGTGATCGCTCCAATCCAGGGGGGCATGAAATTCTCGCGCAGGGAACGCTCCGACACTTCAATCGCTCCGCGTTCAAGTCCGCTCGTGGGTTCGCTTTGCGTGGGAAAATCCGTGAGCACGGCGACAACCTTATCGGGAGCCGAGATGTCGTAACCCTGCGTCGCGCGCACAATGGTCTCGCCGATGCGCATATAAAGGTAAGGATCTTCGGTGTAGGCCTCTTCGTTTCGGCCCATACGCGGATCGCGATGTACTTCCATGACGAGCGTGGAAAGCATGTGGATTCCGACCGCACGCGCCTCCTCAGCGGCCGCCGCGTAAATCGCCTTGATCAGGTCCAAATCGAAGGAACTGCCCACAGCAAGGCCCTCGGGGAAGACCGTGGCGCCCGGAAACATGGCGCCGTGCGTACCCTCTTCGTCTTGCATCACGGGGATCTTCAGCCGCGTCTGAGTGAGCGCGATCTTCTGTAGCTCGTTGAAATACTCCGCCTGCTGCCGCGCGCCGCCCTTGAGAATCTCATCAGCAAGCGTAAAGAATCCGCAGGCCGGACCGATCTCTTGGGTATAAGTGCCGGCCGTGAATCTCCTGCAAGCCTCCGTTTTTGACGGGATGTCTTTCCCCAGCTCTCCAACATAAACGCAAGGCAAATTGAGCTGCCCGACTTTTTCCTTGAGCGTCATGCGGCTCATCAGATCGTCGACGCGCTGCTCGATCGGGCGCTTCGAATCGAGGTAGACCGGCGTTGTATCTGTGGCTTCCGCAAGAAGCATCGAGATTGACGCCAGCATCGTGCGCGCTATCACAAGCAACCACCAAGAGGTCTTTCCCCTCATCTTTTGCCTCCATGCGAACATCGAGCCGCCACTCCTCACGAAATGACCAGCATAGTAAAGATTGGTTCGATCTCTCTGGCAGCGATGGGCTGTGAGCTGTAGGCTGCCGGCTGTAAGCTGTCAGCGTCAGCTAAACCAGGAGTCCTTTCTTTTCATGCCCCGGAGAGCGCGCCTCCCACACGCCGTGGTCACTTAGGCGAGGTGAGCGCCTTAAGGTAACGGTAATAGAACTCGACCCCTCGGTAGTAAGATTCCACTCCCAGGCGCTCGTCCTTCCCGTGCGCGCGGACATCATCCGTATCGATCGCCAAGCCGGAGATTCCGAAGGTCGGCATGCCTGCCGCGTTGGTGTAGACACCGTCGGAGGCGCCGGTGGACATGGTGGGGACCACGGGCGCGCCCGGCCACATCTCGGCGGCGACGCGATCCAGCGCCTGCATCACGTCAGGCCGCAGCGAAACCGGAGGCAGCGCCTTGGCGTTGGGCTCTCTATCCAAGATCCGGCCACTGGTAGTGACGTAGCTGACTTCGATCTTGGGATCAGCAACGACCTTGACCAGCGTCCGCCTTACTTCTTCGCGCGAGTGTCCGGGGAGGATTCGGCAGTTGACGTTGGCCCGCGCCATCTGTGGCAGGGCGTTGTTGGCGTGGCCGGCATCGAGCCGGGTGGCCACGCAGGTGGTGCGCATGGTCGCATTCCACAGCGGGTCGGCGGAGAGGCGCGCGATGGCCGCTTCGTCGGGCGGGCTCTTGACGATTTCGTGCATGTCGGCCGCTGTCTGGCCGCTTTCCACGCCGGCCGTACGATCGAAGAAGGCGCGCGTGACCGCGTTTAGCTCGAAGGGAAACTGATAGCGCTCGACGCGCGCCAGTCCGTCGGCTAGGTGATAGATCGCGTTGTCGGGCACGGGGAGCGAGCTGTGCCCGCCGGGATTGGTCACCGTGAGCTGGTAATCGGCGTAGAGCTTTTCGGTGGCGTCCATTTCGACGATCAACGGCTTGCCTTTCACCGTATCCACGCCGCCGCCATCGGCATTGAGAACGAACTCGGCGTCGACAAGATCGCGATGGTTCTTCAGCAGCCAGTCTACGCCGTTCGATAGGCCGCCCTCCTCGTCCGCCGTGAGAGCCAGGATGAGGTCGCGATCAGGCCGGTATCCCTCGCGCTTGAAGCGGATCAGCGTGGTGACCCAAATGGCGTCACCGCTCTTCATGTCCTGCGTGCCGCGCCCGTAGTAGTAGCCATCCTTCTCTACAAACTGGAACGGATCGGTGGTCCAGTCCTCTCGCCGCGCTTCCACTACGTCGAGGTGGCCGATCAGCAGCACGGGCTTGTGGACGCCTGCGCCGTGAAGCCGGGCCAACAAGTTCCCCTTGCGGTCGTTGGGGCCCAGGACCACGACGTCGGCCGCCGGGAACTCAGCGTCACGTAGGCGCTGCGCCATGGCTTCGGCGGCGACGGTTGTGCTGCCTGCCGAATCGGTAGTATTGATCTCAATCAGTTGCTTGAAGATGTCGTGCGCTAATTGCCGAGTTACATCGTCAGTCTGCGCGCGCGCCATGGGCGCCAGCAGGCACAGCGCCAGGATAGCCAGGCGATGCTTCAGGTTGAGTTTTCGCATGAATTCGGTTCTGCCCCCTTTCACTCGGTGTGCCAGGCGGGTCTATCATCGACGGGTCAGAATGGCGCGCTACGGCGAATGCTGAGTGAAAGCAGCCGCTGATGTATTCCGTGCTTCACTGGGAATCGCTATCAGCCCTTCGGTAAAACCAGATAGCTCCGCTCCGTGCCGGTAGTGCAAACGTGAAACCAGTTTGAATCAGATCTTTTCCCGCGATCTCTCTTGATTCACCGGTCTCATCATTTTCAAAAAGGTAGTTGACGCTGGGATCGATTCCCTTGGGATGGATCGTGAGCGTTGCTTCCTCCGATGCCGGCAAGCGGATTCCCTGCACAAGTCCGCGGCCTTTTTCCGGGCAGTCAAACTGCCAAGCAACCCATTGGTCAGCACTGCGGTGGAACGGCGTATGTGGGTAGTAATCGCCATAGAGTATCAGATCGGATGCCCGGCGCCAGATGGCGATCATCTTCTTGGACAAGGCATAATCGTAATCGTCCCGCCGGATGTCCAGTCCTAGAGCCAGCATGGGAGCCATGGCGCAGTGGTAGGAGTAGCTGTCGAGCTGGGAATTGAAGCGCTCCGGTTTGGTGACATCCCAGGAAAGTGTGGTTTCCTTGAAATAGGGCAGCCACTCGAACAGTGTCTGGTGAAATGACAGCTTGATTGGATGAAACCCGTATCCGTAGTCGCTATAGTGTAGCGGCACTGCACGGCGCATGGTTTCAAGATCATTGCGCCGTCCGCCGCTGGCGCAGGAATCGATCCACAGGCCGGGATTTCTCGCCAGCAAATCATCCCAGTACTTCAGGTAGCCCTGGACGTGCAGGTTCTCGTTGAGTCCCTGGCGGTCCTCTGCCTCATTCTGGCGCCAGTATTCCAGGGGCTCGAAGTTGAAATCCTGGCGGTAGATCTTGATGCCGTTGTCTTTGATCACCTTGCACACATGGTCGGTCAGCCATTGGCGGCATTCCGGATTGCCCAGATTCAGCAGACTATTCTCGTTGTCCTTCAGCCGGAGCAGCCATTCGGGATGTTCGGTGCTGAGTTCTGTGCCCTGCCGTACCCTTTCCGGCTCGAACCAAACCAGGAGGTCAGCGCCGTTCCGTGCTGCGCAATCGGATACAGGCTTCAGACCATTGGGGAACCTTTTGGGATCAGGTTCCCACGTGCCGGTATTGGGCCAGTGACCCGCGCAGGGATACCACCCGGCATCGATCCACCAGACGTCAAAGTTAAAGCCTAGATGTTTGAACTTCTCGATATACCGGATCTGGTTCTCTTCCGACGCGGCTGTGAATTCCTCGCCTTCATCAGTGCCGGCGACAGCCAGCAACGGTTTGTGCGGCTGCCCATTGGGTCTGGGCATAATGTGAGCAAAATACCACCTGCGCCACAAGTTCACTGCTCTGGACGCGTCCCCTGACCAGGCGAGGACGGTCATGCGCGGGGTGCGGATGCTTTCACCGGGCTTCAGCCGCAGGTTGGTCTTTTCCTGACCCGCCCGCACGTGTACGCCGTCTGCGAGTCCATCGAAATGAACGGCCCACTGCGCCGGCCAGCCGATAGCGAAGGATAGACCCCACTTGTCGAACCTGATGCGATAGTAAGGGAATGCACCGTTGCTGGGGCGGCCTCCGTTGGGGGCGAAGCTGACCGAGTCACCTTTGCCCAAGGGTTTTTCGCTGGGTGTATATCCTGTCTCACTGTAGAAGTCGCCGTTATTTGAATACAGAACTGGCCCAGTGCCTTGAAATGTTCCATCCAGGGCCAGGATGTCGCGAATGATCGGTGTCGTCTCCTGTCCTTTATTGCTAAACCATGCCACCCATTCCACGACCGGGTAATCACGGTACTCCGTACACTCCACTCGAACGTGCAATCCGGTCTTGGGGTCAGTGCCTTCGAAAACCGTTTCGGAGCGATCGTTCTCGATGCGGCGTTTATTAACAACCGGGCGCCACCCTTGCGGGATGCCGCGTATGGCTTTGCCATCCAGGACAAAAGAGATGGGAAGATCGGTGGCGCGGGAAAGGAAGTGTTTGGCCAATGCCTGGCTCTGGGACATGTCCGCGGGATTTGGCATTGTCGGTATACCGTGTGTTGTATTGATTGCTGCATGTAGTGTGGCCGCGTTCCCCTTGGAGGCTTCTGCGTAAACTGAGCCAGCAAAGTGGCCGCTCACCAGCACGCTCACAGCTAACAAGGCTGCGACTTGCACGCTCGTTATCAGAAACTCATACCAGTTGATTCGTTTGCTCTTCTCAGTCATAACGATCCTCTCTCCCTGGGATTCTCATTGGCCGATTGAGCGAGCCAGCGCCCCTCAATCACCCAAACCTCCATGCTACCCTTCCGCCATCCAGCCTGGTCCTGCGCCTAGCCGTCCAACGTTCAGTTCTTGCGGTATTGCCTCTTCAAATAGTCATTCGCCTCCGGAGCGTTGGTTATCTGCCCTGTAGCCGGGTCACACTCGAGCTTCTTCCCCGCACGATGCGCGACCAACCCCAGCAGCATCTGCTCAACCATCGTCCCGGCATAGTCAAAATCACAGTGCCTCTTGCTGCTGGTCCCGTAGACCGCACCGTCATATTTGCCCTTGCAGGCCGCAATCCATAGGACGGTCCTTTCCGTTACTTGATGCCTGAACACCTTCTGGAATTCCGGGGCACGCCGTAGGTGTCCAGAATTCTATGCCGTGTCGTCCCAGGTCAGGCCAAGTGTGCGAGCGGCGGAGTTGGGAGTATACACCTCACAGGCTCAGTCCGAAACGCCCACGTCACGCCCAAGTCAGATCGCTATCAGACAAACCTTCAGGCAGCCGCCGTCATCTGTGCTAAGTTTATGCGGGTGTGAATGCGGTGAAGGCATTTTGCGAAGGGATACCTCAATGATTCAACGGATTGACTCTGCCAGTTCATGGATTCTTCTGGCGGTGCTGGCGTCTTGCCTCGGCTCGTCTGCAGTGATAGCCCAGGCCGGCGCGGCGACGGCGGCTCCCCAAGCTGTTGCCCGCATTGACGTTGACGCCGCCAAAACCATCGGCAAAGTGTCGCCTTACGTCTTTGGCCAAAACATTGAATATGAGCACGGGACCATCAGCGGGGGAGAACAAAACCAGAACGATGCACACGGCCTGCACACGGGCGGGCTTTGGGCGGAAATGCTGCGCGATCGCAAGTTCGAAGAAGGTGAACTTGACGCCGACGGGGTCGCGAACGCCTGGGTCCCGGAGGAGCGCATCACCAACCACTATTGGGAACTCAAAGGGGGACAGGGCAAGAACGACCGCTACTGGATTGACCACCGGGAATACTATGGCGGCGGGGCCGCCCAAGCGATCGAAGTTTACGGAGACGGCTCGCAGCACACAAGTATCTATCAGGTCGGTCTGCATTTCACGAAAGGGCGCACTTACCAGTTCTACGTTTACCTGAAACGTCGCGGCAGCGTGAGCGCCTGGGTTGAGATCGAGAAACTCGGAGGGCCACCGTACGCGCGTCAGGACTTTCCGCAAGTCTCCGAAGACTGGGATAAGTACACAGCGGAATTTGCCGCGCCGGAGGACACCGACAGCGGGCGCGTTCGTATCGGCGTCCACGGGAATGGGGTTCTCTGGATTGACTCAGCCTCGTTGATGCCGGCGGACAATTACCACGGAATGCGCCGCGACGTCATTGACGCGCTGAAGCCTCTCGCCGTCCCCTTGATCCGCTACCCGGGAGGGTGCTTCGCGGACACCTATCACTGGGAGGACGGTATTGGGCCGCGCGACCGTCGGCCGGAGCGTTGGTCCCCCATGTGGAACGAGTGGGAACCCAACGACTTTGGAATCGACGAGTTCATGGATTTCGCCCAGCAACTCGGGTCGGAAGTCCACATGACGGCCAACTACCTCTCGGGCACGCCCCAGGAAGCTGGGGATTGGGTGGAGTACACGAATGGTTCAACCAGCACTCCTCTCGGTCACCTGCGAGCCGAAAACGGCCACCCCGCACCTTATGGAATTAAGCTCTGGGCGGTCGGAAACGAGGCGCAGGAGCTCTGTTCCGATGAGTACATCGGGGCCAACAAGATCGCGGATTATGTCCAGAGATTTCAGCAATACAAAGGCGCGATTCAGAAGGCGGACGCCTCGACTCGCGTCATGGCGGCGGGGGCACCGCCGGGCCCTCTGCAATGGAATAAAGATATGCTGGGGCTTATGCCCGTGGATCTCCTGGCCGCATCCATCTATACCGGCGAAGGTGAAAGACGCGATAATTTTGACACCAAGATCATGGATGTCGACCATTTCTATCGGCATGTCGTAGCGGAACCGCTGGACTTTGACCGCGACCTGAACGGAATCATCACCTCTCTCGGGGACCAGTTCCCCACGGATCGCCCCCTGATCGCGGTTACGGAATATCAAGCCTGGTGGCTGACGGAAAGGGTGGATGAGGATTTTCGTCTCGCCAATGCCCTGTATTTGGCGGGCGTCTTTCATGCCTTGATGAGGAGATCCCCGCAAGTGTTCCTTGGCGAAATCGAATCGTTGATCAATGTTCAAGGCATCGTGGAAGTGAGTCAGACTTCCCTGAAGTTGACCCCGGAATATTTCGCCTGCTTGCTTTATCGGCATCACGCGGGAAGCTCTGTTTTGGCCACGTCCACTGCGAGTCCGATGGCGCCGTTTAATGCTCACCTCCCCAGCTTGGACAGTCTGGCGACGCTCAGCGCGGATGGGCGCACACTCTACCTCGCTGTTATCAATCGGAGCGAGGACCAGGATTTGAGCGCGGCAATTCGTGTGAGCGGCTATAAAATCGCCCCCGGCGACTTGGTGCGAGTCTTCGAGCTGAATGGCAAAGACAAGGTCGCTGCCAACCCGTTCGGCAGTTCTGACAACGTCAACATCCGGGAGAAGACGGTCCGCGTCGAGCGCGTGCCTTTCTCCTACCGATTTCCGGCCCACTCTGTGACGGCCTTGGAGCTGAGCGGCTCCCTGTGAGATGTTCGGTGGTGCCTACTTTCGGATTTCCAAGATCTCCACGCTGTGCTCCGGCGGAAGGTGAACCTTGATCCCGTGGCGGAACTGCTCACCGGTGCGGGTACCCAGCGTTTGCCCGGTCATTGCGGTGCGAAGGTGGAACGTTCCATCCGGGAAAACCGGCAGAACTACGTCGACTTCCTCGAGATGCGACTCGTTCCTAAAGAGAGCGATCATTCCTTCGCCCTGGCGGCTGAGTCGCGCAAATCCGTCCCAGGTCGCCGCTCCGGGCTGCTGCCAGTTGCCGAGTGGGAAGAACCCATCCAGAAGCGCCACCTCCTTGCGCAGCGCCTTGAACCACCGAATCTTCTCGCCGTACCAAGTCTGCTGCTCCGCCGTCAGCTTTCTTAAGTCGCCGAGGAAAAGCGGACCCGCGCCCATGGCAGTTGCTAGGCGCTCGTCGATGGGCGACATCTCAGCCTGAAGATTGCCGATGAGCATTGTTTCGCATGGAATGGCCAATGACCGAAGGTAGAGCAAGGTCCGGGCCTGGCGCGGCCCGGCAGACCCCGGCGTTCCATCATCCACATTGCTAAGCCAGTCCAAATCACCCGCCGCGAGCAAGCCGTAGTCGATGATATGTTTCTGTCCCCAGAGTTCGAATGTGAGGTCGAGCAACACCTCGGGATGATCACGGTAAACCTGATCGGTCACATACTGGATGCCTTCATAAATGCGCTCCAGCGATTCGGCCCAGGAGCTGTGGTGATGGCCCTGGGCATAGCAGCCCGGAGATTCACCGTAGGCATTGAATACCGTGGTGAGGTCGACCTTGACGTAAGCCAGGTGATAGCGGCCAATCAATTCGCTGATTCGCTTCGCGGCCACCTCCCTGTAACCAGTGGCAAGACACATCACGGCATCCGAACCCTCCATGGTCCCCGTGAACTTCGGTTTTCCGTGCATGTCTTTGCAGACCCACTCGGGGTGTTCACGATAAACCGCGGTATTCGTGCTGATGGCGGCTAGGGGCGCCCACAGCCCCAGGCGCATCCCGCTTTGTTCCACCGCAGCCTGGATCTCGTCCAGGCCGTTCGGAAAGAGTTTGCGGTTGATGGCATTGTCGCCGTAGTCGGATTGCCATCCGTCATCAATGGTGAACACATCCATTCCCATGCGGCCCGCAGCGGCGATCAAATCCATAGTGATACCTTTGGTGATTCCGCGCTCGAAGGGCTCCCACGTGTTGTAAATCCAGGGCGGCTGATAGCTCCGCCCCTTCCTCATCAAGGCCTGCGAAGTGTAAGAGGGCATTACCCATCGGGGATCAGAGAATCCCCTGCCGTCGCAAAAGAAGGCTATCGAACTTTTCGCGCTGGTGAACGTCTCTCCGGGTTGCAAGCTGCGCTCAAAGGGAAACAGGTCCGTGTCGTACATTAACCCGACGCCTTCACCCCATCCCGCGAGTTCAGTCCGCTTCGTGTAACCGGGAGCCCCATTCATCGCAATGAAGCCTTCCCCGGTCAGTGAGTTCCGTTCCAGGACAGCAGTCTCGTCGACTCGTCCGGTGAAGAATACTTCCCGCGGCTGGGAGCCGTAAAAACCCGACGCCTGCAACACCTCGGGGGGACCCGGGGCAATGCCCAGGCTCTCAAAACTCAAATGCGAAAGGGTCAGGGGGGCTGTGCCGCGGTTCGAGATGGCGATCCATTTTTGGACGACGGGATGCGTATCATAAACGGCGTAGAAGATCGTTACGTCGGCCGGCTTCGTTTTAGCCCGCAGAGTGATTATTAGAGACTCTCCGGATGTCTTGAGCTTCTGAGTTTTGGCTTCGACGAGTTGCCAAGCGGCTCCGTTTGATCCAGCAAGAAAATCTCCATCCATCGATACAGAGAACTCGTCACCTCGGGCTCCCCGCTTCCGACCGGCCTCCATGAAATCAGTCCCTGTCACCTTGTGGCGCCAGCTCTCGGTGTACAGGCCCGCCTTCGGGTCGAAGCGAATCTCCCGTTCCACGAGGCTGTTGCCGATGGTCCAGCTTTTGCCCTCGGCGTTCGTGCGCACGAATGCAATAGCCGCGTCATCAAGCGTAGCCATGCGGCCGGGCGACGCAGATACCTTGACACTATCCAACAACAACGATGCGGTGGATGCTTGCATGAATTCACGTCGATTAAGCATGATCATTTTCAACACGGAAGCACCGTCCCAATACCCTGCACCAGGGCGCACCGATAGAGGACTAGCGCGACAGTCATGTCCTCGAGGGCAAGACCCAAGTTGACAACCAGGCAACGATGATTGGGAGCCGGTCGAGGATTTCCAGAAGAAACTAGTGCCTTCGAGAGATAGAGTAATTGACGGCCACGCTCGAGGTCCAACATGCCCATACTTTTACATCGAACCTTCAAGAGAAGTCAACGCCAGGCCAATCCTTGGTCGAACGGGCAGAGGGCATTGGCACTTGCCGGGGCTATGCATTGCATGCGGAGGCGGTCAGGTGTAGATTACCGCACGGCTGGGGGAGCAACACATGGACCGAAGAGAATTCCTGAGCATAGTAGGGACATCAGCAACGATACGATTGGCCGGCAAGGAGGAAGAGACTTTGCCGATCAGGGATGATATCTATCCGGATTTGGTGAAGGTCGCGGAACGGGCTGCGGAGGAATCGCTGCCCAAGCAGCAAACGGATGGGGGGCTGCGCGACGAGCACGAAATCCCCCAGCCGGGAGCGGCCGCCGGCTTCCTCTGCAACCTGGCCGCCGTGTTTCTGGCCCCCGAGTCCCGCTACCAGCGCAGCGCCGAACTGCTCGAACGGATGGAGCACGCGGCTGAGCACCTGGTTCGCATCCAGTATCCCGACGGCACCATCGACCTGCCGACCACCAACTTCGGGTCTCCGCCAGACACGGCTTTCGTACTGGAGCCGCTGTGCGCTGCTGCCGAGGTCTTGCGAGCTCGAAAGTATCAGGAGACGCGTAGGCTCGAGGCGGCGCTAGAAACCTTCATCCAACGAGGCGCCTCGGCATTGACGACGGGAGGCATCCATACTCCAAACCATCGCTGGGTCGTCGTGTCAGCCCTGGCCCGCTGCCATCACCTCTTTCCCGATCCTCGTTACCTCGCGCGCCTGGACCAATGGCTGGCCGAAGGCATTGACCAGGACGAGGAAGGGCAGTTCACCGAGCGCAGCACCGGAATCTACAATGCGGTGACCGACCGCGCGTTGCTGACGGCTGGGCGGATGCTCGACCGCACCGTTCTGTTCGACCCGGTGCGAAAGAACCTGGAGACCATGATCTACTTCCTGCACCCCAACGGCGAGGTGGCTACCGACGTCTCCCACCGCCAGGACCGCTTCCAGCCCGCTACCCTCCGGCCCTACTACCACGCTTACCGCTTCCTGGCGCGCCACGACCGTAACGGACGCTTCACCGCCGCGGCGAAGGACATCGAGCGTCACCATCTCGAGCAATTAGGCGGGGAGTTGATCTACTTCCTGGAGATCCCGGAACTCCGGCAGGACCTGCCGGCGCCCGAGGCGTTGCCCTGCGACTACGACAAGTTTTTCCCGCTTTCTGGGTTCGTGCATATCCGGCGTGGCGAACGGAGCGCCACCATGCTGGGCGGAGACTCGCGATTCTTTTCCTTCCGGCACGGCGGAGCGGTGGTCGAGGCCGTGCGCCTGGCGAGCGCCTTTTTCGGTAAAGGACAGTTTTCCGCCTCCCTGACACGTTCAGGACGCATCTATCGGCTGGAGCAGGAAGTAGAAGGATATTACCTGCAACCCCTGGATCCGGGAGATCGTCGAGCGGATGGGAATTGGCTGGCGATGCCCAACTCCCGCCGCGCCCACAGTAATGTCTTTCAGTTGCGGTCTCGCGTGGATGTTCGCGAGGAAGAGGACGGCTTCGAACTTTCCGTGGACGTCGGCGGCGCCGACCGGGTTCCGTTGGCGATCGAGATCACGCTGCGGCCAGGAGGACAGCTCACGGGCGACGGGCTGGCTCCCCTGCCTGACGTCCCCGATGCTTATTTGCTCGGAGAGGGTTTTGCGAGCTATGAACTCGCCGGCCGCCGGCTGCGCATCGGTCCTGGCTTCCGGCGCCACACATGGACCCAACTGCGCGGCGCCGACCCTCGCGTGCAAGGAGTTACCCTGTACCTGACCGACTTCACCCCCCTGAACAGGACTCTGCGGTTTGCCGCCCAGTGACTTTCGGCGCGACGAGGGGAGCAGCGACTCTGCCTTTCTGGGGCTGTGACTCGAAGACTGTGGCCACGACGGTATTCACCGGCGCTGGACGGATCGCGGGGCGGAGCTTCGTTAGAGTCTTGGCCTGGTAGTTCAATCGTACCGTGAGACCCCTTCCCAATTGCGGGTGCGGGCGGGAAGCCAGGAGTCGGGCCTGCTCCAGTGGCTGGCGGAAAAGCTAAAACGAGCAGCCGATGAACGGCCGCCTTCTATCGTGGAAGCGCGGGCACTGCCCGCGAACTGCGGACCTGAAATTCAGGTCCGCGCTCCCCTTCATGCGTTGGCCTCCTCCTCTGCCGATGCTTTGTTTTCTATAACATTCTCGCTTTGTTCCGGCGATTTTGATGTTTCCGCGGCGTTCTCCTCGGCCGGACTTTCTGTCCGAGCGTCGAGCCCTACGAGCTTACTCTCAGGGGCCGAACGCCGTTCGGCCCTACCTTCGCGGTCGTTCGCCTCATCGCCGGGAGGGATGGCTGCCTCTTTGAGCAGTTGGGCATGTTCTTTGCGCAGGGTCAGGATAATCCTGACCTTGCGGTCAATCGAGCGATCCAGCGCCATTTCCTGCCGCAGCAGCATCTCCCAGGTCTTCCCCGCCGGGGCCAGGCAGGCGTCCCGCTCGGCCGCGTCCTTCTCCTCCTGCGCCTCGACCTCGTGCTTGAACTCCTCTTCCACGTCGGCGATCTCCTCCTCCAGCAGGGTCAACAGTTCCTGATAGCAGGGTTCAACTGCCGCCTCGCCACCTTCAAAGTATTCGCTCATGAAGTCGTGCAGCTCCTGCTCGTCCTGCTGCTCGGCCTTGGCTCGTTCGATGAAGAGCCACAGCAGATGGCGAAACCGCGCGGGCCGCCAGCCGATTTCGCCCTGGTAATACGTTTCGATCCGCTGCTGCTGCCGGGGCTTGAACACCCGCTGCCGCACCTGCTCGCGTAGCACGCCCAGCAGGGAAAGCAGCATGCGCAGCCGCACCGAGGGGTCGGTGGGCTGTCCCAGATCGATGTTCATCGCCGCCCCATGGGAGGGAGCGAAGGTGGCGGCGGCGATCTGCTTGCGGCGCTCTCGTTGCCACTCCTCGACCCGCTCCAGGGCGCGGCGCATCAGGCCCGTCTGCATGCGCTCGATGCGGTTGCGCCGCGAGTAGAGCCTGGCCAGGTCTTCAAGTTGCTGGTCCCAGAGCGCGTCGCCGGGGCCGTAGGCGGTGGCGAGATCGCGCTTCAGGGCTGCGTAGCGCTCGGGATCTTCGCCCAGGGCACGCATGACGGCGGCGTCATTTTCAGGCGCCGCATCACAGCCGTGCTTCAGAGCGTTCATTTTCATGCGCTGCTTTCCGGCCTCGCTGCGAGGTCCGGTGGAGCACTGCGAATTGCCCCGGGCCGCAGCCAGCCGCTGGGGAGTGAGACTAGTAGATTTGCGAAGAGACATAGTAACTCCATGAATTGGAAAGTTGGGAGCAGGAGCGGTTCGCAAACCGCCCCTACGCGAGGTGAGACGGACGTTCACAACCAGACAGCTTACCACATGACTAGCCTCTTGTCAAGTGGCAAACTGGTTAACTACTAGATATCTAGTCGCGGGTGGCGACGACATTGCATTATGTCAAGGCTGGCGCAGGGCGAAGCCCTGCGTTGCGTGGAGCCGGAATGAACAGGGACAGAGCACTTGCAACCGCTTTATCAGTTCTATAGGCTTGTGTCTTGCCATTGTCGGCATCGCGAGGAGGTTGCTATATGGCATTGATCTCTTCCAAAGACGTCGCGGGCCTAAACAACCACGCACTTCGTGCGATTCTTAATGCACTCCTGACAGCCGAAGCTGGAAAGAACAAAATCCGTTTAAAAGATCTCGACTTGACGTTGCGAGATAATGATCCCGATGCTGGAATTGATGGCAGAATCCTATGGCCGGAGGGTATTGATCATGATGTCTTCCGCCCCGGCTCGGTGGTCGTGCAATACAAGTCTGGAACGCTCAAGAAAGGGGAGATACGCCGCGAGTTTATCAAGAGGGGTGTCCAGGACACCCTCAAGGTGCAAAAGGGCCAATACGTTTTATTCGTGTCGCACGATTACGTTGTGCCTTCGCGGACGACGCACGAGACAGCGCTAAGGGGGCTGTGCAAAAGGCGGAGAATAGACGCACGTCGCTGTAAAATCGTGTACGGGGACCAAATTGCTCGGTGGATTTCACGGTTCCCCGCGCTTGCTATCCGGCGCGAACTGGGAAAGGGATACCCAGCGTTTGTAACAGTAGAACAGTGGCAGCAACAACGGAACCTCAAGAATCCTTATAAGTTGAATCCCGAACGCGATGAAGTCATCAAGCAGTTGCGCTCTTTTGTTGCGGCTGCCTCCGACGACAACATCTTCCGTGTTGAAGGTCAGGCAGGTGTCGGCAAGACACGCATGGTATTGGAAGCGGTGAGAGTGCCGGGGATCGCGGAACGCACTCTCTATTGCGTTGATGCTGACGATCCAAACGCCCAGCAGTTGCTGGCGATCCTACAAGCAGAGGTAGAAGCGACTGCAGTCATGGTGTTCGATGAGTGCGAACGTGAACGACAGGAGACGTTGGGTTTCTTCGCTGACCAAGCTGGTGGGCGGCTTCGGCTTGTTTGTATCGGCCCAGCCCAGAAGGTCCTCGCCAAGCCCGCGGCTTCAGCTGTGTTCTACCAACTGAAGCCGCTTCCAGACGCGGAAATGAGATCGATAGTAGGTGATTTCCATCAGGACGCTCCCCGCGAGATTGTTGACACTGCGGTCCGCCTCTCGGGTGGAATGCCCAAGCTCGCCATTTTCATAGTGAATACCCTTATCAAGCAGCGAGATTTATGTTTGGCAGAGCTGATCGATATTCAAGACGTGCAGTCCTTTCTAAAGCGATTCGTCCACAAAGAGACGTACGACACCCTAAAAGGTCTGTCGCTTCTGGCAAAGGTGGGATGGGACGGGGAGTTTGAGGTTGAAGCCGCGACGATTGCTGAAAAGGCGCTCTACGCACCCTTCCATCAGATGCAGAAGGCCGTGAAGACTCTTAGAGACCAGGGAGTAGTCCTGTCACGCGGAAGGTACCTTTATGTGTCGCCGGACCTTCTCGCGATCTCAGCGGCAGCGACCTTGTGGGATGAGAGGGGGTCTAAACTTATTGACATCATCTCGGTCTTACCTGGTCCGGGCCCCCGTCGACAAATGCTTAGACGGCTGGCTACGATGACTGACTTCCCGACGGTACGTTTGGCCATCGAGCGACTCCTAGGGGACGAAGGGTTGTATAAGAGTATTGAAGATCTTGATCACGAGTTCGCTAGCGAGATTTTCCGCTACCTCGCGGCTGCTCTTCCTGACAACGCACAAGGAGTGCTCGATCGTATATTTCAGAACATCCCTGACAGAAGGGTGCAGGATTTTAGGACGGGGCGCCGTGAGCTGATGTGGGCTCTCGAGTCGCTACTGCGGTGGCCCCGAACGTCTATCGCAGCGGCTCGCATCGTGATCAGGCTCGCTCTCAACGAAAATGAAACCGTTGCAAATAATGCAACTGGAGTGCTCCAACAGTATTTCTTTGCTTTTCTGAGCGGGTCACCCATTTCCCTGAGCGAGAGATTGCAACTTGTCGGAGAGCTTCTTGAGGGGGACGACGAGAAAAAGAGAATGTTGGCCGTCAAAGCTGCGGCAGCCGCGCTTACGTTCTATGAGGTAAGAATGGGTGGAGACACAGATCTCATCTCTCAGCGGGATTATCCGGCTGAATGGAAGCCCAAGACTTATGGGGAGCTATGGGATGCAAGGCGGGTTGCCATCCAACAGCTCTCGAGAATTTCTAACGGGGTAGACGGAGCCGCGGTTGAGGCGAGAAAAGCATTGTTCGGCTCCGTTTTTACACTGCTCCGTCATGGTCAAGCTATGGACGCAGTATCGATTCTGCGCGACCACCCGCCGCAGAATGATAACGAGAGGCGAGAGGTGATCGATGCGGCGCAGCGCCTGCTGCGAGAATCGACCGCTGTTCTTGACAACGACACGCGACAGACGTTGGAGCGAATCGTAGCCGATGCCTTTGGAGCAAATTACTTTGATCGACTTCGCCGTTGGGTGGGCCGGAGAGCCCACGCCGACTATGACTTGACCGGTGGTACAGGGTTTGCTGCTGCGGATGACAAGGTTGTCGAACTTGCCGAGGAGGGTTTCAGCAGGGGTATCGCCGATCAAGAATTATCTTGGCTCGCCTCGCCAGAAGCGGAAAACGTGTGGATTTTTGGGAAACGCCTGGGGGAGTTAGATGCCCCGAGGCTCTTCCTTGATCGCATTATCTCGGCAACGCCTCCTGATTTGAACTGCATGCTGCTTTCGTCTTATCTAGTCGGCCTCGGCACTAGTGCTGGAAAAGGAGTCTCAGACGCGATCCTCGATCACCTTGAACACACTAATGCGACCATCGCGTACGCAGCCACATGGCGCGTTGGCCCGAGCGAGGAGGGTGGGAGAAGGGTCATAAGGTTGATGGAATCGGGCGAGGTCGATCCCAGGCTTTGTCGCGCGCTCCAGTACGGTAGCTGGGTCGAGTCGTTATCGCGGCAACTAGCAATTAGAATCGTGGAACTAATGTTGCTAGGAGATCCTCTCATAACAAACGAGCCGAGTGTGGCCATCCTAGATCACATAACACGGGCCAACCCCGACTCGCTTCCAGACGTAGAGGGCTTGGTGTGGAGGGCACTGGAAACCGCGCCAGTGGGCCAGGCAACGCATGTGGACTGGCAGTGGGGCGAGCTTGCTGGCCGAGTTGCACCGAAAGCACCCGTGGAGATTGCAAAGCTTGTACTAGACCGTTTAGAAAGGAATCCGCAGCCGCACATCAGTGGTGACCCGCTTGTTGAAGTCCTATCCAAGGCTACGGAAGCAGGTCCAGATGATGTTTGGAAGTTGGTCGGGAGTGCTCTCCTCCGTACAGATAGATTCAGTTTTCGGCTCCTTCTGACCCTCGAAAAATGGTACGGGGAGTTGATCCCCACGGCGACACTAATCCAATGGGCAAGAGAAAATCAGCCCAGAGGGCCGATCATCATCGCTGAGTTGATAGCCATAGGCGCACCCTTGCCGGAACGCGCCCGTGAACTCGTATCGGCTTTCCCACACGACGATAAGATTTTGTCTGTGTTCGCCGGCAACTTACAGACGGGCACCTTTGTCGGGCCGATATCGGGGCATTTGGAGGGAGTTCTAGCAACCGTTCGCAGATGGGAACAAGAACCGGACTTGCGCGTCAAGGAGTGGGCGCAACGATTCGCGTCAAACATCGAAAAGGAAATTAAGGAACAGAAGTTGAATGAAGAGGGGGAAGAGATCTGATTCAAAACGACAGCAGGCAGCGCGGAGGTGTCCGCTCCCCAGCCGGATTCCTCCGCGGGTGGCGCATACGTTGGTGCTTATGTATGCGGCTGGATCGGCTTGTTCGGGCCAGGGGCGCATACATCCCGACAAGAACCGTCGGGACGTATGCGCCACCCGCGGCAATCCATTATAGAAACGGCATGTTCAACGGTATCGGACGTGTCACGTTAATCTGAACATTGATTACTAGATGTACCTCATTTTCGCTGCGGTTGGGTGAAGTAGCGGGAGTCAAGAGGCGATCCCCTGTCACCCGAAAGTCGCTTATGAGACTGTCGTCTTCGAGCAAGCAGAAAAACGGGTCTTCTTGCGGCCCGTCAGGTTTGAGCCCCACGATTTCTTGACCCGGCATCGGCATCCGCAGGCCGTCAAAGAGTGTCTTGATTCTGTTGTCTATATCTCCGCTCTCTGATATGAGCTTCCCGGGTGGCGCGCTCCGCAGAAACAGAATATCCAGGCTGCAAGTTGTCAGGAAGCCCCTGCAGACTAGGGGCACAAAACGGAAGTCTCCGACGCGGAACTGGTTGGCGAACTGTCCAAGTGTAAGAGTCGCGGCCCCGTCAATTATGTTTGCTGGATGAATCGTCTCGTCAGCGAAGGTCTCGCCGAGAAGGTGGATGCCAAGTTCCTTCATCTGGTGGAGCGCGGGATGGGTGTCCCAAAGCTGCACCAACTGCGGATTCAGTTCCTTACGAATGGCGTGCTTGTCTTCTGTTCCACCTGACGCCTTTAGCCTTCCACTGTATAGGAGATGGAACTCCATAGGCTCCTTTTTCTCGCGGGTGGCGCATACGTCTCGACGTTCTTTGTCGGGAGGTGTGCGTCCCTTGCGCCGCTAGGGCCCCCGCCCCCTTTCTCACGGCACTCTGTCCATCGCCAGCAGTGAAGCGTCCCTCAGGAAATAAAACCTCCAACTCGACCAGGGCCAATCGCCGGGCTCCAACACCCGCCCCCGCTTCCAGGGCCTGCTGCGCCGCATGAATTTTCCGCCGCGGACTGGCGCAGACTCCTGACTTTCGGAGTCTGCGATGTCCCGAAGGGACAGGTCTGTGCTGCCCGCTCAGTCCAGTGGATCCATGCGCGGGTGGCGCATACGTCCCGACGGTTTTTGTCGGGATGTATGCGCCCCTCACGGGGCTAAGGCCCCCGCCCCCCTTCTCACGGCACTCTGTCCATCGCCAGCAGTGAAGCGTCCTGCAGAAAATAATACCTCCAACTCGACCAGGGCCAATCGCCGGGCTCCTTCACCAACCCTCGCTTCACCGGATGGTTCTGCAGGTAGTTCAGTTTCTCCTCCAGCTTCCTGGCCGTCCAGATGTTCAGGTCGCAGGACTTCCGCTGCCACACTCGAAAGTGTGCATGAGGATGCACGGTGGGAGGCTGAGTGACCCGCACCAACATCCTCCGGCGCCCGAGGAAGCCAAGATTCTCTCGGAGGTTCTTCAATATAGGCACCGCCGTGATAGGCGCCCCTTCACGGTGTTGTCCGCAACTCCTCGCGGATCACACGCCGCAGCGTTTCCTCGATGGTAGGCTTCTGCGCACCCTCGATATAGGCGCGCAGCGCGTTGTTAATCAAGGTTTGATAGTTGCCGCCCCCGGCGCGCTCCACCGCGTCCCGGAAATATTCCAGAATATTGGCGTCCAAGCGGATCGTGATGCGTTCCTTGCCGGGTGGAACAGGCAGCACCGGTCCGCGCTTTCCTTTACGGAAGTCGTAGGTTTTCATCCTTGTGCCTCATACTCCTTAAGTTCACGAGGTTCAGCGGGCCGCGCGGAAATGAGCCGAATGTCCTCCCCGCGGTACGTGTAAACCACCGCCAGCACACGTCCCTGAGCGTCCGCCCCGAGCGTTATGCACCGCGCCTCGGTGGGATCAGACTCATTATCGGCAACGGTGATGGCGTAGGGATCGTCGAGAACTAGAACCGCATCCGCAAAACGCACGCCGTGCTTCGCGAGGTTTTGCCTTGCCTTCGTGCGGTCCCAGACGATCTGCATTTCTAGAGCATACACTTGTATGTACAGAGAGTCAAGAGCCAGTGGCGGGTGGCAGCGCACGTCGCGACGTTCTTTGTCGAGATGTACGCGCCGCTCAGGCCCCCGTCCTCGTCTCACGGCACTCTGTCCATCGCCAGCAGGGAAGCGTCCCTTAGGCGGGCTGGCATAGACTCCCGCCTTTTGGAGTCTGTCGTCTAGGGCTTTCGGCCCGCGAAAACCTACGAAACTGACATTTCGGACCTGCATTTTCGACCCTGCGATGTCCCTAGGGGACAGGTCTGTGCTGCCCGCTCAGTCCAGTCGATCCATGCGGAGCGCGGACACGTCATGCAAGTAGTAATACCGCCAGCTTGACCACGGCCAATCCCCAGCCGAACTCACCAGCCCGCGCCTGACCGGGTTATCGTGCGGGTAGTTGAGTTTCTCCCGGCGCTTCTTTTCGGTGTAGACGTTGGAGGGGTGAAAACGCCGATTCCAGAGCAGTCGCTCATGTTCGTCAGCCGACGAACGCCCAGAAACCATGAAAATGTGCTGGGGGTGAACAGGTGTGGTGCGGGCGTCCCGCCCGCACCACAATTTTCAAAGCCGGAAGTGGGACTCGTCAGGGACGCTGGGCGGCCATCGGAGGCGAGCCAGAATCTTGCGGCACCAGGGATACTGCAAGTTGCCGCGAAGCGTGGGCTCGCTGCGGGAGGGCACTTTGCTCTGGGCAGGATCGATCGGGCAGAATACCGGCGACAAGCACATGGCGATCCGCATCAATCGAAGCGACGATGAGGGGCGGAACTGGAGCCTCTTAAGCGACGTGCAAACTCCGAAGCCCGGCTCGATCTGGGAGCCGAAATTCACAGGCGGTCGGGACCGCGCCCTCATCCTCTTCTACTCCGACGAGACCGAGGCAAAGGAACACTCGCAGCTCATCCACAAGGTTAGAACCTATGACGGGACCCGCTGTATAATTTCAGAGGGAGAAACCAACATGCAACGTCCTTTACCAGACCTTGGCGAGTGGCCCCCACTCGAGTGGGAACAATGGAAAGACACTGCGGAAACGCTGCATATGTACATGCAGATCGTCGGCAAGGCACGTTTGGCACTCACCCCGATACAAAATCACTGGTGGAACATCGCGTTTTATCTCACCGCACGCGGGCTAACAACATCGGCAATGCCCGCAGATCGCGGGATGCTCCTCGACATCGAATTCGATTTTGTGTTTCACGAATTGGTCTGCCGAACCAGCCGCGGGGAAATCCGCAAGATACCGCTCCGGCCCGTATCGGTGGCTCAGTTTTTTGAGGAATTTGTCAAGACGCTGGCATCTCTCGGAGTAGCCGCTAAGATTGACCCCATGCCGGTGGAGGTCGCAAATCCCGTCCGGTGCGATGTCGACACGGTTCATTGCACTTACGACAGCGACGCCGTGACGCGTTTCTGGCATGCGCTCAGGATCGCCGACACGCTTCTGAAGCGCTTCTCCACGAACTTCTACGGCAAGATCAGCCCGGTTCACTTCTTCTGGGGGTCGTTCGATCTTGCGGTGACCCGATTCAATGGCAAGAGAGCGCCGGCGCGGTCCGGCGCCGACTCGATTCAGGCCGAAGCGTACTCCCATGAGGTCATCAGTTCGGGCTTTTGGCCCGGCAACGGCGGCTACGGACGACCAGCATTTTATTCCTATGCCGCTCCCGTCCCCGATGGACTTCAAAACACAGTGCTTCAGGGCAAGGGTGGATATAACGCGAAGATGGGCGAGTTCCTTCTGGACTACTCAGATGCGAGAAATTCCGAGGATCCTGTCGATACGGTTCTTGAGTTTCTCCAGGACACCTATTCAGCGGCGGCGGATTTGGCGAAGTGGGACCGCGCGACGCTCGATCGGCGCGACGAAGTTGCCGCTGCAATGCGGCTTAAGAACCCCCAGCGACAAGGTGCGCTGCGCTCAGACTGAAATTAGGTGATCAGGAAACGTCCACGATGAATAAAGGTCGCCAGGAAGCTTTCAGCGACGGTGTCTTCGCCATCATCCCTATCACCTGGTCCTTGGACGATTTCGCGGGCTGGCGCAGACTCCTGCCTTTTGGAGGCTGCGATGTCCCGAAGGGACAGGTCTGTGCTGCCCGCTCAGTCCAGTCGATCCATGCGGAGCACCGACACGTCATTCAAGTAGTAATACCGCCAGCTTGACCACGGCCAATCCCCAGGCGAACTCACCAGCCCGCGCCGGACCGGAATATTGTGCATCTATACAGAACAACTTGAATAATTGCGCATCCCTTCGTGGCACGGCCATCCCGGCCGTGATCACGGGCGGGACGCCCGTGCCACAATTTATGTCGCTCTGCATAGGGAGAAACGGTACCCGTTTCTCCCGACCGGTCCGCCCACGCACCTGGTACTTCATGTTTCCGCTGGAAAATCAATTCCGCTGCGGCAATCCTTCTATCGCTGATATTTCCGGCCGTGGAGCCGGTATTTCACGCCCCGGAACCACTCGTAGATCCGGTTGTGCTTGTCGCGATACGAGAGGTTGCCGGCGCCGTCTACCATGGCCTGAACGCACCCCGCTTCGCTGGGCGGGAAGCTCATGGCGAGCGTAGAGCGGTCGACCCAGATTTTTTTGTCGCCCGCCGGGCCGGTGTCCACGTCCACTATGACGCTCCTGTCGCAACTCTCGCCGTCAAGAACGGTAAATCCCTTCACATTCAACGGCGGACCCCAGTCCTGCAGGAAAGATTTCATCGGATAGTGGTTCTGCGCATCTTCCGTAGGCGCCCACAGGTGGTAAGCGGCCTCATAATTGTGCGCCTCCAGCAGGTTGAAGAAGCGTTTCACCTGCTGTTCCTGC
>Ga0326727_10009776_pt1 | contig 23321 bp, 19 predicted proteins | sample MB2enrmetagenome_FD_207643 | JGI IMG/M metagenome (GOLD analysis project Ga0326727, IMG submission 207643) | Lab enriched peat soil microbial communities from McLean, Ithaca, NY, United States - MB29MY | ecosystem: Environmental > Terrestrial > Soil > Wetlands > Peat | place: USA: New York... | reverse complement strand
ACTCCCAACGTGTAACAGCCGATATCGCCGGCGACGATGCAGTCGAGGTTTTTCAGGCTGGTGAACACCGAGCGATGCGGACAGCCCGGGCATAGGGCGGGCGGCTTCCCGGGAACCGGCTTCGCTTCCGGTGAGCAGTCCCCGGCAAGAATGCGGCGCACGCGGGGCACGTTCAACTCGCCAAAGCGGAACATGTCCGGCTTTCCCTCGACCGCAATGCCCGCCGTACGCGCCGCTTCCACCAGATAGGGATCGCCTTCTTCCATGATCTGGCAACGCTCGACGCCGGCCGCAAACGCGCGCATCAAGTTAAGCGGCAGGGGATAGGTCATGCCCAGCTTCAGGACGCTGGCCTCCGGCGCCGCTTCGCGCACGTGCTGGTAGGAAATGCCGGAGGTGACGATGCCTAGTGCCGCCGAGCCGTTTAGTACCCGGTTCAGATCCGAGGTTTCATTCCATTCGGCGATTTGGGCCAGTTTCTCGCGGAGCCGGAAATGTGCCGGGCGGGCATAGGCCGGAATCATCACGCGCGAGCGGATATCGCGCACAAATTTTGCCGGCTGCGGCGCGGGGACAGTGGCGCTTTCAGGATTGACCACCGTTTTGGAGTGGCACACCCGGGTCGTCATGCGCAACAGAACGGGGATGCGCCAGCGTTCCGAGATCTCGATGGCCCGCAGGGTAAATTCGTACGCTTCCTGGGAGTCCGCCGGTTCCAGCATGGGAACTCCCGCGGCCAGGGCGTAACGCCGATTGTCCTGCTCGTTCTGGCTGGAGGCCATGCCGGGATCGTCGGCCGAGACCACGATCAACGCGCCATTCACGCCCGTATAAGCGACTGTAAATAAAGGATCGGCGGCCACATTCAGCCCCACGTGTTTCATGGTCACAATCGCGCGGGCGCCGGCAAAGGCCACACCGATGCCCACTTCCATGGCCACCTTCTCGTTGGGTGCCCATTGCGCTTGTCCACCCAGACGTTCAAAGGTTTCCAGAATTTCGCTGGAGGGCGTGCCTGGATATCCCGTGCCCAGCTTTACGCCGGCTCTAAAACATGCCAGCGCAACTGCTTCGTCCCCATTGAGTAACGACATTTCCCCTCCGGCTTGGCTGAACAGGCAAAGATTCCAGCAGGTTGGAATGAATTAGAAAGTCTATCCGATTGATTGGGGTTAGGGCAATGCGGCAAATGCCTCAGAACATGGTTTTTCATTTCACGTCAGGAGGTCTCCTGCCACCTCTGGTTGTAACGAACCTCTTCCTTCAGACGGGGCGTCGTGGTTGCCGGAGGCGTAATCCAGTGGGGTTGTTCCGCCGATGGAAGGCGGAAATACAAAGGAAGAACGACAAAGCGAGGTGGGCTTTAGCCTTGACTCCCGCTGTCAAAGCTAAAGCCCATTGGGGTCGGCGCTTTTATTCGCCGGGCCAAAGCCCAGTGTCTTACCCCTTGACACTGGGAATGCATAAATGGTCCGGCCCGGCCAACTCGCTGTTACCGGTTTGTTACTTCTTTCCCGTGCCCAAACCGGTCGGGAAAATCATCTTGAACCAGAATTTGTCGCCGCCGAAGCGATTCTGGACCAGCGTTTCGTGTTGCCACTGGAGGATGAAGTTCATGTGGCTCTTGCTTTCATAGGCTAGGCTCGGCCCAACGGCGACCACCTGTCCCCTGCGGCCCGTGTCATACATGTTGGTCACAGCGGCGACTGTCTGGCCATTGAGCGTGTCATCGGTGGTCTGCTCGAGGGCGTAACCGCTGGCGCCAAGCATCCATCCGCCCACGTGCTTGCCGACCACATAATCCGCATGGAACTCCTGGCCGGAGTGATAGTTGGTAGCTTGATTGATGGTCTTCAGGTTGTACATCAGTTTGGTCGAAGCTTCCCACTTGGACTTTGGCAGATAAGTGAAAGCGATGATCGGCTCGAAGCTGTAATAGTTCGCACCCACACTGATACGCGGATCAGTTTTATTGAAATGCCCGGTTGGCAGGTCGATGTCGAAGGCCGCGACGGCATGCCATTGCGGGTGATGCCAGCCCAACACGAGCGGATCAACGACGATGTCGCCGACGCTGAGCATGCTGGCTCTTCCGCCCATTACCATCATATCCACGGACTGGTCAACCACCGGAACAATCACGTGCATACCATAATCGGCGCCAAAAATCTTGAACTTGGTCATTTCGAGAAAACGGAAAGCATCGAAAGTGGCATTCACCTCGGGCGTGGTTCCGTCAGGGAGGAGGGCCTTGTTGCCTGAACCGTCCTTAAGCTCCCCGGAGTAATAGCCGAAGTAGTTGATGTAGTAAAAGCCGGGCGGCGGGGTTGCTCCGGCGAACCAGTTCTCGGCGCCATACGGATATTGGTCGCCGCCTTCTTTCGCAAACACGGCCGGGACGAGCAATAGGCCTATGGCGAGAACGAGAAACAGCCTCTGTATCTTCATTGATTCATCTCTCACTTCTGAACAAAATTTTGCAGGTTGAAAGTGGCGCCACGGTCCGCGCTTGGGCCATTCTACCTTCGGAGGGGACTTGGACTACCAAGATTTTGCTGTTGGCCGTCCGGGAGAGGTTAAAAATTCCATTTTCTAAGGTACATGTCTGGGAGGTTTTGGTGCTAAGGGACAGGCCTGCGGTGTTTGCCGGGAAATGACCGGGCACGTTAGGTACAATGCAGCCGTTCATCTCCGGCGAGGGCGGAATAAAAAGCGCTTACCGCTTGCCCGCGCAAGTTCCGCGCTTGCACAGGGGTTGTCCTTCGGTCGTGCGGGAGGGAAATTTTCCGTACTTCGGTTATAATGCGGCTGATTTTGCTGCTGGGAGTGCGTATGGGGCGGGAGGCACGACACTCATTCCGCTCGACGGGGATTCGCCCCGCGTGGGGGTCCCGGGCCGTGGTACTGATCCGCCTGGCCGTCGGCCTTATCTTCTTCACCCAGGGTATTCTCAAGTACATCGACCCGGGGATGGGCGCGGATCGTTTTGCGAAGATCGGATTTCCGCATCCTTATTTCACCGCGCACTTCGTGGGCGCCTTCGAGATGGTCTGCGGTCTGCTCGTCTTGATCGGCTGGCTCACGCGACCCGCTGCGATTCCGCTGTTGATTGTGATCTCCACCGCGATTGCAACCACTAAGATACCGGAACTGTTCCGGCCCAAACAGGGTCTCTGGTTCATGGTGAGCGATGCGCGCACGGATTTTTCGATGCTGACGTCCCTGCTATTCCTGATTTTTGCCGGATCCGGCGCATGGTCCGTCGATTCCTGCCGGGGTGACGACCCACCCCAGAGGGACAAAACAGATGATGAGACAGTGGCCGGCCGCAGCAGGGTCACATCCGTGCCGCCGCCGGAGCCGTAACGTCCGATGCCGTTGCCGGCGAGTTCTTCCGCGTTAAAGGCCACCTTTTTTTGACAATCGGCAGAATCATGCCGAAACCGCCTTCCGCCGTACCCTTCCGGAAGGGCTGAAAGCTTTGAGGCAATGAAAAAGGCTGCCGGTTTTGTCAGACCGGCAGCCAAGGTGATCTAAACGGCTAAACCGCGATTACGGCAAAATGAAACGGAACGAGGTGGACGCGATATTGTCCAGGCCCCTGGGCGCTACACCCTGGGCCGGTGCCACGTATCCAGTGGTTCCCGCGGGAGCTCCCAGAGCTCCGGACCAGGTCGAGCGCTCCAGATATTCGTACTGTGCTCCCCACTGGAAGGTTCCGAACGATCCCTTGTAGAACCTGTACCAGTAACCGAGCGTGCCTTCCGACAGATTCTTGTTGGCGCCGGTGCAGGTGCTCGCGGGAATGAAATCCTTGTTGCAGTACACATTGCTGACGAGCGGTGAACCGTAGCCAACCGCTGCGTAGTTGGAGGTTGCTCCAGCGGCGTAAGTGGCCAGCGAAGTATTGTATTTGGTCGTGTAAGCTTCGCGACCGTAATATTCGTCGCCGCCGTACACGAAGATGTCAAGCTTGGCGGTAGGATGAAGTTCCACGCCGACCAGAGCTTGCAGGGCGCGAACCGGCACCAGGAAACCATTCGGGTTGTAAGTCACGTCCGGGCCGGCAGAGGCGCCGTAGCGGCCAATACCGCGGCCAGCCAAGCCCTCGAAGATGAAATCGGCCTTCTTGGCGACCACGGGCAGAATGGCAGCCGCGCCGATTCCGCCACCGTAACTGACGTTGTTCATGTTGTTATAACGATCACGGAACATACGGCCGAGGGCCTTGATTTCGTAATGTCCGTAGCCGGGATCAATCGCGACCTTGGCGATTACATCGGGCGCCGCGTTGGTGGAGAAGCCATTGGTGATGGCCGAAGGACTCGGGTTACAAGCGGTCGGAGCAACACCATTCACGTTCGCAGCACTGCTCGGTACCGCACACGTGCCGGCCAGATAATTGACGGTGCTGCCGTTCGGAGACAACGCATTCGTGCTGGTGTTTAAGCCAAAGAACGGATAAGCCGTGGGCGCGGTTCCGCCGGGCGTAGCCGTTTCCGGATTGGCTATTTCGACGGCGGCAAAGATTTTGTCGGTGAACTTCTGGGTCAGACGCAGAGACGTTTGCCGGACGTAGTTGTAGCCAATGACATAGCTGGCTTCCAGCGTCATGGGAATGAATTCCGCTTTGGTGGCGATGCCCTTACGATCGGTCGTAATCAAGCTCCACATCTGACCGGTGGTAAGCGTCAGGCCGCTGGCGAAATCGGCCTGCGCCCATCCCTGCCGGATGCGCGGGGTAAAGCTGTTGGTTTGCACCTGATTCGCGGTCGGCGCCTGTCCGGCAAAATCGCCTTCCAGGTAACCGGTAAGCTTGGTGCTGCCGGCCTTGCCTTCCGCGGTAACGAAGAAGCGCGAAACGCGCGAACTGGCGCGGAATTCCGTCAGCTTGGAATTGGCAATGCCACCGAAGGGCATGCCGCTGAGGCTGCTGGTAACGTCCGCGTTCTCATTGCGTTGGCGCTCCAGGAACATGGCATCCAGGAAACCGCCGGGCGTCAAGGTCAGCCCCTTGTAGTGAACAGATAGCGGACTCTCGAGGCCGGTCACCTTCTTCTGGGTTTCCTGCACGCTCTGCGCGATGCTGGTATTGCTTACTTTCAGATCGGCCACGCTGCCAGTGAGCGCATTGGCGGCCTGCTGGGCGGCCGCGGCCTGGTCATTGGCTTGTTGAACCGCGGTTTGCAGATCTTTCGCCTGCTGTTGGCTTTGCGCAGTGCTCTGTTGCACCTGCTGTTGCAATTCTTTGATCTGGTCTTGCTGCTGCTTGATTTGCGACAGCGCCTGATCGAGCCGGTCGTTGACCTGCTTCAATTGTTCCGCTGCCGTCGGAGCCTTTGGCTTTGCAGCATGTTTTTTCGGTTTTGCGCTTGCCGGGGCTTCCTGGCCCATGCCCAAGGTAGAAATCATCAAACAAGCCGCAAGAACACCGTAAATTACTCTATTCATTCTGCCTCCCAATGCATCAGTTGAAATCGCGGGCGACGGCGTACCGAACACCCTGCTGTGAAAATAAACCGCAAATCCTGGTCGAGGGCCCGTGAACCGGAGTGCCAGCGTTCAGCCGGGTAGTGCTCCAACTTCCGCTGGACGCCGAAACGCACGTTCTACGATATCAGGTGAGCGTGCTTTTTCCAAGTTTTCGGCCATTTTTCGCTGTGACTTACATGGTTCCGCTGTCTAAAACCAGCGGCGGAGTCAACACCCACCGGAATGGGGTTCGTGCCCCGTTCCTTGGGGATCTTCGCGGGCGCGTAAGATGCAATCATGTCCATACGCTGGATGAGTAAGAGCGAGGCCGGTGAATTTCTTGCGGAGCGCACGGAGGGGCGTCTGGCAACCTGTGACGCCGCGGGACATCCGTACATTACGCCGCTGAATTATCTGTACCACGCCGGCAAGATTTATTTCCACTGCAAGACGGAGGGGCGGAAGCTCGACAATATTGCCGTTCAGAGCCGGGTCTGTTTTGAAGTGAGCCAGACCGAGAAGGCGGTTTTCTCCGGCGATCCGCCTTGCAAATGCGCCACCCGCTACCGTTCCGTGTTGGCCTTTGGTACGGCCCGGGTGGTGACGGATGCCGCGGAAAAGGCGGCACTGCTCAACCTGCTGATGGCCAAATTTGCCTCCGGTAAACCCTTTCAACCCGTGGACGAACAGCGTGCCGCGGAATGTGCCGTCGTGGAAATCACGGTGGAAGAGATCAGCGGCAAGCGAAATGTTGACCCGGAGTGACTGCCAACTGGCGGTGATTTCGGCTGCGATCCCGTATGATGGATTGGAAGTGGATACCGACTCTACCAAACGAAAAGTATTCTGGCTGCTCTTTACCTTCCTGAGCCTGTTTGCCTGGTTCCTGCCCTTTGTCTGGGGGGTGGTGGAAACGTTCGTGGCGCTGTTTGCCAGTTGGTGGCTGGTGTACCGGACGGACATCCTGTAAGCGCGAAGCCTCTTATGCCGGCTCTTCTTCTGAAAGAATGCCGTGTATCTTCTCGGCCAGCAACGTGGGGGTGAACGGCTTGGGCAGTTAGGCGAGACTTTGGGTCAGTGGGAACAGGAGATTGCCATGATGTGGCGCTTCACGCGCAACAATGCCATCACCGAGGGATATCACAACAAAATGGAATCCATTAGCCGACAGACATTCGGCTTCCGCAACTTCCAAAACTACCGTATGCGGGTCAGGGTATTATGTAATTAATCTTTCTGGAATGGGGGGCTCCCCATCTTTGGCGTAGAACCGTAGAACCGCGGAACGGGATGAGGTAATGGCGGAGGGAGAGGGATTCGAACCCCCGGTACGGTTTTCCGTACAGCGGTTTTCAAGACCGCCTGTTTCAACCACTCACACATCCCTCCGCAAGGGGGAAGCGGGTAGCCGCCACTAGTTTACCCCAACCTCAGCTCTTTAGAGACTATGCGTAAAGACTCACCTGGGGAGAATACGACGACCCACTCAGCAGGTTGGCGTAGAACCAGTATTGCGCCGCCGCCGTGCCGGTGGGACGGGGCCCCCCAGAGAGCCGGGTAACGCTGCCCGAGTTCAGGTATTTGACCCGGTTTGAGCCGTTTTGGCCGGAAGCGAGGCGCTTTACTTTGGATCGGGATCGGGTTGAATTGGTGGCGGCGGATGACGGCGACTGAACAAAGCTGTCCTTATCGGTGGCTGCGGCGTTTGTTGCCATAAGCGCACGGTTGACCGGCACCAGGCTGGTGCACTGCACTCCCTCTGCCGCAAGGGTTGAATCCGTCGAGATGCCAACCGGGCTCGTCGTCATGGCCGATCACGTGGAGAACCTTTGCTCTCCACTTAGACCCATCGGCCAATTCGGGTAAGTCGTTTAGTCGGGGGAAATGTTTTCCGGGTGTGCGGACCTGCAGTCCCGCGCAGGCGCAAGGAAATGCAGGTCTTTCGTTTTGCTCCCCGGAGACTTATAGCGCTGGACCCGCTTGGCGGAACCGGCTGAACCGGAGGGCGCCTGCCTCGGCGTGCCGTGGGTCCATGCCCGCGATTCTGGCTGGAATGGTGCAGGCGAGACGTCTGCACCGACAGCCGGCGAGACGCCGTCGCTACCTCTTCACCCAAGCAACAGCCCCGCCAGAAGCGGGGCTGTTGCTTGGGACAGGTGTTGATGTGCTCAGAATTTGTAACCGAAACTGAAGGCAACGACCGGATAGAACTGGAACGGGGAAACGTCATGGTTGAGCTTGTTTTGTTCGCTCACGATGTCGGCCTGAGCAACCGGCAGCGAGGCAACGTTGCCACAGACCGGCGTTTGCGCCACGGTGGTACAGGCATTGCCAGCCAGGTTCAAGGTCACGTTCGGCGATCCCTGGTAGGCGAAACCGCCTTCCAGCGAATAGACGATATGGCGATGACTGGGGGGAACCAGGTTGCCCCAGCCGAGCAGGAACATGGGCGCTGCCTTATTCAATTCCAACTTGGCCGTGCCACTGAGTGCACCGGTTGCCGTATAGGAATTCCCGCCTAAGGTGAAGGTTTGTGAGATCGGGGCGGACGCGGTTGCGTTGACGTTGTTCCCGTTGTAGATCAATACGCCCGGGCTGAGGTGAAAATTTCCGCCAAACGGGAACAAGTCGAACAGCGCCTGCACCGAGCGCAATTGCAACGTGCCGTCGTAAGCGATCCGGTCCTTGCTAAACGTGCGGCTGTAATCAAAGAAGTTAAAACCAACGCGAGCGTTGGCGCGGCTTAAAACGGGAACCGCAACATCGGCGCCAAAGCCGAGGGTGGAGGCCCGGGCGGCAACGCCGACCGTGAATGAGGATTTAGCCGGCGCGCCAGCAGGCGCCTGGGCCACGGCCGGGCCCGCCAGCAGACCCCATGACAGCAACAACAAAGCGATCAAAAATATTTTCAAATGCTCTCTCCAGAGGACAAGTTGGAAAATCGAAGCTCACCCAATCTATAGAGGAAACAGGGAAAACCGCAAATCAGGTGAAACGCTGATGCGCCCGATTTGAACGTACGCAATGATCCCGCGCGGGCGGAGGGACCCAATTCCGTTTCGCCGCAGATCGACGCTGATGAACGCGGATGGGAAAACAGGATCTGTCTTGATCACCGTTCCTCCGCGTCAATCTGCGGCTAAGTCCTTTCTCTGCGGTTTCGGTGACCGCGGTCAACGTCCCGATTGCAGTTTCCATACAATCTGCCGTAACATGCCCAGCCAGACTTTGGCGTCGCCAGCTTCCAGGTTGAGGCGGCGGACGAGGCGGCGTGTTTTTTCCGCGGTAGCCAATCCGGCGCCCGGCTTCAAGTAACCGCTGGCGTGCAGCGCGTCGAGCAAGGTTGCGGTGATGCGTTCCACCTCGCCGGCGGTCGCGGGTTGCACCTTTTCCGGCAGGCTCCCGCCTTTCGCATCGCGCACCAACTCGTAAAGACAAACCGCCACGGCCTGCCCCAGATTCATCGAGATATGTCCGTCGCGGGTGGGAATGTTCATGAGCCAATGGCAGTGACTCAAGTCTTCGTTGGAAAGCCCGGTTTTTTCCGAGCCAAACAGCAGGGCAACGCGATGAGCCGTAAGCCGCTTGCGGATGAGCCGCGCGCCCACCTCCAGGCGCCGCAGGGGATGGCGTAATTCGCGGTGACGGATGGCCGTGGTTCCCACCACCAGCGTGCAGTCGGCCACGGCTTCCGCGACGCTCTTGTATTCTCTGGCGTTGCCCAGTATGGCCGTGGCTCCGACGGCGGAACGCGCCTCCCGGAAGGCTATTTCATAAGGGTTGACGACCCGCAGGTGCGCGAAGCCGAAATTGCTCATGGCCCGGGCGGCCGCACCCAGATTGAGAGGATTGCGCGTGGCCACCAGCACTAGATGCAAGCGATCGAGTTTGTCAGCGAAAGGCAAGAGGAAACATTTTACCGCGTCAGGCAATTCTTTTTGGCCCTTCCGGGTCTGCCGTCCGTCGTTTCGGCTCCTGGCCGGCCGCCCATCGCCCAGCGCGGTTTCTCGATTACCTTCGTAAGTTGATCTGCCCACCTTTACAATGATCCCATGAGGTAACTATGTTGCCCGGCAGCCAAAACTGGCCCGTGAACCGGCAGTTCGCGCGCTTTAAGCTGGAAGCCCCGATTGGCGTGCGGTGCGCCGAGCAAGGGTTGTTGCGCGGATGGTGCCGCAACGTGGGAGAAGGCGGGGCCTGTGCCACCCTGGCCGCCCGGCTTGCGATCTCCGATGAGATCGATCTGGAACTCAAGTTACCCGGTAATCAGGATCCCTTGTGGCTGCACGCGGTCGTCCGGCACGTCAATGGCATGCGTTATGGCCTGGAGTTTGCCGACCTGAGCTTTGCCCAACGCTCCCGGATTCGCGAATTTGGGAAGAAACTCGATACCGCCGCTTACCTGCTTTCTTCGCAGGCGGTGACCGTTCGCGAACTGCAACATGCACTGCAGCAGATCGGCATCCCCCGGGTTGCGTTTGGCAGTCCCAAAATATTCCCCGCGCCATCTCCCTGCCTGATTGTGGTCGATTGCGATTGGCCCGATTATCTGGAAGTGATGCAGTACCTGCGGACGGAAGGGGGACCGGAGCCGGTGGTGATTGTCGCGCTGTTGTCTCCGGAAGCCGACATCAAACAGGCATATTCCCACGGCGCCGACTTGATTGTACGTAAGCCGGTGACCGGGATGTGGGTGAAACGCGTCCTGGCTACAGCTTCCAATCTCCTGAAGCGGGACACCAACGAAGGCCTGCCCGAAACCGGGCAGGGATGGCCATCCAGTAAGGCGTCTGCATCCAATGCAGAAGAGCCGCCCGCCAATCCACGAATACTTCCCTAGAGCATTTCACCACAGAGGACACAGAGGGCACAGAGGAGGATTTGTAATTTTAAATTTAAAAGCGGGAGGTACTCTCGAGTGTGCGGCAAGGCCAAAATACAAATTTGAAATCCCTCTGTGCCTTCTGTGTCCCCTGTGGTGAAATCCTCAATCGGCAGAGCCGCCGGGTTGACTGACCGCGGTCTTTCCCGCCATGCGCCGTTGCAGGTAATCCGCGCCGGCCGCCAAGGCCTTGCGATCCAATTCAAGCAATATGGGGTTCTTTACCGTCGTTTCCAGCACTGCGTTGGCGGTGGCGGCCGGCAGGCAGCCGGTATCCTGCACCAGGGCGCCAAGCATGACAATATTGGCTACTTTGGCCGAGCCGATCAGGTCGGCGATCTCGCTGGCCGGCACGCAGATCAGGCGAGCCTCGGGCGCGGAGAAATTCTCCGGCGCCTCGCTCCGGTTGTACAGAATCAAGCCGCCTTCGCGCACTTGGGGCGCGAACTTGCGCAGGGAAATCTCGTTCATCGCGATCACCACGTCCGGCTTGGAGATCAGCGGCGAACCAATGCGCGTTTGTGAGAGAGCTACGTGACAGTGGGCGCTGCCGCCGCGCATTTCCGGTCCATAGCTGGGCAACCAGCTTACTTCCATGCCCTCCCGCATCCCCATTTCGGCGATGAATTGCCCCAGCAACAACACGCCTTGTCCGCCAAAGCCGGCAACCTTAATCGTGCAGGCCTTCCCTCGGCTTTCAGCCGGATTGGATGGCCTAATGCTACCCGCCCCGGTGGCGATCTCCAGAGTCTCGGCAACGCTACGCTGCGGAGGCTGCGTCGTTTCCGGGATGGTGGGTTTGCGGTCGCGAAAGACGCCCACCGGGAAAACCGGGATCATCGTGTCCGCCACCCACTTGCGCGCGGCCACCGGATCCTTCTTCCATATCGTGGGACAGGGAGACAGAATTTCCACCAGAGTGAAGCCGGCACGTTGCTTCTGCAACTCGAGCGCCTTGCGGATCGCCTTGCGCGCCTTCATGATGTTCTTATTATCGGAAAGCGCCACCCGCTCGATATACACGGGCATCTCGAGCTGGGCGAGTATCTCACAGACGTGCAGGGGAAAGCCCTCGTTGCCGGCGCGCCGGCCCCAGGGCGAGGTGGTGCTGGTTTGGCCCACCAGCGTGGTGGGCGCCATTTGTCCGCCGGTCATGCCGTAAATGGCATTGTTGACGAAGAATACCGCAATGTTTTCACCCCGATTGGCGGCGTGAATAATTTCCGCCGTGCCGATGGCGGCCAAGTCGCCGTCTCCCTGATAGGCAATTACCACCTTGTCGGGGCAGGCGCGGCTTAAGCCGGTGGCTACCGCCGGCGCCCGGCCGTGCGCCGCCTGCAAATTGCCCAGGTCGAAATAGTAATAACCGAATACCGAACAGCCGACCGGGCTGACGAAAACTGTTTCATTCTGGAGTCCCAGATCCTCCACCGCTTCGGCGATCAGCTTATGCGTATTGCCATGGCCGCAGCCGGGACAATAATGGGTCTGGTGCTTCAAGTCGGCCCTGCGCTCGAACTTGTCGTAGAAGACCGTTGATCTGGAATGTGTAACTTCGTATTCGATCACGCGTGTTCTCCCTGGACCCTGGAACAAATAAAAAACTGGCGAAAGCCACGGTTTCTATCAGGGCAAAACTTTCATGGTTCCCCGATACGAATCCGAATTCTTATCGCCCGGGGCTAGGCCATTGCAGCGATGCAGTGTTCCAATTCGTGGTGGATCTCTTCGACCGAAGGCACGTTTCCTCCGACCCGTCCGTAAAACTCCACCGGCACCTTGCCGTTGGCCGCTAAGCGTACGTCCTCGACCATCTGACCGGTGCTCAATTCAACCACCAGCACGGTGCGGCAGTTGGCGGCAGTACTGGCAAGTGCGAGAGACGGAAACGGCCATAACGTAATGGGCCGGAACAGTCCCGCGCGGATCCCCTGCGCGCGCGCTTGATCGACAGCCGAACGCAGCACCCGGGCAACAATGCCGTATCCCACCAGCAGTATTTCCGCATCCTCGGTCCGGTAGAGTTCATGACGCGTCTCGAGTTCCTGGCACTTACGGTACTTGGCCTCCAGCATGCGAACGTGGGCTTCCTGTTCATCGGGCTCGAGATAGATCGAAGAAATCACGTTCGGGCGCTTCTCCGCGGTGCCGTCCACCGCCCAAGGCTTGGCCGGCGCGGTCAGTTCCCGGTCTTCGATTTCCAGCGGCTCCATCATTTGTCCGGTAAAGCCGTCACAGAGAACGATGGCCGGATTGCGATACTTGTCCGCCAGCTCGAATGCCAGCATGGTGAGATCACACATTTCCTGCACCGAGGCGGGCGCCACCACAATGCAGCGATAATTGCCATGGCCGCCACCCTTCACGATCTGGAAATAGTCGCTCTGCTCGGGCGCAATATTGCCCAATCCGGGGCCGGCACGCATCACGTCCGCAATCACACAGGGTAACTGGGTACCCGCCAGGTACGACAGACCCTCTTGCATCAGACTTATTCCGGGACCGGAAGAAGCGGTCATCACGCGCTGGCCGGCCGAGGCGGCGCCGTACACCATGTTGATGGAAGCCACTTCGCTTTCCGCCTGCACGAAGGTTCCGCCCACCTGGGGCAGGTACAGCGCGGCATACTCGGCGATCTCGCTGGCGGGCGTGATGGGATAACCGTAGAAGGCACGGCAGCCGGCCAATACAGCGCCCTTGACGATGGCGACGTTGCCCTTACAGAGTTGCCGCATCGGCGACCTCCCGGATCGCCGGTTTGGGCGTCCGCAAGCGGAACACGCTGATGGCGCCAGGCTCCGGGCAGCAATAAAAACAAATGCCACAGGCCGTGCAGCCCTCGCCTTTGTAATTGGCCGGATGAATGCCGTATGGGTTCAGCTCAGGTTTCAACTCCAGGCACTTCGGTGGACAGGACTCCACGCACAAGCCGCAGCCTTTGCACTCGTCAAAATCAACCTTCACCATTCCCCGTGATGGCCCCGTCATTTTCACCTCGCCCTTAGAATCCGAACACACCTAACCCCTTCAGGTCAATAAACAAAACAGGACACTTAACCCCTTCCGAGAACCGTATGGGGGGTCCAAAGGGGAAGCGCCGGACTCTGGTTCGGCACTTCCCCTGCGGACTCCCTAACCGGGTCCGCACCCAACGACGCATTTACCGGCTCTCCCACATGGCCGATTTCACGCCACCGCTGCCCGGTGCGCCCGCGCTTGCTCATGCCCAAGCGCGGCATAGAACGTGGCCCGGTCAAAGAACTGTTCCAGCAATTGCATGATTTCCAGTTCGCCTATCATCTCCACGGGTTTCAGCTCCAGTGACTCGCGTTGCAGGAAGTCGAAGAGGTTCTCCTTGGTCAGGGCGATGGCCCAAACCAGTTGCGAGAGCGGAACGCCCTGGAGCGCCCGCCGTTGTCCGATCTCGCGGTAACGGCGCTCGATTTCCAGTTCCCCTTTACCGAGCAGCCATTCGCCGAGGTTCTGATAAATCTCGCTTACCCGCTGTTTGAATTCTTCCTGAGGGACCTGGGTAAACTCCCTGCACTTATCGCACAACTCCAGTTTCTTGAGCAGTCCGCTGGCGAGCTGTTCGGAGTGCGTCTCGATGAGGCGCACCAAACGGTATGCGAGCATCATGGCTGCCTCCTCAATAATTCCGCAGACAGACCCGCTCGCCCGCGGGACCCTGTCCCCGGATCGATTCTGGGCCGGACGCCGGGTTTTCGCCCGCAATCCGGAGCCAACTACGCTACCGGCTATAGAGTGTTCCCCCAGGCGGGAAATGGCGGTGATAATGGTCACCGGCAAAGGTGACCGGTGAACGCGTGTCCTCCGAACTTCCGTAATCTTCACCTCGCCCGGGAGGATGGCTATTCTCTTTTGAGGAGAACCATCGATGTCCTCGGAAGCCGGCCGCCTGCACCAGTCCCCTCACCCCAAGCTTCGCCGCTGGCCGCGCTATAAGCTGGATGTGCCGATACGCCTGATCGCGCCCAAAGGCGACAAAATCTCCATTGTCCAGGGCCGCGGACAGGGATTGAACGAAGGCGGCATGGCCGTATTCTGCGGCATGGAACTGGCTGTGGATGAGGAAGTTACCATCGAATTCACGCCCCCATACACGGGGCAACCCATTCGCGTCCGGGCCTGTGTCCGCGATCGCAGCGGCTATAACTACGGACTCGAATTCCTGCAGGAGACCGAAAGCGACTACGACGGTGTTGGGCAGATCAGAGCCGTGCTCACCGCCATGGGCTCGCGGATCGTCTAAGCCTTCCAGTACAATTACTACATTACAAATGATGAATCCGGCTGCTCAGCCTCCGATTGCCCGGCGACAGACCCAGGTCACTGAAATTCATGGCCGCCAACTGGTTGACGACTATGCTTGGCTGCGCGACAAAAGCAATCCTGACGTCCAGGCGTATCTGGAAGCCGAAAACGCCTACACCGACGGCGTGATGAAGGCGACCGAAGCGTTGCAGGCCCGGCTCTATGACGAGATGCTGGCCCGCCTCAAGGAAACCGACGTCCAGGTTCCGTACAAGCAGGGCGAGTATTTCTATTACTCCCGCACCGAACAGGGCAAGCAGTACCCTATCCTGTGCCGCAAACGGGGCTCATTGGATGCTCCCGAACAAATTACGCTCGACGTCAACCAGCTGGCTGAAGGCCAGAGTTTTATGGCGGTGGGCGCCTATGCCGTCAGTGACAACGGGCGCTGGCTGGCCTACTCCACCGACAACACCGGTTTCCGCCAATACACGCTCCGGGTGAAGGATCTGAATGACGGCAGCCTGCTGCCCGATACCATTGCGAAGACCGGTTCCGTGGTCTGGGCCAACGATCATCGCACGCTGTTTTATACCCTCGAGGATGCCGCCAAGCGGCACTATCGGCTGTATCGGCATACCCTCGGTAATCAAAACGGCGATGAACTGATATACGAAGAGCGCGACGAGCGGTTCAATCTGTACGCTTTCAAGTCGCTCAGCCGGGAATTCATCTTTCTGGAATCGGCCAGCCATACCACCACCGAGGTCCGCTTCCTGGCGGCCGGCGAGCCCGCGGGGGAATGGCGGCTGATCGAGCCGCGGCAAACGGAAGTCGAGTATTTTCCCGACCATCACGGCGAGTTTTTTTACATGCGGGTCAGCGACACGGGACGCAACTTCCGGATCGTGAAAACGCCGGTACAGGTCCCCGGCAAGGAAAACTGGCGGGAAGTGGTGGCGCATCGCGATGACGTGATGCTGGAATCGCTACACTTCTTTAAGGACTTCTACGTCGTGCACGAGCGCGAGCAGGGACTGCAGCAAATCCGGATCGTGGATCTGGGCAGCGGCGAGTCGCGGCGCGTGCCTTTCCCCGAGCCGGCCTACCTGGTGACGCCGGAGAACAACCGTGAATTCGATGCCCGGCAATACCGCTACCGCTATCTGTCGTTCATCACGCCGATGAGCGTCTACGACTATGACGTGGAGCGGCGCTCCTCGGTGCTATTGAAGCGCACCGAAGTGCTGGGCGACTACGATGCCGCCAACTATCGGGTGGAGCGTGTGTTCGCCACGGCGCCTGACGGCGTGCAGGTTCCTATCTCCCTGGTCTATCGCAAGAGCGTGGCCCGGGACGGTAGTGCTCCGTTGTTCCTGTATGCCTATGGCAGCTATGGCATGCCGCTCGATGCCAGCTTCAACTCCAATCGCTTCAGCCTGATCGATCGCGGCGTGGTTTTTGCCATCGCGCACATCCGTGGCGGCGGCGACCTGGGCAAAGCCTGGCACGATGACGGGCGCATGCGTAAAAAGATGAATACCTTCACTGACTTCATCGCGTGCGCCGAGTACTTGACCACTCGATTGCCGTCGGGCATTCAATTTGGCGACCGGAACAAGCTGGTCATAGAAGGCGGCAGCGCCGGCGGATTGCTGATGGGCGCGGTCGTCAACCTGCGCCCGGATCTGTTCAAGGCGGTGATCGCCAAAGTGCCGTTCTTGGACGTCATCAACACCATGCTGGACGAATCTCTGCCGCTGACCGTAGGCGAGTTCGAAGAATGGGGAAATCCCAAGGATAAGGATGACTTCGAGTACATGCTCCAGTACTCGCCTTACGACAATCTCGACGGGAAGCACTATCCGGCCATGCTGGTGAAGACGGCATTCAACGACAGTCAGGTGATGTACTGGGAACCCGCAAAATACGTGGCTAAACTGCGCACCCTGCAAACCGGCGGGCAGGTGTTGCTGCTCCAGACCAATATGGGCGCCGGCCATGGCGGCGCCAGCGGCCGCTACGATTATCTGCGGGAAGTGGCCTTTGATTACGCGTTCATCCTGAAGCAAATGGATTTGGCGTAAACGGCCCGCGTATCCAGGGACGACCCGACTCTGGCCTTTACCCAATCGTTATCTTCTCGTCTTCCTCTGCGCCCTCTGCGGTGAATGGCTCACGATCCGCGGGGGTCAGGGACGTCAGCGGAACAAAATTTCCTTCGGGCTGCTTTTCGCCCAGCACCATTTGCCGGTAAAGGCGTTCCATTTCGGCGTGCTCCGTCTGGGCTTTCATGGATTCGGCCCGTAGCTTGGCATCGCGCGCCCGAATCTTTTCTTCGCGCGCGGTTTTGGCGACGCCTCGCTCATCCAGGTCGTGCTGCTCTTCGGTGGTTACCAGTTCCTGCTTGAGTTGTATGCGCTGGAGTTGGGTGGGGAGCAGGGCCACCTGCTTGCCGCCGGCGAAGATCTCATGCCGGCCATGCTCTTCGTACCACTTGGTGAGGCTGGCGGTCATATGCATCTTTTCCACGATGTTGCGCCAGCCCACGCCGGTGTTGTAGGCGCAGAAGCTGATCTCGCCCTCCTGCGTGGCATAGGGAATGATGCACTGCTCGGTGCGGCGGAAATCGTAATTGAACAGGTCCTGAAACCACATGCCGGCAATGAACAGAACGTTCCACCGGTCCCGCCGGCGCTTTTCGATGTCTTGCAGCCGGTTTTCGCCGGAAACGCTGCCGTAGGCGCCGGCCCGTGCCTTCTTGCTGACGCCGAAAGTCTTGTCGAACTTCTTCAGTAGATCGCGGAGCGTGAAGTAGGTGGTCGTCTGGAAAGAATCGTAGTTTCGTATGACCGCCAGGGCCATGCCCAGGGTCGAAAGGAATTTTCCGCGGGCCGCATCGTTGACTTTGGCGATGTCCTTTGCCAGGCGGTCCAGATTCAGGATGGCGCCCATGGGTGCCGCTTCCTTGGTTTCCTTATCGATCATGACGGCAAAGCCGACTCCGCAGTTAGGATGACAGCCGCAACTCAATTGTCCCCAGTCGGCGTTCTGGCCGTGAACCAGGTCGGCCCAGTCGCTGAAAGTGCTCATAAAGCTGATGGGGAACCAGTCGCGGGCCGGCTCGCCCATGCCGGTCTGGTTCTTCACGTCGCGCGCCAGGTGCGCCAACGTGTAGCGCTGCGCCATGCGCCGCTCGTCGGTAATGGCCTCATCCCGCCCGGTGAAGGAAACCGGCTGGAAAGAGCAGAAATTGATCAATTTCGGGTTGTCCAGCGCGAACTTTATGATGCGTCCCACCTGTTCGTTGTTGATCCCATTCACGATGGTGGTGACGGGCACCACTTCCACCCCCGCCGCATTCAGATTCTCAATGGCCTGCAGTTTCACGTCGAACAGATTGCCCACGTTGCGATGGGAGTTGGCGGCGTTGCCGATGCCGTCGAACTGAAGATAGGCGTATCGCAGTCCCGCTTCCGCCGCTTGCCGGCAGAATTCCTTGGACTTGGCGAATTCGATGCCGTTGGTGGCGGCCTGTACGCTGTTGTAGCCCACCGTGCGGGCGTAACTGACCGCCGCCAGAAAGTGGGGCGACATGGTGGGCTCGCCCCCGGAAAATTGCACCGACATCTGCCGCCGGGGCTTGATCGAGATGGCGTTATCCAGCAGCTGTTTGATGTCCTCCCACGAGAGTTCGTGCACGAAGCCGACCTGGTTGGCATCCATGAAGCAGGGATCGCACATCATGTTGCAGCGGTTGGTCAGATCGATGGTCAGCACCGAGCCGCGGCCGTGCGTAATGGTGGACGACCCGTGGCGGTGCAGCTTCTCGTCGTTATGCGCGCGGATGTCGCGTCCCGGGAACACCTGCTCGAGGTGGCGAAAAAAATCGGTGTCGATCGCCATTACGTCCTCGAAGTGGCCGTGCCGCGGGCAGTCCTTGACCATCAGGATCTGACCGTCACGTTCGATCACCTGGGCTTTGATCTGCCCCGGCACCGGAGTTTCGCGGAAAATATCCGCCGGCAGTTTGCCGTCCAGCACCTGGCGGCGGATTTCCGGCACGCAACGCGGGCACAAGGAATCGGTTTCGCGCGGCCAGCCCAGCGGCGGCTTCTCCTTCTGCCAGGATTTCAACAGCGGCTTGTCGCTCCATTTGGGCGTGAACGACGGACGGGGATGAATACGGTTGAGCCGCTCAAAAACAAACCAAAGGGCCGTGGCCGCGTAAGTCAGCGTCTTTTCCAAGTACTTAATAGGTCTGCGCATAGTTCGTAATTCCCTCAAAAACCAGGCATTCAGCCGCCAGCGTCCTCAGGCGTCAAACTCGCTATTGGCCGGCGGCCCGGAATCATGTACATAGACAGGTGACACAACTCACACCTATGAGTGACAGCTCGATTAGATGCCGAAGTTTTTCGCAGGCGAACCGGGAAAACTTCAATGGAACAAAATGCCGTCTCAGCGGCGTCATTCGGCAGTGAACGGAGCGGCTCCAAACTCAGCGGAATGGCGGGTTGGCGGCGCGAGCAAACTCGTTCCCTGATACGAATCACGATGACCGGGTTGCGGCTCAAAGGCAGTCAACCGCCAAGCCGTGATGGCCCACCCGCTTTTTTCAATTACAAATTTCTCAATTACAAATTACAAATACTCCATGACGTTATCGTTGCTCGACTGGCTCACGATTCTCGCCTATCTGCTCATCACCCTGGCGCTGGGGCTGTACTTCCGCTCGCGTTCGGGGCGTAGCGTGGACGATTACTTCGCCTCCGGCCGCAGCGTGAACTGGTGGCTGGCGGGCACCTCGATGGTGGCCACGACGTTTGCCGCCGACACGCCGCTGGCGGTCACCGGACTCGTGTATGCGCAGGGCATTTCCGGCAACTGGTTGTGGTGGGGCTTTCTCCTGTCGGGCATGATGACGGTCTTTCTGTTTGCCCGGTTGTGGCGGCGTTCGGGCCTGCTCACGGACGTGCAGTTTGCCGAAATGCGCTATGCGGGCAGGCCCGCGGCCTTTTTGCGCGGCTTTCGCGCCATTTATCTCGGGCTGCTGATGAATTGCGTGATTCTGGGATGGGTAACGAAAGCCATGACCAGCATCGTGGGGATTACCCTGGCCGATACTCCGCTGCTGACGAGGACCAGTCATTTCATGGCCGCTCATTTTGGCCGCATGTGGGCGGGTAATGAAGGGGCGGCGCTGGCGGTCTGCGTGTTGTTTCTGATTCCCTTTACCGGCCTCTACGTCTCCCTGGGTGGGCTGTGGGGCGTCCTGTGGACCGATCTTTTCCAGTTCGTGCTGAAGATGTCGATTGTGATTGCCATCGCCTATTACGCGGTGGTGGCGGCCGGTGGCATGAACGGATTGCTGGCGCGGCTGGCGGCGGCGCAGGCCCACGCGGGTCCGGGAACGCCTTCGCCCACGGCTTTTCTGCCCGACTTTTCGCGCGGTCTTACCGCCGAGCCGTTGTGGATGATTCCCCTGGCCGCGTTTCTGGTCAACGTGGGCTTGCAGTGGTGGGGCTTCTGGTATCCGGGCGCCGAACCCGGCGGCGGCGGTTACATCGCGCAACGCATCTTCAGTACGCGCGATGAGAAGCAGGGCATGTTTTCCGTGCTCTGGTTTAACGTCGCGCATTACGCGATCCGGCCCTGGCCGTGGATCATTACCGCGCTGGCCGTCATCGTCCTTTATCCCGGCCTCGAACATCCCGAAACCGGATACATGCTGGTGATGAACCATTACCTGCCGCACTCGTTGCGTGGCCTGGCGATTGCCGCCTTTCTGGCGGCGTTCATGTCCACGGTGGCGACCCAGTTGAACTGGGGAGCGTCCTATCTGGTCTCCGACTGCTACCGGCGCTTCCTGAACCGCCGAGCCTCGGAAAAGCATTACGTGATGGTTTCCCGCTTGTGTACCGTGCTGCTGGTGATCGTGTCGGCATGGATCTCCGTGAACCTGGCTTCCATCGGCTCCGGTTGGCAGGTAGTGCTGGAGATTGGCGCGGGAACCGGCGCTGTCTATCTGCTGCGTTGGTACTGGTGGCGCATCAATGCCTGGAGCGAAATCTCGGCCATGGCCAGCTCTCTGGCTGTGACCCTGATTTTGAACGCCTGGAAACCGTTTACCGGGAACAGCTCAGTGGTATTTGCCAAGACCGCGCTCACCACCACGCTGGTCACAACCGTAATCTGGCTCGGAGTGACCTTGTTGACTCACCCTGAGCGCGAAGACGTTTTGCTGGCCTTCTATCGCCGTGTGCGTCCCGATGTGCGCGGCTGGCAGCCGGTTGCCAGGCTTGTTCCCGAAGTCCCCGCCACACGCGATCTCGGATCTAATCTCTATGCCTGGGCGCTCGGCTGCGCCATGGTGTATTTCACCCTATTCGGCATGGGTAAGGTTCTGCTGCACCAACCGTTGCCCGGAATGATATTGCTGCTTGCTGCGGCGATGTCGGCGGTTTTGTTGTATCGGGCGATCGCGAAAAAGGCGCAATTGGCAATTGGCGATTAGCGATTGGCCCAACCCACCGGTTTACAGTTCACGGTCTGCCGTCAAACGGCTTTTGTATGGCTGCAAACTGTAAACTGTGAACCGACTTGGGTCCCTCGCAACTCGCGACTCGTGTCTCGCGACTCGCTAGTCCCCTTCGATCTGCACCAATCCTTCGGCCGGCCGGACGACCGGGGCGGGGGAATGTTGTGGCATGCGCCAGGCGTCGAGATAGGCTACTCGCTGCACGCAGGCGATCGTGCAATTGCCGGCGCAGGGCTTTTCGGTAAGAAATTCGCGCCGCAGATCTTCGTGCGTGTAGCGCTCCAGAGGAACCCCCGGATAACCGCGCTGCTGGGAGCAGTAATGAACCAGGCCGTCCTCGCAAATATAGAGGTAGCGGCTGCCGGCGCGGCAACGCCATTCGTTGGGGCGGCCTTCGACGATATTGTCCTGAAAGGCCCCGAAATGGGCGTAACTGCTCCGGTTGAGCGCCTGCATGCGCCAATAGACGTCCCGATCGGCCGGCGCCAGCGGCCGCAATTGTCCACCGCCATCGTGTATCACGCCCACCGTGGAGCTGAATCCCAACTCCAACGCGCGCTGGCGGATCACCAACGCATCCTCGGGATTCCGCACGCCGCCGCCGACCACGGAGTTGATGTTCACGTGAAATTCCGCATGTTCGGCCAGCAACTGCAATTTCCGGTCGAGTACCTTCAGGCTTTTCTTGGAAACTTCATCGGGCTCGACATTGTCGATGCTGATCTGCAGGTGATCCAGGCCGGCCCGATTCAGCCGCTGAATGCGATCGGCGGTCAGCAGATAGCCGTTGGTGATGAGGCCGGCGATCATCCCCCGGCGGCGAATATGCGCCAGAATGTCATCCAGCTCGGGATGCAGGGTCGGCTCGCCTCCGCTGATGGTGATGATGCTGGTGCCCAAATTGGCCAGCAAATCCAGGCGATGCCGCACCACCGCCAGCGGCACCGGGTTGGAATCGCGATCGTATTCGTTGCAGTAACCGCAAGCCAGATTGCAGCGGCGCATCGGCACCACATGCGCCAGCACCGGATGATCGGTGGAAAACACACCCGCGGCGATCATCTGGAGTTCACGAATGCGCAGATGAAGGGCCCTGAGGCGGCGCCGCAACCGGGTTGGAGACTTAACCATAACCGAACTATTGATTTCACCACGTCGCGTGCCGATGCAAATACCTGCGGGCCTTATTCTGCTGAATTTCAACAGCGAATGGCAGCCAGGCGGGGTACAAGTGCGCTAATCAGGCCGGCCTTTCACCACGGAGACACGGAGACACAGAGGAAAACAGCAGGAACAATTCAGACGCGCTCTCATCATTGCGGAGATCTTCGCGGTGTGCCGGCATCTGCTGCCGCAGTTATCCGACGACTTAATCACTCAATTTCTAAAGCCTTCTCCGTGCCTCCGTGTCTCCGTGGTGAAAAACCAGTTTAGGTGAAAACCGGTTTTCCCGATGGCTCGCATCGGCATTTTGGTTTGACAGCCATCACGGGGCTGACTAGTATTTAGAGCGATGACTTCGCGGGCACATCATCGCCATTCTCATCACCACCACGCGGCGAGCGTGTCAGCGGAGGTCTCTGAATAGGTTCTCGATAGAGACAAGAGACAAAGGTTTTGAGGCCCGCTGACCTGCCAAAGTCAGCGGGCTTTTTTGCTTTTGCGCGGCGGGTGCGGGCATTTCGCAATCGGAGAGATTATGATCAAAATTGATTTTGACAAGATGCAGGGACTGGCGCCAGCGGTCATACAGGACGCGGTGAGCGGGGAAGTGCTAATGCTCGGGTTTATGAACCCGGAAGCGCTGGAAAAGACCTTGGCCACCGGGTATGTGACGTTTTACAGCCGTACCCGCAACAAGCTGTGGACCAAGGGTGAGACTTCCGGCAACCGCTTGTCGGTGGTGACGGCCACCACGGATTGTGACGTGGATACGATTCTGCTTCGCGTACACGTCGAGGGCGCCGGTGTCGTTTGCCACGAAGGCACGCGTTCCTGCTTTACCAAAGACCTGCTGGCGGATACGGAGGGGCGGCGATGAAACTGCGACTCGGAATTCCCAAGGGCAGCCTGCAACAGGCCACCATTCAGTTGTTTGCCGATGCCGGCTTCAAAATCTACGAGAACGGCCGGTCCTATTTCCCCGCCACC
>Ga0326727_10009774_pt1 | contig 23327 bp, 20 predicted proteins | sample MB2enrmetagenome_FD_207643 | JGI IMG/M metagenome (GOLD analysis project Ga0326727, IMG submission 207643) | Lab enriched peat soil microbial communities from McLean, Ithaca, NY, United States - MB29MY | ecosystem: Environmental > Terrestrial > Soil > Wetlands > Peat | place: USA: New York... | reverse complement strand
CTGGATTACGCTGACTGGGTCAGACGAACAGAAACTCCAAAACCGGGTGCGCAACTCAAGTAGACTCCAAAAAGGCAAAGTATCCCCAGCCGCCACTGCGGAAGGTGCATTATGAAACGCCCGTCCCGACGGTACGCGACCGGGTGGCACAAACAGCGCTGGGGCAGTGCTGGAGCCGATCTTTGAGCGGAACTTCGCGGTGCACAGCTACGGGTTCCGTCCGAATCGGGGCTGCAAGGATGCGCTGCGGCAAGTCGATACCTTGTTGAAGACCGGATACAACTGGGTGGTCGATGCCGACTTGAAAAGCTATTTCGATACGATTCCGCACGCGGCGCTGATCGACCGCGTAAAGGAGAAAGTGTCGGATAGCCGGGTACTCGAACTCCTGCAAGCGTTCCTCACCCAAAAGGTAATGGAGACGGCGGAAGGATGGACGCCCGAGGAGGGAACTCCGCAAGGGGCGGTCATGACGGCCTGAACGCAAAAGATAACTTTCAATTTGACCGCGCGATTCGTTTTCGGCGGGAGGGTCAAAGGAGATGAAAAACCTCTTGACTTGTGACATAAATAGGCGTACTTATATGTCCAATGGCACGCGTCAGCGATGCTCAAAAAGCCGAGCGGCTCAATCAGGCTCGCACCCTCCTCCGCGAGCATGTGCCACTTCCCGAGGCTGCCGAACGCTTGGCTCGCGAGTGGTCGGTCACCAAGCGTCAAGCCTATCGTTATCTGCAGCGTGCTCAGCAACTCCGACAACCCGTCCCGGTACAAGACGCCAAGGTCTCTTTTACGGTCAAGCTCTCGCGCCGTTTGGTGGCAACGCTCCGGACCTACGCCGCCTCGACCGGTTTGACCCTGAGCGAGATCGTCAGCCGAGCCGTGCAAGCGGTACTCCATCGTGGGGGAGGCCGTGGCTGACCACCCGCTGGGTCGGCAACGCGCGCTGCGGATGGAATATCAATTTGACCGGTTGTGGGCAGAGAAGCTGGCTCAGGTTTATGAATGCCTGGTGCCCAACCCGATGCAGCTCCCCGTGCGGGCCGCGACCCCAGTGCCCAGAAACGATCAGGAGGTTCTGAATGACCAAAGTGGCCGCGATTTACGCCCGTGTGTCCTCGGACCGCCAGAAGGAGAACCACACGATCGCCAGCCAGCTGGCAGCCTTGGTGGATTATGCCGAAGCCCACGAGTACAAAGTTCCAGCCGAGTGGCGCTTCCAAGATGAAGGTTACAGCGGCGCCACGCTGCTGCGGCCAGGGCTGGAAGCTCTGCGCGACTTGGCCGCCGCCGGTCACCTTGAAGCGGTGCTCATTTACTCGCCGGATCGCCTCAGTCGCAAGTATGCCTATCAGGTGCTGCTGGCAGAAGAGTTGAGCCGCTGCGGCGTGGAATTAGTCTTCTTGAAGGCACCTTCCGGGGCCACTCCCGAGGACCAACTACTGTTGCAGTTCCAGGGCATGATCGCCGAGGATGAACGGGCGCAGATTGCCGAACGCTCTCGCCGGGGCAAACGCCATCGCGCTCACCAGGGATCGATCAATGTGCTCTCCGGGGCCCCATACGGTTACCGCTATGTGCGGAAGAGCGACACGGCCGCGGCCTATTATGAAGTCTTGGAAGCCGAGGCGGCGGTGGTGCGCCGCGTCTACGAGGCGTACACGCAAGAGGGACTGAGCATCAATGCGATTGCCCACCGGCTCAACGAGGAGCAGATTCCGACCCGCACTGGGACTACCCGCTGGGAACGATCCACCGTCTGGGGGATGCTGCGTAACCCGGCGTATCAGGGCCGCGCGTGCTATGGGAAGACTGAACTACGGCCGCGCCAACGCATCACGCGGCCTTTGCGGAAACGCCAGGGGCTGGCGAGCCGCAACAGTGCCAACCATGAACGGCCCCGACCCGATTGGATCGAGATGGCGGTGCCGGCCTTGGTCAGCGAAGCCACTTTCGCCCTGGCGCAAGAGCAGTTGGAGCGTAATAAACATCATTCTCCCCGGCGTACGATCGAGCCCTCCTTGTTGCAAGGGATGCTGGTCTGTGAGCGTTGCGGCTACTCTTTGTATCGCACTTCAACACAGACCTCGGCGCGCAAGCTTTACTACTATCGGTGCCTGGGTTCCGACGCTTATCGTCATCTGCGGGGAGCGGTTTGCGACAACCCGCCGGTTCGTCAGGATCACCTCGATGGGGTAGTGTGGAACGAACTCGTGCGCCTGCTGGAAGATCCGAAGGTGATTCAAGAGGAACTGAACAGTCGCTTGGAAGCGGCCCGGAAGGCCGATCCGCGGAAGCAGCGCGAAGAGTTGCTACAACGGGAACAGGCGCGGCTGGAGAAGAGCATGGACCGCCTCCTGAACGCTTATCAGGAAGGTCTGGTGAGCCTGGAACAACTTCGTGCTCGCATGCCGGAGCTCCGCCAGCAACAGCAAGCACTGCAAGCCGAACGGCAGTCGCTGGAAGCCACTAGCGCCGACCAAGCGCATTGCCTGCGGCTGGCGGAAACGCTTACCGGTTTCTGCGCGCAGTTGCGGTCGAGGGCGGATACCCTGGACGTGAGCGAGCAGCAGAAAATCCTGCGCCTGTTGGTCAAAGAGATCTTGGTGGGGAAGGATACTCTGATCATCCGCCATTCGATTCCCATACCTAATGTCGGGCCGGATCCGATTACGATGCCGCGGCCACCTCACCTACCTCCCCAGCCGCCAATGCCCCTACCCCGCCCACATTATCTTTTGCGTTCAGGCCGTCGCCAGCCCACTGCTGTCCAATATCTATCTTGATCCTCTTGACCAACATCTGGCGGCGGGAGGTTTCGAGATGATCCGCTACGCCGACGACTTCGTGATTCTGTGCCGCAGCGAGGCGGAAGCCCAGGTGCGCTGGCCGAGGTGCAAGCCTGGACGACCTCGGCAGCATTGCACTTACATCCCACGAAGACGCGGATCGTGGATGCAGCGCAATCAGGCGGTTTTGACTTTCTGGGCTATCACTTCACGCAGGGCACCCAGTGGCCGCGTGCGAAAAGCCTCGGGAAGTTTAAAGACACGATGCGGGCCAAAACCCGGCGGACGCAAGGGCAGAGCTTGGCAGCCATCATCACAGATGTGAACCGTACGATGCGAGGCTGGTTTGAGTATTTTCAGCACAGTCGTCGCTTCGCGTTCGAGGTCTTGGACGCCTGGGTTCGCATGCGACTGCGTAGCATCCTGCGCCGTCGTCAGGGACGCCGGGGACGAGGCCGCGGCGAGGACCATCACCGCTGGCCCAACGCTTTCTTTGCCGAGCAGGGGCTGCTCTCTCTGGTCGCCGCCCATGACTTGGTCTGTCAATCCTCTCGGAGGTAAAACCACCGACGGGAGAGCCGGATGCGGGAAATCCGCCTGTCCGGTTCGGAGGGAGGGGGGACCGAATTCAATCAGTTCTCCCTACCCCTATCTTACTGTTGCATTTGGAAAACAAGGTGACTTATGCGACGAATGTCAGCTCGTTGTAACGCCGGGCTTTAGCCCGGCATGTGCCGCCCTCAAGGGCGGCTCTACGGGTAAACCCATTTTCCCAACGCAACACTAACGGGGCTCCGCCCCAGCCCGACGAGCATGTATTGAAGGCTCCGCTTGCGGGAGTAACACGGAAGTGATATTCACCTCCGTTCATGAGACCGCCGAGGCGGTTGGTGGGCGGTGAAGCCCGACCCCCAAACGGAGCCGACGATGACCATACCACAAAGCGTGGCCGAAATTCTCAAGGAGCATGTCACCTTGGAAGTGGAAGGGATCGACCGGATGTATCTGAACGTCTACGTTCCCCGTCTCCAGATCGTCGAGGGAGTCTTGGGGTTCATCCGTCGCCATCGCGGTTATCCCGTCGCTTCCACGCGCATGGTGGAACCCATTACCCGGCAGTTTGTGGCGGCCATTGAAAAATTCGTGCGCGATCACGGCATTCCCCTGGTGGTGTTCGATAAAGGCCAGCGCAAGGAGGACGTCGCCGCCCAATTCCGCGCCGACTTCACAAAACCCGAGGGGGTGGTCTTCGTCGGCAAGGCCCAGGAAAAGTGCACGGTCTATCGCACCGAGAAGCGCCGCAATCCCCATACAGGAAGAACCTACGCCTGGATCGTGAAGTCCACCGCGCTGGTGAATCATTACTACTTCTACTGTGTGGACCGCGACTTCGGCCCCTTCTTTCTCAAGTTCTGTTCCTACTTCCCTTATAACGCCAAACTCTGCCTGAACGGCCACGAGTACGTGAAGCGCCAACTGGAACAGCAAGGCATCGCCTACGAGGCCCTCGGCAATGGCGTTCTTTCTTGCGCCGATCCGAAGCGCCTGCAAGCTCTCTGCGACGGGCTCTCAGCCGCCAAGATCGAAACGCTGTTACGGAAGTGGCTGCGCCTGCTGCCGCATCCTTTTTCCGCCCGCGACCGCCAGGCCGGATACCGCTACGACCTTTCCATCCTGCAGATCGAACTCTCCCTCACCCAGGTGCTCGACCGACCCCTCAGCGGGCGCATCTTCTTTGAAGAAGTGATTCGTGAAAACCTCGATATCGGCCGGCCTAAACAGGTGCAGCTCATTTTCGACCGAGGGGTAAGGAAAAACACTCCCGGCTTGTTTCGCACCCGCGTCATCACCGACGGCGTCGTTCCCTCCCTGCATGTGGATTACAAAGGGACACGCATCAAGCAGTACCACAAGGAAGGCCGCGCCCTCCGCACCGAGACCACCATCAACAACACCTGGGACTTCAACATCGGCAAGCGACTTCCCAACCTGCCGCACTTGCGCCAGATCGGCTTCCAAGCCAACCGCCGACTGCTGGAAGTGGAGAAAATCAGCCCTGACTGCATCCTCGCCGAAGAGGCCTTTCAGCGATTACAGCGCCCCTGCCAAGTCGACCAGCAACGCGCGTCGGCGCTGCGCTTCGCCGATCCCAAGGTGCAATCCCCATGCCACGCCTTGCTGGCGTTTCCGCAACTCCCCGGCGGATTCTCCAACCGTCATCTGCGGGAGCGCTTCGCGGCCCTCCTCGGAAAACCCGCGACGGCCCTCACCGCCGGACAGATGACTTATCATCTGCGCCGCCTGCGGCTGCATCAGCTCATCGAGCGCATCGCGGGCACGCACCGCTACCGGCTCACGCACTCCGGCTTGCGCATCGCCTTGTTCTTCACTCGAATCTACAACCGACTCCTGCGTCCCGGCTTGGGCAGAATCCTTCCCGAATTCTCCAAGCTCCCCTGCCCGCTGCGACGCGCTTTCGATAAACTCGACCAACAGGTCACAACCTGGGCTCAACAAGCCCAGTTTTCAGCAGCATAAAGCTTGACTCATTTACACCAGGTTCTCTGCTTCAAGATTTCTAGTGAATTTCCTCCAGGCGCACGGCGCGGTGCTCATCGTGCGACTTGCGGGCCGCGAGTCCCATCACCACCGGGATACGCCCGTCGATTCCGCTTACGGGAGTTTGGCTGCCTTCCGACACCGCTTTCACAAAGGCCTGGAGCTCATTCGCGTAGCTCTCCGCGTAACGGTCCATGAAGAAGTGCAGCGGCAGATCCTTGCGGATGGCGTTCGCGGTTGAGACCACCGCCTGATTCGGATAGCAGTTGCCCGTTGCGATCGCCCCATCGCTGCCCAAGATTTCCACCCGCCGGTCGTATCCATACACTGCCTTACGACAGTTATCAATGGTTCCGATAGCGCCGTTCTTGAATCGCAGCAGGACCACCGCCGTGTCCAGGTCGCCGGCCTCGCCAATGAGTGGGTCTACCCTCACCCCGGCGGCGGTGAAAACTTCCTCCACCTCACTGCCCATCAGGAAACGCGCCATGTCGAAATCGTGGATGGTCATATCCAGGAAGATCCCGCCCGAGACCTTGACGTACGAGATGGGGGGAGGCTCCGGGTCGCGGCTGATAATGTGAAGCAGGTAAGGCGCGCCAATCTCGCCGCTCTCGACGGCCCTACGCACGCGGGCAAAACTGGGATCGAAGCGCCGGTTGAATCCGATCTGAAACTGGACTCCGGCCCTTTTCACCGCCGCCAGAGCCTGATCGATCCTTTCCAGGCTATGGTCGATCGGCTTCTCGCAGAAAATGTGCTTGCCCGCGCGGGCCGCTTCCACAATAAGATCGGAGTGCGTATGGGTGGACGAACAGATCAGCACCGCCTCGATCTGGGGGTCCGCGATGACCTGTTCAGCACTCTCGGTTACTCGCGGGATGCCACAGCGCGCGGCCACTTCCTCTGCCGCCAGACGGTTGACGTCGGCGATGATCAGGGGCGCGGCTTCGGACAATCGAAACGCCAGGGTCTCAGCGTGAACGGCCCCGATTCGCCCGGCGCCAATAATACCGATGGGGAGTTTGCGCTTGCTCAGGGGGATTCTCCTCGACTACCAAGGATGAGTTAGCTCGTAACTAAGAATAATTATGCTCGATCGAGCGGAGGTATTCGCGGTTGCGTCGAGCGCTCTCCTTCGGCGTGCCCATTCCCGGCAGGACGTCCTGTTCGACGAGCGTGTACCCGTTGTAATCGTGGGCCTTCAGCCAGCGCAGTACCGCGGGGAAGTCCACCGAGCCCTTACCCAATTCACAGAAGACTCCGTGGCGTAGCGCCTGGAAGTAATCCCAGTGTTCGGCTCGAGACCGCCTGGCCACCTCTGGCTGGCAATCCTTGAAGTGGAGGTACCACACGCGCTTCTGGAACCGCTCCAGCCCTGCAATCAGGTCACTGTCGCCCGCCCCGTAGGCGTAGTGGCCGCAATCAAACACTAACCCCACCAACTCCGGGTCGGTCAGGTCCAGAAAGCGGGCGATCTCTTCTGGCGTCTCGACATAGCCGGCGCAGTGATGGTGAAAGACCGTCCGCAGTCCTGTCTCGGCGCGCACGGCGCTGGCCACCTTATTTGCACCCTCGGCAAAGGTTTTCCATTCCGCAGGACGCAAGCCCAGTTCGGCGGTGATCCGCCCGGCGTTGCGCGTACGTTCCGGAACGGAGCCATTGTTGTCAGCCAGCACCAGGAAAGGTTTGGGGGCCGTGGCTACGGCCGCCAGCAGGCGCGCGGTCTTCACGGCGCTCGCCGCACCTGCTTCATGCGCGGCCGCGTCCTTCAAGGCCACCGGAACAAACGCCCCCAGCATCACCAAGCCGCGCTGGGTCAGTTCCGCCCGCAGTACTTCCGGATCTGTGGGCATGTAACCCCAGTCGCCCAGTTCGGCCCCGGTGTAGCCTGTCTCCACCAACTCGTCCAACATGCGGGTGTACGCAATCGGTTCCCCTTGGGCTTCTTCAAATTCCAGCATGCCCCAGGAACAAGGGGCGTTTCCAACACGTAAAGCTGCCATATTCTCTCCTCACAGCTCTTGAGGGTTGACTCCCACGGCGCTTCCGCTGAAGCTAGAACTTCCTGCTCCACTGTTTCGGCCAGCGTTCCACCACCACCTTGGTCTGGGTGTAGAACTCCACCCCGTGGCGCGATTGGGCGTGCAGGTCTCCGAAGAAGCTCTCGCCCCATCCGCTGAAGGGGAAGTGGGCCATCGGCGCCGCCACGCCTACGTTGATACCCACGTTGCCGGCATTAGCCTCGTAACGGAATTGCCGGGCGGCGGCGCCGTCGGTAGTGAAAATGCAAGCCATGTTGCCATAGCTGCGGGCATTGACGATCTTGATAGCCTCGTCAATCGAACTGGCGTGCATCAGGCTCAATACCGGACCGAAGATCTCGGTGCGGGCGATCTCCCCCTGCGGGGGAACATTGTCCAGGATCGTGGGGAAGACAAAAAAGCCATCCTCGTAATCTTTCACCTTCTTGCCACGACCATCCACAAGCAGGCTTGCTCCCTCGCGCTCGCCCTTGGCGATCAGTGCTTCAATTCGCGCTTTGCTTTCTGCCGAGATGACCGGCCCCATCTCCACGCCTTCCTCCCGGCCGTATCCCACCTTGCGCCGGAGGGCCGCCGCGGCCATCTGCTCAGCCACCGCTCGCTTCGCGTCACCCATGGTGATGGCGACGGAAGCCGCCAGGCAGCGCTGGCCGGCGCAACCGAAGGCCGAATCCGCCAGAATCCGGGTGGTCATCTCCAAGTCGGCATCCGGCATGATCACCACCGGATTCTTGGCTCCGCCCTGGCATTGGGCGCGCTTGCCGTTGGCCGCCGCCCGGCTGTATATGTAGCGCGCGGTCGGGGTGGAGCCCACAAAGCTGATTGCCCGAATCGCGGGATGGTCGAGAAGGGCATTCACTGTCTCCTTGCCGCCATTTACCAGTTGCACGACGCCCCGCGGAAAACCGGCCACCTCGAGCAGGTGGAAGATCTTGTTGGAACTCAGCGGCACCCGCTCCGAGGGTTTCAGGATGAAACAGTTTCCGGTGGCCAGGGCATAGGGCATAAACCAGAAGGGGACCATGGCCGGAAAATTGAAAGGCGTGATGGCTGCCGCCACTCCCAAGGGCTGGCGAATCATGTGCTCGTCGATCCCCACCGCGATATCCTCGTTGTTCGAGCCCTGCATCAGGGAGGGGATGCCACAGGCGACTTCCACATTCTCGATGGCGCGCCGCACTTCACCGGTGCTTTCGGCGTAGGTCTTCCCGCACTCCTCGGTTACGGTGAGCGCCAAGTCCTTAAGGTTTTCCTCCATCAAGGCCTTGAGCCGGAACAAGGGTTGGATGCGCTCGCCGGCCGGGGTGCGCCTCCAATCCTCGAAGGCCTTCTGGGCCACTTCCGCCGTCGTATCCACTTCCGCCGCCGGCGAGAGGGGAACCTCTGCCAGGACCTTAGCGGAAGCCGGGTTTAGAACCTTCAGAGCCTCTGCTGCGCGCGAGGGGCGCCAGGTACCATCCACGAAATTTTCCAACCTTGCGTGCATCTTGAATCTCTCCTCTCGCCGCCACCGTCATCACAGGTGGCAGCGTTGTTTCTTGCGGGCTTCCTCGTAACTGGCTCGCGCCGCTCGTACGCTGGCGCTGTCGGAGACTTCCGCCACCGCCACATCCCACCAAGCCTCGTAACCGGGCACCCGCAGTTCGGGAGCAGTCTCAATCACGATCACCGTGGTGCGGTCCAGCGTCTTCGATTTCTGCAATGCTTCCTTAAGTTCGGCCAGATTGTTGGCCTTGAGCGCGTGCGCCCCCAGGCTGCGGGCGTTGGCGACGTAATCCACCGGCAGGTAATCCCCATCCAATTGGCGGGAATCGGCGGAGCGGCGCCGGAAGTGCGTCCCAAATCCGCCGCTGCCCAGCGACTGGCTCAGCCCACCGATGCTGGCAAAGCCGTGATTGTCAACCAGCACTATGATGAGTTTAATGCCTTCCTGCACCGAAGTCACAATCTCCGTCGGCATCAACAGGTACGTGCCGTCGCCCAGGAACACGTATACCTCCCGGCTGGGATCAGCCAGTTTGGCCCCCAGGGCGCCAGGGATCTCGTAACTCATGCAGGAGTAGCCGTACTCCAGGTGATAGCCGTTGGGGGTCCGAGTGCGCCAAAGCTTGTGCAGATCGCCGGGGTGGCTGCCTGCCGCTGAAAGCAGGATATCGCGCGGTCCGGAAGCTTCCCACAGGGCGCCGATCACCTCACTCTGCGCCGGATGCGGTTGATTCCCCAGGTGAAACAGCCGGTCCACCTCCACTTCCCATGCCTCTCTCAGGGCGGCTACCTGGGCGGCATAATCAGCGCTGACCCGGAAGCCGTTGAGCGCCTCGGCAAGGCCCTCCAGGGCCAAACGCGCATCCGCCACCACGGGGATGGCGGAAACCTTGTAGGCATCAAACTCCGCGACATTGATGTTCACAAAGCGCACTTTGGGGTTTTGGAATGCCGTCATCGAGGCGGTGGTAAAGTCGGAATAACGCGTACCGATCCCCATCACCAAGTCGGCGTCGTGCGCCAAACGATTGGCGGCCAGCGTGCCCGTCGCCCCCACTGCCCCCACGCACTGCGGGTGGTCGTAGGGCAGCGATCCCTTCCCCGCTTGCGTCTCGCCCACGGGGATGCCTGTCCGGGCCGCGAAATCCGCCAATGCCTGCCAGGCCTCACTGTACAGTACCCCACCGCCGGCGATGATCAGCGGATTGCGGCTGGCGCGAAGGGCTTCCACCGCTCGCCCCAGGGAAATCGGATCGGGTGGGGGCCGGCGAATCAGCCACACGCGCTTCTCAAAGAATTCAACTGGGTAGACATGCGCCTCGGCCTGCACATCCTGCGGCAGCGCCAGGGTCACCGCGCCGGTGTCCGCCGGAGAGGTCAGTACGCGCATCGCCTCCGGCAGGGCAGTGATGATCTGTTCGGGACGGTAGATGCGATCCCAGTAACGCGAAACCGGTTTGAAACAGTCATTGACTCCCGTATCTTGCGTCGAGGGGGATTCCAGTTGTTGCAGGACCGGCGCCACGTTGCGGCGGGCAAAAATATCGCCCGGCAGCAGCAGCACGGGGAGGCGATTGATCGTTGCCAGCGCTGCCCCGGTAATCATGTTGGTCGCGCCGGGCCCGATGGAAGATGTGCAGGCAAAGGTGCGTAGCCGGTTGCTGGTTTTGGCGAACCCCGCCGCCATGTGTACTCCCGATTGCTCGTTGCGTACCAGAATGTAGGGGAAGTCGGGATTTTGCTGCAACGCCTGTCCAATGCCCGCTACGTTCCCATGCCCGAAGATCCCGAGCGTGCCGGCGAAGAAGGGATTCTGTTTCCCATCCCGCTCCACACACTGGTTCTTCAGAAAGGCGATGATGGCTTGTGCGGTCGTCAGCCGTCGTGTATTGCCCATGTGGGCCTCCTTGGTTTCAAAAAAACTCTTATGGCCGGCAACCCCATCGCCTGTCGGGGTTGACGGACGGTAGTGAGAGCTAGATTTGGTCGTCAAGTCGGCAAGGTTCAGCCAATTTGATTTTTAAAAAGAGCAGGGGTGCAAGGAACATGCTCACGATATCCGCAACGGCGCAACGGACGTATTGTAAGAAATACCACAACGTGGGGAACTTATCGGCCATCGCCCCAAAGACCTTATCGAGAAGCACCAGTGTGAATATCACCATGCCTATGGACAGAATGAATCGCAGTATCTTAACAACTACATTTGAGCTTCTGGGATCGAAGTTTACCATGCCGAGCTCAAGCCGACGGGCAATATCACAGGTCATTGTTGCCGGGTTCGTGGCGGCCAAGCAGCAACACGTAAGTGGTCGTGCGAGGGCGGTTCCGGGCGTGTCGTTTCCTCGCTTTCGGACCCACAGGACCCGCTAGAGCCTTAGTTGTGGTCGCGGCCTCATTTCTGAGTCTGGTCCCTTTGGTTTGGCGCTGCGGTGGATTCTCGCACAATTAACTGTGTGGGCAACAAGACCTTATCGACCATTTCCTGGTTAGGGGCACGCAGTCGCTTCAGGATTGCTTTGGCTGCGGCAGCCCCCAGTTCGGTCGCTGGTTGCCGGACCATGGTGAGTGGAGGGGAGAGCAACGAACTCCAGGCGAAATCATCGAATCCGACCAGGGATACATCGTGGGGACACGAGATGCCCAGTTCTCGGATGGCGATTAGAACTCCCAGAGTCGCCAGGAGGCTGCACCCCAGCACAGCGGTCGGCGGGTTTGCCTGCCGCAACAACTCCGAGCCATGCCAGTACCCTGAATCCTCCGTGGTGTCACCGGTGCGGACCAGTCCGCGGTCCAGGGGAATGCCGTGGGCACGCAGTGCGCGCTTGTAACCTCTAAAGCGTTCGGCAGCGTTCAGCAGGATCAGCGGACCTGTAATGATGGCGATGCGCCGATGCCCGAGTCCGATCAGATGCTCGGTCGCACCATAACTTGCCCGCGCATTATCAACCAAAACACAAATTGTCTTGGCCTCGTGTGGGCAGCGGTCCACGAAGACTAACGGCACGTCCCTGACGAGTTCCGGAATCGTAGCAATCTGCTGGCCGCTGGCGACGCACGTCGACAGAATGATTCCGTCAGTGATCCTCCCTGCGAAGGACGCGAGGTAGTCCTCCTGCCGTTTCCAGTCTTCCCGGGAATCAGCCACAATCAGTCGGTACCCAGCCGAGCTCAGGTAGTCCTCCGTGCCACGCATCAGGCCGGAGAAAAAGGGAGCCGCCAGGTTCGGAACAATCAAACCAATGGTCCGCGACTCTCGTAGTCGCAAGCTGCGAGCGATGTTGTTCGGTTGGTAATTGGCATCCTGAAGGGCCTTCTCCACTCGAGCTCGCATCGCTGCGCTTACGTAATGGCGTTTGTTGATCACTGCCGAAACGGTCGAAAGGGAAACACCCAACGCCTTGGCGATTTCGCGAATAGTTGTCATACGAGGAATATGTTCGCTCCCCGAATCGTTGCGAGAAATGTTTTACATCTGGCTTGGTTTGTCTGTCAAGTCTTATTGATCGATGGAACTTTATCCGAGCAATGTCGAGACCGTCCACCGCCTCATCCGAGACGAGTTCATCGACCTGGAAACCTTCTCCCGCCGGGCCGAGCTCCTCGCCTTGGCTTCTCTCTACCAGCTTTACTTCAACTTGGCTCGTTGTAGCTCCCACAAGCGAGGTCTCACTCCATGGCAGATCATCCACCAACTTGCGTTCCACCTCCCCCCTTCAGGTCTGCTTGCTTCCTCCCTTCTTCTTGGATTGCCGCCGTCTCCCCTCACGGCACTCCCAGAAGATATACTATCTACCAAGATACCCAAGCCTTTTTTGGTGGGCTTCTGCTCGGGAATTGACTGGGTACCAGCACGGAAATGGCGGATCGCTGCGATAACGCCCAATGGAACGAAGCAAGGCTTGACCGTTTGTTGAGAAACGCTTTGAAGCACACCGATGGTTCGTTGTCATGACCAGCCAGTCGTTCAATTATCGTTCTGGCCCGACGGGTCTGTGGTTGCTTGGAGCCCTCTGGAATTACTTCTGGAAAAACTGCACATAAAATTGACTTGACAGAGGGGCGAATCGGTGGCTAAATCTCGCAACGTTACTAGGAACTTCTTGGTGTGAGAGATTTGGGTGCCGACTCAGGAGGTCATTGAAAACGCGGCTAGGCTGAACTCACACCTGGCATCATGGTATTTCGACTAGTGACCGCCAGTGAGCTTTTCCGCGCCGAGGCGGATACAAGGGGGTTTCGTATTATCCACGCCTCCTTGACAAGCGGGTTGGGAAGACCTCGCATGCCCACATCCGAAAGGGTCTCGATCAAGGACATAGCACGCGCCGCCAACTTTTCGCACTTCGCGGTCTCGCGCGCCCTCCGCAACGGCCCGCTGGTAAGGATTGAGACCAGCGCCCTGAACCGCGGGGCCGCGGAGGAGCAAGGTTACACAGTGAGGGCGGTGGCCCATACGGCAATCCTAGAGGGCATTGCAGCTTCTCGCGTTGGAGCACCCGGCGCACCCCAGGAAGAGATTGCCTCCTACGCCGCTGCTAAGTCGCGGGCGAGGGCAGAGAGGAGCCAAGTACAATGAGCAAGCGGAAACTTAGGTTCGGTGTATTGGGAGTGGGACGAATCGGAAAGATCCACATCGAAAACTTGGTGAACCGGATCGCGGGGGCCGAGGTTGTGGCTTTGTCCGATGTCGTTCCCGAAGAACTGGCCGCGGTCGCGGCGAAGTTTGGTATTTCGCAGGCGTTCTCGGATTACCGGCAAGTGTTGGATCTGCCTGATGTGGATGCTGTTGCCGTTTGTACCCCGACTAACACCCATGCCCAGATAGTCCTGGATGCTGCCGTGCGGGGCAAGCAAATCTTCTGCGAAAAGCCAACCGAGTTGTCCATCGAGAGAATCGCGGCGATCAACGAAGCTGTGGAGAAGGCCGGAGTCAGCCTGATGGTGGGCTTCAACCGGCGCTTCGATCCGAACTTTCTGAAGGTGCATGAAACCATTAAATCCGGCAAGATCGGCGTGCCGCATATCCTGAGAATCACCAGCCGCGACCCGGCCCCGCCTCCCGAGAATTACATCCGGGCTTCGGGCGGGATCTTTCTGGACATGACGATCCACGATTTCGATATGGCCCGCTACCTCATGGGTAGCGAAGTACTCGAAGTATACGCCAAGGCCGATGTTCTGGTTGATCCCGTGTTTCGGAAGGCCGGCGATTGGGACACGGCGGTCGTGACGCTGGTATTCGAGAACGGCGCATTGGGCACAATCGACAATAGCCGCAAGGCTGTGTACGGCTACGATCAGCGCGTCGAAGTGTTCGGCTCCGAGGGCATGATCACGGTGAAAAACAACACCCCGGACAATCACATCTTTTTTGACCGCTCCGGTATACACTCCTCTTTGCCGTTGAACTTCTTCATGGACCGGTATGCCGATTCGTTCCGGAACGAGATGCGGGCTTTCGTCCAATCCATTCTGAACAACAAGCCGGTCCCGGTGAGCGGCCACGACGGTCTCATGGCTGTGATGATGAGCTTGGCGGCCGGAGTGTCAGCCCGGAAAAACCGGCCGGTCCGTTTAACAGAAATCCACGCGCGGAGGCCTGCACGATGCAAAGCCGCCTGAGTCTCGGCCTTATCGGCCTGGGGAGGATGGGCCGCGTTTACGCGGCCTACTTGGTTAATCGCGTCCCGAACGCCCGGCTCGTAGCGGTTGCCGACAGGAAGCCGGGCCTGGCGGAATCGTTTGCCCAGGAATACAGTATTCCCAAGTGGTACGAGAGCCACCAGAACCTCTTGAGCGACAACGCCGTCGATGCCGTGGCCGTCGTCACTCCCACCAGTACCCATCGGGAAGTAGTTATCCACGCTGCCGCAGCGGGCAAGGCCATTTTCTGCGAAAAGCCGATCTCCAACTCGCTAGCAGAAGCCGGGGAAATGCTGCAGGTCGTGGAATCCTCGCGCGCCTTTCTCCAGATGGGATTTCAAAGGCGCTTTGATGCCGGGTACGTAGCCGCGAAGAAAAGGATCGAGGAAGGAGTGATCGGTAATCCCGTACTCCTGCTGTCGACTTCGCGGGATCCCTTCCCGCCGCCTCTGGAGTTCTGTGACTCCCGAGTCAGCGGGGGATTGATTGTGGACATGGGCATTCACGATTTCGACGTGGCGCGAATGTACATGGGCGAAGTCAAGACCGTTCATGCAATTGGGGGAGCGCTCGCTTATGCCGAAATGAAATCGGTCGGCGACATCGACAACGCGGTCATCAACATGGTTTTCGAAAGCGAAGCGATTGGCGCCGTACACCTAAGTCGCAACGCGGTGTTCGGCTACGACATCCGCACGGAGATCTGGGGCACGAAGGGGTCCCTGCAGGTTGGTTACTACCGGCAGACGCCGATCTTGGTCATGACCCAGGAAGGGATCACTCACGACGCCGTGCCGTACTTCATGGAACGGTTCGAGGGCGCATACCTCGCACAAATCCAGAACTTTGTCGACAACGTGCTACAGGGCCGGCAGCCGTCCATTACCGGGGCCGATGCGGTCGCCGCTTTGCGGATCAGCATCGCAGCCACCGCCTCTCAGCGCGAGAAGCGACCAGTTGACGTCAGTGAGATCGAGGCAGCTCATTAAGGTATCGATGGCGATATCCGGAGACCGCATAAGTCCAGACTCTCCGGGGTGAAGGGCGGCCGATCGAGCTGTTGCGGGAGCAGAAGCGAACGCCGGTAGTGGCGCGACCCTGAGTTTTTTCGCTGACCGGAGAGCCGAGACCTCTGCTGAGCGGTCAGATAGAAATCGGTCGAGTGTACGGACGGTGCCCGATTCCGCCGATATCTTCGGTCACGCTTCGTCCGCGCCGACTTACGTGATCCTTTCGCTCGCGCCGGCTGTATGGGCAAGATCGTGTCCTGTTCTGCTGGCAAACTTCGCTCAATAGAGGAGCCTGCTGATCGAGATGCTCGACGAGAATCGTAGAGTCAATGGAAGAAAAAGGGCGTGGTGGGTCGCGATGTTCCGCGACGTACAGTTTTGGGTTCCCCTGGCGGTTTTGTTGGGCGGGTTGATTCTGTTGAGAGCCATTCAGTAACTTGTGACAACTTCACGGGGGGCACAGACCCTTGAACTCAATCATTGCAGAAAGCTTGACCGATCGTTCACGCCAGCGGACCCTCCAGACGCTGGGAGTGTTTTGCGGTCTGGCGGCTGCTCTGTGGCTGGCCGCAGCCGAGGCACCGACAAAGATCGTGACCATCGCGGTTTCACCTTTCCTCATTTCCTTCATGATGGTTCTCGGTGCGTTCATCTCGCGCTGGAGCCTGCCAGCGCTGATTCGTGGCACCTCCGACATCGGCGGAGACGTCCGGCAGGCGCCCCACCTGGTCATGTGGGGAATTTTGGCCGGTTGCCTGTGGGCAGTTGGGAACACTCTGACGATCTTTGGCGTGCGAGATATCGGCCTGAGCATCGCTTTTCCCCTGTGGAACTCCAACAGCCTGATTGGGATCGTTTGGGGTATTCTCTTCTTCAGAGAACTACGTCGCGCGGGATGGCTCCGCTGGGCAGGAGTGGTCGGAGGCGCAGTCATAATTTTCGGCGGCGCGTTGCTGTTGTCGTTGGCGTCCATGTCTCAGACTTCATCCCAGCATCACTTGCGCGGGATGGCGGCGGCGTTGGGCGCCGGCATGGTGCTTGGGTCGATGTATATCCCTTACCGTAAGGCCTACATTACCGGGATGAACCCGCTTTCCTTCGTGACCTTCTTCACCTTTGGCGAGATGGGGACAATTACGGCGCTGACGGTGGGGTTTATGGGTGGCGTGACGCCCCTTTGGCATGAGCTGGTTAGATGCCGGGGCATCCTCTTCTGGCCACTGTCGGGCGGCTTTATGTGGGTGATAGGGGACCTCTTTCAAAATTTCGCCGCCAAGTACGTGGGCATCAGTCGTGGGATTCCGCTTTCGAATACCAATCAGCTTTGGGGGCTGCTCTGGGGCATTCTGGTCTTCGGAGAATTGCGTGGTGCGCCTCACGGCATCATTGCGAAGGTTGTCGGCGGCTCCTTGCTGATGGCTGTAGGTGCCGTGGCGATTGCTTTTTCCTCTGCCCCGGAGAGCGAATACATAAGCTGGAAAGAAGCGGCACAGAGGGAAAGCGACCTTTACAACATCGATCCGGCCTATGTGGCGACCAGCCTGGAGGGTAAGGAAAAGAGCGAGGCTCCCTTCCGGCGCACTTGGCTGGATTGGTCGCTCGTCGTTGGCGCCACGGCAATTTTCGTCGCTTTCGGGGCGGTCGCCGTAATACCCCACATGGAATTCAACTGGGTCTGGCTGGCGGGGCTTGCTTTCGCCATGCTCGTCGTTCTTGTCGCCTGCGGCATTATGATGTGGCGCACCACAGGCTTTAATTGATTTTGAATTCGTAGGTTGAACGAGGTTTTGCTCCTACGGACCGGGGTTCGCGTTGTGCCTGCACAAAAGTCAGTCCGGATGGTGTTTGTGGTTTTGGCTCATCATCGGCGCTGCGCGATCCAGTTCAACGTCACCGTCCATCCCACCTCAAATTGGACGGCCCAACCTATCGCGGAGGTGTTTCCTTGGGACACGGGCCCACGCTGTCTGCTCCATGATCGCGATAGTATCTATGGCGGCGTCTTCCGGACGAAAAATGAACTTGGTGTATTCAGTGGGGACCTTGCCGGTGAACGGCGGAATACGGTTTCGAAATTCAATCGCGATCGGCGACCGATCGGGAGGAAATACGGACATGAAATCAAAGGGTTTCTTGGTGCTTGCCATCCTTCTAAGCGCGATGTTGGTGAAGGCTCAGGCGGATCCCGAAGTCATCCAGCCCATCCTCAGCGAGCCGCTCCAGTCGCCGCAAGTTGTAACCTTCCAACTGCAGCAATTCCTCGAGAAAAAGGTCCCCGTGCTTCCCTCGCCCACCAGCGCTGAACAGTGGGACGAGGAGGCGCAGCGTATCCGTCTGCACTTATTAAACGACATTATCTTCCACGGCTGGCCAAAGGAGTGGGTAAGCTCGGAACCCCGGTTCGAAGACCTGGGCTCCCTTCCTTCGGGTAGGGGATACAAGTTACGCAGGCTTCGGTATGAAATCGTGCCAGGATTCTTTTGCACAGCGCTGCTGTACGAACCTGAGGCGATAAAGGGACGCATACCTGCGGTGTTGGATGTCATGGGGCACTTCGACATGCTCGGCAACAAAGTGGAGTTCGAGCAGAAGATATGCATCAACCAGGCTCTAAAGGGAATGATCGCGCTCAATCCAGAATGGATCGGAATGGGCGAACTCAACCAGAAATTCAACGTACACTGGTTCGACTCGCAACTTGACCTGGTCGGCATGAACGGCATGGGGATCTTCTATCTGGCCATGCGGCGCGGGCTCGACTATCTTGCCTCCGATCCTAACGTCGATCCCGACCGCATTGGCGTGACCGGGCTTTCAGGGGGAGGATGGCAGACCATTATTCTCAGCAGCCTTGACCTGCGGGTTAAGGTATCGATCCCCGTGGCCGGTTATGTCAACCTACAAGGAAGGCTCGAGCGCCTGCCCGGAGAGCCTGGCGACATTGAGCAGAATCCCGCTGATTTCCTGGTCGGGTCGGATTATTCCACGCTCACGGCCATGCGTGCTCCGCGCCCCACCTTATTGCTCTATAATGCGGAGGACGATTGCTGCTTCCGCGCTCCCCTTGTAAAGCCCTATGTCTTTGACCCCGTGGTTCCCTTTTTCAAACTCTATGGGAAGGAGGATGGGCTTCAGTTTTACGCGAGCACGTCGATTTCTGCCCACAACTACGCACTGGAAGACCAAGCGCAAGCTGCAGCTTTTTTCATCAAGCAGTTTGGTCTCAAGGCCGACAGTGCGGAGATCCCCGTGGGGCATTATGTCAAGACCTTCGCTGAGCTTAGGGGAGGGATCCCGGAAGACAATCTCACCATACTGGGACTTGCCCGAAAAATCGCCAGTCAGTTGAAACGGTCGCCGGTGCCCTCGAACTCGTCGGAGCTGGCAGAATGGACGGACAAACAAAGGGCAACGCTGCGGGACGTTGTGCGTTACCATCCGGTTTCCGTTTCCCACATTTCACTCGTCGCGAACACGCGTCACAACGAAGTGGAATCCGTCTCCTATCGCTTCGAAATGAGCAACGGGCTTAGCGCCACCGGCGTGTGGTTGAAGGAAGTGCAGATTGGACCTCACGCACCACTCACCTTGGTGATCAACGACAAGGGCAAGAAAGGCGCAGCAACCCAGACATGGGACCGCATCCCTGAGGTTGCGCACCGCCTGGAACGGGGGGAGCAAGTCTTGGTAGTGGATTTTCTCGGTACGGGTGATGCCGCACCTGACCAACCGGCCCACCTTTTTGCGGAAATGCTTGCTGCCGTCGGCGAACGCCCACTCGGAATGGAAGCTGCTCAACTGGCCGGCCTGGCGCGTTGGGCACAGGAAATATTTACTCCACCTCAAATGCGCTTAGAAGGCAGCGGCATCCGCAGCCAGGTGGTCTCGCTCGTCACCGCGGCTCTGGGGCCAAAACTGTTTTCACAAGTTGAACTCGACGGTGGCATGCAAAGCTTGGGCTACCTCATGGACAAGCCCGTTGAATACGAGGAGGCGCCGGACCTGTTCTGCCTCGACCTGTACAAGGACTTCGATCTTGACGGCCTTGCCATGCTGGCTAAGCCGGCCGAGGTCATCCAGCATGGGTTCGTGGCGTTGCCGGCGGAGGGGAAATAGGCGAGTTCAGCACGCTGGTCCCGCTGTCCGGAGAAGCTAGCTGTTGCCCCACTGGGCTTCAGCTCGCCGCAGGGTGGCCGGAAGGACAACCCTAAAGAAGGGTGGGAGTCAATTGACTGTAGATTCTGTTGAAAAAGTGGGATTCAGGACTGAAACACGGGCTCCAGCAGTTTCGGAAAGGGCAAATAGTCCTTCGCGACCCGCGCTAACAATCGCGCCCCTCCTGGCGTGTTCGCTGGTGTTCTCCTGAAGCCTTCTATTTTCGCATTCCTTAAAAAAGGGCTTGACTTTCGCTTTCTGCAAGTATTATTACATGCATATGAGAATTGCACCGAAAGGGCCCCAAGCCGCTCGACTCCGCCAACGCAAGTTCGAACTCCTCCGCCGCTTCCCCATCCCGCCCGATCTACTTCCCGGATCGCTCTCGCTCACGCACCGCCGCTGCGGCCAGCCCACCTGCCATTGCGCGCAGGACCAGCAGGGGCACCCCGTATGGTCTCTCACCTTCATGGCCGAGGGTAAGAAGCGCGTGGAGCACATCCCCCATGAATGGGTCAAGGAAGTTCAGCGGCGGGTGGAGGAGGGCCGGGAGTTTAAGGAGGCCGTGGCCGCGGTCTTCGCCACGAACGCACAACTGCTGGCGCTGGGGCGGAAGCAAAGGAAGCGGTGAAGGCGCCGTCGCCGCGTCGCCTCAAGAAGTACGCGGTGCAGTGTCTGCTTCTGAAATCCTACTTACAATCGCCGGGCGATGGCCGCCGGGAGGGGCACCTTCCGGCGACAGCCCTGGTGTGGGCTTTGTTGATCGGGGCGTTGCTGCGGCGCGCGGCTTTCGCGGCCATTGAAGCGCTCGTGCACTCACCCGCCCGCCGCGCCATGGAGGTTTCCCGGAGCTTCGGCAACGACGCGCTCAGTTACTTCACGGAACGGCTCGATCCCAGGGTCACGCGCCAAGCGGCGGTCACCGCCGTTCATCAGGCCAAGCGCCATAAAGCGTTCGACGACTGCCGCTTCATCGGCTTGGCCCTGGATGGAACCGGCGCCAGACGATCGAAGGAAAAGAGCTGCGATTGGTGCCGTCCTGTCCGCAACCAGAAAGGGGAGATTCTCAGCTACCATCACAAATTGGTCATAATCAGTGTGGTGGGAACGGGCCTCACCTTGCCCGTGGATGTGGAACCCTACGGTCCTGGGGACAGCGAGTATAACGCCGGTCGGCGACTTCTTCGCCGTGCCCTCGGCAAGCTGGGCCGCCGTTTTGCCGATTATGTGGTCGCCGATGGGGACTTCGCCACCGCCCCCTTTCTGCATGACGTCGGGGATCTGGGACTCTCGGTGGTCGCCCGCCTGAAGAACAATCTCCCCGAATTGTTCGCGGCCGCCCAGAAAAGGTTTCTTCACCAAGCTCCCCATCAGGTCTTCGCTCACGGTAAGGACCGGGTGGAAATCTGGGATGCCGACGACTTTGACCCTTGGGAGACACTGCGCTGGGAAACGGTGCGCGTAGTTCGTTACCGCCCGCACAAGCCTAACGGCACCGTGTGCGAGGCGTACTGGCTCACCGACTTCCCTCGCCAGCGCGTCAGCCGCCGCGCCATCTTCCGCATCGCCAAGAGCCGCTGGGAAATCGAGAATCAAGGCTTCAACGACGCCAAGAACCGCTACGGCTTCGAACATATCTGCCACCATGAACGGCACAGCCTACTGGTGGTCTGGCTTCTGACCTGCTTGGCCCTGACCCTCGAACGGCTCTACCGAGTTCGTTACCTCCACCGCGGTACCCACCCCATCCTTGAAGCCATCACCCTCTGGCAACTCCTCTGGCTCAGCTTGTCGCGCCCCGTCCCCGACGACACGAGTTAGGCTCACCTCCCCTCCCGCTTGGCCCCAGAACAATTTAGCTCCGCCTCGGTACCTCCGCCGCGCCGGCGAGGTGCGCTTGAAAATGGACTCCCCTTTGCATCGTACGACCTGAAATGTTCACACCGCGCTGTTTCTGCCTCCCCTGCGCTGCTGCCCGCTATCATTCCGAAGTTCCTGTGGGTGTGCGGGAAGTCTTGACGGCCCCGCGGTCGCCTTGGTAAAATCCGTGTGCGGAGTGAGTGATCGGATCGAGCCGGCGGGAGTGTTTCGACCAAATTGTCGTGTTCAGCGAATCGTCTCTGCGACGCGCGCTCAAATCGTATTTTGCTTATCAACATGGGGCGCGCACGCACTTCTCGTTGGAGAAAGATGCCCCGGAGACCCGACCGGTTCAACCGCCGGAGCGGGGGGCGATCGTGGACTGCGGGAGGTGGGCGGACTGCATCACCGCTACGAAGGGCGGGTGGCTTGAAGAATTGTTTTCGGAGTGAAGAGAGGTGCTCTCCAACCTCGAGTCGATTGAGATCCGTGAAAACTCCGGTTCGGTGGTAACAGGATTTTCCCCAACTTTGCACCGCCATCTAATCTGGAGCCTGCGCCTCTTCTGTAACCCCCTTGACCCCTGACGCCCCCTGGTGAATAAACCGCTCTTTGTGGTCGATCGAGTTTTTGGCAGGGACAGGATAATCATCGTCGATGCAACGGAATCTAATCAGGGCTGCCTCGGAGATGTTCCTTCCCGGTCGAAAGCGAGGAAACCCAAACCAAGGAGGACTTATGGAGAGCGATTCGAAAGTTAACCGGCGGGACTTTCTACGGGCAGGCATCACCAATTCCGCGAGCCTGGCAGCCCTGAGTGGCATCAGCATTCTGCCCGAGAGGGTCTGGGGGGCCAACGATCGTGTAAGGATGGCGGTGGTCGGCGTGCACGGGCAGGGGGGCGAGCACCTTCGCGGGTTCGGCAAGGTCCCCGACGCGGAAGTCGCCGCCATTTGCGACATCGATGACAGCGTCATCAGCAAACGGCTTGGGGATACGGCCACTTGGAACCTGCCCAAGCCTAAAGTCTACAAGGATATTCGCAAGCTCCTGGAAGACAAGTCCATCGATGCGATTTCCATTGCCACTCCCAACCACTGGCATTCTTTGATGGGCATCTGGGCCTGCCAGGCGGGGAAGGATGCTTATGTCGAGAAGCCCTGCTCGCACTGCTGGTGGGAAGGCCATCAATTGGTTGCGGCCACGCGCAAATACGATCGCATCGTCATGCACGGAACGCAGGGCCGCTCCGCCGAAGGCTACATCGAGGGAGTGCGCAAACTTCGCGAAGGGGTGATTGGAGACGTTTACTTGTCGCGCGGGCTTTGCTTCAAGTGGCGCGATACGATCGACATCGCCAAGGTCGAGCCGGTTCCTGCCGGCGTGGATTACGATTTGTGGACCGGCCCGGCTCCCTGGAAGCCTTTTACCCGCAACCGCTTTCATTATAACTGGCACTGGGTCTGGGACACGGGTAACGGTGACGTGGGCAACCAAGGCGTGCATGAGATGGATCTGGCACGGTGGGCTCTGGGCGTAGGGTTCCCCAACAAAATTTCGGCCATCGGCGGCCACGTCATGTTTAAAGACGATCAAGAGACCCCCAATATCTTGAACTGTTCGTTCGAGTACGACATGCCGGATGGAACCCGCCGCATTCTGGAATTCGAAGTCCGCCACTGGATGACCAATACGGAAGCCGACATCGGCATGCCCGGCTTTGGAGCAGGCGCGGCAGCCCTGCCGGAAACGGCGGGCCACACACACATTCAACAACC
>Ga0326727_10009773_pt1 | contig 23328 bp, 10 predicted proteins | sample MB2enrmetagenome_FD_207643 | JGI IMG/M metagenome (GOLD analysis project Ga0326727, IMG submission 207643) | Lab enriched peat soil microbial communities from McLean, Ithaca, NY, United States - MB29MY | ecosystem: Environmental > Terrestrial > Soil > Wetlands > Peat | place: USA: New York... | reverse complement strand
GAATCTTCCCGACGGCCGCTGGTCTGCATTGACAGCGGAGGCCGGCTTCGACGCGCTTCCTCCGCGCCGGCACCGCGGCGCTGCCGTGGGCGACTTCAATCGCGACGGCAAGCTGGACATTGTGGTGGCCGCGCTAAGCGCTCCGGCGGAGATCTGGATGAACGACAGCCCGAACCGGAACCATTGGCTTGGACTGGCGCTGCGCGGCACGAAGAGCAATCGCGACGGAATCGGGGCGCGCATCAAGATCGTGGCCGGAGGGCAGACCCAGTTCAGCTACAAATCCCATGCCTCCGGATACGCATCGTCCAGCGCCGGGCCGGTGCACTTCGGGCTGGGTACGGCGAACACGGTGGACGAAGTTGAAATTCGGTGGCCGTCGGGGACGGTTCAAACACTGAAGAATATCCCGACGGACCGGATCCTGCCTGTGACAGAGCCCAGGTAGGCGCTTAAGGCTGAGGTTGAAGGGGAAATTGCAGTGAGATTCGGCGGCAAATGACTTTGCAGCACTCAAAAGGCCGTCAAGACGCCGCGGTTCGCAGGTGAATACACCACGGTTTAGGGATAGTCACATGAGAAGGTTGAGACTCACCAACTGGCTTCTACCCAAGCCGAATTTCAGGGTGCGCCTGTTTGTTGTGGTCATGCTCGGGATGTTTGCCGCGCGGGCAGATGCGGCAAATGTGACCCTCTCGCATTTGCGTTGCGAAAACCTTCTCGATCCGCTGGGAATCGATGTGGCCAATCCGCGTTTCAGTTGGATTCTCGAGTCGGACCGCCGTAATGAAAAGCAGACGGCTTACGAGGTCGTCGTGGACGGCTTGTGGGACTCGGGCCGCGTGGAATCCGATCAATCGATCGATGTTGAGTATGGCGGCAAAGAACTGGCCGCCGCCACTCGCTACACCTGGAAGGTGCGAGTCTGGGACGCGGAGGGGAAGCCATCGGGCTGGAGCCCGATTGCCGTGTTCAGTACCGGATTGCAACGATGGTCAGCAAAGTGGATCGGTCACGATGAATCCGGAGGCGTGCAGGACTCCCGGCCATTGCCCGCCCGCTATCTGCGCCGCGAGTTCGCCATCGGGAAAAAAGTCACCCGGGCCACGGCGTACGTCTGCGGCCTGGGATTCTTCGATCTCTTTCTAAATGGGGCGAAGGTTTCCGGAGATGTGATGGACCCGGCGCTATCGGACTATGACAAGGCCGCCTACGTGGTCACCTTTGATGTCACCGATCGGCTGCACACGGGCGCCAACGCGATTGGCGTGATCCTGGGCAATGGGCGGTTTTACGGACCACGGTTGATATCTTGGGCGCAAGCCTCAAACTTCGGGTATCCGAAGCTGCTGTTGCAATTGGAAATTGAGTACGAGGGTGGCGAAAAAACGACCTTAATCAGCGACGAAAGCTGGCGGCTGACCACGAATGGCCCGATCCGCGCCAACAACGAATATGACGGCGAGGAGTACGACGCGCGGATGGAGATGCCGGGCTGGGATCGCACTGGCTTCGACGACGCCAAGTGGGAGCAGGCGCAGATTGTGTCCGCTCCGGGTGGCGCGCTCAAGGCACAGATGATTGAACCGATGCGAGTCACGCAGATCATTCATCCTGTCGCGATCACCAGCCCCTCGAAGGGAACTTACATCGTAGATATGGGGCAGAACTTCTATGGGACTCTGCGACTGAAGGCGAGCGGACCACGAGGAACCCAGGTGCGCATGACGAGCGCATACAGTCTGAATCCCGATGGAACCCTCAAGACCGCCGACAACCGTACGGCGCGCTGCACTGACGTCTACACGTTCAAAGGACAGGGCAGGGAAGTCTGGAATCCCCGGTTCAAAGGGCAGGGATTCCGGCGCGTGCAGGTTACCGGCTTTCCCGGTACGCCTACTGTGGATAACTTTGAAGGACTGGTTATCCATACAGGGGTGGAACCCGCCGGCGAATTCCAAAGTTCGAATGAGCTCGTGAACAGGATTCATGGTGCGCTGGGTTGGGGCACGCGAATGTTCCTGCGTTCTGTGCCTCTCGACCCTGACCGCGACGAGCGGCAACCGTGGATGGGCGACCCGGCCAAGGATGCAGAGAGCGAAGCGTACAACTACAATGTCGAACCTTTCTATGCAAAGTGGATGGACGATGTTGAGAGATCGCAGAGGGCTGACGGTTCGCTGCCTGATGTCACCATGTATTGGACGGCGTGGGGTAACAGCGTGGTGTGGCCCAGTGTCTTCACCATCATTCCCGATTGGTTTGTAGACTTCTATGGCGATCGCCGCGTGGCGGACGAACACTACGCCGCGATGAAGACGTGGGTCCTGGCCATGCGGCGTCATGAATTGCCCGACGGCACGCTGGATGCCACCAGCTACAAGTCCACGAGCTACGGCGACTGGTGCGATACATACACGATGGACGGGAAAGCTCCCGACACTGGCGGTACGCCCAATGAATTGATAACCACCGCGTATCAGTATCGCAATTATCGGATCATGGAACGCCTGGCGACGTTAACCGGACGTGCGGACGACGAGCACACATTTGCGGGTTTGGCCGACAAACTGAGACTTGCATTTAACCGGAAATTTTTCGACCCTCATACGCGTACCTACCAGGGTGCGACACAGACCGGTTACGTGCTGGCACTGGCATTCGGACTGGCGCGTGACGATCAACGCGATGCAATCATCGCGAATCTCGTTGACGACATCATGGTCAAGCATGAGGGTCATTTGTCGGTCGGACTGATCGGCATGCAGTGGCTCATGCAGACGCTCACCGATATCGGGAGACCCGATGTCGCCTGGACCGTCGCTACCCAGACGACCCGCCCGAGCTGGGGCTACATGCTCTCAAAAGGCGCAACCACCATCTGGGAACGATGGGACTACGACACGCGCGGTCCGGGCATGAATAGCGAGGCGCTGTTGATCCAGGCCGGCAATCTGGATGCATGGTTTTATCAAAGCCTCGCCGGCATCCGGCCCGCTGCGCCGGGATTCAAGAGAATCCTCATCCGTCCTGAGGTCGTCGGCGATTTGACATGGGTAAAGGCACATTTTGACTCGCCTTACGGACGAATCGCAAGCGACTGGAAGATAGATGGCAACCAATTGACAATGGATGTCACAGTGCCGGCAAATACCACCGCAACCGTCATGGTGCCGGGAAAGAATGGGGGTACACATAATGTGGGCTCGGGCCATTACCGGTTTACTTCAGAGGGGCCAGATTGGAAGTGAGTTATCGCCATTCACCGCCCGCCATGCTCCCATCGAGCTTAGTGTAAAAGCACGCAAACTCGTTGAGCGGCGTGCTGAAGACGGCGCTGCCAACCCATTGCCTCAGAGCCCGGTGAGCAGCGATCGACCGGAGGAAACCATCAAGCTTATCCCTTATGCTGCGGCGAAGCTGCGCGTTACCGTCTTTCCGCAGTGCAAGAGTTAAGGGTCGAACTTACAGGAGATGAAATGATCACGATTGACCGGCGCGCTTTTCTGCAACTCTCCACCGGAGCTTTGCTCACAACGGCTTCAACCAAATTGTCCGGCGACGCGGGCAAACCCCCGATCTCGATCCAGAATGGACTCGTGCGCGTAAAGGCTGCCAACTATTTATGGGAGTATTCGCGGGCGGATGACACATTCCGTTTGCGCGACTCCGAGAACAGGCTCATCGTAAGTGGAAATTCGCAGCCGGCGGTTGTTGTCGCACCCTCAGAGCAGCCTTCGCTTCGGGTATGCACTCCGGGCAAGGCTTCGGAGCCAGCGATGGAACCCGGCAGGCTGACCATCAGGTACGAGGGAGTGAACGGCGATGCTCATTTGATTCTCACCTGGCGTTTCGATGAGAACGGCATCTGGACGGAACCCATTCTGTATGACACGCCAACGGCTCAGGAGGTGGTAAGCCTGCACTACTTCGTGGGGCCGAACGGCACTGATAAAGCCCCTTCGCTGGATGCGGCTTACGTAGTGGCGCCAGGCCTGCTTTCCGGATCTCCGATCAGTCCCATTGTCAGCAGGTATGAACATCTGGATGAGAGTTTCTGGCTCGGCCGAGGCAGTTTCATTCCGGGGCTTTCGCAGCAATGGGGCCTGCCGGTGCATTATTTCTGCGGATGGAGCGCTGAAGAATCCAATGGCCAGCGAAACCTCTACACCGAGGGTAGATCGGACGCCTTCGCATGCGGTCTGGCCGATCTGCCGGGCGGAGATCTGTTTCTGCGGCTTTATGAGGGTAGGAGCAGTTTATGGATCGACTACCGAAGCGATCTATGGAAGCATCTCAGCGGTCCTGGAACTTTGACATTGGGAGCGACCTTGCTGTGGACGATCGCGCCCGACTACTACCAGGCCATTGCCGCCTATTATCGAGGGTTGCTACAAGCGGGAATCATTCACCGACGCAGAACTTCCGAACACAAAACAGCGATCTCCCTGACTCCGCAGTTCTGCACCTGGGGTGTGCAGGTTGACCGCAACAGGGGAGGGGAGCGGCTGGATGAAGCATTTCTCAGGGAGGTTTACCAGGAGTTGAGAGCTTCGGGAATGAAGGCCGGCCTGTTTTCGATCGATGACAAATGGGAAGGAAGCTACGGGAACCTGGTCCATTCGGAGACCCGTTTCCCTCACTTCGAAGAGTTCCTCGACAAACTGCGCGCAGACGGAACCCGCATCGGCATGTGGGCGGCGCTCATGCGCTGCGAACATCCTGCCGACCTGGGCCTGACCGAGGACAACATGCTGAAGAGGCCGGACGGCAAGCCCTACCAGCAGGAATTTGCCAACTCACATTACTACATTCTGGACTTTACGCAGCCAACCGTGGCAAAGGTGCTTGCTGACCATGCGCGGCGCTTCATCCGCCGGTACAAACCTGACCTGCTCAAGTTCGATTTTGGATATGAACTTCCAGCGGTTGGAATTGCCGCTCCTCAGGACAAGCATTGGGCCGGGGAACGGCTCATGCTGAAGGGGCTTGAAGTAGCCATCAACGCCATGCGCGAAGAGAATCCCGACCTGGTGGTGATGTACTACAACCTCTCTCCGCTGTTTCTGGATTATTTCGATCTGCACAGTCCCGACGATCTGTTTATGTGTCCGGGGGAATACGAAGTGGAGGCGAACCGCCGCTTTTTCTTCAGCAGCCTGCTGGGCCCACTGGGAGTTCCGACCTACGGTTCTTCGGGATACGACTGGGCCAGCTCGCCAAGTATCTGGTTCGATTCGGCAGCTTTGGGAACAATTGGGTCACTGAACGACTTCAAGGGCGATGAGGAGGGGGAATCGGCCACGCCTGAAACCATTGCGAAATACAACGGAATCGCCAGGGTGCTGCGGCCCGCCGGCATATTCGAGGTGTTGCCTATCGGCAGTGTTTCGTTTGCGCCGGCCACTGGCGCGCACGCTCGCTCCTGGGCAAGGATAGAGAACGGACAGCTCGTTTTGCTGGCGTTTCGTCCCCCGATTCCAGGAGAAGAGAACCCTCTTGCGCATGCCAACGATGTCGATCCCCGGGTGAAGGATGCTGTTCACTCGAAGGTGCCGGTGGTGGTGACTTCAATAGGAAGCCAGAGCATCGCGCGAAGCGACAAGTTGGCCGTTGTCGCGTACGGGGAAGGGGAGATTGATATCCGCCGGGAACAGGGTGAACACGCGGAGATCCTGAGCCACTACTTCGGTGGCGCATCAACCGTAGCCAGCGCGCCGATCGCGAATGGCCGGTTGACATTCACGGCGCGCGAGCGAAACCCCGCGGGAGAGCCGCTTGAGTGGATGGAAGTCAGCGTCTCGTAGATAGAAAGCTCGCAATCGCAAGTGGGGAAACGATACGTAAATCCTGGCCATCTTGCGAAGTGGTTTCATCGGAGACAGTGTCAGCACGTTATGGTAATGCAGCTGAATAACCAATATCGGCCAAATCCGAGGTACATCTCAATGAGCACTTATTCTTTAGACCGCCGCGAGTTTCTCAGGCTTGCCCTTGCCGGGTCGTGCGTGCCGGTTTTTCCCGGAATGGGCCGGGGAGAGTCGATTTCATACGACCGCACATCCTGGTACCGCGATGCCAAGTTCGGGATGTTCATCCACTGGGGTCCTTATTCACAAGCCAGCGTGGAAGCTTCATGGCCGATCATGACGCCGAAGCCGGGTGGAATCACAGAGGCCGCATACCGGGCCCTGCCTTCGACCTTCAACCCGGTAAAGTTCGATCCCGATGCGATTGTCGATCTGGCGCGATTGGCAGGTCAGGAATACATGGTGTTCACGACCAAACACCACGACGGATTCTGCATGTTCGATTCATCATATACCGGCTACAAGATCACTAATACTCCTTATGGCAAGGATATCGTTGCCCAACTGGCAAAGGCCTGCGAAAAGGATGGTATGCCTCTGGGCTTCTACTATTCGCCGCCGGACATGCACCATCCGGGCTTCCGCGATACCACCAGACCGGCGAGCGAAAATTGGCATGGAGAACCCCAGCGGCCAGAGTGGCCGAGTTATCTCGAGTACATGCAATTGCAATTGACAGAGCTGTTGACCCGTTACGGTCCTGTAGCAATCGTTTGGTTTGATGGCCTCGACCATCGGGAAAAGTACAATGGCGCACGGATACTTGAAATGATCCACACGTTGCAACCACGAACATTGGTCAATGACCGGATAGGTGTCGACGGCGATTTTGAGACGCCGGAGCAATTCATCCCTCCCGCCATTCCGACCAGGGGGATTGTGCTTTCAGGCATCGACCAGGAGCCTGCTAAGCAGTTGAAGAAGACGACTCCAAGTCCGGAAGATTTCAGGCTGTGGGAGACCTGTATGACCATCAACGACACCTGGGCATATAACAAGAACGACCGCAATTTCAAGTCCAGCCAATCGTTGATCCGAAGCCTCGTTGAGGTTGCGAGCCGCGGGGGAAATTTCCTGCTGAATATCGGGCCCCAGCCCGACGGCCAGATTCAGCCGGAGTTTCAGCAGCGATTGCGGACGATTGGAGATTGGCTTACCGTCAACGGCGATTCGATCTATGGAACCACATATGGCCCGATCCAGGAAGTTTCCGGCTTGCGTTCAACTGCTAAAGACAAGGCAATCTATCTGCACGTTTTCGACTGGAAGTCTCCTGTTTGCGAGGTACCCGGCATCGAGACCAGGGTCATTTCGGCCCGCCTGCTGGCGACCGGGCAACTGCTGAGTTTTCGCCAATTCGAAGGCAAACTGCAAATCGATGTTCCGCAGCAGCCTCCTGACCAGGACATCAGCGTAATCGCATTGAAGACTTACTAGGTCTCTGACCGCTTGAAGTTGTACCAACGTGGGCGCCGCACCCTTTCCGCAGCTTTAACACGGAGAGGGTAGAAAATCCCCGCCCCGCGGGTAGAGAATGAAAGACACTTCGCAATGAGAATAAGCCCGATTCCTGTTTCGCTCTCGCGCAGAGCGATTTTCGCCCTGCTGCTCGCAGTCATTCTTGCGCCTCCGGTTGCGCAAGCCCAGTTATCGTTCACACCCGGCCAGGTGTGGCTGGACGAGGGTGGGATGCCGGTTCAGTCCCACACGGGGGGACTGCTGTTCGAGAACGGTGTCTATTACTGGTATGGGATGAACTTTGCGGGGCCGGAGATCCCGGCCCGTACGCTCCCTCGCCTGGATTATGCCTGGCTATTGAACATGGGCGTGACCGTTTATTCGTCGCGCGACCTGCTGGCCTGGAAGCTTGAATCGACACAATTGGCCGACGTCAGCTATGGCCCGGGAGGCCTGTTGCAACCACTGAACCTGGTGGTCAGGCCGAAGGTGGTGAAAAACGATGCCACAGGGAAATACATCATGATGGCCGGGCTGATTTCGCCGGATTTCGATGTCTTCAACGATGTTATCTATGCCGAGGCGGACCGTCCGGAGGGGCCTTTCCGCCTGATGGGAAAGCTGGGTTGGTGCGGCAAGCCAAACGCAACCGGGCTTTGGACGGGACCATGGGAACCGGGGACGGGACAAAAAGACGCTCAGTGGGGAGCTGCGGCCGGCGATGCGCCTGATCGCATTCGCGCATTCGACACGACACTCTACAAGGACGACGACGGCAAAGCGTACCTGATCACCGCTCACTCGCGCATCCTGGCATATGAGCTAAGCGCCGATTACACTTGCGCCAGCCGCGTGGAGGTGATGCGGGGCGCGGAAGGTGAGGCGCCGGCTCTGTTTAAAGATCGCGGAACCTATTATCTGCTGGCCTCGCGGCTGACCGGATGGTTCCCTAACCGGAACAGCTACTTCACGTCTTCTTCGATCCATGGACCGTGGACAGCGCAGGGACCGTTTGCGAAAGGGCCCGGCGAGGAGACTACCTACGGCGGACAAACGACGTTTGTACTAAAGGTCGAGGGTAAGCCGCACGCTTTCATATTCATGGCAGATCGCTTCGGGGATGCCTCCGGCCATGACTTCCCGGACTTCAAAACAGCGACTCACATCTGGTTGCCGATCGAGATCGATGCCGCAACGCACCGGATGACGGTGAATTGGAGAAGGTCGTGGGATTTATCGGTCTTTCCCCCTGGTACCGGCGCTAAGTGATCTTGAAATTTCAGGATTTTGTTCAACGGTGAAAAGACAAGGCAACCCACCCGCACGTTCTAGACTGTAAGTCTACTGATTACGAGGTAACCGGCATCGAAAGCAAAACCATTTCGGCCCGCCTGCCTGCGACCGGGCCGCGGCTGAGTCTTAGCAAATCAGAAGTCATTGCAAATAACTTCGCTTTACGTAAATGGAAATCAAAACACTGCTGCGCACTTGCCGTGGGGCAGCTTGCGGCGCGATCATTTCTTGCTAGCGTATTTCGCACTTCGACAAGAGCATTGAGGCTCTGGTTGCCTCTTTTTTGGAACTATTGCCGGATTGGGCTTCGCAAGATGGCCGTAGCTGGTAGTGTGCCTTCCGGTCCTTCAACCCCCTTCAAACGGCATAGCCACTTTCGTCGGCTGTCGTTCTTGTTTTGCCTGATGCCGATGCTGTTCGGCCCCGCGGCGTGGGCGCAGACCACCATCCACGTCCCCGCCGACCAGCCCACCATCCAGAAAGGCATCGACGCCGCCAATAACGGCGACACCGTGCTGGTGGCTCCCGGCGTCTACAACGAAGCCATCGACTTCGAGGGCAAGGCCATCACCGTCGAAAGTTCCGGTGGCCCGGCCAGTACCACCATCGTCTGGGCCTACCCTCCTGTTCTCACCGGTGCATATAGTCTCTTCGTGGTCACTTTTCAGACCAATGAGACGCGCAACAGCGTCCTCAGCGGTTTCACGCTCACCGGAGCCGGCCTGCCCTTCGATGACTTCCAACAGGTCGTGCCCGACGGCTTTGGCACCACGACAATCAATGCGGTTACGGGAGGAATCGAGGTCCTGAATGGAGCCTCCCCAACGATTGTCAACAACATCGTCACCAAGAATGGCTGCGCCGGAATCTTCTCCAGCGATGGCGCTCCGCTGATCCAGAACAACCAGATCAACAACACCACTTACCCGACATTCACGGGACTTGAGTACACGCCGGGATATGACGCATGTTTCAGTGGGAGCAGCAGGGTCGTAGTCTTCCCGAACTACGGTTACCCGGGGACGGCAATCTGGCTGGGTTTCGATCCCAACAGTCCGCCTCCGTCGCCCCCGGCGGTTGTCATTGGAAACACCATCGAAGACAACACCTTTGGCGCATATTATCCAGGGGTTCCCGTCGGAACGGTCGATGCATATTTTCAGGGTCCCTCGGGACCCAACTGGCAGGGAAACTACTACGTTATCGAGAACAATATCGTCAGTAACAATGTCACTAACGGCTACGGCGGAGGCATGGCTCTGGCCGCGCCCGGCATCGTGGCGCAGAACCTGATCTACGGCAATCAATCCGCTTTCGCAGCCGGCGGAGTGATCACCTGGGGGCCGTCCTACAATCTCTATCCCCAGATCATCGGCGCTCCCTTCGATGGCCCGGCAGCGGCGCTGTTTGTGAATAATCTGATCGCGAATAATACTGCCACGCAGGACGGTTCTCAAGTCGAGGTCGCCGATCCCACGCAGTTTGAATTCGCCAATAACATTATCGTTGGGAACGACTCCCATGCGGCTGTCTACATCGACCCCAGCTACTTACCACTTTACATTTCGCAGTACGGATATCCGCAGCAGGGCAGCTACGCTCCGGGCGTCTATCTCAACGACGTGGTTTTCGATCACAACGACATCTTCAATCCGTCTGGCCCGGCCTTCAACGGGGGCGGAATCGTATCTAACCCCGCCGGCACTTATGGCAACATCTCCGCCGATCCGCTTTTCGTGGATGCCGCGAACAACGACTATCACCTGCAAACCGGCTCGCCGGCCATTGACGCGGGCAACACCAGCGCCTTGCAGCAACTGGCCAACCTGGGCTTCGGGCTGAGCACCGATCTCGACGGCAATCCCCGCGTGCAGGACGCGACCGGCACGGGCTACCCGATCGTGGACATGGGACCGTATGAGCACGCCGGAGCCCAGGAGAGCGGCGCCACGACGATTCTGCTCACTCCTGGCTGGTATAACCCGTTCGGCCAGACCGAACTCCCGCTCACCGCGCAACTGATCTCGTCCAACGGCACTCCCACAGGCTCAGTCACTTTTTACATGAACGGCAGCTCGTTCGGAACGGCAACCATCGATTCCAACGGAGCGGCAACCATCAGCACTCCGCCGCTTGCACTGGGCCAAACCGCTTTGCTGGCCACTTATGCCGGACAGGGCGACTTTGCCCCCGCTGTCTCTGTCGAAGTCCTGGTCCTCGTGCAGGCCGATAACGCCAGCATGACGCTGAACTCGGCGCCCAATCCCTCCGCCGTGGGATCTCCGGTCACTTTTACCGCAACAGTCGTCTCCACGAGCAATGGAACCCCAACCGGAGACGTCCACTTCACCGATAACGGAAATCCTCTGGGGTCGGCAACGCTCGACGGCAACGGTGTGGCGACCCTGGTCAACAGCTCGTTGACAGTAGGCACTCACCTCATCGTCGCCACTTACCCCGGTGGAGTTAACTGGGGCGGAGCCTCGGCAAGTGTCACGCAGACAGTTCTGTACACAGTTAATGAGACGCTGACTTCCTCGCTCAACCCCAGCCACCGCGATCAGGCCGTCACTTTTACCGCAACCGTCTCCTCGCCCAATGGCACGCCCACCGGCACCGTCGCTTTCAGCTATGGAAGCGGCACGGCGCTGGGCACCGTGCCCCTGACCAATGGAGTGGCAAGCCTCACCACCAGCGCGCTCCCCCAGGGCACACAGATCGTAACCGCCGCTTATTCCGGTGACACTAAGTTCTTCGGTAACTCGCACACGCTCACGCAGATCGTCATCGGCTTTCTCACCAACACCACCCTTGTCTCAATCACCCCAACCAAGCTCTATGCCCTGGAACCGGCTACTATCACGGCTGTAGTTACGGGTGTCGGTGGTATGCCCACCGGCATTGTTACTTTCACAGACGGCGGCACAAGCATTGGTACAGCCACGCTCAACCCCACGGGAACAGCCACGCTGACTTATGCCTTCCCCGCCTCGGGCAGCCAGTCCGTTATCGCCAATTACAACGGAGACGTTAACTTCTCCCCCAGCAGCTCCGCGCCCTATCCGATCAACGTGCTCATGAATGACAGCGAAACCGCGCTCGCCGTTGCGCCCATCCCGGTTTACGCCGAACACACCACGACCCTCACGGCTACTCTCACATCCGTCAGCGCCTCGGCCTTCTCGGTAGCTCCGTACGGAACGGTCAACTTTCTCGATGGCGCAACCTTGCTCGGCTCGTCGACTTTGAGCTCAGGCGGCGTCGCGACTCTCTCCTACACATTTACTCAGTTAGGCAACCAGAATCTGGTCGCGGTTTATCCCGGCAACGCAGCATTTAAGCCCAGCCAGTCTTCCGCGCAACCGATCGCGGTCCAACCCGCCCCGACCGCAACCGCCGTCACACCCAACATCAACCCGCAGGAGATCGGTTCCCCCGTCACCTTCACCGCAACGGTCACGGCGCCCGGCGCGACGGCCACCCCGGTGGGAACAGTTACTTTTTCGAACGGCGCAACTCCGCTGGGCACGGTATCTCTGGATCCCACTGGCACAGCCGTTTTCACTACCTCCTCGCTTCCCCTCGGCGCGAATTCCATCACCGCCTCTTATTCCAACGCTTCGCCCGATTACCAGCCCAGCGTCTCGCCCGTCTTCATTGAAACCATCGTGATCGCGTTGGGCGACTTCACCATTACTGTCTCGCCCACATCGCAGTCCGTTTACACTGGGCAGGCCACGCAGGTAATTACAGTAACTCTCGCATCCAGCGGCGGCTGGGACCGGGATGTTACTTTATCCTGCGGCCAGCTTCCGGCCAACGCCACCTGCACCTTTGCGCCGGCGACCGTCCCCAAAGCCAGCGGGACCTCCGAGCTTGTGATTCAAACCACGGCACCGAGCCAGACCACCGCAACTCCATCGGCAAGCAACTCGCGATGGCCGCGTGGGAGCGGCCTGGCCCTTGCGGGCCTGGCGCTCGTCTTCATTCCGTTCGGGATTCCTTTCAGCCGGCGCTCTTCCCGGCTGCGGCGCATGCTGTTCCTCGTTATCCTGGGGGCCGTCTTCGCGGCGATAAGCAGTTGCAGCGCTCCAAACGACAGCGGAGGAACCACCCCTGGCGTCTATAACATCGCTATCAGTGCAACCTATTCCGGATACGGCGCAACGTTCACGCACAGCGCCCAGTTCGCGCTGACCGTCAAATCCCTGTTCTGATAGACAGACTGCCGGTAACGGGGAACCGGCTCACCTCGGAGCAACCATGGCAGAAGCAAGAACGGACTTTCACGCAACGCGGAAACTCCTGGTCCCTCCAGCAACCAGCCTGGCGGCCTCTTTTCTGCTGGCCGCGTGTTTGCTTCTGTCGCCCGGTCGCCTCTCTTCGCAGGTCGTGCCCGCTGCGCGCGGTGCCAGCGACAACATATGGGCAGGAGCGGAGTACTCCAGTTTTCTGCCGGATTTCGGTCCCTCTCAGCGGATCACCGGTGTCGGCGCCTTTGTCGATTGGAACAAGACTCCGCGGCTGGGCGTCGAAGCGGAGGTGCGATTTTTGCGATTCGGCGGTTTCAGCGGCGAATCCCAGGATAGTTACCTGGCTGGCCCCAAAATCACGCTGCTCCGCCGCGGAAGGCTCGTTCCCTACGCCAAGTTTCTCCTCGGCATCGGACAGAACGATTTCCCCTTCAAAATTGGAACCGGCAAATATCTGGCCCTTGCGCCCGGAGGCGGTCTCGATTATCGGTTCTCCCACCGCCTCGCTCTTCGCGGTGAATATGAATACCAGCTCTGGCCCTCCGCTCCCGGCGTTAAGGGCTATCCCAGCAACGGCATGAAACCGAACGGCTTCAGCGTGGGTTTCGCCTACCGTCTGTTTGGAAAGTGAATTCGATCTAAGTTATTGTAAATAAATGCACTTTACGTAAATAGACGTTCAAACACCACCATGCACTTGCCGCACGGCAGATTGCGGCGCAATCATCCCCCGAATGCAGGGGGTGCTAGCGAAGGCCGCGAATCCCCGGTGGAACAAAACGATTCGGGGAAGAGCACGGATAGCGAAGTCTATTCCAGAGCTCGGACCAGTTCTTGAGCCGATGCGCGGTACCTGTTAGAGCGGTTCCGGGATAGACGTACCCTGTCTGGCTTTTGTGCAGGGTCGTCCCTTCCTGGGGTCGGGATGACTTATCTGTATCGGCTCCAAGGTATAGCAATCCTGGAACCGCTGTAGTCCCAGCTACATTCAGGCCGATTGACGCGGCTTGAAGGCTGGTGAAGACAGGGTGACGGCTCTGCGAGATGTTCTCCAAACCTGGTCTCCGGTTTAGGAGGTTTGGCTCCTGAGTCAGCAATTTGAAAGCGAGAGTGGAACGAGGTGAAAAAGCCAGGAAGTCTTTGCCAATCCGAGATATTGGCCGGAAATGCCAGTCGCATCAATGGGGTTGTTGAGCCAGCTAGTGAATTCAAGATCAGAATGCCCAGGTTGAATAGAGCATTCGTCATCAGCGTACTGATCCTCGCGGAGGTCATCTTGCATCAGGGAGCCATCGCGCAGTCTGCGCCGGCAGCTCCCACGCAGCTCACAGCAACGGCGGTGTCACCCACCCAGGTCAATCTCAGTTGGACAGCCAGCCTCGGTTCCGTTGCCGGATATTATGTCCTCCGTAACGGCGTACAGGTGGGTTCGCCTACCAGCACGGGATGGCAGACCGCCACCGGAACTCCGACGGCCTATTCCGACGTCGACCTCTCACCCAGCACCGTCTACACCTACACAGTCGAGGCATACGCCTCCGCAAGCGCCGTGTCAGCGCCTTCCGCGGCCGCAACAATCACAACCTGGCCCGCCATTACCATTCCCTCGGCGCCCTACATCCAGCCCTTTTATACCTGCGTCACCAACTATTACGTCTCGAAGAATGGCAGCAACGCGGGGGACGGATCAAGCGCGAATCCCTGGTATTCCATCAGCGACGCCATCAATTTCCTCTCCGGTCAGGGCGGCACGCTGGGCGGCGTATGCGTCAATGTCGGCCCCGGCACTTACACCGAGTCGGTTTATGGAAATCAGCTTAGCGGCAGCGCCGATACTCCGACAGGGTATTTTGTCCTGCGCTCCACCACGACTCATGGCGCCATCATTCAGCTTCCGCCGGGATCGGTGGATTACACCCAGGGGATCTATTTCAGTGGCGCGAGTTACATCGTTATCGACGGCTTTGTGCTGGCCGGGAATAACGCCGCGCCGGATATTGACGGGACAGGCATTTATGCAGCCGGGACCAGCAATTCGCAGTGTACCGCTCATCACATCAGGATCTTCAACAACATATCTTACGGATGGGGCGGCGGCGGCATCGGCACCCAGATGGAAGACTACTTTGATGAGGAAGGAAATGTCGCCTACGATACCTCGAACACTTCCGTCTGGGGCACCTCCGCTATTGGCGCCTATGAGCCGGTCGCGCTCGATTCCGGCACGTGGAGCACAAGCACCATGGATAGCGCAAGCGTGCAATATCACCAGATCTTTCGCTACAACGTAGCTTACAACAACGCCGAAGTGAACATTGGCGCCAACACCCACTATGACGGCAACGGCATAAGCATGGATACCTTGAACCCTAATGGTTCAGACTACAACGGGTATACACAACAAACACTGATCGATAGCAATTTGTCGTTTGACAACGGGGGAGGCGGGATTGTCGAAGGAGGATACGGTGCGAGTTACATGACTGTACGCAATAACACCGCCTTCAATAACTATCTCGACGCGCAGAATCCGTCGACCGGGCACGGCGACATTTCGATGGCGGGATTTGTAAGCTCTCACGATAATGTAATAGTCAACAACATCGGCGTCCACAACGCCGACGCGGAGCCCGCAAGTTACGCATTGATCGATGTTGGAATAGGCGACGCAGCGGACGAGAACACCAACGAGACGTGGGATAACAACCTCTCATTTAATGGCACGCCGGGGCAAGCATCCATCTATCTCTCCAACACCACCGCGACGATTACTGCCGCGAACGGTAATCTCCTTGGTACCGATCCGAAGTTTGCCAACTACTTAAGCGGCGATTTCGCACCGCAATCCACCAGCTCTGCAATCGGCGCTGGCACCACCGCCTATGGAGTCGCCGCCATCGACCTGGCCGGCAATCCGCGCACAACCAACGGCGCGGTTGACATGGGCGCCTACCAGTATTCCTCCGCGTCAGCGCCTGCAACGCCAACTAGCGCTCTCATTCTCAATGCGCCGGCTTCTGCTATGGCGGGCACCCCGGTCAACGTGCAGGTCTTCCTGCTAAGTAATGGAGTCGGAACTCCCACCGGAAATGTATCGATTCTGGCTGCCGAGGGCAGCGGCACGCCGCAACAGTTGGCGCAGGCTTCAGCGGCATCGTCGTTGATCACGGCATATGCGGCGGGCGGCACGGGGACGACGGCGTCCGTGACCTTCACCGGGGGCGGTACTTACTCGCTCAGCGCATCGTATGCGGGGGATACGAATTTCACTGCCGGCACTTCTCCAAGCTACACCGTTACCGTGGCGGCGCTTCCACAGGTTGCAACGCCGACGTTCTCGCCTGCCGCCGGCACTTACACTTCGGCGCAGTCGGTAACTATCAGCGACTCGACGCAGGGTGCGACCATCTACTACACCACCGACGGAAGCACGCCCACAACATCCTCGACAAAATATACCGCTGCTATTTCCGTCGGCAGTTCTGAGACCATCAACGCCATCGCGGCCGCTTCCGGATACTCCGACAGCAACGTAGCAACAGCGGCTTACACCATCAATCTGCCGCCCAGCTTCACCATCTCCCTCTCTCCATCCACCCTGACCGTCGCGGCTGGTTCCGGTGGGTCTTCCACGGTAACCATCACGCCGCAGAATGGCTTCAATGCCCAAACCTCGTTCTCATGCTCTGGACAGCCGCCCGGCGCGTCATGCAGTTTCTCCCCGTCAACCGTTACGCCGTCGGGCGCAGCGGTTACGACAACACTTGCGGTCTCGACATCCGCAACCGCCAGCAACGTGCGCGGAAGGGCCGTTACGCCGTTTCCAGGAACCGGAATAGTGTTGTCTGCCGTTCTGTGTTGCTACGTGGGCTGGAAAAGACGGCGCAGTTTGCAGGCGATGCTGATGTTAGCAACTGTCGCGCTCGGCCTGAGCCTGCTGAGCGGGTGCGGTGGCGGCGGCAGCGGATCGTCCACTCCTCCGCCAGTTACATCGACGATTACAGTGACAGCGACTGCCGGATCGCTTTCGCAATCCGCCACGCTGACTCTTACAGTGGACTACTAACACGGTGACAGGTCAATCAAAGGGAGACGCGGAGCATGGGAATCGGGAACCATGCCCCCCACTATCGTGAGCAACATTGAGAACCGGTGATAACTGTAACTTCGCCGATAAAAAAGCGCCCTGCCCCAGGTGTGGATTCAATGGGTCTGAATGCTTGCGGCAAGTGCCATCGACTGCAATGGAGTTGTTAGCGTGACTGTGAACATGATGAGCATATCTAAGTCGAACAGATTATCTCCCTGTATTGTATTTGGCTGCATGAGCTTCCTTTTCAGTCCGGCAGCTATGGGTCAGAGTCCGCTTCCGGCTCCAACGCGGCTCGTCGCGATCGGCGTCTCTCCAACCCAGATTAATCTGAGATGGGCGGCCGGTACTGAAAACGTGGACGTCGCCGGTTACAACGTCTACCGCGGCGGCGTGAAAGTTGGATCACCGACCGGCACAGGATGGCGGACCGCCACCGGAACCGCCGCGGCATACTCCGATGCTGGCCTTACCCCTGGCACTGACTACGTTTACACGGTCAGAGCATTCGACAAAGCCGGGAATCTCTCGGACGCATCCGCAGCGGCGACCGCGTCGACGCTGCCCGCTATGGCCGTTCCCAACCCTGGCCGCATTCCGCCGTTTTATACCTGCGTCGCCAACTATTATGTCTCCAGGTCCGGAAGCAGCTCGGGGGACGGATCCGCCGCCAACCCGTGGAAGTCCATCGGCGCCGCCATCAACTTCCTCGTTGCAAAAGGGGGCACGCACGGCGGTGTCTGCGTCAATGTTGGTCCCGGCGTCTACACTGAATCCGTCAATGCAGGAACGCTCAGCGGAAGCGCCGATACTCCAGTCGGCTACTTTGTCCTGCGTTCCGCCAATCTCCACGGCGCCATAATTCAGCCTCCACCCGGCAGTACAGACTACACCGACGGAATAGATTTTACGAACGCGAGCTTCATCGTCATCGATGGCTTTGAGCTCATTGGAAGCAATTCCCCGCCCGACTTGGATGGCTCTGGCATCGCTGTAATGGGGAACCTGGGCCAAAGCAGCACCACCTACTGTCCAGCCGTCGCGCGAAGCCACCACATCAGGATCATCAATAACATCTCCCACGGCTGGGGCGGGAGCGGCATCGGAACCGTTTGCTCGGACTACTTCGACCTGGAAGGGAATGTCGCCTATGACACCAGCAATACTTCGAAATGGGGAGTTTCAGCATTAAACACTTATGAACCGCTTGCCCTGGATTCCGGTTCATGGAGCACCAGCACCATGGACAGCGCCAGCGTGCAGTTTCATTACATCATCCGAAACAACATTGCCTACGACAATGAAGAGGTCAATATCGGACCTAATACGCACTACGATGGCAACGGCATCCAGCTCGACACTTATAACTATTATCCAGCCAATAACTACCGTCCGTATCTCCAGAAAACGCTTGTCGAGAACAATCTCTCTTTCGACAACGGCGGCGGCGGGATCGTAACTGGTGGCTCGGGTGCCAGTTACGTCACCATTCGCAACAATACCACCTTCAATAACTTCCTTGATGCTCAAAATCCGATCGGAGGTGGCGCCGGTATCTCCATCTCAGGCTCCGAGAGTTGCCACGATAACGTGGCAATCAATAACATCGCGGTGGCCAATCCGGCAGCGAATTCCAACAACGTTGCATTTATCGATAGTTCGTACGGGGGACCAGGCATCTCGAACACGAACGAGATCTGGTTAAACAATCTCTCGTATAACGGCGTAGCAGGGCAGCCGTCGGTTCATCTCGCCAACACCACCGCCACCATCACCGCCGCTAACGGCAATATCCTGGGCGTAGACCCCATGCTTGCGAATTCCTCGGGCGGCGATTTCGCGCTGCAGGCCGCCAGTCCGGCGATCGGCGCAGGCGCCACCGTCTATGGCCTTGCGCTCACTGACCTGGCCGGCAACGCGCGCGCAAATCAGGGAAAAGTGGACATGGGCGCATATGAGCGTCAGTCCGGCGCGGGTTCGGGTGCATCCGCAAGCGCATCGATTGTGAATACGCCACCTCCGGCAAACGCACTGCCATACGATGACCGAATCGGGGCTGCTGCTTTCACCCGAACGCCCCCTATGGGCTGGAACAGTTGGGATTCATGGGGCTCCAGCATCACTGAGGCTGAGTTTCGCGAAACCGTCGAGCGGATCCACGAACATCTTCAGCCATACGGGTGGCAATACGTCGTCATCGACGAGGGGTGGTTCGCGCAATACCCTGAGAATTCAGAGAAACACCTGCCGCGCGACCTGGTGATCTCCGCCGATGGACGCTACATGCCCGCCGTCAACCGTTTTCCCTCCGCGAGTAACGGGCAGGGACTAAAGCCTGTAGCCGACTATGTCCATTCATTGGGGCTGAAGTTCGGCATCCACGTCATTCGCGGTGTTCCCCGCGAAGCGGTCAAGAACGATCTCCCCATCGAGGGCTCGTCCTTCCGCCTCTCAGAGGCAGCCGATACCAGCGACGTGTGCAGTTGGAACTCTGACAATTACGGCGTAAAGAACAATCCCGCCGGACAAGCGTACTACGATTCCGTCGCGCGGCTCTACGCGGGGTGGGGTGTGGACTTTCTGAAAGTCGATTGCATCTCGCAGCCATATAAAGCCGACGAGATTCAGATGCTGGATTTGGCACTGCGCAAGACGGGCCGTCCGATCATTCTGAGTCTCTCTCCAGGCCCCACCCCGCTCGATGAAGCCGGGAATGTTCGTGAACACGCACAGCTCTGGCGAATCTCCGATGATGTCTGGGACCTTTGGTCCAAGCCTTCGAACGTTCCTTCGTTTCCCCAATCGTTGCAAAACCAGTTTGGACTTCTTGCCGCATGGTCTCCGTATATCGAGCCCAACCACTGGCCTGACGGCGACATGCTCCCAATTGGCAATCTAGGCCCCCGTACACCGGTTGGAGCGGCCCGCGATTCGCGTCTTACTCACGACGAACAGCGAACTATGATGACTTTGTGGTCCATTGCGCGTTCTCCGCTCTTTCTGGGATCGAACGTGCTGCAGATGGACCAATTTACAGAATCGTTGCTTACCAACCCGGAAATCATCTCCGTCGACCAGCAATCGACCAACAACCATCCTGTTCCTCAACGTGATGACACCGTGGTCTGGACGGCAGATCCATCCACAGGACCGCAGAACGCGGGCGCGCATTACATCGCCGTATTCAACCTGGGCGACAACGCCAGGACCATCGTCCTTTCATGGCCCGATCTCCAGTTGCCGCCGGGCGCCTATCTCGTTCGGGATTTGTGGAGGCGGGCCGACGTTGGCCGGCTTGATCGGTTAGAAGTGACCCTGGCGCCTCACGCGTCCGCAATCTACCTCGTACGACAGCCATGACCACAGATTAGCTGCCTGGAGATAGCGGAGTGCGGGTATCGGCCGCGTGTGAGTGAAGGCTACTGGAGGGAAGCGGAGAGACTAACCGAAACGCTCCGGCGAACACCGATGATGAGCAGGCGGTGAAACGCGCAAGCGGGGCTCCACGGCGCCTGTCCACAGAGGATTAGAATGGGTGCGAAGAGCCACTTCCCCGGAGGCAGGGCGTTGCGGGCCAGGAACTTGGACCCACAAATTGAACAGATGCATTTGATGCATAGGAGGAACCAGATGAAACTCATAAACACAGCTTTTATTGCCTTCGTCGCGGGGCTCATTTGTTTGCCGATGGCTAGCTCGGCTCAGGCGGCCGCCGGCCAGAGTGCGCCGGCTGGAACTCCCGCCGCCAATGTGGCGCAAGGCGCTCCTGACGCGAGTCAGGCTGGCGCTGTCAGCCTGGATGTGCTGGTGACCGATAAGTCGGGCACGCCGGTGACCGGCCTGCAGGCGGGTGACTTCAAACTGCTGCTGGATAAAAAACAGCCGCAGAATATCGTTTCGGTTCGTGCCGCCGGAAGCGTGGGCGCACCGAGCGATCCTCCAGCTGTGGCCATTTTGGTGGTCGACGCAGTCAACGCGTGGATTCTCACAGTTAACGCCGAGCGGCAATGGCTTGCCAAGTATTTCGAAGACAACAGCCAGTTGCCCATTCCTGTCTATTTGGTCATCTTCACCGATCAGGGAATGAAGGTCCGTACTCCTGCTACGCAAGACGGGAAGGTACTGGAGGATTTCCTCAACGCCAATACAGTCGACCTGCACAACATTAAAAGGACCGACGGCTGGCCTGGCGACATGGAACGCGAAAATTTGTCGCTGAAGACGCTCAATTACTTCACCTCGCAAGTAACCTCGATGCCCGGCAGAAAGTTGTTCATCTGGTTGAGTCCAGGCTGGCGCTGCCAGACCAACGGGCAGTGGGACGGTGCAAGCAAAAATCAGCAGCAGCAGCTTTTTGACAGTGTCGTCTCGACTACAACCGCACTGCGGGCGGCCCGCGCTACGCTCTATAGCATTGACCCGGGCGGGACGGATTCCGAAATGACCCATCAACAGATTTTCGACGAGTTTGTCAAGGGTCTGGATGCGCCCAAACACTCTGACTACGGGTATATGCTTCTCCAGGTCCTGGCCGCACAGTCGGGCGGCAAAGCTCTTTACGCAAACAACGATTTGTCGGCCCTGATTAAGAAGACACTTGATGAAACCAAGGCATACTATGTGCTCACCTTTAATCCGCCTCCTGCCGCTCGTCCAAGCGAGTTTCACACCATCGAGGTGCAGGTCGACAAGCCGGGTGTGAAGGTGCGCACAAGAACGACCTACTACGGCAGCCCGGCAACTCCAGGCAAGTAATTCGCTGACATTAAAGCCCACAACCATCGTGCCGGCGGAGCCATATCTTTGCTGAGAGTTAAACACATCGGCCGACCGGGAGAGAGACAGCTTTGCGCCAGTCGATTCGCCAGGAACTGGACGGGACGCGCGCCGGTTCGCGCTCCGGCTGATTATCCGGGGTCTTCGATCGTCCATTCGATCGAGGGCAGATGCTATATTTCCGTTATGTGCCGGGTGTTCCCTCTGCTCTTGCTGATCTCTATGGCTTCGCCGGCTGCTCCCGCGACTCAGCAGGAAAACTTCGACGAGGTGGTAAAGCAGGCAACCAGCGCGCGCAACGCGGACCAGCCGACCCAGGCAATCGCGCTTTACCGCGAGGCTGTCCGGCTGCGCCCTTCCTGGGACGAGGGATGGTTATGGCTGGGAAACCTGCTCTACGATCAGGACCGCTTTCCTGAGGCGCAATCCTCCTTTGCACACTTCGTCGAAATCCAGCCCAAGCCGGGGCCTGCCTGGGCCATGAAGGGGCTTTGCGAGTTCGAGACGCGAGACTTTGCCCAGGCGATGAAGGACCTGCAGACATGGGTGCGCAGCGATTCGCATGGAAGCCGCGATTTAACTGAAGTTGCTGCCTTCCATTGGGCGATGCTTCTCACCCGGCAGGGCGAATTCGCGCGTGCGCTCTACGCGTTGACGGATAGAGCGGAGCGAGCAGGAGAGAGTCCTCCACTGGTTGAAGCCATGGGACTGGCCTCGCTGCGGATGCCGAATCTGCCCGGAGACTATCCTCCGGAGTTGCGAGAACGGGTCTGGTTGGCCGGGAAGGCCACCTTCTATACGTCGCTACATGACTATGCGCGCGGTCAGGAGTTTTCCCAACGTCTGCTGGCCAGGTATGGCCAACAGCCTGAAGTGCACTATCTTCAGGGTACTTTTCTCAAATTCCAATTGAAACCGGCCGAGGCTGCGCAGGAGTTTCGCAAGGAACTTCAGATCTCCCCGGAGCACGTTCCAGCGATGCTCGAACTGGCTCGAATTGACATCGATGCCGGTAATCTGGCTGAAGCCGAGTCGCTGGCGCTGCATTCGGTCAAGGTTGAACCCACAAATCCCGACACGCGTCATATTCTTGGGAGGGTCTTGCTGGCTGCCGGGAGGGCGAAGGAGAGTTTGCAGGAGCTGGAGAAGGCGGAGCAACTCGCCCCGAGCAGTCCCGAGATTCACTTCCACCTGGCGACAGCTTACCGCATATTGGGGCGTAAAGAGGATGCCGAGCGGGAGATGGCCGCATATGTTTCGATTAGGAAAAAGTGGTTGGATATGACCAGTTCCGCGGAGAGGCAGAACACAGAGCGTCCTCTTGAGGCGCCGCAATGATTTCGATTCTGGTTACCGCTCTTTTCTCTCTGGCGCTCTCACTTCCCCCGCAGGATGCTTCGCCACCCTCCCAGAGCGCAAATACCGCCCAAAGCTCCGGCGCCTTTGACCAGCTAGCCCAGACCGCGAAACAGGCGCGCGAGGAAGACCGCGACGACTCCGCAATCGATAGCTATCGCCAGGCTCTGCTGCTCAAGCCGGAGTGGGACGAGGGGCTATGGTATCTGGGCACTTTGCTCTATAAGAAGGA
>Ga0326727_10009772_pt1 | contig 23331 bp, 18 predicted proteins | sample MB2enrmetagenome_FD_207643 | JGI IMG/M metagenome (GOLD analysis project Ga0326727, IMG submission 207643) | Lab enriched peat soil microbial communities from McLean, Ithaca, NY, United States - MB29MY | ecosystem: Environmental > Terrestrial > Soil > Wetlands > Peat | place: USA: New York... | reverse complement strand
GCAGGTGTTTGGATATTCATAACACCCGACATTTACCAAAACGCGCGGCGTCCCGCCACTTTGGTTGACGGCATCGCCCAGGCGCGTTAGCGCCTGGGCGATGCCGCGCTGTGAGGCCATGGCGCGCAATCTGCGCGAAATCCCCGGCATCCAATCCCAATTCAGCCAATACATCGAAGACAACGTCAACGAGGCCGTTTCCGGCGTGAAGAGCGAACTGGCCATCAAACTGTTTGGCGATGATCCCGTCCAGCTCCAGTCCTTGGCGGACCGCATCGCGTCTATTATTGACAAGGTTCCCGGCGCGGCCGACGTGGGCGCCGATCTGCTGCTGGGCCAGCCCCAGATTCAGATCACCATTGATCGCGCCGCCATTTCCCGCTACGGCCTGGCCGTGGCCGACCTCCAAACCGTCGTCGCCACCGCCATGGGCGGCCAGACCGCGACCCAGGTGCTGGAAGGTTCCCGCACCTTCGATCTTGTGGTCAAGCTGGCCCCAACCGCCGTGGCCGACGTCCAATCCATCCGCAACATCCCTCTCTTCGGCTCCAACGGCGAGCGGCTGACCCTGGGAGAACTGGCCGCCGTCAACGTCAAGGCCGGTTTGTCCCGCATTGAACGCGAGGAAAATGAGCGGCGCATTGCCATCAAACTTTCCGTGCGCGACCGCGACCTGGATTCGGTGGTGGCCGAAGCCCAGCGCAAGGTAGATGCCGCCATTCATCTGCCGGCCGGCTACCGCCTGGAATGGACCGGCTCTTTCGAGAACGAGAAACGAGCCGAAAAACGTCTGGCCGTGGTGGTCCCCATCACCATCCTGGCCATTTTCTTTCTTCTTTTTGTCGCCTTTGATTCCGCCAAATTGGCCACCGCTGTTCTGTTGACGGTTCCGTTTTCCGCCGTCGGCGGGCTTCTCGCCATGCCCCTGGCCGGCTTGAACCTCTCCGTGGCCGCCCTGGTGGGGTTCGTCGCCCTCTTTGGCGTATCCATTCAGAACAGCGTCATCCTGGTCACGCGCATCCGGGACTTGCGCCGCGAGGAAGCCGTTTTGCGCGAAGCCATCATGGAGGGCGCCGCCTCGCGCGTGCGGCCCATGGTGATGACCGCCCTCATGGCCCTGCTCGGCCTGTTGCCCATGGCTCTTTCCACGGGCGTCGGGGCCGAAACCGCCCGGCCTTTTGCCGTCGTCATCATCGGTGGCCTTATCACCGGCACCATTCTCACCCTCTTCATCCTCCCCTTGCTCTATCCCGTTTTTGAATCCCATAAGCGCCTCCACAAAACCCCCGCGCCCGCCGTTTGAAAAGAAGTATTTCGCGCCGTCTTTTGCGATTTCTTAATCTTAATCCTAATCTTGCTCTTAATCTTCAATCGCAGGAGGGGATCATTACGATTAGGAGGGGAATTCAAAAATGTAAAACGCGCCCGCCTCGGCCGCACCGGCAATTTTTTGCACGATCTTTGCCGCCTTTGTGGTTATGCTCTTTGCCTTGATGGCGTTGACAGGCATGACATCCCAACAGAGCGCGCCGCCGCCGCGGCGGCTCATCGTCAACGCGGACGATTTTGGCCGCTCCCAATCCATCAACCAGGCCGTCGTACGCGCCCATCGCGAAGGCATCCTGACCAGCGCCAGCCTTATGGTCAACGAACCGTTCGCGGAGGAGGCCGCCGCCCTGGCGCGGGCCAATCCCGTGCTGGGCGTGGGGTTGCATTTGACGCTGGTTTGCGGCGCCTCCGCCCTGCCGCACGAACAAATCCCCCAGTTGGCCGACGCCCGCGGCCAGTTCTCCCGCCATCCGGTCATCGCCGGCTGGCGTTGTTTCGCCTCCGCTAGGTGCCGCGCCCAGTTGGCCCGGGAAATCGCCGCCCAATTTGAAAAATTCCACGCCACCGGCCTGCCTCTCGATCACGTCAACGGCCATCTCAATTTCCACCTTCACCCCGCCGTCTTCGACATCCTGATGGAAAACGCCCGGCCCTGGGGCATCACCGCCTTGCGCCTGACCGACGACTGGTTCGGCTTGAACGCCCGGCTCGCGCCGGGCAAGTGGTTTTACCGCATGAGCCACGCCGCCATTTTCCGCGCCCTTTCCGACCGCGCCCGGCCCGTCCTGGCTATCAAGGGCATCCGCCACACCCGCGTCGTCTTCGGGCTCCTGCAGAATGCCCGCGTGGACGCGCCGTTCGTGGCCCGGCTCCTTCCCGCCCTGCCGCCCGGCGATTCGGAGCTTTACTCCCATCCCTCGCTCGATCATTTTAGGAATGAATTTGACGCCCTGATCAATCCAACTTTTAAAACACTCGCGGCCCAATTGGGCATCCAATTGATCCGCTACCAAGACCTCTAGTTATGGCCAAAATCCTTTTCATCCTGGTTGTCGCCGCCATCATCGAATCCGTCGGCGTGGCCGTCCTCGCCAAAGGCCTCAAACAAGTCCACGGCGCGCATCAGATTACCGCCTCCGAAATCTGCCGCGTCGTCAAGGACTACTGCACCAACGGCAACATCCTCATCGGCGTCGCCCTCGAGGCCGTTTTCTTCGGCTTTCTCCTTTATCTCCTTTCCGGCAACGACGTCAGCTTCATCTGGCCCCTCACCTCCCTGGGCTTCATCGTCACCACCCTGGCGGCAAAATTTCTTCTGGACGAAAAGGTCTCCGCCACGCGTTGGGCCGGCGTCCTGCTCATCGCCTTGGGGGCGCTGCTCACCAGCTACAGCGAATCTGTCAAGACTAGAAATGTTGCGCCGTCCGCGTCCGCCTCAACTGCGCTTCGCTCCCAGTAGTTCCGCCAGCGCCGCTCCCAGCCGCCGCGACGCCTCCACCGTCCTCCGCTGGAATTCCATCATCTGCCCGATGCGCGACGGCCGGCTCAACACCGCCCAGATCAATTTCGGATAATGTATCCGGTCCTCCGGCGTCATCATCGCGTTGAAATCCAGCGGCAAATCCTGGCCCGCGTCGTCCGAAATCACCCGGATGGTCGCGCCCGGAATCTTCTGCTCGCGGCAGATATTGCGGATCACGCTTGACTCCATCTCCACCGCGTCCGCCCCCGTGGATTGCCACAAGCCGGCTTTCTCCCGCGCCGTGATGGCGACCCGGCGATGACAGTAAAACGCGGCCCGCACCGCTCCCGCCTGTTCCAATTGCGGCCCGAACCCGGCTTCGAAATCCTCGTCATAGACAATGGTCCCAAACTTCAATTTTGGATTCAATCCGCCGGCGAACCCGGAAGTGACCACGCGTTTGGGTTTGACCAGCGCGATGGCCTTGCGCACCCCTTCCACCGCGTTGCGCCGGCCGATGCCCGTTATCCAGACCTGATACACCGGGCGGGGCGGCTCCTTGCCGGCGCTCCCGTCCCCCGGCAGAAGGCAGCACGCATCCGCGCGATACTCCATCCGGTTCATGAAAAAGCGCGCCTCCTCCTTAACGGCGAAGCAGACCAGCAATTCCACCGGCCCGCGCGACACCGCGCCGATGGGACCGCAACCTTTATTTGTCTTGGCCGTCGTCATAGCTTCAGACTTCTCCTTTACTTTACGCCAGCCAGCCGTTCCTTCCAAATCCTATAAAGCAGCACCGTCGCCTCCACGTCCCGCAGGCAATACTCGGCGATCTCCCGGAACCGTTTCTCCGCCATGAGCGTGTTGACGTCCATCCCCGTCACCCCGTGGCTTTTGGGCGATTCGATGCCGAAGGCCTTGCAATAAAAATCCAGGTTGAACCGCCGCGCCGCGCCCTCCCTTCCGCTCACTCCGTAAAACGTCAACTGCTCGATCAAATCGCAATGCGGCTCCACTTGATACCGATAACCCAGCCAGCCTTTCTGCGACACCGCCACGTTCAAGAGGGCCGAGCGCAAATAAATAAACGGCACATCAAACCCGCGCCCGTTGAAAGTCACGATCGAATCGTAATGCCGCGCCACCTCCCAGAATTCCGCCAGCAACTGGCCTTCATCCGCGCAGGGCGTGAACTCCACCTTGGCCTCGCCGGCCGCCGCCTGGTCCTCCTCGAAATCCTCCGCGATATACAGCACCTTGCCCCGGCAGCTTTCGGCGTTGAGCATGGCGATGCACACCACTTGCGCCGTGAACGGCCAAAGATTCAACTGGCGCGCAATTTCCTCGTGCCGCTTTTGCCGTGCCTCCGGGTCGGCCAGATTGAGCGCCTCGCGGAAAATATACTCCTGCTGGGCGGCGTCAAATTGCGCCAGCGGCAGCGCCGAAGTTTCGATGTCAAACACTAATTTCGCCACACACTCAGCCTGGCGGAAAACCTTCGCGGAAGCCAGCCGGAACTCATGCCTTTGCTTGATTGGGTCTGATTGACCCTGATCGAAAAAGCCTGCTTTTTCATGTAACATGCTCATGGACAGGAACTTGATGCCCGTCGCAAGGTTCTTCGCTGTTTTCGGTGGAATGGAAACCCGCCAAGACCGACCACGATCTGCGGCAGGAGTCGCTTTGAGGTCCAGGTCTCAAGGCGAGTTCCGTATGTAACTCCTTCTATATGAGCCTCTTCCTCTTGGAGCCGCCGCACGGCGGCGGCCTTCGGCCTGAGAGCTCCGCTCCAGGCCGCCTGCCAAAAAGGGCTTTTAATGAGAATCTATTCCACCGAAAACAGCGAAGAACCCTTTTCGCGGCTAATCGTTTAACTCAATGTATAGTCTATGCCACGGACTTCTCCGTTAGCTGGGTTGGCATGGCGAGAGCTTGAAACGAAAAGGCCGGGAAGGCAATTCCCGACCGTAGCAGCCTGTTGAAAAACTCGCCCGGTGAGGCAGCGTGAATTGAGGAGTACAAGCCAGTCGGTTTCCGAATCGGGGTACATAATGGTCGTCAATTTCATGGAAAAAACTCATCCGTCTTCGCGGCAAAAGGCAAACCTGAACACGCGATAATGGGTCAGTCATGGTGGTAGGGCGCGCACTCCGTGCGCGCCGCGGCGGGCATGCCCCTTCGCCAAGGCTACGGCGCACAAGGAGGACTGCCCGCCCTGCCTTTCCTTCTGTTCCAGCTTGTTGAGCCAGGCGCGTTCACCGTGGTTGCACACCGGCGCCAACGGCGGGCGTGGCGGTGAAGGAATCGTCGGCGAAAATCTGGCGCGGGTAGGTTCGGAGGTAGGCGGCGATTTCGGCGAGGAAGACCGCGCCGTATTCGGCCAGCTTTTTTTCGCCCACGCCGCTGATGCGCGTGAATTCGGCGTCGCTCGCGGGGTAGTAGCGCGCCATTTGCCGCAGGGCCACGTCGGAAAAGACGATGTAGGCGGGGAGGTTTTGTTCGTCGGCCAGGCGCTTGCGCAGACGGCGGAGTTGCTCGAAAAGGGCCTCGTCGCAGGCGATTTCCCCGGCGCGGGCGCGCTTTTCGGGCGCGGCGGGGGCGGTCACCGGTTTTGTCAAGACTATCTTGCGGCGTTCGCGCAGGACGGCGCGGCCCTCGTCGGTCAGTTCCAGCACGCTGAATTTTTCGGCGGTCTGGCGCACGTATCCCAGGCGGACCAATTCGCGCCCGATGGCCAACCATTCGGCGCGGGTGTGCTCGCCGCCGATGCCGTAGGTGGAAAGGGTGGCATGCCGCCAGCGGCGGATTCTATCGGTGTCGGCGCCGGTCAGAACTTCGACGATGTGGATCAAGCCGACGCCAAAGCCGCTTTTCTGGGCAACGCGATAAACGCAGGAAAGGAATTTGAGGGCGGCCTGGGTGCCGTCGAAGGTGGCGCGCGGCAGGAGGCAGTTGTCGCAGCCGCCGCAGTTGTCGTCCGCAACTTCCTCGCCGAAGTAGCGCAGGAGTTGGGCGCGGCGGCAGGCGGAGGAATCGGCGTAATGGACGATTTGCTGCAATTGTTGGCGGGCAATGCGCTGTTCGTCCGGCGGTTTTTCCTCGATGAACCGCTGTTGTTTGATGGCGTCGCCGGCGCTGAAAAGCAGGAGGCACTCGGCGGGAAGACCGTCGCGCCCGGCGCGGCCGGTTTCCTGGTAGTAGCCCTCGATGTTTTTGGGCAGATCGTAATGGATGACAAAGCGGACGTTGGATTTGTTGATGCCCATGCCGAAAGCAATGGTGGCGCAGATGACGCGGACTTCGTCGCGCAGGAAAAGCTCCTGGTGCTCGGTGCGCTCGCCGCGGGTCAAGCCGGCGTGGTAGGGGCGGGCGGGGATGTTGTTTTCATTGAGCTGGGCGGCCAGGGCCTCGGCGCCCTTGCGGCTCAGACAATAAACGATTCCACTCTCGCGCGGGCGGGAGCGAAGGAACTCGAGTACCTGGCGGAAGGGCTTTGACTTGATGATGACGCGATAGGTGAGATTGGGCCGGTTGAAGCTGGCGACGAAGCGGCCTGGCTCGCGCAAATGCAGTTGCTCGACAATATCTTCGCGCACGCGGGCGGTGGCGGTGGCGGTGAGCGCCATCATGGGCACGCCGGGGAAGAGCGGGCGCAATTGCGAAAGCTGGCGGTATTCGGGCCGGAAATCGTGGCCCCATTCGCTGATGCAGTGGGCTTCGTCCACGGCGATCAGGTTGACGTTCCAACGCTTCAAGTCTTCGAGAAAAGCGGGGAGCATGAGCCTTTCCGGGGCGACATAAAGAAGGCGATATTCGCCCTGGTGCAGGCCGCGGAGACGGGGGCGCGATTCGCCGGCGGCGAGGGAGGAATTGAGGAACGTGGCGGCGACGCCGGCGGCCTGGAGGGCATCCACCTGGTCTTTCATCAGGGCAATCAAGGGCGAGACGACGACGGTCAGGCCGGGCCGGATAAGCGCGGGCAGTTGGAAACAAAGCGATTTGCCGCCGCCGGTGGGGAGAAGAGCGAGAATGTCGCGCCCGGCGATGGATTCGCGGATGATTTCCAGTTGCAGCGGCCGGAAGGAGGTGAAGCCAAAATAGCGCTTCAACAACCCCAGCCAGGAATGTTCATCGAGGTTCATCGGTTCCGTGCCATGCGCCATCTCATGCCCGCGATCGTGCGGCAGGAAAGATGCGCTGAATTAGTGATATTCCTGGAGCGTTTTGACGCCGTAACCGCTTTTCTTGAGGGCGGCGATGCCCAGGGCGGCGGCGCGCGCGCCGCTCAACGTGGTCATGATGCTCGTGCCGGTATAGACGGCGGTGGTGCGGATTTTGACCTCGTCGGCGCGCGGGGCCTGGCCGGTGGGGGTGTTGATGACGAGCTGGATTTCGCGGTTTTTCAGGAGGTCCAGCGTGTTGGGGCGGCCCTCGGCGAGCTTGAAAATGCGCCTGACTTTCAGGCCGGCGTCTTCCAATACTTTGGCCGTGCCGGAGGTGGAAATGATTTCAAATCCCAGGTCAACAAATTTCTTGGCCACTGCGGCAACATCGGGTTTGTCGGCGTCGCTGACGCTGATGAAGACGCGCCCGGCCAAGGGCAAGGGGGCGTTGGCGGCCATCTGGGATTTGGCGTAGGCGATGCCCAAGTCGGCGTCCAGGCCCATAACTTCGCCGGTGGAACGCATTTCGGGCGAGAGCAAAATGTCCTGGCCGAGAAAACGGTTGAAGGGGAAAACGGATTCCTTGACCGCCCAGTAGTCGCGCCAGATTTCCCGTGTGAAACCGAGGTCGGCCAGTTTCTTGCCGGCCATGACTTTGGCGGCGAGCTTGGCCAGCGGGACGCCTATGGCCTTGCTCACGAAGGGCACGGTGCGCGAGGCGCGCGGGTTGACTTCCAGGACATAGACGGTGTCGCCCTGGACGGCGTATTGGGCGTTCATCAACCCGACGACGCGCAGCTCGCGGGCCATGGCGTGGGTGTATTGGCGCATGGTCTCGATGACCTTCTTGGAAAGTGTGTGGGGCGGCAACACCATGGCGGCGTCGCCGGAATGGACGCCGGCAAATTCGATGTGCTCCAAAAAACCGCCGACCACGATGGTGCCGTCCTTGGAGTCGGCGAAATGGCCGACGTCCGCAATGCAATCCACGTCCACTTCGGTGGCGTCTTCCAGGAATTTGTCCACCAGGACGGGCCGTTCCGAGGAGGCTTCCACGGCAAAACGCATGTAATGCTCCAGTTCCGCGTCGGAAAAGACAATTTGCATGGCGCGCCCGCCGAGGACGAAGGAGGGGCGGACGAGCACCGGGTAACCCAATTTGTGGGCCGCTTGCAGGGCTTCGCCCTGATTGGTGGCCAGGCCGTTGGGCGGCTGCGGAATGCGCAACTTGTCAAGCATGGCGGAAAAGAGCTTTCGGTCCTCGGCGATTTCGATGCTCTGGGGCGAGGTGCCGATGATGTTGACGCCGTTTCGTTGCAGGTCCAAGGCCAGATTCAGCGGGGTCTGGCCCCCGAACTGCGCGATGGCGCCCCAGCATTCTTCGCGCTGATATATGTGCAGCACGTCTTCCAGCGTGAGCGGCTCGAAGAAAAGTTTGTCGCTGGTGTCGTAATCCGTGGAAACGGTTTCCGGATTGGAATTGACCATCAAGGTTTCAAAGCCGTCCTCCTTCAAGGCGAAGGCGGCGTGGACGCAGCAGTAATCGAACTCGATGCCCTGGCCGATGCGGTTGGGGCCGCCGCCCAGGATCATGACCTTGCGCTTGGTGCCGGGCATCGTTTCGTCGTCGCCGCAATCGTAGGTGGAATAATAGTAGGGCGTGTAGGCCTCGAATTCGGCGGCGCAGGTATCCACCAAACGATAGCTGGGAATCAGGCCGAACTGCTGGCGCAAGGCGCGGACAGCGTCCTCGGACTGGCCGGTGAGATGCGCGATCTGGCGGTCGGAAAATCCGAGGGACTTGGCTTTGGCAAGGAGGTCGCGATTCATCAAATTGCAAAAAAGTTCTGGCCAGTAAGCGGCGGTTGAAACGGAAATTCAAGGATTAAACTATGAAAATGCTGAAAGGAGCGGAGCAATCCGTCCGGTCAGGAAAAAGTGATTGCAGCCGGAGGATGGGACACTCAACGCAAGGCAGCGAGGCGGGTTCTGTCTTCGGCGGTCAAATCTGGAAAAACTCGCAGCCGGCACGCCGCCGCCAGAGCGCGGGCATTGCTGCCGGTGTCGAAGCTGTAAAACCAGTCGCAACCGGCAGCGACCGCGGAGGCAACAATGAGCGAATCCATCGCGCCGATCTCCGATTTATGAGCGTATTTATCGAGCAGTTCAGCGCCCATTTTTTCCAACAAGCTCCAATCGAGTGGATGAAACACAATGCTGTCGCCAAAGTCCGACTTGAGTTCTGCCAAGGCAACAGGGTTGGCATCCCCCGTCATACGAGGGAAGACGGTCCTGGCCTCATAAAGAACCGGCGGAGAAATGTGAAGAGGCACCTCCTGCCGTCGCATTTGACGCCAACAAACCTCATGCAACGGCCGGGATCGGAGATAATAAGTAACCAGCCAATTGGTGTCGGCGAACGGTTTCATCGCCGGTTTTTGCGGAACCAATCCAAAATTACGGCTGAGTCCACCGCTTCGGGTTGGGTGGCCAGCCATTGCTCGTGCCGGGCCACAAAACCCGGCGACGGGGAGCGAAGCTGCGCCCGGATCAACCCCCGGACCCACCGGCTGGCTCCCGCTTTTCCAGCCAGCTTCTGCACAGCCCTTTTCTCCGCGCGATCAAGCCGGATCGTGAGTACTTCTGTCATACGCCGATAGTATTACAACTGCGGCGCCGTCTTTTCAAGTTCTTTTTCCCGTTGCCACGGCCGGCTCATGAAGGGCTTATTGGCTTGGGTGCGGAAGATCGTCCCGCATTCCGGTCGGCGAGTCGCCGACCGGGACAGGCGAGTCGCCTGTGCTACCCACCGCTTCATCTTCATGAGCCAGTCGTGTCCCGTTGCGGCAACGAAGCGGCGGGCTCGAGGTCGGCGAATGGCACCAACTCGACACACATATTAAATGGCACCGCGATTGCGACTTTCGCTACGCCCGCGGGGGGAGTTTGCAAGCAAGCCGGCGCTTGACAAGGGCGGCGAATTTGGGCAGGCCGCCTGCCGTGGGCACCTTGACTTCGCCTTCGATGAGCGGACGGGCGTACTCCACGAATTTTTCGTTGGGGGAGAATCCGTCCTCGCTGATCCAGTCGCGCGGAATCATGTGTTCGACGTTGGCAATGTCCTCCAAGGGTTGCAATCCGGTGGTCCAGAGGTAAGGGCTGGATTGGGTGCGGACGATTTTGACCATCTGCCCGCTCTTGCCCTCGACGGCGGCGCGGACGGCGGCCTCCCCGCAGGCTGCGGCCTCGGCAACATCGGTGGCGCTGGCATAATGCGCGGCGCACCGCTGGGCGTAGCCGAGTTTGATGGAGCGGGTCTTGGTGTTGAGTTTGCCCTGGACCAGTTCCGCCACGCGCTCCCCCGCTCCGGCCAGAATGGGATGGCCGAAAGCATCCAGACGGGTCGCGTCGGCGCTGAACTCGGTGCCGTCGGGGTTCTTCAATCCTTCGCCTACCACGACAATACAGTATTTCTGGGTGTCAACAACGGATTTGACCTTGTCCAAAAAGGCCTGCTGGTTGAACGGAATTTCGGGCAGCAAAATGATGTGCGGCGGGTCGGCCGGGGCGCGCCGCGCCAGGACGGAACTGGCGGCGATCCAGCCGGCGCTGCGGCCCATTACTTCAACGACCGCGCACGCGCCGTCGTCGGTTGCCATGCTGCCGATGTCCACGGCGACTTCCATGACGGTGCAGGCGTTGTACTTGGCGGTGGAACCGAAGCCGGGGCAATGGTCGGTGTGGGGCAAATCGTTATCAATGGTTTTGGGCACGCCGATGACGCGCATTTCGTAGCCGCGCTTGACGGCTTCCAGATGGATTTTGTGGGCGGTGTCCTGAGAGTCGTTGCCGCCGGCGTAAAAGAAGAAACGGACGTTGTGCGCCTGGAAAACCTGGAAAAGGCGCTCCATGTCAACCGCGGCTTTTTCGGGCTTCTTATGGAAGTCAATTTTATAGCGGCAGGTGCCGAGGGCCGCGCCGGGAGTGTATTTGAGGGCCTTGATCGTGGAAGCTTTTTCGCGCTTCAAATCAATGAGTTCCTCCTTGAGGATACCGAGGATGCCGTTGAGTCCTCCGTAAATGCCGCTGAGGCAGGGGTGTTGACGGGCTTCCTGAATGACGCCAGCGACGCTGGCGTTGATGACGGCGGTGGGGCCGCCGGATTGTGCCACCAAAAGATTTCCAATAAGTTCAGCCATAATTTTTATGCCAAAAAAGGCGCGCAAATTAGTATTAAACGGGGCCGGTGGTGTAAAGGGGAAATTGCGAAAGGGCTTCAATCCATCTTGACCACCACGCCGTTTTTCAGTTCGGCGGCAAAATGAATGATGTCGCGCTGCATGGCGAAGGGAACGTCGTCGCGGAGATCGGGCTGTGCCAGCAGGCGGCGGGCGTTGGCGGAGTGTTCCTGAACCGCGGCCAGCAAATTACGGCGCCCCGCGCGGTAAATCTCAAGGGCGATCTGGGCGGAATCGGCCGGGCGGTCGAAGTGGTCCCAAACCAGTTCGCTCAAGGCGCCGGCGGCCAGGGCATCTTCGTAGGCGGCATTCTCGAATGTGCCCGCGCCGACCAGAATGAGGTTTGGTGGCGGCTGTCCGTTGATCCAGCGCGCCAGTGCGCCGAGGTTCAGAAGCGCGCCGACCAGAATGCGACTTGCGCCCAGGCAGGCTTGCAGGGCGCGCGTGCCGTTGGTGGTGGTCATGATGATGCCGCGGCCGGCCACGCGTTCCGGGGTGAATTCGCGCGGCGAATTGCCCAGATCAAAATCGCCTTCCCCTGTTTGGGCGGCGCGAATGCGCAGACCGTCGCGTTCGCCGGCGAGAAGGGCCGTTTGCGCCCGGCCGCGCCTCAAGGCAAGCGCCTCGGAAATCTCTTTGACAGGGAAGACTTGCGTCGCGCCATGCTGGAGCGCGGTCAGGATGGAGGTCGTGGCGCGCAGGACATCGAACACCACGCAAACGGTGTTGGACAGGTCGCGGTTCTTCAAGGCGTCAAATTCCGCCGGCGTGAAAAGCACTTCCAAATTTGGTTGCATGGCCCGGAGTCTAACCGGGAAAGCGCGATTGGCGACAGGGGATTTACGCTGCTGGCGGACGATGGGATGCAAGGCTCGACGCCGCGCAAGTTCAACAGTTTATTTCACCCCGGCCATCGCGGCGGCTTCGGGGTCAATCCTCTTCAAGCCGTTGGCCGCAAAACCGCGGACGGAGGAGTCGGAATCTTTGTGCCAAACCTCCAGAAGGACAGGGAACGCCGATTTGGCATCCGACCCGAGCAAGCCCAGGGCATCCGCCGTAACCCAACGCACACTGGCCACCGGATCGTTGAGGTTCTTGAGCAACGCGGGAAGAACTACGTCCAGTTGTTTATGAACATGGCCCAAGGCTTGGGCCGCCTCACCCCGGACGCCGGGCTCTGCATCCTCAAGTGACCGCATTAGAGCCGGAACCGCGGGTTCGGCGTCATAATCAGTCATGTAGAGTGCCTCGCCTGTTCTTTGCCTCGCCCACCTATTCTGGTTGGTGAACATGTTGGTGAGCAGCCCGATGCTTTCCGGTCCCAGCGCGGCGAGAGCATAGATTTCAGAGTAGGGGTCGTGGTTTGAATTGGCGGTGGTAACGGCGGACGCAAGCAAATCCGGTCCCAACTCTTGTGCGGCCGGCCCGATGGCGTGGGCCGCATCGGCCGCATGCTTCCGCCGGGACGAATCCATGGAACGCAATTCACGACGAAGGAGAGGCACGGCTTTGGCGCCCATGGATTGAAAAGCTTCGGCGGCAGGCTGGCCGGGTTTGGGCCTCAAGTTGAGAAACTGCAACTGGTTGTTCCCGAGGCTTGCCAACCAATACGTCAGATTCTTGCCCCGATATTCCGGTTCGAAGGGATGAAAATGTTGCACCATCAATGTGGCGGTGCCGCCGGCAAGTAGAACTCCAACGACGGCGACGGCGGTGATTTTCAATTTGGTCCAGGCCATAAGCTTTAAGGTTCCTTTGAGGAGGGTTGCGGTTGATGTGGAGGCCGCGGCGCCTTTGAGCGCGGCGGCGGGGGCCACGGTGGCCGCCAGACCGGAGGGAACGCCGTGAATGGCGTGGGTGGAAAGAGCGGTGGCGATGGTGGCGGCGGAAAAGGCCGCGCCGTGATTTGCAAAGTATTGACGCAATTTGTCCACCGCGCGCCAGACGCGCTTTTGCGCCGCGCCGGTGTCAATGCCCAGCGCCAGGCCGACTTCCTCGAGCGATTTGTGCTCAAAGAAGCGCAGCGCGAGAACGTTGCGATCTTTCTCACCCAGCCGGGACATGGCTTCGTCCAGGAGCGGGGCGATTTGCTCCCAGGAGGAATCGGCGGCGGAATCGTTTTGCATTTGCACGGCCTGTTGTTCGCGCCGGATGCGGCGGTATTGGCTGACCAGGAAATTGGTGCAGGTGAAGCGGGTGGCGCGAAGCAGCCAGGCGGAAAGGATGACGCCCTTGCGAAACGTGCGCGCCTTCCTGGCCAACAGCGCAAACACGACCTGCGTGACTTCCTCCGCCTCATCCGGATTGCGGACCTGCCGCAAGGCGGCGGAATAAACCAGGCCGAGGTAGCGTTCGGTCAGCGCCGTGAAGGCCGCCTCCGAACCCCGGCCGGTGTATGCTGCCAGTAAATCAATGTCTTCCATCTCCGCCATTTGACTATTTATGTGCGCCGAAAGCAAAAGCAGACATTCTTTTGACGAGAACGGAACGTGAATTGAATGGAGGCACGACCCGGAGTGTTTGCTTATTGCCTGCAAATCCCTTATTATTCCCATGATGCGCTCCGTTCTCAACTCAACAATATTGATCACCATGTCTGCCCTTCTATCCTCCGTGGCCCTGCCCGCTTTTCCCCAGGAGAATCCGCTGGGTGAATTCGCCGGACACACCGATGTCGGCTCTCCCCAGCTTCCCGGCTCGGCCGGCTACGACGCCGCCCGGCAGGAATACACCCTGACCGGAGCCGGCTCCAATATGTGGGTTGGGCGCGACGAATTTCAGTTCGTTTGGAAAAAAATGAAGGGCGATTTTCTTCTTCGCACCCGGGCGGAATTCATCGGCAAGGGCGCCGTGGCGCATCGCAAGATCGGCTGGATGGTCCGCCCGAGCCTGGAGGCCGACGCTCCTTACGCGGATTGCGCCCGGCACGGCGTGGACCTCACGTCGCTACAGTTCCGGCGCAGCCGGGGAGCCATTACCGAACAAATTGTCCTGTCCATCACCAATCCCGATGTCCTCCAGTTCGAGAGGAAAGGCGCTGCCTGCATCTTTTCCGCCGCCCATTACGGCGAGCCTTTCGTCTCCGGTCAACTCACCAACCTGGACCTGGGTGACGAGGTGTACGTCGGGCTGTTCATCTGTTCTCATACCAAGGACGTCATCGAAAAGGCCGTTTTCCGCGACGTGCGCATCATCAAACCGGCCCGGGAGAATTTCGTGCCCTACCGGGATTATATCGGGAGCGTCCTGGAAATCCTCGACGTGCCAAGCGGCCGGCTCGAAGTCATCTCCAGTTCGCCCCAGCCTTTTGAAGCGCCCAACTGGACCCGCGACGGCGGCGCTTTGATTTACAACCTGAGCGGACGCGCCGCCGGCTGGGGCGCGTTGTGCCGCTTCGATCTCGCCACAAAGAAGGCGTCCGTTCTGGACACCGCACCGGCCAGGCAAAACAATAACGACCATGTGTTGTCCTTCGATGGCACACGGCTCGGCATCAGTGATCAAAGCGCCTTTCACGGCGGCCAGTCGGCGGTTTTCACCGTGCCGGCGGGAGGAGGGACCCCGGCGCCGGTCACCCGTTTGTCCCCTTCTTATGCGCATGGCTGGTCGCCCGACGGAAAATTCCTCGTCTATACTGGCGGCAGAAACGGCAAGTTTGATATTTACAAGATGTCCTCCGACGGCGCCGGCGAAGAAATCCGGCTGACCGATTCCGCCGGCTTGAACGATGGCCCGGAATACACGCCGGACGGCAAATACATTTACTTCAACTCCACCCGTGGAGGTCTCATGCAACTTTGGCGCATGAAGCCCGACGGGCAGGACCAGGAGCCAGTGACCCATGACGAGTATAACAACTGGTTCCCGCATATTTCTCCCGATGGAAAGTGGATTGTCTTCCTCAGTTTTTCCGGAGAAATCGCTCCGGCGGAACACCCTTACTACAAGCAGGTTTATCTGCGCCTCATGCCCGCCGCCGGCGGCCCGGCCCGGGTGATCGCCTACGTCTATGGAGGCCAAGGCACGATGAACGTCCCCTCCTGGTCGCCCGACAGCACGAAAATCGCTTTTGTCAGCAACACCACCATGCCGTAACCGAATGGCAAAAGGGCAATTTTGATGAAAATAGGGCTTGAAGACGGGGCTGGGATTGGTATTTTAACTCTCTTTGATTTATGAGAGCTGACATTCATCCTAAATATATGGAGGCGGAAATTCGTTGCGCCTGCGGCAACGTCATCAAGACCCGCTCCACCAAGCCGCACATGATGCTGGGCATTTGCAACTTGTGCCACCCCTTCTACACCGGCACCCAGAAATTCGTGGATACGGCCGGTCGCGTGGACAAATTCCAGCAGCGCATGGTCAAGACCCAGGCCGCCCAAGCCGCCCAGGCCGCCAAGTCCAGCAAGAGGAGAAAGTAGCCTTTTCCCGCCCCACCGCCCGCAAGAGACGCAACTTTTGCGGGCGGTCGCTTTTTTCCGGCAGCCCCTTTTTCGCTTCCCGTAAAACGCTGTTTTTTCGACATGGAATTGCTGGCTTACATTGAAAAATTCGCCCGCCGCCAGACCGAGGTGGAGGCCGCCCTGAGCGATCCGAAGGTGTTCAATAATCCGGCCAGGGCGCAGGACCTGGCCCGCGAATACGCCCGGCTCAAGGATTTGACCGCCGCCGGCGAGCGCTCCAAAAAAGTCCTCGCCGACCTGGCCGAGCACGCCGCCACGCTCAAGACCGAGCCGGCCGACAGCGAACTGGCCCAGTTGGCCAGGGAGGAAATCAGCCAGCTCCAGGCCGAGGAAAAAACCCTGACCCAACGAATCCTGATGGGCCTGGCGCCGCCGGACCCGGCCGATTCGCGCAACACCATCATCGAGATCCGGGCCGGAGCGGGCGGCTCGGAATCGGCGCTTTTCGCCGCCGATCTTTACCGCATGTTCACGCGTTATGCCGAAAGACGCGGCTGGAAGGTGGAGAGCATGGACAGCAGCCCTTCGGATCTGGGCGGATTCAAGGAGATTATTTTTGGGGTGTCCGGCCAGGATGTTTTCAAGCGCCTCAAATACGAAAGCGGCGTCCACCGCGTCCAGCGCGTCCCGGCGACCGAGGCGCAGGGGCGCATCCACACCAGCACCGCCACCGTGGCCGTTTTGCCCGAGGCGAAGGAAGTGGACATCGAGATACGGCCCGAAGACCTGGAAATTAACGTTTGCCGCGCCTCGGGCAAGGGAGGCCAGGGAGTCAATACTACTGACTCCGCCGTGCAGATCATCCACAAGCCCACCGGGCTGATCGTCCGTTGCGCCGACGAGCGCTCGCAGCAAAAAAACAAGGTGACCGCCATGACGGTGCTCCGCTCGCGCCTGCTCGAACGCAAAGTCGCCGAGGAAAACGCCCGCTACGCCGCCCGGCGCAAGGACCAGGTCGGCACGGGCGAGCGCAACGAGCGCATTCGCACCTACAATTTTCCCCAAAACCGGGTCACCGATCATCGCATCGAGGTGACGCTTCATAATTTGCCGGCCTTTTTGGAGGGGGACATAGACGGCCTCATCGAGCCGCTCATGGCCAACGACCTTCAACAACGCCTGGCCGCCCTAAATCTTTAACTTTCATGCCCATTCAAGCACTTATCTTCGACTGCGACGGCACGCTGGCCGACAGCATGCCCCTGCACTGGCGCGCCTGGAAACAGATCACCGAAAGCCACCGTCTCCACTTCCCCCAGGACCGTTTTTACTCGCTGGGCGGCGTGCCGGCCCGCGACATCGTCAAGATGCTCAGCGAAGAACAGGGCCGCCGGATTGACTTCGAGGCGGTCGCCAAGGAAAAAGAACTGACTTTCGAACGGCTGATCCCGCAGGTCCGCCCGCTGGAACTGATCGCCAAAATCGCGCGCGACAACTACGGCAAGCTGCCGATGGCGGTGGCGTCGGGAGGGACCCGCCGCGTCATCACACAAATGCTGCGTCATCTGGGAATCGAGCAATTGTTCCAGACCGTCGTGGTGAGCGAGGATGCCGCCCGCCAGAAGCCGGCCCCCGACATCTACCTCGAAGCCGCGCGCCGGCTGGGCGTCGCGCCGCAAAACTGCCGCGCTTACGAGGACACGGACATCGGCCTGGACGCCATCCGTGCCGCCGGAATGGAAGCCGTGGACGTGCGGCCATTGCTCGCCGCCGCGTAGCGTTCGCGCAGAATAACTGGAGCTATTCAAACAATATCGGAGCCGCGCCTGAATACGCTTTCCATGAGGCCATTGAAAATTGGTCGTTGAGAATTTGTCATTTGAAATTGAGTGCCGCAATAGCCAATTACAAATTCTCAATGACCAATTCTCAATCAGCGCTTTCGAACTCAAACGGGTTTGGTTGAAAAGGCGCCGGCAAAACCGGCCACCCTCTCCCGCCCTGTTCCGCGGCAAATATTGCTCTCTACGTTGCATTGACTTTGTGCCTCCACACCCGGCCCACGATCAGCGCGATAACACCCTGCATGAAAATCATCAACCCCACGCAGCCAGACCATCCCGCCTTTCTCCAGAACAGCCCCGGCACCACCGATCCGGCGCAGCCGCCCAGATAATACAGCGCCACATAGAGTCCCGCCGCCGAGGATCGCGCCTGGCCCGCCACCTTCCCCACGTAACTCGACGCCCCCGACTGCGAGACAAACGCCCCCGCCGCCGCCAGCGCCAGCCCCGCGATCACCACCGGCAAGCTGCGAATTAATGTCAATAATACACCCGCCGAGGCCATCGCCGCCGCCCAGAGCAGCACCCGCCGGCTCCCGATCCGGTCCAGCAACTGTCCCGAAAACGGCGTCACCACCGCGCCGATCAAATAAACCGCAAAAATCGCCGCCAGGGCGCTTGGCCCCAGATGAAACGGCGCGTCCGCCAGATAAAAATTGACATAGGTAAAGACCCCCGCCAGGCAGAAGAGCACGTTGAACCCAACCGCATAGGTCGCCACAAGCTGCGCATTGCGCAGATGCGCGCCCAATGAGGCGACCGAAGCCGCCGCGTCGTCATTCGGCACGAACTTGGTCGAACGCGGCAGGATGGCCCACGTCAGCACCCCTCCGGCCAGCGTGACCAACCCCAGCGTCACCATGGAAGCCCTCCAGTCCCATTGCGCGGCGATCAGCCCCGAGGCAAAACGCCCGCAAAACCCGCCCACCACTCCGCCTGTAATATAGATTGACATGGTGGACCCGGCCATCTGGCGGGGCGTCTCCTCGCTGATGTAAGCCATGGCCACCGCGATGATCCCCGGCGTGAACAACCCCTGCAAAAACCGCCAGGCGATCAGTTGATTGAGGTTGGACGCGGTGGCCGCCAGCGCCGTCGGCAGGGCCAGCGCCAGCATCGAAGCCACAATGACGCGCTTGCGTCCAACCGTGTCGGCCAGAATTCCAAGGAAGGGCGCCGCCAGCGCGACGGCCAGAATCGGCGCGCTGACGGTCAGGCTGACCTTCAATTCCGAGGCATGAAACAACTCGCGAAACCGCGGCAACAAAGGCTGCGTCGCGTAAAGATTGACAAAGGTGGCGAACCCGGTCACAAACAGCGCGGCCAAAACGCCCGTCCTTCCCGGCCCGGATGCCGGCTTGGTTGCCCCCACCTGTGATAAAGAGGAACCGGCCTTTGCCAAACCCGTCTCAACGTATCCATTCACGATAAAATTACTCCAATCCTGCCATGACACTGGCAAAACATTTTGGCGCCGCATGACGGCGCCATCCAGTAGTATCCCATCTTCCGCCTCTTCGCGCAACCCCTCCTGAAGGCGCCCCAGATCCCCGCCTAACATGCTGCCATCACCAAGCGATGGCATCTACGAAGCATATCGAAGACAAAAAAGTGGTCGGCGGGGACGCCGACCGCGATAAATGATGGGGCCACTGCTCCCCCAGCCATGCGACTCGCCGCATGAGGCGAGGATTCGCGAGGCCGTTTGCCAGGCTCACCCTTACTGGGCAGCCCATGCCACCGAGAAACCTGTACCGCCCGATGACAGACCGGAAGGCACCGATCCGCCGCCGCTGGGATCAACCATCGTCAGAGGATCGTTGGGCCAGAAACTGATGGCCTTGGCCACCCCACCGCTGCCGGTTGATACTGCTTCACACCTGGAGAAAGTCACCGAGCCAAAGTCCGCAAGCGGCAGGATCGTCCGTGAAGTGGGCGCTTCCACGACCCATTCCGCCGAAGCCCGCGCCGCCGTCGCCACCGTCGTATAGCTGCTCGGAACCGTGAACGAGACATTATGCGTATTATTTACGATAGTGAGCTTGAACACACTCTCCTGCTCCGTCCTGCCCCGGCCAATTTGCACGTTGACCTGGCCGGCATACTGCACTTGCGCGCTGATCGAGTCTCCGGGGTTGGCTGGAAAATTCTCGATTTCGTAGGCCCCGGCGGGATACATCTCGAACCACACATAATTGGCCTGCGCCCGTCCCGTCCAATCCTGCTCCGTCCCAATCTGCTCCACCGTGGCCGACTCATAACCATCCAGGCCCACCCAGGCCGAGGAATAAGCTTCCTGCCGCCCGCTCCCCGTCACCGTCGGCACCACCCAGGTGCCTTGCACGGCGCTGAACGTGTCGCTGACTCCCGACCCTTCCAGCGGCACCGCATAACCGCTCCAGTTTCCGCTGGTGGACTCCCACAAGCGGATGCGCGGCATTCCGGCCTGTTGGTGATGCACCGCGCTGAATGGAATGCGCTTTATCGAATATGCCGTCTGCAACGAGCCGTTCATGCCCGATGGAACGGGAGTGATTTTATCTGTTTTTAGTCCGACGGCCAGGGCAACAAGCCCGGCCCCTGCCAGGAAACACACTGCTGTCTTCATAAATTTTTGATCTGGATTTATATGATTGGCGGCATACAAGCCGCCGCTTCGATTGCTCAAGCTGACTCAGACCACCCATACCATCAACCCGCCAAAAAGCAACGTAACATTTCACCGCAACAGGTTACATTTCGCTTTTGACGAGCCTTCCTTCGGGCGTGGGGTTGTGGAAGCGACCCGCAGGATACGCTCGCTTGGGCAAGTCTCTTTCACCGCCCCCCTTAAACCGCGATTATGTCCACCCTCGGCAACAAGAAGAATATCACAGTGCCAATTCCGATCGCTGCCGCGATTAGCCTCCAGCGCCAGCGCAGAATTTGCCGCTCGTCCACTTTCCAGCCACCTCGACTCGCCCCCAGCGCCAGCCATCCCAGAACACCGAGCGGCAGCGCCATGTTAAAGGCAATCGTCACCGCGGCAGCATCGCTGTAAACGAAGGGCCGTTTGGCTCGAGAAAAACTTGCCCATTTGATTTGCACATCGGTATCCATTTGCTTTGGATTCAACGTGGCTGATAATTTTGTGCCGACGGTCGAAGTGCCGATCAAATCCGATACCTCCTGGTCCATGAAGCGCAGCCATGTTCCCGAAGGCCTATCTTGCGGCTGCCAATTTATGGCCACCCGATCGCAGCGCTCCGCATTGAAATGACCGGCGGCAGCCCGTTGATTGCCGAACACATACAAATCCATGCGGCAAGGGCCGTTGTCAATCGCTGTCAAGCGCGTCGGGTAAACTGGCGACTGAGTTTGGAAGGTGAAGGCCAGGGGATGGATGGCTGAGTAGGCAGATCCACCGGGATCACGCCGCACTTTGCCGGCGACAAACACCCAGCCGCGGCTGACGTAATCGCGAACTGCCGCCTCGGCATTCCTGGCGGGTTCGTAGCCGTTTTTTTCGAGCCATTCGATTATACTTCGGGGGGTTGAGCCCTGGATGGTTGTCGCCTCAAATACGCCAGCTTGCTGGACCGAAACAACCCTCACTCCGTCGTCGGCTTGGGCGGTGGAAAGCTCGGAATCTTCACCCATTGTTTGCATCGAACCCCACATGGTTGCACCCGGGGGAAATACCAGGACGGCGCCGAACACCATTGCTACCAAGGTAAACATGGCGAAGGCCGCCGGGGTGCGAGCGAACAATCGGCTGCACATCGCCAGGCATAAAGCAAGCACCGCGAAGAAAATGCTCCTGGTCGCAATCCCTGCGCCCACGGTTAACAGCAAACACAACGGCAAATCTGCCGTGACCCCAGCTTCATCCTTGCATGAGCGCCATCCGAGATATCCCACACCACAAACGAACAGAACCCAAGCGAAATAGGGATGCACTGGATGAATGAGTTTGGGCCGAAACATGGCGCGCAAACCCGCGAAAAAACCTTCGGAAACAGGCTTGATCGTGGGTGCTGATGGCAACGGCACCACCCAGGCGAAATTGGTTCCATCGCCTTGAAATGAAGTTTCAATGACCAGCCGTTCAACTCCGCCAGCATAGCAAATCAATGCCTGCTGGTCCGGAATTTCAACTTTTTGAGCATAAAGTTGTGGAACGACCATCCCATCGGCGAAAACGGACGCTGCCGAAGCCGAAAGCCAAACTGCCAAGGCGATTGAGATTCGCTTGACCCACTCCATGGTATCAGTATGAGTCATTTTCCGTTGGATTGCAAGTAAGAAAAGATGATTAGACGGCAACTTGCGGGAATTTGGAAAGCCTCAGATCAAGGTCCATCAATCCTCTCTGTCCTTGACCTTGGTGGCGCCGGACGCTCTTCTTGTTGTGAGGCGCGGAACAGCCGCCGCCGATAACAAAGCCTGATTATGAATGAATTGCCTGAATATGTTGACTCGCTGCCGAATCTTTCGGGTTCGGAAGCGGAACTTGACGCCGCGCTGCGAAGCGCCCGCGGCCAGCCGGTATTCCAGCGGGAGAGCCGGATGGATTTTGGAAGGATCAAGAGCGCCTTTGCCATCGCGCTGCACATGCACCAGCCGCTGATTCCCGCCGGGGGCGGCGATCTGGCCACCGCCGAAATCATCAGCAATCTCAAACTCATGATGGACAACCAGGGAGTGGGCGACAACCACAACGCGCCGGTTTTTCATCAGTGCTACAAGCGCATGGGCGATTTCATCCCGCAACTGCTGGACGAAGGCAAACAGCCGCGGGTGATGCTCGAATACTCCGGCACGCTGCTGCACGGCCTGCGGCAGATGGGTCTGAACGACGTTTTTGACAACTTGAAACGCCTCACCTGCGACCACCGCTGCCGCCAGGCGGTGGAGTGGCTGGCCTGCCCCTGGGGCCACGCGGTGGCGCCTTCAACTCCGGTGCAGGATTACCGGCTCCATGTCAAGGCGTGGCAACATCATTTCGCGGCCATTTTTGGCTGGGAGGCGGTGAAGCGGGTGCGCGGCTTTTCGCCGTCGGAGATGGCGCTGCCCAATCAACCGGACACGGCCTACGAGTTTATCAAGACGCTGAAAGACTGCGGATTCGACTGGGTGCTGGTGCAGGAACATTCCGTAGAGCGCCCCGAAAACGGCCGCGGGCCGGAGCGGAAACACATTCCCCACCGGCTGGTCTGCCGCAATTCAAAAGGACAAGAGGCGGCCATCACGGCCATTATCAAGACGCAAGGAAGCGACACCAAACTGGTGGCCCAGATGCAGCCTTATTATGAGGCGAAAGGACTTTCGCGATGGGAACTGGCTGGAAAACACATTCCTCCCCTGGTGACGCAGATCGCCGACGGTGAGAACGGCGGCGTGATGATGAACGAGTTTCCCTCCAAGTATTTCGAGGTGATGCGCGAATGTTCCGGGTCGGAGACGCCGGCGCTGAACGTCACCGAATACCTGGAACAACTTTCCGCCAACGGCTTATGCGAGAAAGATTTCCCCGCGCTGCAACCGATTTTCCAGAAACGGATCTGGGACCGCTTCCCGGCGGGCGGCGGCCCGGAGAAGCTCGCCGGTGTCATCGAACAGTTGAAGAAAGAAGACGGCCGGTTCCACATGGAGGGCGGAAGCTGGACGAACAACATCTCGTGGGTGCGCGGCTACGATCAACTGCTCGGCCCGATGGAAAGGGCCAGTTCGCATTTCAACGAAAAGGTGCTGAAACCGGGGATACCGACCGGCGAGGGCCGTTACCGCAACGCGCTCTTCCACCTGCTTTGCTCGCAGACCAGTTGTTACCGCTACTGGGGTTCGGGGATTTGGACCGAATACGGCCGGGAAATCTGCCGGAGACTCGAAGCGATTCTGGCGCACGAT
>Ga0326727_10009771_pt1 | contig 23332 bp, 17 predicted proteins | sample MB2enrmetagenome_FD_207643 | JGI IMG/M metagenome (GOLD analysis project Ga0326727, IMG submission 207643) | Lab enriched peat soil microbial communities from McLean, Ithaca, NY, United States - MB29MY | ecosystem: Environmental > Terrestrial > Soil > Wetlands > Peat | place: USA: New York... | reverse complement strand
CTCGCGCATACTTTTCAAAACTCGGCTGGCAGGCAAATGTTATCTGGCGCATCGCGTTTTCACTCCACCTACAATTTAATACTACTGCGATGCGGCTGCGGGACTTAATCAGAGGTTCCTTAAGGTAATATACTCTTGACGGTCCGCTGGCGGGCAAGTGGCCCAGTCATCGATTCTACTTGCTTCGATCATAAGCCAAGATGAAAGGCTGTGCCCCATTCATCGCGGCCCTATCGCGATGAGTGGGCCGCGAAGGCTTGCCGTCCACTCTGACTCGATTTCAACCGCTCCTCGAACGCCGGTCGCGTAGTGGTTGAAGCTGCTCCATTGGTAGTCGCCGGGAGATGCAACCAATCCGCGCTTCACCGGGTTGCGATGAATGTAGCGGATCACTTCGGAACGAGCCTCTTCACCATATACGTTGCTGTCATAGTAACGTTGCTCCCAAAACTTCTCGCGCTGACCTCTCAGTTTGCGCGACGTGATCTGCTTTACGGCTTTGAGAAACTGTGACACGAGAATCGATGGCGGCTCATTGATGAGCAAATGGACGTGCTCAGGCATCAGGACGTAGGCGTAGATTCTCGCCTGATGTCGTGCACGAGTCAGTTCCAGGACGGCCTCGACTGTGTTCTTGGGGTCCGGCGCATCGAGAAAAGGGAGACGGTGAAAGCAACTGAAAGTGATGAAGTGGAGAGCTTCTGCTTTCTGGAACCGTTTGAGACCATACGGCATGGGACTATCATAGTCCAGCTATGAACTGACCTCAAGCCACCCGCCCGCTCATCGCGATAAGGCCGCGATGAACGGGGCACAGCTTCTTTTGTACAGCTTCCCTGACTTATGGTGATTCTTCAGGGCTGATGATCGGGTCACCTTCTATAACCGTGTCGGCGTTGTCAAGAGACACCTGGACCGTCGAAGGTTTTTGTTTTTTCCTTCGTGGGAGGTTTTTGTTTTTGTTGTTGCTTTTGCTTTTCGCTCATCGACCAAGGCCCGCTTTCAGAATCTCGCGGTGGATTACTCGGTTCCACCAGCCATCTATTCGGTCACCTGACTTCCGACCATGATTCGTTGTTCAGACTCCCCGACTGCTCGGGGAGGCAAGGCGCTCCAATCAGCCTAACGGTGATCTACTGCTGCACCAGGGTGGCCCTCGAGCTGCCTTGCGTGCGAACCAGCTGCGTGTAGTTCACTTGTCGGCGCAGCATCCAGTACATCCGCACCGCCAGTTTCCTGGCGATCGCGACTTTCGCCACGCTCCCGCCACGACGCAGCCGGAGTCGTTGATAATCCTGCCGTAACTCCGGGTCCATGCGTGCTGCCGTGTGTCCGGCTTCGACCAGCAAACCGCGCAGCATCGGATTGCCTTGTTTGGAGATCGCGCCCAGCTTTTGCTTCCCACCGGAGGAATGCTCGCATGTATTCAGCCCCAGATAACTCACCAGTTGTTTGCTGCGCTCAAAGCGTGCCGCCGGACCGACGATCAGTACAAACGCCAGAGACGTTACTGGACCTATTCCGGGATGAGTCATCAGTCTCACCGCCTCGCCATTGGCTGCGGCCTGCTCGTTCACCGCCTGGTCGAACTGTGCCAGCGAAGCGTCGAGCTGATCGAGCAGGTGCAGCAGTTCTTGCCGCCGCCGGCTGGCCCACGCATCCAGCTTGAGAGCTACCAGTTCGCATCGCCCCTTCTTGGTGAACAACTGCTTCTTTCGGCACAGTCCTTCTCCCATGGCCAGAGCATGCAGTTGGTTGCCGACCGCATTGCGCATCCACACCAGCTTCTGCCGATGCCACAACAGGTGCCGCAAATCGCGCTCTTCCGGCGCCGGTCGCCAGATCCGCGGAAACCGGCCGCTTAAGAGCAACTCCAGCAACAACGCCGCGTCGCGCGCATCGGTCTTCTGCTTGCGCACTTCGGCCGCGCGGATGCGTGCCACGTCCCCGATCCACAGCTCATGTCCCAGTTCCGCCAGCAGCTGTTCGAACCAGCGCGTGTGCCCTGTAGCTTCAATTCCTACCCGCGCCGGCCCGGCCAAATTGGTATAAAACTCCTTGGCCTCTCCGTTGGCATGTTCCAGGCGACGTTCAACCAACTCGCCCGTCTCCTCGTCCAGCATCGCAATCTGCTGGTAGCGCGTATGCAAATCACATCCTACAATCTTCATGTGCTCGGCTCCTCTCTTCCGAGCCTTGGTTGTTTGAGCAATCCAAGTTTACTCGGAACTCTGGAGCCGACACGGTTATTTAATCAGCCCGCTCATCGCGATAAAGCCGCGATGAACGGGGCACAGCTTTTTTTTGTACAGCTTCTCATGGCTCATGGTGATTCTTCGGGGCTGATGTGCCACCCGCCCGCTCATCGCGATAAGGCCGCGATGAACGGGGCACAGCTTTTTTTTGTACAGCTTCTCATGGCTTACAGCAATTCTTCGGAGTTGATGTGCGGGCAATCTGCCCTAATATGCCTTCAGGTCGAGGATGGCTTTGAGGATGGTGTCGGGCTGGGGGAGGATGGCATCTTCCAAGATGGGCTGGTAGGCGACGTAGGTGTCCATGGCTCCGATGCGGCGGACGGGGGCGTCGAGGGAGTCGAAGAGTTCGCCGGCAATGCGGGCGGCGATCTCCGCGCCGTAACCCCAACTGATCATGTCCTCATGAGCGACGATAACGCGGCTGGTTTTGCGGACCGATGCGGCAATGGATTCCCAGTCGTAGGGATTGAGGGTGCGCAGGTCGAGAATTTCTACGTCAATGTTGTGCTCGCGGCGGGCACGCTCGGCGGCTTGCAGGGAGCGAGGGACTAATGCACCGTAGGTGATGAGCGTGAGGTGAGAGCCGGGGCGGACGATGCGGGCCTTGCCGAAGGGGATGGCGAAGTCCGGGCCGGGATAGGGCGCGCGGTCGTGGGTCTCGCGATAGAGGCGCTTGTGCTCGAGGAAGAGGACGGGGTCGTCGCAGCGAATGGCGGTGCGCAGCAGGCCGTTGGCGTCGAGGGCGTTGGAGGGCATGACGACACGCAGGCCGGGGATGTGAGTGAAGATGCTTTCGCCGGATTGGGAGTGGTAGATGGAGCCGCCGGTGAGATAGCCGCCGATGGGAGCGCGAATGACGACGGGGCAGGCCCACTGGCCGTTGGAGCGCCAGCGCAGGACGGAGAGCTCGTTGCGAATCTGGTGCATGGCCGGCCATATGTAGTCGAAGAACTGGATTTCGACGACGGGCTTCATGCCGCGTAAAGCATATCCAATGGCCCGGCCGACGATGTTGGCCTCGGCGAGCGGGGAGTTGAAGACGCGCTCAGAGCCGAACTCGGTTTGCAGGCCAGCGGTGAGCTTGAAGACGCCTCCCTTCCCTTTGACTTCGGCGAGGGCGGCCTCGCGGCTGGCGTCGGCCACGTCCTGGCCGTAGACGACGATGCGGGGGTCGCGGCGCATTTCGTCGTGGAGGCAGGCGTTAATGAGGTCGGCCATGGTGCGGGGTTCGGCGCTGGGCGCGCGACCGGATTTGCCTCCGGTGATTGATCCGGGCGCGGAGGGTTGCTCGGTTGCAAAGGCGGAGCTGGTGGGGTCCAGGTCGTCGCTGTAGACGTGGCGGGTGATCTCGGCGACTTTGGGCAGTGGGGCTTCAAGGGCGCGATCGGCGGCTTCGGAGACTTCGAGCTCAACGGAGTGCTCCAATGCGGTGAGCTCGTGCTCAGTGAGGATGCCCTCGCGGAGCAGGCGGGAGCGCATTTTGACGAGGGGATCGCGGAGCTGGTCGGCCTCGCGCTCGGCCTGGGGACGATAGAGGCGGTCGTCGTCGGAGAGGGAGTGGGAGTAGGCCCTCATGCAGTGGCCGTGAACGAATGCGGGGCCGAGACCGGCGCGGCAGTAGGCCACGGCGGACTGGAAGGCGCGGAAACTGGCTTCGGGGTCGGTGCCGTCCACCTCGGCAAAGTGGAAGTTGGGAAAGTTGGCCACCAGGCGGGAGATGTTGCCTCCGGGCATGCTGACCTCGACCGGAGTGCTGATGGCGTAGCCGTTGTCTTCCACGCAGAAGATGACGGGGAGCTTCTTGTTGGAGGCGGTGTTCAAGGCCTCCCAGAACTCGCCCTGGGAGGTGGAACCCTCGCCGATGGAGGCGTAGACCACCTCGTCGCCGTGAAAGGTGACGTCGCGGAAGGCGCGGTAGTCAGACCACCCCAGCGACGAAGACCTGTCGCTGGGGACCCCGGATTTTAACCCTGACTTCTCCGCAGCTTCGGGATGGAGGCTGAAGTAGCGGCCGGCCTCGGCGCAGCCGACGGCATGGAGCAACTGCGTAGTGGTGGCGGAGGAGAGGCTGACGATGTTGAGCGCGGGGCTGCTCCAGTGAGTGGGCATCTGGCGGCCGCCGCTGGCCTTATCGGTGGCCGCGCCGACGGCCTGGAGCATCATTTCAGCCGGGGTGAAGCCGAGCGCCAGAGCGAGAGCGCGGTCGCGATAGTAGGGGAAGAACCAGTCGTAGCCGGGGCGCATGGCCAGGGCCGCGCCGACGGCGAGCGCCTCGTGGCCCGCGCCGGAGATCTGAAAGTAGATTTTCTGCTGGCGCTTGAGCAGGATTTCGCGATCGTCCACGCGGCGGGAGAGCAGCATCAGGCGGTAGATTTCAACCAACTGCCGGGGTGGCAGGCTGGCGGCGGCCGACAGGGACTCGCGAGCACTGGAAACTGCCAGTTCCATTCCCTTCACTCCTCAAATGACCGGGTTGCCTGCATTGCGGGGAATTTGAATCGACTCTACAGATTGTAACAACCCTGCCAGCAGATTAGATTTGAGAGAGGAGTTCCGGGATGCACTCATTTGTATTGTTGTTGTCAGCAAGAACGGGGTTGTTTGCAGAAGGGCGGTTTTTGGGCCGGGTGATAGACGAGTGGGGTGTGGATGCCCAGGAGTTTATCCGCTTGAAGCTGCCGCACCTGTTGGTGGTGGCGGCCATTGCCTTTGTTCTCATGCGGTTGCTTCGCCTGATCACCTCTCACATGACCCGCGTGGCGGAGCGGCACTCGGCCACGCCCGTTCATATTGCCCAGGTCAAGACGGTGGCCGGGATCGTCCGCACTACTGGACTTGCCATCATCTGGCTGATCGCCGGATTGCAGATTCTTGATGCCCTGGGCGTGAACCTGGCGCCGTTGCTGGCTTCGGCGGGGATTGCCGGAATCGCTCTCGGCCTGGCGGCCCAGAACATCGTCAAGGACGTACTCAACGGCATCCTCATCCTCATCGAAGATCAGTTCAACGTGGGAGACACGGTGCGGCTGGCCGGGGTGGCCGGCACCGTGGAGGCGATGACCCTGCGCGAGACCGCGGTCCGCGACGCCGACGGAACGCTGTTCATCATTCCGAACTCGCAGATCACCACCGTGGCCAACCTGAGCGTGGGCTACTCGGTGGCCACAGTGAATGTGAGCGTGGATTTCAGCGCCAATCCCGACAAGGTGCTGGAGATGCTGAAGGGGATTGCCATGGAGATCCGGTCGAGCGAGGAGTTCCGCGAGGTGTTTGTGGCCGATCCGCAGATACTGGGCGTGGATGCGATCAAAGGCTCGGAACTGATCTTCCCGGTGGTTTTCAAGACGCAGGCCACGAAACAATATGAGCCGGTGCGGGAGTTCCGGCGTCGGGTGCGGCTGGCGCTGGAGGAGCAGGGACTATTGCCGGGCGATCCCAACCGCGTTTTTCACTCGTTCGCAGATGAGGTCACAGACAGACCCGATCAGCCAGCCGCGAAGGCGGCGCCGGAACACGATCCGACCACACTCAAGCCGCAGGGAAGCAATCCCTTCAGCAGTGAGTGAGGGGCGCCGAGATTCTGAGCGTTTAACCGGCTAGCTGGAGTTACTGCGGCTGCTGCGTGGTCGTGGTTGTCGATTGAGTCTGCTGCTCCGGGGACGGTTTCGTGGTTGTTGTCGTCGTTTGCGTCTCCTTCGTCACCCGCTTGTGATGCGTGACCTTCGTATTGTGCTTGGTCGTCTGCGTGGTTTTGGTTTCCGGCTGATTTGCCGGAGCCTGTGTCGTAGTGGTGGTGGATTGCGTGGTGTCCTGCGGCCATACCGGCAGCGACAGCGCAAGCACGGCGAGCGACCCGAAGGCTACAGCAAAAAGCTTCCTGAATTTCATTCGATTCTCCTTATTATGTCCGGAGACGATGCCTTGTGCACACGTATCCGGTTGTAGCGAACAGCTTCCTGTGAAGCATCCATAGGTTCGCTCATCTCTGAGTGCAATTCTGAGCAAAACGGTTCATGCCGCAGGAAGAGAATCCTTCAGCAGCGAGAGGGCGTGAAATAAGGCGCACACATTCCTTGCGCTAAAGGGCTTGTAATGGCTATAATTTATGGCTATAATAAAGAACATGGACTTTAGTACAGCAGAAGCCAAAAATCGTCTGACCGAGCTGATCCGGATGGTGGAGGACGGCGAGCAGGTGGTGATTACCCGCCATGGCCGTCCTGTAGCGCAGCTTGCGCCGCCTCCCGCTGAGCGCCGCAAGGCGCGCTTCGATGGCATGAAGGGACGCATCCGTCTGCTGGCCGGCTGGGATAATCCCATCACCGAAGAAGAACTTCTCGGTGAGAACAATTGAGCGATGAAGTTCCAGCTCACGGGAACTTGCTCGACACGCATGTAGCAATCTTCTCGCTAGCACAATCGAGCGCTTTATCCGCAGCGGCAAAAGGCGCCGTTGCCGCAGGGCCCAATTTCCTGAGCTTGGTCTCTTATTGGGAGGTCATGCTGAAGATCATGAAAGGGACTCTGGATGTGGGCGATCCGCGCATGTGGTGGCATGAAGCTCTAGAGCAACTGGCTGCCACTTCATTGATTCTCCGCCCTCAACATATAGCCGGGCTATACGCGCTTCCGCCAATTCACAAGGATCCATTTGACAGGATGCTGATTGCGCAAGCTGTCGCGGAAGGATTGACGCTGGTGAGTTCCAACAGCGAGATTATGCGGTACGCTTCGAAGAGCTTGCGGGTGGTGGGGTGAGTAACTACGTATGCTCTCCTGGTTCGCGGAAGACGACGCGATTGCGTCCCTCGGCTTTGGCGGCATACAAGGCCTGGTCGGCGATGGCGAGCAGGGATTCGACGCTGCCTGCATGACCGGATGGGTCATAGACCGTGGCGCCCATGCTGCAGTTGAGCGTGAACTGGGCCCCTAGTTCGCAAATCTCGAGGTTGGAGATGGCGGCGTGGAGGCTGACCAATCTCTGCACAACAGCATTGCGGGGCAGCTCGGTAAGGACCAGCAGGAACTCCTCGCCGCCGTAGCGGCCGGCATGGTCGTAGGGACGAATGGCGGCGCCGACCGCGGCAGCGAACCAGCGCAAGGCATCATCGCCGGCGATGTGTCCGTTGCTATCGTTGATACGCTTGAAGTGGTCCAGATCGATCAGCGCGACAACCACGGTGCGGCTCTCGCGGCGGGCGCGGTCCATCTCCGCCGTTAACATGCGCAGAATAGCCGTGCGGTTGAGCATACCGGTGAGGCCGTCGTGGGTGGCCTGGATGCGCAACTGCTCACGGCTGAGCTCCAATTCACTGGTGCGCTCCGAGACCAGCCTTTCCAGTTCCCTGCTCCTGGCGCGCAATTGCCGGGCGTAAAGATGTGCGACGCCGGCCAACAAGATCAGGAATGCGAGGATGCAAACCCCGTAAAACCAGTTGGTATTCCACCAGGGCGGCAAAATCCGGATGTCCACCTGCACGGGAACGGAGCAGGCATTGAGGCCGGAGTTGCAAGCCATGGCCATAAACGTAAACTTGCCGGGAGGAAGGCGGGAGAATGTTGCATTGCCGTCATGGGATTCCATCCACTCGGACTGATAGCCGACCATGCGAATCTTCAACGACAATTCGCTGCGATTGCGCATGGTGGGCGACGAGATTTGGAATCTCAACGGTGAACCTGCCCAGGGGAGAGTGACCTGCCGGGCACCCAGATAGCTGATTTGGCCGCGTTGAAATGCGGTCATAAAAACGGTAAGCGGAATGGCAGCGAAGACGCGCTCGGGATGCAGCAGGTGACTGACTCCGCCGCTGGTTCCAATCCACAGCGAGCCGTCAGATGCTTCGCTCATCACCCCCTCATTGACATCGTTCCAGATCAGCCCGCTTTCCTGCGCGAGATGGCGCCAGTTCTGGCCGTTCCACACCAACAGGCCCTGATCAGTTCCCAGCCAGACCCATCCGCGACGGTCGACCAGGATGGCCAGAGGTTCGAGGACGCGCAGTTCGGAGGGAGGCACGAGTTGCCAGGCCATCAGCCGGTCGCCGTTAGGCGTAAATCGCCATATAGTTCCCGGCGAGGTGGCCAACCATACCGCGTTCTCCCTTGTGCAGGACATAGCAAAGATTCGTCCGCTCTGTCTGGACATTCCATCGACAGACGGCAGGGACCACTGCCCGTCCTTGAAGCGCAGCAAATGGCTTCCGACGGCAAACCAATCCGCTCCATCGGGCGACTCGCAGGCCGTAAAAGCCGCAGTGGATTTTCCCGCCAGAGCATCCGCGGCCGGTATCCTATGCGGGGTACGGAAGATTGCACTGTCTCCTTGCCCCGGCGACGCAGAGCGATTGCCGGTGGTCATGGACTGGCTGAGATAGATTCCCTGGGCCGTCATCATAAACGAACGTCCGGAGGAGTCCTGAAAGGCGCTGATGATACTGATCGGCAACTTTGCGATCTCTTTCGTCCGGCCGGTTGCTGGATTTAGACGAAAGATGAATCCCGGCAACGTCGCACCAAGGAGGATACCATCACGCTCGACGACTAATCCCTGTACCTGATCAAAGGGCCATGGCCGCAGGTCTGAGAGTGGACCGGCCGAACCATGGATGGGGTCGATCCATGCAGGCCCATGTTCCGTGCCGAGGACAATACGATCCGCGTGGGATGGGGAGATGGTCCAGATGGATGAGGCGGGCAAACCCTGCCGTACGCCCCAACTTTCCCAATTCGCATAGCCGGCCCACTCGTAGAGCCCATCTCCCCGGCTGGCGAACCACAGGTCGCCGGCGTTGTCGAAAGTCATGCCGGTGATATGGGTGGCGCGCTCCAAGCCGTTTGCCCGGCCAATGATCCGCCAGCGGCCTTCCTCCCAACGCGCAATGCCCGCTTCGGCGGGCACCAGAATCCTGCCTTCGGAATCCTCAATTAGGGGGGCATGACTGAAGAATCCCGCCAGACCAGGCCCGGGGATGGAACGATCGGCAAAGCGCGTGGCGCCAGGCGGCAGAATGGCCACATGAGCAAAGCCCCCGACCCAAATCGTACCGGCACGATCTAATAAAACACCCTCCCACTGATCCTCGACGAGACCTTGATCCTTGCCCCATTCGGTCACCCCGCCATCGCGCGGATGAGCAGAATCGCCTGCCTTCCACGCCGGCCAAGAACAGAGACCTTTGCCGCAGCCGGCCCAGATGCGCACGCCGCCGTGCGAATCATGCACTACGCTCACGCTGGTCAGATGAGCCAGGTCCGGCATAGCGGCCAACATAGAGCCGGAAAACACTGGCAAAAAGGAGAGCATCCGGTTTTCTGCATCATGCTCCAAGCGGTAGAGATGCCCTTTTTCGACAACCAGCAAGTGACGAGCATCCTCGACAGTCATATGCCGGACGCTACTGATGGGGATCGGATTGGATCCAGCGGGAAGAAACCGTTGACCGTCCCAACGGTAGAGATTTTCCTCAGTGGCGGCCCAAAGGGCGCCATCCGGATCAGAAATTAAATCCAGCACATAGGGTTCGGTAAGTCCCTGCTCAGGACCGTAACGCTCAAAACCGGAACCGATAAATCGGAAAACGCCGTTCTCCGTGGCCAGCCATAGAAATCCGTCGTGATCGGTAGCCAGCGCATTTACGGCAAGATTCTTGAGCCCTTCGGCCTGGCGGAAGGCGCGAAAAACGTACTGCTGCGCGTGCAGTACGGCTGAAAACACCAGCCAACAGGCCAAAACCCTGATTGAACTCAACCGCGTCATGCTATCCTTCGCACACTTCAAGCGCCAGCGGCAAATACCCTAGCGCGAGCAACAACTGCCCTATATAGATTTCATCGGCAGCTTGGTTTAGAAAGGCTACATAATGCGCGAAACTTTCGTATATTTTTGCACTTTACAGACCACAAAAGAGGCATACCGCACGGGCAGGACTGCATTTTCGGCTTTAAAGCGGGTTTTTGAGGGCTTCGGCGAGCGCATCGGCAGCGGTAATCGGCGGCAGACAGGTGCGGCCGCGGCATACGATAGCCCAGGCCTGGACGCCCTCAGGCCGGGGAGCATAGAGGAGGGTATCTGCCAGCGCCGGGGGAATGCCTCCCGGAACCAGCCGTTGCGGAGTGATGCGGATGACGGTGCGGTTGACGGCAAAGCGAGACAGGGCGATTGCCTCGAAATGCTCTGCTTCCAGACCGGAACCGATTACAACGACCTGCTCCGGGTCGAGGAGGAGCCGCTCCAGGGCCAGAGCGTAGGAGCCGGCATAGAGGCCGAAGTGCTCGACGATGCCGGCAAAGGAGGCGAGAGTCTGCACAGCAATCTGGCGGTACTCCGTGCGGCCGCTGAAGGATTCGAGGCGCAGCAGGGCGGAGGCGGCGGTGGGGTTGCCGGCGGGGGTGGGTGAGTCCTGCAGGGGCTTGCGGCGAGCGGAGAGAGCGCCCAGCGGCGGCGGATCGACGGGCTGCGCAGCGGTATCGAAGAACGCTCCGTCGATGGGGTCGTGGAAGAGGGCGATCAGGCCGTCGGCCAGCTTGACGGCGGCGTGGTAGTAGCGCATCTCGCCGGTGGCTAACCAAGCATCGATGCAAGCGTGAACGGTGAAGGCGTAGTCGTCGAGCGTGCCGAAGACCTTTTCTGGCGGCTGCGAGCCTTGATTTTCGCCATAGGCAATGACGTGGGAGAGGGATTGCTCGCCGTTCCAGGCCGAGCGGAGGAGCCGGTCGAGGGTAAGCAAGGCGAAGCCGCCGGCTGATTGGAGCTTGAGAATGCGGGCGGCTTCGAGACAGGCGCTGACGGCCATGGCGTTCCAGCCGGTGTAGAGTGTGCGGTCGATAAAGGGCGTGGGGCGCCGGGAGCGGGCCGCGAGCAGCGTGCGGCGGGCTGAGTCAAGGAGCGCGCGCAACCCGGCCTCGGACTGGCCGGTTTCAGCGGCAAGTTCCTCGATGGATTGGTGGAGATGAAGGACGTTGCGGGAGGGATCGTGGCGCATATCGCCCAGCTCGCCTATCTCCCAGTAGCGCAGAGCGAGGCCAATGCTGTCTGGGGAAAAATTGGCCGCGAGCAGCGCGAGGCGCGCCTCGGCCAGTGTCCAGGTGAAGTAATCGCCGTCGTCGTCGAGGTTGATGTCGGCGTCCTGCGAGGCGAAGAATCCGCCCAACAGGGGATCGCTCATGGTGGACAGCAGCCAGGCGGCGATCTCTTCGGCGATGCGGCGAAAATCCTCGCGGGCAGAATTCTCGTGGGCGAGGCTCTGGAAGCCGTGCAGGAAATTGCGCAACAGCTCGGTGTTGTCGTAGAGCATCTTCTCGAAGTGCGGAACACGCCAGCGCTCGTCCACGCTGTAGCGGTGAAAGCCGCCAGCAAGCTGGTCGTAGACGCCGCCGCGGGCCATGTGCTTGAGGGTGGCGCAGAACGCGTGAACCTCCGGGGCTAAAGCCCGCTTTGATTCTGTTGGCATTATGCGGGGGTTGAAACCCCCGCCTCCCTCCGTATCGACACCTCTCTCAGGATCTAGTTGTTCCGCATCCTGATGAGCAGATTGTCTTAGGCCGCGATTCAGGCCCACATGCAGCAGCAGGTCCAGAGCGCCGGGGTGAGGAAACTTGGGCTGGGAGCCGAAGCCACCGTTGCGAGGGTCAAATTGACGGAGGATGGAGGCGACGATTTTGTCGACCAGCCCCAGTGAAAGCTCGCCGCCGCCCCCGGAAAAGGATTCATTGTGCTCGATGGCGGCCATGGTGCTGGAAGCGGTTTCCAGCGCCTCGTCGCGGCGCTCGCGCCAGACCTGGGCCAGAGCGGTGAGCACGCGGGCAAAACCCGGCCGGCCATAGCGGTCATCGGGGGGAATATAGGTGCCGCCAAAGTAAGGGCGGCCGTCGGGGGTGAGAAAGGCGGTGAGCGGCCAGCCGCCCTGTCCGGTGATGGCCGAAACGGCGGCCTGGTAGCGCGCGTCCACATCGGGCCGCTCGTCGCGATCGACCTTAACAGCTACATAATGCTGGTTGATGAGGGCAGCGATCTCCGGGTTCTCGTAAGATTCGCGGTCCATGACATGGCACCAATGGCACCAGACGGCGCCAATGTCAAGCAGGATGGGCTTGTCCTCAGCCTGGGCGCGGGCAAAGGCCGCATCGCCCCAGGGATGCCAACGGACGGGCTGATGGCGCGCCGAGCGCAGGTAGGAGGAGGCTGAGTTTTCGAGCAGGTTCGTCACGCCGGGGGTGGGGGAAGTATCCTCGCGCATGGGCTGAGGATACACGGGTTGCTCCCGCGGCGCGACTTCTGCGGCAAGCCAGGAGCAATAAAAGGGGATGAGCCGAGGCCCATCCCCTTCATTCAACTGCAATTGCTGACTAGATCAGAAGTGGTATGCGACGCCGATTACCGGCGAGTAGATGTTGTACCACTTGTTGGTGGTGAACTGCTGGGCCGCATCGCTGAAGGTGGGCACCTTGGTGACGATGCCGCGGAACTCGGCGCGGATGTCGAAGCTGGGGCTGATCTCGCGCGCGATACCGGCGCCGTAAAAGGCGGCCATCTGGGTCTGCTGCTTGGCGTCCAGCGTGGTGGTTCCTGAGTTGCGGATGGGCAGGAAGATGAGCGCGCCCGGCCCTGCTTCGACAAAGGGATTGTACTTGCGGTAGTTGAAGCTGCGGACGTAGTCGGCCGACATTTCCTGGGTGCGGGTCAGCACCTGATAGTGGTTGGTGTTCTGGATAACATAGTTGATCTTGTTCTGGTAGGTGACGCCGTAGTTGGCCTCTACGGCGCTGGAGGGCGTCATCATGAAACGGTAGCTGACCAGCGCGCCCAAAGCGTAGTTCGAGTGAACCTGAGTGTCGGTAGGCGAAGCGATGTACGGCTCAATCAGACCCGTACCACTAAGGCTGATGTCCTGACGGCTTTCCTGAGCGCGGCCTGCGGCCACGCACACGGCCAGCAGAAATGCAAATAAGGCGATCTTCTTCATACGGTCCTGATCCTCACGACTGCTCAACCGGTTGGCTGGCAACGAGCTATTTCAATTCCGGCGCCTCGGATTGCGCCGGGCCCCACTCTCAGCATTGTAACTGGCCGGGGCGGTTCCTGGCAGAATCGCGGCCGGGAAACAGTTCCAGACTATAGACGCAGGGAGGGGCAAAGGGTCGCTCCGAGGCGGGCCAAAATGCCGGAAAATGCGGGTATTTCGGAGCGTTTGGAGTTCGATGTATCCCACCCTAACCACAAAAACAAAAACGCGGCGAGTGTGGGGCATCCGCATTGCGTGGAATTATGTGAACCCAGGTCCCCAAATGCGAGGGCCCGGGGCACCCGGCCTTTGAGGGCGTTCAGCCGGTTCGCTCCACGTGGTAGTGGAAGGGCGGTCCCTGCTCCAGGGCCAGGGCGCGGACGGTGCGTAAAAAGGCCTTGGCGACGTAAGAGAGCGCTCCTCTGCGCCGGTAGATCAAACGCAGCGCGCTTTTGACCTCCAGTTCATCGACGGTCACCCGGACCAGATCGCCGGCCTCCAGCTCCCTGGCTACGGTGAGGTGTGGCACCAACGCCACGCCGTTTCCCATGGCCACGAAGCGCTTGATGGCCTCGATAGTGGGCAGCTCGATTCCCATGTTGAGGGGCGTTCTGTGCTTCTGAAAGGCCTCGATCACCCTGCGCCGCAGGGGCGAGGCGACGTTATGCGCCACGAACAGTTCCTCACCCAGATCAGTGATAGAGACGCGCCGGGCGCCGGCCAACGGATGGCTGGGGCAGACGATGAAGGCCAGGCTGTCAGCGTAGACGGCGATGGAGCGGAAATGCTCGGAATCGGGGCTGTAGGAGATCATGCCCATCTCGAAGGTGCGCAGGTTCAGCTCCTCGGGAATGCGCGAGGCCAACATGCGGTGCACGGTGACGGTAATGTGGGGAAACTTGCGTCGGAAGCAGTCGATGGCCTGCAGCAGGTAGAGGCAGGTGTACTCGTTGGCCGCCAGTTGCAGCCGGCCCCGCTCCAGGTTCTTCAGCTCATCCAGAGCGCTGGAGGCCTCGCGGCGCAGGGCGAGCAGGCGCAAGGCATAATCGCGCAACAAGACGCCGGAGGCGGTCAGCGAGCCGTCGCGGGCGGCACGGTCAAAGAGGGTTTCGCCCACACCGGCCTCCAGCTTGCGGATGACCTGGCTGATGGCCGGCTGGGTGCGATGCAGGCGAAGGGCGGCGCGAGAGAAGCTGCGCTCCTCGGCAACGGCGAGAAAGGTTTCGAGCTGGGACAATTCCATGGCAGTGGACAGTGGTCAGTGGTCAGTGGTCAGTGTGTACATTTTGCCGGCAGTCACCTAATCATGCGCTTGAAGGTCCGCCGCCGAAAAAATCAATTTGATCTCTGATCTCTGAAAACTGAGCTCTATTTCATTATAAGCATAACTAATCGCTTCTACAATAATTATAACTTTGATTTATATGACTGAATGTATAATACTGAAAACGCAGACATAACCCTGCCCGTGGAGGTCTTTGGATGCCGAGCAATCGCATTGTCTTCTTTGATACCACGCTGCGCGACGGCGAGCAGTCGCCCGGCTGCAGCATGACGACGCAGGAAAAGCTGACCATGGCGCATGCCTTGGAGGACCTGGGCGTGGACATCATCGAGGCGGGCTTTGCCATGGCCTCAGAGGGCGACTTTGCGGCCATCGCCACGATTACCCAGGCAATCCGCAAGCCGCGCATTGCTTCCCTGGCCCGGGCGATGACCGAAGACATCGAGATGGCCTCGCGCGCGCTGCAGTTCGCCGACCGCGCGCGCATACACGTTTTTCTGGCGTCGAGCGACCTGCACCTGGAGTACAAGCTGAAGATGAGCCGCCAGCAGGCGCTGGATCAGACGGGCGAGTCGGTGCGGCTGGCGCGCTCACTCTGCGACGATGTGGAATTTTCGCCGGAGGACGCTACCCGCTCGGAGCGCAGCTTTCTGGTGGAGATGGTGCGCATCGCCGTCGAGGCCGGCGCGACAACGATTAATATGCCGGACACGGTGGGCTACACGACGCCTGAGGAGTACGGGCAGATGTTCCGCGAGGTGCGGGAGCGCGTACCGGCGATCGACGAGCAGGGCATTATTCTTTCCGCGCACTGCCACAACGATTTGGGGCTGGCGGTGGCCAATACGCTGGCCGCTATATCGGCAGGCGTGCGGCAGGTGGAGTGCACCATCAACGGCATCGGCGAAAGGGCCGGCAACGCGGCGCTGGAGGAGATTGCCGCGGCGCTCTATGTGCGCGGCGAACGCTTCAACCTGACCTCGAGCATCAATCTGAACCTGCTCTACCCCACCAGCCAGATTCTGGGTCAGATCATCACCTTCCGCCCCTCGCCCAACAAGGCCATTGTGGGCGACAACGCCTTTGCGCATGAGTCCGGAATTCACCAGCACGGGATGCTGGCCAACCCGCTGTGCTACGAGATCATGACCCCGGCGCTGGTGGGCGTGGCCAAGACACACCTGGTGCTGGGCAAGCACTCCGGCCGCGCGGCGCTGCGCAACCGCTTCGAGCAGTTGGGCTACACCCTGAACCGCGATGAGCTGCAACACACGTACTACCGCTTTGTGGCGCTGGCCGACCGCAAGAAGAACATCTACGACTACGATCTGGTGGGCATTTTGCCCGATCACATTCGGGAAAAACGCCGCGAGCCGGTTGCTGAACTGGATTGAGCCGGAAATAGCCGGATCAAGCCAGAACACAGAGAGGAAAACCCTCTATCATCCAAGAATAAGGAGAGCAAGAAATGAAGTTGAAGGTTCTGGTTACACCCGGAGACGGCATTGGCCCTGAAATTACCGAGCAAGGCATTGCGGTGCTGCAAGAAGCAACACAGGCCGGCGGCCACACGTTGCAGCTCGAATATAAGCGCATCGGCGGCGTAGCCATTGAAGAGGATGGCACGCCACTCCCGGCGGATACGCTGGCCGCCGCGCTCGATTCCGAAGCGGTGTTTTTAGGCGCGGTGGGTGATGACAAGTTCAATGCACTTCCACCCAGCCAGCGTCCCGAGGCCGGACTGCTTGGACTGCGCGCCAAACTGGGCGGCTTTGCCAATCTGCGCCCCGTCTTCGCCTTCAAGGAACTGACGATTAACAGCCCCTTGCGCCCGGAGATCATCGACGGCACCGACATTATGTTTGTCCGCGAACTTCTGGGCGGCCTGTACTACGGCAAGCCCCGCGGCTGGGACAAGGAAAAGGGCGTGGGCATCAACACGATGATTTACACACGCGATGAAGTGGCCCGGGTGGCCCGCGTCGCGTTTCAACTGGCGCAAAAGCGCCGCAAGAAGCTGTGCAGCGTGGACAAGGCCAACGTGCTGGAGGTTTCGCAGCTTTGGCGCGACACGGTGATAAAAGTCTCCAAGGAATTTCCCGATGTCGAGCTCGAACACCAGTACGTCGATGCGATGTCCATGCACCTGATGAAGCGTCCGCGCGACTTTGATGTAGTGGTCACGGAGAACACCTTCGGCGACATCCTCACCGACGAGGCTTCGGTGATTACCGGCTCGCTGGGCATGCTGCCCTCCGGCACCATTGGCGGCAAGATCGGTTTGTATGAGCCGGCGCATGGTTCCGCGCCCAAGCACGCCAACAAAAACATCGCCAATCCGCTGGCCACAATTCTGACCGCCGCGATGATGCTTCGCCACTCCTTCGGGCTCGACGCCGAAGCCGATGCGATTGTCAAGGCGATTCGCAAGGTGATGGAACAGGGCTACCGCACGCAGGACCTGGCGCGCACCAACCCCGAGGGATTGATCGTGCTGGGCACGCGGGAGATGGGCGCGAAGGTGCGGGAGACGGTAAAAACAGTGATCAGTGGTCAGTGATCAGTGGTCAGTTCTCATTCGTTGAAGACAAACTGAAACAGTTTTCCGACAAAGGAAGTTCAATGGACTCAGGACCAAAAACACTTTTCGAAAAGGTCTGGGAGCGGCATCTGGTGGCGGAGCCTGAGGGCGAGCCGGCGCTGCTGTACATTGACCTGCATTTAATCCACGAGGTGACTTCGCCGCAGGCCTTTGAGGGATTGCGGCTGGCGGGGCGCAAGGTGCGGCGGGCGGAGAGATGCGTGGCGACGGTGGACCACAATGTGCCGACGATTTTAGCCGACCGCTTCAACATCGTTGATCAGATTGCGGCCAGGCAGATTGCCGCGCTGCGCGCGAATTGCGCGGAGTTCGGCATTGAGCTGTACGATGTGGACTCTCAAGATCAGGGCATTGTGCACGTGATCGGCCCTGAGCTGGGACTGACCAAGCCGGGCATGACGATTGTCTGCGGCGATTCGCACACCTCGACGCACGGGGCCTTCGGAGCGCTGGCCTTCGGCATCGGCACCAGCGAAGTGGAGCATGTGCTGGCCACGCAGACGCTGCGGCAATCGAAGCCGAAGACCTTTCGCATCGCGGTAGAGGGCGAATTGCCCAAGGGGGTGACGGCCAAAGACATTATTCTCGCGATTATCGGGCAGATTGGGACAGACGGGGCAACGGGCTGCGTGGTGGAGTACGCGGGCTCGGCGATTCGCGCGCTCTCCATGGAAGGCCGGATGACGGTCTGCAACATGAGCATCGAGGCCGGGGCGCGCGCGGGCATAATCGCGCCGGACGAAAAGACATTCGCCTACCTGAAGGGCAGACGCTTTTCGCCAAAGGGCGCGGAGTGGGAGAAAGCAGTGGTGGAGTGGAACAAGCTGCCGAGCGATCCGGGCGCAAAGTTCGATCGCGAGCTGGTGATCGATGCGGCAAAACTGACGCCGTACGTGAGTTGGGGAACGAGTCCGGGAATGGTGGCGCCGATTACGGCTGCTGTGCCCGACCCGGCCGCCGCGACCAGCGAGCAGGAGCGCAATGGCCTGGAACGAGCGCTCGAATACATGGGACTGACGGCGGGGACGCCGCTGGCGAATGTGGCGATTGACCGCGTCTTCATCGGGTCCTGCACCAACGGGCGGCTGGAGGATTTGCGCGCGGCGGCTCGCATTGCCAGAGGCTACAAGGTGAGCACGAAGGTGAGCGCGATGGTGGTTCCCGGCTCGCAGGCGGTGAAGGCGCAGGCGGAAAAGGAAGGGCTGGACCGCATCTTCCGCGAGGCGGGATTTGAGTGGCGGGAGCCGGGCTGCTCGATGTGCCTGGGCATGAACCCGGATATTCTTGCGCCGGGCGAGCGGTGCGCCTCGACCAGCAACCGGAACTTTGAGGGCCGCCAGGGACGCGGCGGACGCACGCACCTGGTTTCGCCGGAGATGGCCGCCGCAGCCGCTATTTCCGGGCACTTCGTCGATATTCGCAATTGGGAGGTGAGAGGCTGATGAAACCCTTTCGCAGATTAACCGCACTGGCCGCGCCTCTGGACCGGGCGAATGTGGACACGGACCAGATTATTCCTAAGCAGTTTTTGAAGCGGATCGAGCGCACCGGCTACGGAGATTTTTTGTTTTTCGACTGGCGGCGCACGACGACGGGCGAGCTGGACCCGAATTTTGTACTCAACGATCCGCGCTACAAGGGCGCACAGATTCTGATTGCGGGCAAGAACTTTGCCTGCGGATCGAGCCGCGAGCATGCCGCCTGGGCGCTGGAAAACTACGGCTTCCGCGTAGTGATTGCGCCGTCGTTCGCGGACATTTTCTTTTCCAACGCGGGCAAGAATGGAATTGTGCTGGCGCGTTTGAGCGAAGCGCAGGTGGCCGAGCTGATGAACAACGCAAAGTCGATTCCAAATTATCAACTTACTGTCTCGCTGGAAGAGCAGACAGTGACCGACAGCAAGGGATTTAAGGCGAGCTTCGAGATTGACCCTTTCCGCAAGTTCTGCTTGCTGGAAGGGCTGGACGACATCGGCCTGACGCTGCGGCACCGAGCAGCGCTGGATGCATTTGAAGCAAAACATAACCAAGCCAACTGGCTGAAAGCAAAATGAAAGCGGAGTTAGCGGAGCTAGCGGTGTTAGCGGAGTTAGGACGATTTCACAGTTATTACTAACTTTACTAACTACGCTAACCGCACTTACAACGCTACTAAGGAATGATCATGACGATTGAAGGCAAGCGACAGAGTATTCCAATGACCGAAGGGCCGAGCCGGGCAGCGGCGCGTTCCTATTTTCGTGGCGTCGGTTTCACGAAAGAAGAACTGCACCAGCCCATTATCGGGATTGCCAATACCTGGACCGAGATCGGCACCTGCAACATGCACCTGCGCGAGATCGCCGAGGCACTCAAGGAGGGCATTCGCGAGGCGGGCGGCACGCCGATGGAGTTCAACACCATCACCATCCACGACGGCATCACCATGGGCACGCAAGGGATGAAGGCGTCACTGGTGAGCCGCGAGGTGATCGCCGACTCGATTGAATTGGTGGCGCGCGGCAATCTCTTCGACGGGCTGGTGGGCATCGGCGGCTGCGACAAAAATATGCCGGGCATCATTATGGCGCTTTGCCGGCTGGATATTCCGGGGATGATGCTCTACGGCGGCTCGATCGCGCCGGGCAAGCTGAACGGCAGGGACATCACCATTCAGGATGTTTTTGAGGGCATCGGCTCGCACGCCGCCGGACGCATCGACGATGCGGGCCTGGAGGCTCTGGAAGCCAATGCCTGCCCCGGCGCGGGCGCGTGCGGTGGCCAGTTCACGGCCAACACCATGGCCATGAGCGGAGAAATTCTGGGCATCTCGCCGATTCAACTTTCCGGCGTTCCCGCCACCAGTCCGGATAAGCTCGCCGCCACGCGCGAAGCTGGACGCATGTTGATGGACGCGGTGCGCGCCAATCGCCGGCCTTCGCAGATCATCACTCGCAAATCGATTGAGAACGCTATCGCCAGCGTGGCCGCCAGCGGAGGCTCGACGAATGCGGTTCTGCACCTGCTGGCTATTGCGCGGGAGATGAACATTCCACTCACCATTGACGATTTCGACGCAATCAGCAAGCGCACTCCATACATCTGCTCGCTGACTCCGGCGGGAAAGTTTGTTGCATCGGATTACCAGGCGGCGGGCGGCTCGCGGCTGCTGGCCAAGCGGCTGATTGATGCGAAACACGCTGACGGATCGGCGCTGACCATCAGCGGCAAGACGCTTGCCGAAGAGGCGGCGCTGGCCAAGGAGACTCCGGGGCAGCAGGTGATCGGTAGATTCGAGAAGCCCATCAAGCCCAATGGAGGCCTGGTAATTCTCAAAGGCAATCTTGCTCCCGAGGGCTGCGTGATGAAGATCGCCGCCGCAGACCGCGTGGAGCATCGCGGACCGGCGCGCGTCTTCGATTGCGAAGAAGACTCGTTTGCCGCCGTGCAGGCCGGGCAGATCAAGCCGGGCGACGTGCTGGTGATTCGCTATGAGGGACCGAAGGGCGGGCCGGGCATGAGAGAGATGCTGCAGGTGACGGCGGCCATCAGCTCGAATGCCGAGCTCAGCGCAACGGTGGCTTTGTTGACCGACGGACGCTTCAGCGGCGCGACGAGAGGTTTTACAGCCGGACACGTGGCGCCAGAGGCTTTTAATGGCGGGCCTATCGCCGCCGTACGCGAGGGCGACATCATTCACTTCGACATTCCCAACCGCAGACTCGACGTAGAAATCAGCGACGAGGAGATTGCCAAGCGGCTGAAGGGATTCAAGCCGCCGGAGTTGCGCTGGCCCAGGGGAGTGTTCGCCAAATACGTCAAAACAGTTTCTTCGGCAGCATTCGGAGCAGTGACAGAATGATTGCCAGTACGCAAATACGACGGCTTTTCACAGTGACATTAGTTGTGGTCCTGATGCTCCCGCATGTTGCAGCGGGAAGTAAGCGTGAATTGCCGCACTATGTCTTTGTCCTACCGGATGGGTATGTGGGATGGATTCAAGTGATTTTCAGTGCACCAAATGCGCCAAAACCAGAATTCAGGCAGAACAAAATCATTTTGCGTGTTGATAACTCTGGAGTTTTCAAAACAAGCATGACTGGGACAATTTTCTCGGGCACACATGATGAGTTTTTCTATAGCAAAGTTGATTCAAATGGACGAGAAATTCTTTTCCCTGTCCCCGCAAGTTATTTTTGCGCCAATTATTCACTTGTTGACTCTTGTTTTGACGGCAATGAAACCCGAACTGATGCATTTTCGGTAGGCCGAGCTACTCTAGGACGTCCATCTGACGGTTCAACTGGCAACTCATGGTTCCTGTTCGTAGGCCCAATGTCACTGAGGCAAAAGATGGCGACTCCTGTTCACATTGCACCGGGGGAAAAATACAGGATCGACGTCCCCGAAGACGACCCAAAACCTGGGAGGATAAGAGATGAAAAATAAATCGAACACGAACGTCGCTACGCCCGCCCGCCTGACCGGCGCGGAGATCATGTGGGCCACGCTGGAGGGCGAGGGCGTTACGCAGGTCTTCGGCTATCCCGGCGGGGCGATTCTGCCGGTCTACGACGCGCTGCGCAAGTTTCCCATTCACCATACGCTGGTGCGGCACGAGCAGGGCGCAGCGCACATGGCCGACGGCTACGCGCGCGCCTCGGGCAAGGTGGGCGTGGCGATTGCGACCAGCGGACCGGGCGCGACAAACCTGGTGACCGGCATCGCCACCGCCATGCTGGATTCGATTCCCATTGTCTGCATCACCGGCAATGTCTCCAGCAAGGTGCTGGGCACAGACGCGTTTCAGGAAGTGGACATAACCGGCATCACATTGCCGGTGACCAAACATAACTTCCTGGTCAATCGCGCCGAGGAGATTGCCGCGGCGATTCGCTATGCCTTCCAGATCGCGCAGTCGGGACGCCCAGGGCCGGTGCTTGTGGATATTACCAAGGACGCGCAGCAGGCCACGGCGGAGTTCGACTTTGCGGCAGCCAAGCCGCGTCCTCATCGGCCGCACCCCATGCTGAATGTGGAAGAGCACGGACTGGAGCAGGCTGCCGAGCTGATTCGCAACGCCAAGCGGCCAGTGATACTGGCCGGGCACGGGGTTATCGAATCGGGCGCCGAGAAGCAGGTGTACGCGCTGGCCGAGCGCGCGCAGATTCCCGTGGCGCTGACGCTGCTGGGGCTGGGCGGCTTCCCTGCCTCGCACAAGCTCAACCTGGGCATGATGGGCATGCACGGCGAGTCGTGGGTGAACCATGCCATCCAGGAGGCCGACCTGCTGATCGCCTGCGGGATGAGGTTCGATGATCGCGTGACCGGAACCCTGTCAACGTATGCCACCAAGGCCAAGAAGATTCACATCGAGGTTGATCCAGCCGAGGTGAACAAGAATGTGACGGTTGATGTGGCGCTGATAGGTGATTTGCGCGAGGTGCTGGAGAAGTTGCTGCCGCGCATAGGCGGCCGCGACGGTTCGGCATGGATTAAGGCCATTGAATCCAGCAAGGGCGAGGTGGCGGTGCGCGACATCAAGAACCTGCCCGACTCCGGCCATCTTTATGCGGCGCACGTCATCAACGATATCTGGCGCATGACCGGCGGCAAAGCCATCGTAGTGACCGATGTGGGCCAGCATCAGATGTGGGAGGCGCAGTACTACCACCACGAATGGCCGCGCTCGCTGATTACCTCGGGCGGCTTGGGGACCATGGGATTCGCGCTGCCGGCGGCCATCGGCGCAAAGTTTGCCTGCCCGGAGAAAGAGGTCTGGGTCATCGTTGGTGACGGCGGCTTCCAGATGACCGCGGCGGAGTTGGCGACCATCGTGCAAGAAGGCATCAAGATCAACATCGCCATCATCAACAACGGCTACCTGGGCATGGTGCGACAATGGCAGGAGTTTTTCTACGAGAAGAACTACGAAGCCACGCCGATGGTCAGTCCCGACTTCGTCAAGCTGGCCGATGCGCACGGCATCGCCGGCCTCACCGTTCGCACCCGCGCCGAAGTGGCTGCGGCCGTGGAGCAGGCGCGCAGTGCGCCGGGAACATTTTTGCTCAACTTCAAGGTGGAGAAGGAAGACTCGGTTTATCCGATGATAGCCACCGGCTCATCATTGCACGAGATGATCCGCAGGCCGGGAAAGGATTAGGGGGCAGAGAGACTATTATGATGCACACATTTGTCGCTTACGT